>Ga0172362_10001318_pt1 | contig 21181 bp, 19 predicted proteins | sample LakKivs1_kivu2a2_FD_114534 | JGI IMG/M metagenome (GOLD analysis project Ga0172362, IMG submission 114534) | Sediment microbial communities from Lake Kivu, Rwanda - Sediment s1_kivu2a2 | ecosystem: Environmental > Aquatic > Freshwater > Lake > Sediment | place: Rwanda: Western Province, Lake... | reverse complement strand
TTCCAATAGGACTTCTTTCCTAAAAAGCTGGGGAGTTTGCACCTCGAATAAACAATCACGAGGAACAGTTTTTTCTACAAAAAAATCACCGCTTACCTGTTTAATAGTTGCCTTAACTGGAACTGCAGGAATAACGCCTGAGACCTTTTCAGACATTCCGTCTATGATTCTATAAATGAAATTTCTGTTTATGATTGGACGAGCTGCATCATGGATTAAAACGAACTGATGTTGTACATTTCTAATACCATTTTGAACACTTTGCCAGCGCTCTCTGCCACCCTGAACAACCTTTGTATTCGGGTTTGTAAGGTACTCAAAACCACTTTTTATATTGTCTTCATTTAACACAATTACTATTTCCTTGATTTCAGGAATACTTTTTAGAACTTCAAATGAATAAGCTAATATGTCTTTATCAAGTATTTTCAAGAATGACTTATTTCTATTTCCGATACGTTTACCCTCTCCTGCCCCAACAATAATTCCGCTAATTTCCATTAAAATAGAATCTCCCTTGCCTCTTTAATGCTTGACGCATACAGTATATTTGCTTTCGGAGTTTTTATCTTCCCTCTAAAAAAAGAAGGTATAAGGAAAGTTTCAAAACCTAATCTAACTCCCTGAATAATTTTCCTTTCTATACCGACGGTAGGGCGAACTTCACCTGCAAGCCCTGGCTCTCCCATAATTACAGTTTTTGCAGGAACTTCCTTTTCAAGATATGATGACATTATTGCCATTGCAAGGGCAAGGTCCATTGAACGGTCATCTGTTTTAAAACCGCCAACAGTATTTGCATAAATATCAAAAGTGCCAAGTTTCACTTTAAGGCTCTTCTCCAGAATAGCTATTATTACAAGAAGCCTGTTGTATTCAACTCCACTTGCAACTCTTCTTGGGATTGGAAACACTGTAGGAGTAACGAGTGATTGAACCTCAAAAAATAAAGGCAAACTACCTTCAAGGGAAGCAGTAATAACAGAACCTAAAGGAAGAGTATTATTCTCAGTTACAAACTCAAGCATAGGGTCTTTTACACCAAAAAGACCCTGCTCACGCATTTCAAATAACCCTGCTTCATTAGTCGTTCCAAACCTATTTTTGACACTTCTAAAAAACCGCATAATGTCATTTCTGGATCCTTCAACATAAAAAACACCGTCCACAATATGCTCAATAGTTTTAGGACCTGCAATTGTTCCCTCTTTTGTGACATGTCCAACAAGAATAATTGGTATCTCATGCTTTTTAGCAACTTCGGTTAATACACGCGTGCATTCCTTCACCTGTGCAACATTGCCAGCACTTCCCTCAATATCGCTAATATTCATTGCCTGAATGGAATCAACAATTACAAGTTGTGGGTTTTCTCTTAGAATAACGTCTCTAATCTTTATGACGTCCTGTTCAATAAGTATCAGCAGATTATCTGAGTGTATATTAAGGCGCTCTGCTCTCATTCTTATCTGAAAGTATGATTCTTCACCTGAAACATATAGAATTTTCGCTTTTTTATCTTCCGAAATAGTGCCTGCAACCTGTAAAAGCAGCGTTGATTTTCCAATTCCAGGTTCCCCGCCAACAAGAGTAATGGACCCTTTAACAATCCCTCCGCCAAGTACTCTGTCAAATTCCTCAATACCTGCCTGTACCCGAGATTCGCTGAGTTTCACGGATGGAGCGTTAATTGAAAGAAGGTTTATATCACCATTTATTTCTTCTTCAACCTCTACTTCAACAAAACTATTCCAGCTTCCACATTCAGGACACTTACCAAGTTTCACTGGAGACTTATGTCCGCACGCAGTACAAACAAAACCTCTACTCTTCTTCTTCATTTACCTCTTTCTTCTTTAGCTGAGGAAAAAGAATTACTTCTCTAATAGATTCTTTGCCTGTGAGAATCATAACAAGCCTGTCGATTCCTATGCCCAGACCTCCAGTTGGGGGAAGTCCATATTCCATTGCCTCAACATAGTCAGCATCCATTTCATGAGCTTCAGCATCACCTGCTTTTTTTGCTTTGATCTGCTCTTCAAATCGCTCATTCTGGTCAATAGGGTCATTTAACTCAGAGAAAGCATTTGCAAGTTCCATTCCACAGATATAAAGCTCAAACCTATCCACCATGTTAGGGTCATGTTCAGTTCTTTTTGCAAGAGGAGAAGTCTCAAGAGGAAATTCATAAACAAAAGTTGGCTGAATGAAGTTAACTTCAACTCTTTTATCAAAAACTTCATTTATCACATTCCCAATTGTAAAGGATTTTTCCATTTTTATTCCAAAGGAGTTAATAATATTCATTGCTTTCTCAGTATCCCTTAAATCATCAACAGTGATCCCGGCATATTCCTTAAGAGCGTCATTAAATTTTATTCTTTTGAAAGGAGGAGTGAAATCAATCACATTGCCTTTGAATTCTGCACCTGGAGTGCCGTTAACTGCTTTCGTGACATAATAAATGGCCTCTTCTGTCAACTCCATTATATCATTATAGTCTGTGTATGCCCAGTATGCCTCAAGCATTGTAAATTCAGGATGATGTTTTGCTGATATTCCCTCATTTCTGAAATTCCTGTTAATTTCATATACTTTTTCGAAGCCGCCTATTACAAGCCTCTTAAGGTAAAGCTCAGGAGCAATTCTCAGGTACATATCCTGGTCAAGGGCGTTATAGTGAGTTACAAAAGGTTTTGCATTTGCACCACCCGGTATTGGTTGAAGCATCGGTGTTTCGACCTCTATGAAACCCCTGCTGTTAAAAAAATTCCTCATTTCAGTAATTGCAATGCTTCTCTTCACAAAGACTTCCATTACTTCTCTGTTTGCAATTAGATCAAGGTAGCGCCTTCTGTACCTTAACTCGGGATCCTTCAACCCATGCCACTTTTCAGGTAAAACCCTGATTGACTTCGTAAGCAATTCAAAACTATTAGCCTCAATTGTAATTTCACCCGTATGAGTCTTGAAAAGTGTTCCGCTAATACCAATAAAATCGCCAATGTCGATTATCTTTTTGAAAAAAGTGTACTTTTCTTCACCTAAAACATCATATCTTAAATAGACCTGAAGGTCTCCGGAAAAGTCTCTTATTGAAAGAAAGCTTGCTTTTCCATGTCCACGAATAGCCGTAATCCTCCCCTTTGCCTGAACTAAGCCTGCTTTCAACTTTTCAAAATTTTCTTTTATTTCTCTATTTGAATTCTTTGTTGAAAATCTTTTTCCAAAAGGGTTGCCTCCAGAAGCCTTAAGGTAAAGGACGAGCTCTTTCCGCTTCTCCTCAATTTCATTGAAAGGCTTTTTTTCCATTATTATTAATTTCCTCTTTCAATTTTCAGGATCTTATACCTGACAACTCCCTTCGGAATCCTAATTTCAACTACATCGTTTTTTCTATGTCCCATAAGTCCCTGACCTACGGGTGAGCTCCACGAAATTTTGTAATTAATTGGATCTGCCTCAAGCGGGCTTTTAATATAGAACATCATTTCTTCCTTAGTGTCCATATCCCTGACCTTAATTTTGCAACCAATGTTCACTTTATCAGTCTCAATTGAATCCTCTTCGATTATTTCCGCCCTCGCCAGCTGCGCTTCAAGGTCAGCGATTTCACTCTCAACGTAAGCCTGCTCCTGTTTTGCCGCATCGTACTCAGCATTTTCAGCAAGATCTCCGAATGCAATTGCCTGCTTAATCTTCTCAGAAATTTCCTGACGCTTTATGTTTTTCAAATACTCAAGCTTCTTAATCATCTCCTCATAGCCATGCTTGGAAATAAGGATTTTGCCATCAGTTTCTTCTCTCATAATTTCCTCCCTAGCAAACAAAAAAAGCCCTTATGAGGCTTTCAAGTTCTCTGTAAGTTTTGATTTTATTTATTTTCTGCTTAACATAAGAGGCGTTTCTCAACCCACTTACATAATGAATAACAAATTTTCTCATCTCTATTATAGCTCTTTCTTCTCCTTTTTGTTCCATTTCAAGTTCTGCATGTCTCAATATTATATTCATTTTTGCTTCTAATGAAATATCAAAAAGTGATTTTTTTTCAATATATTCAACTGATGATTTTATGAACCATGGCCTTTGAAGAACAGGCCTTCCTACCATAACACCAGAAGCCCCAGTCTCAATGAACATTTTTTCCACATCTTCCTCTTTAGCCACACCTCCATTTGCAACAATAGGAATCCTTGCCTTCGAAGCAATTTCTCTAATTGATGACCAATCTTCACAGTTTTTCTTAAAGCTCTCTTCAACAGTTATTCCATGGATTGTAATTGCATCGATGCCACTTCCTTCTGCAATTTTCAATATTTCAGAAAGGACATTTTCATCTCGAGCAAAGCCTTTCCTTGTTTTTATTGTAACCGGAATTTTAACCGCACGCTTCACTTTTACAAAAATCGCTTCAAGGAGATTTAGATTCTTAAGAAGCGCTCCTCCTGCCCCGCTGTTGACTATTTTAGGAGTAGGGCATCCGACATTGATATCCAGAATATCGAAACCTGATTCCTCTACATACTTTGCAGCATAGGCCATTGAATCGGGATCATGTCCGAATATTTGGGCTGCAATTGGCCTTTCTTCTTCTTCGAAATTGAGAAGCTCAAGAGTCTTTTTATCCTTAAAATATACACCCATTGAACTTACCATCTCAGTATAAGTAAGTCCAGCTGAAAATTCCTTAACAATTCTTCTAAAAGGAGAGTCAGTGAAACCAGCTAAAGGAGCAAGCACGACGGGAGGATCAATAAAAGCACTCTGAACTTTAAATCCCTTTAAGCAGCTCATAAATACTGTAAAGGCCTCTCAGCGTAAGAAGCTTGTCGTAAACCTCAATTCTCAGCGAAATCCCCTCCATCAGATGAGAGATTCCACCAGTAGCAATCACTCTTACCGGTTCACCCAATTCCTTTTCTATAAGTTCAATGAGCCTGTCAATCATCCCGCCAAAACCGAAAAGTATTCCTGACTGCATTTCTTCAACAGTGTTCTTACCTATTGCACTTTTCGGGACAGATAACTCAATTCTTGGAAGCTGGGCAGTTTTTCTAAAAAGTTCAGTTGATGAAGAAATTATACCAGTACAAATAGGTCCACCTAAAAAAGCACCCTCTTTTGTTATTACACTAAACGTGGTTGCAGTTCCAAAATCAATTACACAGGCGTTCTCAAGCGGGAACATTCTGCGCGCTTCAATAATGTTTGAAATCCTATCCGTGCCGGTAAGCCTGGGTTCTTCTACTTCGAATTTTATTCCAAGATTCATTTCGGAACTTACAATTATAGGGTCTTTATCGATAAGTTTCTTTGATACTGCTTTAAAAATAGGCGTGAGCGGGGGCACAACAGAAGATATAATAAAATCATCGACAGATGATTTTGGGATTTCTTCATCACAAATAAAATTACTGATAAGAATTTTATATTCATCAGAAGTTCTTGCGCTATCTGTTGCAATTCTTAAAACGCTTTTGGGCTCATGACCTTCCATAAAACCAACTACAATGTTTGTATTGCCTATATCTGTTACTATAATCATTTTTTCCTCCTGAACATAAATATTTTACCAAAAAAGAAAAAAACTTATAGAGTTACTTACAAAAAATTGGTAAATTATGAACAGGGCTAATCTGCTGAAAATTCTAAGTTACCCATTTTGAAAGTTTTGATATAATATTTCTGAGGTGTATGAATATGAAGAGAAATATCAAAGAAGACATAGTTGCTATTGGCAAAAGGATCTATGAAGCAAGCCTTAATGGAAGTTACGGCGGTAATTTTTCCGTAAGGGATGAAGACTATATTTATATTACCCCCGCAGGGCTCCCTAAAGATATTCTTGAATATACAGATATATTGGTCATAGACTTTAAAGGCGCAGTTTTAGAGGGAGAAGGAAAGCCCTCGACAGAAGTACTTTTTCATATAATGACCTACAAAAAAAGGGAAAACATAAAGGCAATCATACATGCACATCCTCCATTTGCAACCGGCTTCTCAATAGCAGGAATTGATATAGGAAACAATATTAACGAAGAATCCTCAATAATCCTTGGAAAAATACCTGTTCTTCCTTACGAGGTTACTTCTTCAATAAGTCTTGCTGAGGAAGTTTCTGAGAATCTTCAAAAATGCAACGCAGTTCTTCTTTCAAACCATGGAGCTATAACTGTTGCGGAAAACCTTGAGAAGGCATTCAGAAGAATGGAGGAACTGGAAAATCTTTGCAAAATGATTTTTGTCGCAAAAATAATGGGAGGTATAAAAACTATTCCCCCCGATAAACTTAAAAAGTTATTTGATCTGCAGAAGCAAAGAGAAAATTCAGCTAAGTAGTTTTCTTGAAATCTTATTCTGCCTTTCAATTATTGATTTAATGTCAATTTTTATAAACTGGCCGTCTGATATTACTATTTCCCCATTTATCATTGAGAAATCAACAGATTTTGTATCACACAAAACAAGGCTCCCTACAGGATCTACAAGTCCTCCTGCAAACTCAAGGCGGTTTTCCAACTTAAAGCCAATCAAATCTGCAGCCTTGCCCTTCTCTAAAGAGCCCGCCTCTTTTTCAATGTGCAAAACACTAGCTCCACCCGTTGTTGCAATTCGCAATGCTTCTCTTGTACTAATCGCATCCGCTCCGTACTTAACTCTTTGAAGAAGCAGTGCGTTTCTGATTTCCATTAAGAAATTCCCAGTGTCGTTAGATGAGCTTCCATCAACTCCAAGCCCAATTCTAATTTTAGTTTTTTTCATTTCCGCAACCCTTGCTATGCCTGAGCCAAGTCTCATATTTGAGGTCGGGCAGTGAGCCATACCTGTTTCATTCTGCGAAAGTTTTTCTATGTCTGAATCACTAAGATGAACCAGATGTACAAACCATGAATTTGGCTCAAGCCAGCCAATTTTTTCCATATAGTCCACAGGCTTGAGACCAAATTTCTCCTCGCAGAAGGTTTCCTCATCAATAGTTTCTGCAAGGTGTGTATGCACTAAAAGGTTTTCCTTTTTTGCATAATCCATTGTTTCAACCATAAGTCTCTCCGTAACGGAAAATGGAGAGCAGGGCGCAAGGGCAACTCTCAGCATTGAAAAAGGCTCAGCATTATGATAAAGCCTTACAACGCGATCATAATCTTTCATTATTTCCTCTTCTGTTTGTACCACGGAATCGGGAGGAAGCCCTCCATCTTTCCTGGAGAGGCTCATGCTTCCTCTCGTTCCATAAAAACGTACACCAGTAGCTCTGGCTCCCTGAACCTGTGCATCAAAAAGATTAGGATGCTCTCTTGGAAACAGATACAAGTGATCAGTTGTTGTCGTCACGCCAGACTTCATCATCTCGAGTATTGCAGTTATTGTTGATACATAAACTGCTTCATCATCTATTTCCTTCCACTTCTCATAGAGAAAAACAAGCCAGTCAAAAAGCTTTGCATTTTGAACTTCTGGAACTGCCCTGAATAAAGACTGATAAAAGTGGTGATGTATATTTATAAACCCTGGAAGGATTGTTAGGCCTTTACCATCAATTAATTCAATTCCCTCAGGGTTTCCTTCGTATGGTTCTTGTCCAATATCCTCAATAAGGTTTCTATTTATTAAAATCCACCCATTTTTAATCTCTTTATCATTTTTATCAAACGTAGCTATAAGGTTAATATTGCGAATAAGTTTTTTCATTACACCTCCTCAAAAAATTTAAGCTCTTTTCCGAACACTGTTCTTTACATACTAATCGTTAAAAACCTTCTTTTCCTTAATCAACTTGTATACTGTTTCGCTATTTGCAGGAATTCCAAAAACTCTAATACCTAACGCATTATGAATTGCATTCGTAATTGCAGGAGCAGTTGCTACCATGACAGTTTCAGCAATTCCTTTTGAGCGGTAAGGACCTGTATCTTCAGGGTTAATAACAGGTATTGCCTTAACTTCCATGGGCACATCTTTGATCGAAGGGATGATGTAAGTTGAAAAGTTTATGTTTTTAAAGAAACCTTTTTCAATTTGAACATGTTCCATAAGCCCGTATCCCATGCCCATGACAAAGCCTCCTTCAACTTGAGCTTCATAACCTTGCATGTTGATAATCACGCCACCATCAACTGCTTCGGCACCTTCAAGCACAGAAACTTCACCCGTCAAAGTGTTCACCTCAACAAGCACAGAATGCGCAGAGAATGCAAAAATGTGGTGAGGTAGCCCAAATGCATCTTTTATTTTTATATCAGCTGTAGGCATAAGAAAATATCCTTCAGTTTCTGGCAGTTTTTCTCCTTTTTCTTTAATATAGTGCGCGATTTCTTCATAAGGAACTTTCAAATTTATATTGTTCCTTGAAAAAAAGAAACCATTTTCATGGCCAAGCGACTCAAGGCTCTCATTTAGAATTTCTGAGGCTTTTACCTTCAACTCATTAATCATTTTCTCACAGGCAATCACTGAGGCCTTTCCTCCCGTGTATACGCCTCTTGATGCACTTGTGGGCCCTGAATCAGCTGTTAGGAAGGAATCTCCTAAAATTACCTTAACCCTTGAAATATCAACCTTTAAAGCTTCTGCGACTATTTGAGCATATGAAGTTAAAATTCCCTGCCCGTAATCAACAGTGCCTATTTTCACCGTAAAAGAGCCATCTTCATTAAATGAGAGAAATGCCCCTCCATAATCAGGAATCCCAACTCCCAGGCCTGTTCCCTGATAAGTTAAAGCAATTCCTACTCCTCTTTTAATCCAGGGTTTTGAGGGATTAGATTTTCTTTTCAGTTCATTTCTGTTTTTCCAGAGATCTGATTTTTCAATTGCATCAAGCACTTCCAAAGTGCCAACACTTGTTATAAGTTTATTGCCTATAGGTGTTGTATCGCCTTTTCTTAATGCATTTTTTCTTCTCAGTTCAATTGGGTCAATCTGTAATTTCTCCGCAATTATGTCAATCTGGGTTTCCATTGCAAAAGTAACCTGCGGAACTCCGAACCCCCTAAAAGCTCCTGCTATGCCATTGTTAGTAAAAACTGCATAAGCATCAATGTGCACGTTATCAACCCTGTAGGCACCGCAAGCATGTTCAACTGCCAGGTTCAGAACTGGGCCACCCAGAGATGAGTACGCCCCTTTGTCTTCTATCAGCTTTATCTCCTGGGCAATAATCGTTCCATCCTCCTTAACACCGGTCTTGTAGTGCATGATAAATGGATGGCGCTTCCAGTATGAGACTATGGATTCTTCCCTTGAAAGAACTATTTTTACAGGATGTTTCGTTTTCAAAGCAAGAAGCCCAAGAATAGGCTGTATCGTAAGCTCATCTTTTCCTCCAAAAGCACCTCCTACTGGGTAAGAAATAACTCTTATTTTATTTGGGCTTAATGAAAGACATCTTGAAAGCTGAAGCTGATCTCTCTGAGGATATTGCGAACCTGCGTACATAACAAGAGTACCGTCTTCTTCGAGAAGTGCAACTCCTCCTTCGGTTTCAAGGAACGCATGCTCCTGTCTTCCTGTAAGATATGTGTTTTCAACAATAAGATCGGCTTTCTTAAAGGCTTCCAGAACATCTCCTCTCTTGATTTCAGTATGCAGGTGAATATTGCCAGAATCTTGGATTTTAGGAGCAGTTTCTTTCATTGCCTCAATAGGGTCATCAACAACAGGCAGAGGTTCATACTCAACCTCAATCAGGCTCAATGCATGTTCTGCTATTTCTTCTGTCTCTGCTGCTACTGCACAGACTGCATCACCAATATATCTTACTTTATCCGAGCAAAGAACTGGCATATCAGGAACAACAATACCAAATCCGTTTGTTCCAGGAATGTCTTCATATGTAATTACTGTTGCCACTCCAGGGAGCAATCTAGCTTTTGAAGCATCGATTTTAAGAATCTTTGCGTGCGGGTACTTTGCTCTTAAAACCTTTCCATAAAGCATGTTTGGAAAATACAAATCTGACATATATTTAATGCTTCCGGTTGCTTTTTCTAAGGCATCAAGACGGGGTATTTCCTTGCCAATATAGCGATTATCTTCCACGCTTACATCCTCCAGTCATTTCTAAACAGCTCCAGCAAGCCTTCGTATAGAAGATTAGTCGACATATCCCTTCTATACTCAACTGAACCTCTCACATCTGTTATTGGAATAACTTCCCTGAACGCAAGCCTTGAGATATAAAGAATTTTCTCTTCCGAATCAACCGGTCCATCCAAAATCGCACGCTCTACTATTTTTCCTCTCACAACGGTAGGTGCAACTGCTCCAAAGGCAACAACTGCCTTATCAAAAGTATTTCTCCCGGAGACTCTAAGTTTTGAAGCTACATTAACAATGGAAATTGCAATTCCTTTTCTCTGCCCTAGTTTTTTAAAAAAACCAATTTCATTTCGTTCCGCCTTTGGGAAGAAAATATCTACGAGTATTTCATCAGGCTGAAGGACAGTTTTACCGGGCCCTGTAAAAAAATCTTCAATCCTCACAACTTTTTCCTGAGTTTTGCTCTTAATTTTAACTCCTGCTTCCATACAAATTAGCGCAGGTATAGCATCTCCGGCTGGAGATGCGTTTGCAACATTTCCACCTACTGTTCCCCTATTTCTGATTTGAGGAGATCCAATTGTTTTGCAGGCATCCAGCAAGATAAATCCGAATTTTCTGATTAGAGGGCTTTCAATTATTTCAGAATGTGTTGTTAATGGAAGTACATGAATCGTACCATTTTCCTCATAAATTCCTTTCAAATCATTTATTCCAGAAATATCAAGAATTGATTTTTCTTTGACCATTTCCTGCTTAAGGCGTACAACAAGGTCAGTACCACCTGAAATTATTCTTACATCATTTTTATTTTCTGATAATATTTCAAGAGCTTCGTCAATGTTTTTTACAGCAAAATAATCAAGCTCCTTCATGCACGTTCCTTTCAGTTTTCACATTATGCAAAGCTTCCTTTCTCTGAGCAATCAGCTCTGCAAGAATTGAAACAGAAATTTCAAATGGAGTGTCTGCATTTATAGCAATTCCAACTGGAGAAAAAATTTTGTTCATAAATTCTTCAGTTACGCCCATTTCTTTTGCCTTTTCGAAGCACTTGTTCCTTCTGTTCACGCTTCCTATCATCCCAACATACTCAAAATTCACTTTTCTTTCATGTAAACCCTTAATTATGTAAGGATCTTCAGCTCCTCCAGGAGTTACTATAACAATAACTGAACCTTCCTTTATAGGAAGCTCTGCCACCTTTCTGAAGATTCCCTCACCTGAAAAAATTTCAGCATCCTTAAAAATCTCCTTGCTTGCAAATTCAGGTCTTTCATCAATAATTACAAAATCGTATTCCTTAGATAATCCTGCTATTTCATAAAGCATCTTTCCGAGGTGCCCGCCTCCAAAGATAATAAACTGCTTCCTGAAACCTACATATTCAAGGTAAATCTCTGCTTCCCCTCCGCATACCATCCCCAAAGACGATTCATCTCCTTCCTTTAAAATATATTTCTTGAAAATGCTTCCTTTGGTCTTGAAAAGCCCTTTAGCCAATTCAATGGCATCGTATTCAAGCGTTCCGCCGCCTACTGTACCAATAATTTTACCATCAGGAAAAACTATCATTTTGAAGCCTTTTTTTCCTGCGGTGGAAGATTCAGCATTCACAACCATTACCAAAACAAATTCCTGTTTTTCCTTGATTAATTGAGCCATTGCCTCATATACCTCACGCATTGATAAAACCTCCTTCAGCCATATTTAAAATATCGTCTTTACTTAGCCTATAACGGGCAAGAAATACAGGCATCAGCAGGTGAAAACTCGTTGAACGCTCGAAGAAACCAGCAGAAGAAGGAACTCCCAGAACAGGAATGTTCCCTTTATAAGAAACAAGAAAAGTTTGTCCAGGAAACACAGGAACACCGTAGCGAATCACTTCAGTTCCCATCAACTCAATGCCATCAACGGTCTTATCATCAGGGTCAACTGCTATTCCGCCAATGAAAATTACAATATCTGCACCTGCATCTATTGCCTTGTTTCCTTCCTCTTTGATTTTTACCTCGTCATCAGGAAGAATCTTTTTCAAAAAAACTTCCTGACCCATTCCTTCAAGGAAATTCTTGAGCTTGTCGCTCATGGTTTCTGTTCTAAGACCTTCTATAAATTCGCTTCCAACAGGAAAAAGAGCTATGCGGTTTTTTAAAATAGGCAGAACTGTTAAAACTGGAAAGAATTCCTTATTTCTTTCTTTGACCTCTCCCATTTCGGAAGCAGGAATTTCTTTCGGCATAACCTTACCTATAGCAATTGGCTCTCCTTTTTTAACATAGCTCAAATGCTTTCTTGAGCAAACATTAACATCCTTTAAAGAATTAAGGCTTCTAAGCCCTTGTCTATTAACAAGGAGAACACCGTCGCAAGAAGCAATAAGCTTAACTTTGGATTCCGAGGGGTCTGTGGCAGTAAGATTTTCTCCCTTCATCCCGCTCATTAGCTCTCTTCCAGCATCATCTTCATGTACCATTGTGCCTATAGAAGTTTCAATCCATACATAATGCTTGCCAATAGAAAGAAGGTTTGGAATATCATCACTTTCAATGATGTGGCCCTTTTTAAACAAGGGCCCCTTTCGAACTCCTGGGATAATAATTGTTACATCTGTTCCAAGAATTTTCCCTACTGATTCTTCAACTTTTATTTTTTCCATAGCTCTTTTACTCTCTCATAATCCTCTTTATAATCCATGTCTATAATGACTGATTCATCAATAGATTTAAGCAATCGTATTCTTTCACTATTTTTCATAAAAATATCTTGAAGTGTTGTTTTCTCATAATCTGCTTCAAGTATATCTCTCTTCACAAAGCCTGAGAAAACAACAGGATGGCCTTTTTTACCCTTATACACTGGTATGAGAATTTCGCCTTCTATATAGTTTTCAATCAAATAATCAAGCATATCTTTCTTAATAAGTGGATTATCAACCAACCCGAGAAGGATAATATCAAAGGAAGAAGCATTAATCCCAGCCTTAACAGAGGAAAACATGCCCTTTTTAAAATCCTTGTTTTCAATAATTTTGACTTGAGGTTTCTCAGAAAATTCTGCAAGAACATTATAAACCCCTTTAAGGGTCGGATTAATAACAATAATTAATTCTGCAAGTTTGGAAGAAACATACTCTTTTGTTAGCAATCTTATTACAGTATCATCATTTACCTTGAGAAGAGCCTTTGGTTCTCCCATTCTTACAGACTCTCCTGCAGCAAGCAAAATTCCGCTAATCTGCACTTTTGCTCATCTCCTCGGCAGCTTTTTTAACTGCTTTAATGATTTTTATGTATCCTGTGCACCTGCACAAGTTCCCCGAAAGCTCTTCCCTTATCTCTTCTTCTGACGGATTAGGAATTCTACTTAACAGATTGAAAGCTGAGACAATAAATCCAGGGGTACAGAAACCGCACTGAACAGCACCTTCTTCCACAAAAGCTTTTTGAATAATGTGAGGTTCTTCTATGGTACCAATTCCCTCAATTGTAGTTATCTCCGCTCCTTCAATTTGAGGAGCAAGAATAAGGCATGAGTTTTCTGTCCTGCCATTATATATTACAGTGCATGCACCGCACTCTCCTTTTCCGCATCCTTCCTTTGTCCCGGTAAGTTTCAGGATATCCCTGAGTACCTTAAGGAGAGTAAAGTTTACGGGTACATTTATACTATACTTTTTACCGTTAAGAATGAAATTAACTGAGATTTCTCTCAATAGAATCACCTCACTTCAAAAAAGTAATGGACCTTTGAGTCAATTTTCTCCTTCATCCTTATTGCATCAACAGGGCATACCTGCATGCACATAGCGCAACCTGTGCATTTATCATCATCAACCGAAGGCTTTCTCTTTTCAGGATCCCAGCTTATCGCCATATGCCCGCCATCATGGCATGCAGAGTAACAAACTCCACATCCAATACACTTATCGATATCGATCTCTGATCGAGACTCTGGATTAGCAAGCTCTTCCTGGCTTTTGATATTCTTTAACGCTTTGCCGACAATTTCAGCAGGACTCTTGAGACCCTTCTCCTCAAGAAAATTCGCCAGGCCATCTTTAAGGTCTCTTATCACTCTGAAACCATAGTGCATCGGAAGAGAGCAAAACTGCACATTTGAAGCTCCAACTGCCATAAATTCAACGGCATCTCTCCAATTCCAGGCTCCACCGTTCCCAGAAATTATAATATCAACATTCCTTGCAATTTCCGCAATAGTCCTTAAAGTTATTGGCTTAATAGCATAGCCTGATAGTCCTGAATATGAACCTTCCCCAAACAATGTTGGATAGGGCTCAAAAGACATTATATCAATGCCAAGAAGTGAAGGAATTGTATTGCTCGCTGTAATGCCGTCAGCCCCACCTTTTCTTACTGCCTTCGCAACTTCGACAATATCTGTGACCTGGGGTGTTATTTTTATTAAAATAGGAGTTTCCTCTGCAGCCTCTTTGACCCAACTTGTAACTTTCTCAGTTGCTTCAATGCTCTGAGCAAGCATTTTGCCAGCCTCTTCACCCATGCTTCCCTGTGGACAGCTAAAACTGCATTCAATCAAGTCAACCTCAGCTTTTTTAAGCCTGAGAACAAGGCTTTGCCAATCATCTTTGCTAGCACCCATTATTGAAGCAGCAATCATCTTGTTAGAAAACTTCTTCTTAAGATATTTAACACGTTGTTCGATATCGTTTATGTGATATCTTGAAATAAGGTCAATGTTGCCTAAACCCATTACTCTCCTGTTCATTGTTCCAAAAGAAGACATCATTGGATTCTTTAAGTTCACAGGATTTCCTTCTACTGAAGTCGTTTTAAGAATCACACCAGCCCAACCTGCCTCCAACCCATTTTCTGCCATTTCAAGCTCGTCGGTAGGAGGAGCAGCTGAAAGTATGAAAGGGCTATCTAAGTGGATTCCTAAAAAACTCATTGATAAATCCCTCTCTTTATACATCTTTACCTCCCTCAAGATATTTCAAAATTGACTCTGAGGCTTTCTTTCCGTCGCCTACGCTTTCAACAATAGTGCTTGCGCCTCTTACTGCATCACCTCCAGCAAAAACACCTTTAACAGAAGTCATCATTGACTCATCACACTTAATATAGCCCTGCTCCGTTTTTTCAAGCTCAGCAAAAAAATCTGAAGCCTTCTGGCCGATTGCTATAACAAGCGCATCGAGAGGTATAAAGAAGTCAGAATTTGGAACTTCTTCAAACTCTCTTCTCTTATTTAACGGGTTTTCCCTCAGGCGGGCTCTTCTCACGACAATACCTTCCACGCTTTCATTACCTTTAATTTCGATTGGAATTGCTAAAAACTGAAAGACTACTCCTACCTTCACAGCCTCGTCAATTTCATCCTTGAAAGCCCTGAGTTCCTTTAATCCTCTTCTATAAATCACCTCTACATCACTTTCAGGGTTTTCTTTCTTCAAAACTGAAGCAACTTCAATCGCCACATTTCCGCCACCAATAACACCAATTCGCTTCCCCAGAGAAACTTTCATTCCTGATTTAGCAAGTTTAAGGATTTCTCTTGCTTTGTAAACTCCCCTGATTTCTGAATTAGGAATTTCCAGGGTCTGCTCTTCTGGAAGCCCAACTGAGACAAAAATTGCATCAAACTTACCAATAATATCCGAAACAATCGTCAATTTCCTATCTTTAACCTCCCTAACAAAGTATCTTTGTATTAATTTCACTTCCTTATTTGAAATTACCTCACTGAGCCTTTCTTTTGAAATCTCCTGTACTGGTACTCCACCAAGTGCTTTTTTCTCAAATACTGTCACTTCAACTCCAGATAAGCCAAGCTCTCTTGCACAGCTGAGCCCTGCAGGCCCTCCGCCAACTACAGCAACTTTATAACCTCTGGATTTTTCAACACTTAATTCAATTTGGACATCAGAAACGTTATCAGTGACAAATCTATGAAGTTCTCTAATTTTTATCGGGGCATCAATTTCCTTTCGGGTACATACTGACTGGCAGAAGCTCTCTTCAGGACAAACCCTCCCACAGGTTTCAATAAATGGATTTGCTTTTGTGACAAGCTTATAGGCACCTTTCAAATTACCACTTCTAATGGATTGAATAAATTCCGGAACTGGAACATTTGCAGGGCATGCCTTTTCGCATGGAGCATCATAGCAATACAAGCACTTTTCGGATTCAAGAATTGCCTGCTCTCTTGTAAGGTTTCTATGGATCTCTTCCATCATTCCTCCTTTCCGCTTTTTAAATTATAGCAAACTAATCTTCAAAATAACGATTAGAGTCTATGTTATTTTGACTTCTGGCCAATGACAAAAACTACCTCGCCCTTTATTGTTGAGTCATGAATTTTATTGAGAATTTCCGAAGCGTTCCCTCTCAATACTTCCTCATGTATTTTTGAAATCTCCCTCACTAATGCAACTGGGCGGTCTCCCAAAGATTCCAAAACGTCACTGAGGAACTCCCTCACTCTATAAGGAGATTCAAAATAGACAACGGGTCCTTCAAAGTCTCCAAGATTTTTCAGGATTTTCTGGCGCTTTCCTTTTTTTCTAGGAAGAAACCCATAAAACAGAAAATGGTCAGGAGGGAATCCAGAAAGAAGAAGCGCAGGCACAAAGGAGGTTGGACCAGGTAGCGCTTCTATGTGAACTTTATTGTCAATACAAGCTCTTATTAAATTATAGCCAGGGTCAGATATCCCTGGAGTTCCAGCATCAGAAACCAATGCAAAATTTCTTCCTTTTCTAAGTTCTGAAACAATTTCCTCGAGACGCCTTTGATTTGTATATGAATGAAAGCTTTTCAGTGGAGTTTTTATCTCATATTTATTCAACAAATTTCTTGTAATTCTCGTATCCTCTGCGAGTATTAAGTCAACACTCTGTAAAACCTCAACCACTCTTATAGTTATATCTTTAAGGTTTCCAATAGGAGTGGGGCAGATGTATAAGCTCATCTACGGCGGACTTTGCATGCTACCTTCTTCAAAAGCTTCTATTTCATCGCCAACTTTAATATCATTAAAATTCTTAAGCCCTATCCCACATTCATAATCCTTCAGGACTTCCTTGGTATCTTCTTTGAATCGTTTAAGAGAAGAAATCTCAGTAGTAAAAATCACAGTGTTATTACGAATAAGCTTTGCACGGGCACCTCTCAATATCTTCCCGTCAGTGACCAGGCACCCCGCGACAGTACCTACACCTGTAACTTTAAATACCTGTTTCACAAAAGCTCTTCCAATAATAACTTCTTTTTTCTCTACAGTTTCCATTCCCTTCAATACTCTTCCAAGTTCGTCTGTAAGTTCAAAAATAATATCATATGTTCTAATGTCTATCCCTCTTGATTTGGCCTCATCTCTTGCCTCACTTGTTGGGCGAACATTAAATCCCAAAATAAAAGCCTTTGATGCGCTTGCCAGGAGAATGTCGCTTTTTACGATTCCTCCAATTCCATCATGAATAATCTCAAGAGGAACCAGTGATTTAATCTCTGAAACTGCCCTTTTAACAGCTTCAAGTGAGCCTTGAGTGTCCGTCTTAAGAATAACAAAGAGCCTCTTCTCTTCTTTTTCCTCTATTTCCTTGAGAAGTTCTTCAAGAGTCCTCGGAGCACTTATCATTCTGATTCTTTCTGCAGATTTCTCTTCGCTTATTTTCTTTTCAAGTTCTCTTGACTCTTCTGCATTTTTCAGCTCGTAGAAAATTTCTCCAGCTTGTGGAATATCTGGAAGACCTCCAATTTCAACAGCTGAAACGGCCTGTGAGGAAACTATTTTTTTGTGGAAAGTATCTGTTAAAAACCTTATTTTGCAAACGACATCTCCTGCACGAACAAAGCTACCAACCTTTAAAGTCCCTGTCTGCACAATAACCGTAGCAAGAGAGCCAATGTTTCTGTCAACTCTTGACTCAATAACTGTGCCGGAACATACGGTGCTCCTGTCAGTCTTAAGCTCTAAAAGATCTGCCTGAAGTCTTATCATATCAAGAAGGTCACTAATCCCTTTCCCTGTCTTTGCTGAAACCTGTACGTAAATTGTTGAACCGCCCCATTCTTCAGGAAGCAACCCTCTATCTGCAAGCTGCTGTTTTACTCGTTCAGGATCTGCCCCGGGTTTGTCTATCTTGTTAATAGCAACAATTATTGGAACTTTTGCAGACTTTGCATGGTTCAAAGACTCAAGTGTCTGCTCTTTTACGCCTTCATCTGCTGCTACAACCAGGATAACAATGTCAGTAACAAGAGAACCTCTTAACCTCATCTCTGTAAACGCCTCATGTCCTGGAGTATCTACAAATATAATCTCATCTCCATCTATCTTAACAGTTGAAGCGCCAATAGCCTGAGTGATCTGCCCTTTTTCCTTTTCTGCAACTGACGTCTTTCTTATTGTGTCAAGAAGAGTAGTCTTGCCATGATCAACATGTCCCATTACAGTTACTACAGGAGCTCTTCTTTGAAAACGTTTCAGGAATTCATCATTTTTAAAAGGAGGAACATCAAGCCCAAGCTCATATGATAAAAAGTGTATCTCTTCTTTCTTATACTTTCTGTCAGGCTTAAAAGGAAGGCCAAACTTCATAATTTTTTCTCTGATTTCCTCATAAGAAACACCAAACTCTCGCGAGAATTCAGAAAGTGTTAACTCCTTCTCAACTTTTGATACCTTTTCACGTTCTTTTTCAGTCTTTGCCTTGGATTCCTTAACATAATCTGTAATTAGCTGAGCAGTATCTTTATCAAGAATTGAAAGAGTGCCTTTTCCCTTTATTCCAAACTCTTCCATCATCTCCAGAAGTTTCAGGGATTTTACGCCAAGCTCTTTGGCAAGCTCATAAACTCTAATTTTGCTTTCCTTTTTCACTCTCATCACCTTCCTCTTTCAGTTCAATAAGGTGAATAGCAACCCCGGTAAGCTTAGAGGCGAGGTTAACATTTATGCCTTCGGTACCCATTGCCACGGGGAATTCCTCTTTACTCACATAAACGTTTGCATCTTTATTATCATTTATCATTTCAGCTTTTTTAACTTTGGCAGGGCTCAGAGAATTCTCAACATAAATCTCAACGTTGCTGCTCCATCTAATAACATCAATTCGCTCATAATTAAGTTCCTTAGAAACAGAATTGATCCTTATGCCCCTCTGCCCGATGCAAGCACCAACTGGATCTACTTTAATATCCTTTGAAGCAACTGCCACCTTTGCTCTAAAGCCAGGTTCTCTTACAATACTTTTTATTTCAACAATTTTCTGAGTAACTTCTGGAATTTCAATTTCCATAAGTTTTGCAAGAAGCTCAGATGATGAACGCGAAAGAATAACAACAGGGCCTCCATCAGTCATTTTCGTTTCTTTTAAATATGCTTTTACGATTCTTTCTCTCGGAAGCCTTTCATTTGGGATCTGTTCCTCAGGAGGTACAAATCCTTCTATATTATAGGGTTCGATGTTAATTCCAATACTTCCCCTTCCTTTGATTCTTGTCACCTTCCCTGATACAACTTCACCAATTTTTGAAGCAAATATCCCAAATATGATTTCTTTCTTCTTTTCTTGAATTTTCTGCTGGAAAACCTGACGAGCTACCATGACTGCTCCTGAAGAAAGCATTCTCGTGGGAATTTCTATTAGAACCTTGTCTCCGATATTAGCATTCTCATCAAATGCCTTTGCCTCTTCCATGCTTATCTCAAGAAGAGGGCTGGTTACATGTTCAACAACTGTCTTTTCCGCAAAAAGACGGACTTCGCCCTTAGCAAGATTCACTTTCACAACAGAGTTAGCTTCTTCAAAATGCTTCTTATATGCTGCCTTAATAGATGCGCTTATAGCCTCTACGAGGTAATCTTTTGATATGCCTTCTTCCTTTTCAATACTCTTCAAAACATCTAAGTCTATCATTTTTTACCCCCTTTTTTTCTTACTGAACTCCTTCGCAAATAGGGAAACTTTGTGAAGCTTTTCAAAGGGAATTTCTAAGAATCCTTCTTCTGTTTCAAAAAGTACAACATCGTTCTTATTCCCTTTAAGAACGCCCTGTTTAGTAAATGTTTCACTTTCCTCAATATAGGTAAATTGAACATTACGCCCTTCAAATATGTCAAGCTCCTCTCTTCCTTTAAGCACTCTGTCAAGGCCCGCAGAAGAAAGGTTCACTCCATAAACATCTGCAAGGTTAAGAATTTCAAGATCTTTTCTTATAAGCATCGTTACCCGCTCAAGATCATAAACAGAAACATCGCCGTTCTTTCTGTAAAGAACAGCTTCTATACTATCCTTCTGAATGTTAAAATCCACAAGGATAAGCCCAAAATGCTCGGCATTCCTTTTTACTATTTCTCTAATTCTTTCCATCGCTTCAAAATAAAAAGTGGGCAAATTTACCCACTCCTTTCCAGAAAACATTTAATATATTGTAAAAGAAAATGGATTTTTTTGCAAACAAAATATAAAATTATCAAAAGGTTCACTTATTCAATAGAAGTTAGAAAAGGTCTTGCTTTGCTTCATTATTTTTAGGGATTTTGGAATTTTTTGGATATTTCACTATAATCCAAGCATGGGAGTTAAACCGGACAGGTGGATTAAGGAACAAGCAAAAAAAGGAATGATCGAACCTTTTGCAGAATCTCAAACTTGCCAGGGTATGATTTCCTTTGGAATTTCTTCTTACGGATATGATATGCGCCTTGCGGAGGAATTTAAGATTTTCACAAACGTCTACTCAGAGATTGTTGACCCTAAGAACTTTTCAGTTAAAAGCTTTGTTGATTATAAAGGTCTTGAGTGCATCATTCCTCCAAACTCATTTGCCCTTGCAAGAAGTCTTGAATACTTTAGAATCCCGAAAGATATAATATGCATTGTGCTTGGAAAAAGTACCTATGCAAGGATGGGAATTATTGTTAATGTTACTCCTCTTGAACCATGTTATGATAAAGAAACTGAAATCCTTACCATGGAAGGGTGGAAGCGTTTTAAAGATCTAAAGAATCATGAAACCGTTGCAACCTTGAATCCAAAAACTTATAAATTGGAGTATCAAAAGATTCTTGCAAAACATAAATTCAAATTTAGCGGCAACATGGTTCATATCGGAGGAAGGCAAATTGATTTGCTTATTAC
>Ga0172362_10001317_pt1 | contig 21184 bp, 28 predicted proteins | sample LakKivs1_kivu2a2_FD_114534 | JGI IMG/M metagenome (GOLD analysis project Ga0172362, IMG submission 114534) | Sediment microbial communities from Lake Kivu, Rwanda - Sediment s1_kivu2a2 | ecosystem: Environmental > Aquatic > Freshwater > Lake > Sediment | place: Rwanda: Western Province, Lake... | reverse complement strand
TTATAAACGGCGATATGGTGACAATCCCTAAGAACAACGCTCCACCCCATGTAATGCGGTTACTTACCTTCGACAAATATTGATGAGTAGTTTTTCCGGGTCGAATACCTGGGATAAAAGCGCCCTGTCTCTGCAGTGTTTCAGCCAGATTCTGCTGTTGAAATATGACAGTTGTATAGAAGAACGTTAAAGCGACCACCAAGAAGAAATACATTATCCAGTAAAACCATCCTGTACTGGAAAAAAGATTGACTACAGAATTGGCGAAATTCGGATTTGATGCATCGGAGCTGACGAAAAATCCAGCTATAATACCGGGCATCAGCATGAAAGACATGGCAAAGATAATCGGTATCATGCCGCCAGAATTTACGCGTATAGGTATGTGAGTACCTCCGGATTGTCTGTAAACCTTGCCGCCGCGATACAGGCTCCTTGCATATTGAACCGGTATATGGCGCTGCGCCTCCGTGAAAATTATTATGGTTACTAGAATGACCAGAGACAGTATTGCAAACAGAACCATCCCTAACACATTATTCTCAAGAGCACCATAACCAATATATTTTGGCAAGTCACATACGATTCCAGCGAATATTATTAGAGATACACCATTTCCTATGCCATACTCAGTTATCAACTCTCCCAGCCACACAAGAAACATCGTGCCAGCAGTCATCGCTAGTAGCATAGAAATTGTCGGAAGCGCATCCCCGCCGGAAAAGCCTATACCGCTGATAACCTGACTCTTCTGCAATAGCGTCAGTTGACTGTAACCCTGAAGTAAGGCCAGCGGAACAGTAAGCCAATGGGTATATATATTTATCTTTGCCCTGCCGCTTTCGCCTTCACTAGACAGCTCACGAAGCTTTGGAATAACCGGTACCATGAGTTGCATGATAATAGTTGCTGTAATATAAGGATAAACCCCCATCGTAGCGATACTCAGCTTTTCCATGGCGCCGCCGCTGAACATATTGAGCATTCCGAACAGGGCTCCAGCACTGCTGCCCCCACCCATGAATTCACGCATTGATGAAGGGTCAAGGCCTGGTACAGGAACGTGAGCAATGAATCGGAAGAGCACCAATATGCCCAGCGTGATGAGCATTTTCCGCCGCAGGTCCGTCTGGCGGAAGGCATCTATCATGGATTGAAGTAGCTGAGGTCTGGAACTTTTTCGCTCTTGAGTCACTGGCTGATTTCCTCTACTTTTCCTCCGGCAGACTCGATCTTCCTCTTAGCCGTTTGAGTGAACTTGTTAGCTCTAACGGTAACAGGTTTGTCAATCTCCCCGCCGCCAAGGATCTTAACTGGTTTCTTCAGAGACTTGATAAGTCTTTCCTCTACTAGATCTTCCGGTCCAATCTCCTGCCCTGACTCAAAGCGACTGAGGCTTGATATATTAATGGTCGAATATTCAATTCTGAATATATTGTTGAATCCTCGCTGTTCCGGAAGACGTTTTGTCAGGGGGTTCTGACCGCCTTCGAAACCCGGACGCAAAGAAAAGCCCGCCCGCGCTTTCTGTCCCTTAGTACCCTTACATGCGGTTGTACCATGGCCGCTGCCTGAACCGCGACCAACCCTTTTCCTGCTGTGTTTGGTCCCCTGAGGGGATCTTAAATCATTCTCCCTCAACTGTTTCCTCCACTTTCACAAGATGTCTCACCTTAAGCAACATCCCGCGTATTGATGGAGAATCATCGTGTTCAACAGTTTGATTCAAGCGATGAAGCCCCAAGGAATGTATAGTATCTCTCTGATCACGTGAGAAACCGATTCCGCTTTTTACCCACGTAACCAATAACTTAGCCAACTGAAACCTCCTTCGCCGCCGACAAGGACTTACGCCTGGCGAGCGCCTCTTCAGGAGTCTTTAACTGCTGCAACGCCTTGATCGTGGCACGGACAACATTAACCTTGTTCTCGCTGCCGAGTGATTTGGTGAGAATATCCTTTACCCCGGCCACCTCCAGAACAGCCCTTACACCACCACCGGCAATCAAACCGGTACCCTGCGAAGCCGGCTTCAATAGCACTTTTGATCCGCAGTATTTAGCACTGACCTGATACGGGATAGTTCCACCCTTCATAGTCACTGTGACCATGCGTTTTCGTGCAGCCGCATTGCCTTTACGAATAGCTTCGGGTATTTCCTTGGCTTTGCCTAAGCCCTCGCCCACCTTACCGTTACCGTCGCCGACGACTACCAGCGCGGTAAAACTGAAACGTCTTCCGCCCTTCACAACTTTGGCAACCCTCTTAATATGAACCAGTTTCTCATTTAAGGCTTCGCCCTGTTTCAAATCTTCCATTATTAAAACTCCAAGCCTGCTTTTCTCGCCGCATCAGCTAGAGCCTTCACGCGCCCATGATACTGGTATCCGCCTCTGTCAAAAACCACCTTCTTAATACCACTCTCGGATGCACGTTGCGCTATCAATTTGCCAACAGACGCAGCCGTTTCTGTTTTCCGCTTTTTGTCAGATTTAATTCCGCTATCAAGTGTCGATGCAGATACAACGGTATGTCCATTACTATCATCTATAAGCTGACAATAAATATGGCTAAGACTACGATAAACGCATAGCCTGGGCCGATCCGCCGTCCCTGCAACCGACTTCCTAACACGCTTATGTCTTATTTCACGAGACTCTTTTGTATTTTCTTTACCCATTACCGTTTGGCTCCAGCTTTACCCGCTTTTCCCGGTTTTATACGAACTTTCTCATTTGCATACCTGACGCCCTTGCCTTTATAGTGATCCGGGGGTTTCATGGCACGTATCTTGGCTGCGACGTCACCTACCTGCTCCTTATCAATCCCCTGCACAATAATACGCTGCGGCTCTTTAACCACCACTGAAACGCCCGGCGGCGGATTGATCTCCTTCGCATGTGAAAAGCCCAGTTGAAAGGTTACCTTCCCACCGGAAGCCTGTGCTCTATATCCCACACCGACTATCTCAAGATCTTTCTGATATCCTTGACTGACGCCGATAACCATATTGGCCAGAAGACTGCGCGTCAAACCATGTAATGCCCGCACACTTTTTTCATCCGATGACCTGGACACCTTCAGTACCCCTTCATCCATGGCAACTGAAATGGCAGGATCAACTGAACGCGTCAACTCACCCTTCGGGCCTTTGACCCGGATTTCATTCCCACTTATTTTTACCTCGACGCCCTTAGGCACAGGTATTGGCATCTTACCGATGCGAGACATTATCTTCCTCCATTACCATACAAAGCAAATAAGCTCTCCGCCTACGCCCTCTTGCCATGCCTTCTTACCTGAGATTATTCCTTTCGGCGTAGACAGGATTGCCATACCCAACCCGCCATAAACACGCGGTATTTCAGATTTGGAAACATATATCCTGAGGCCGGGTTTTGAGACTCTTTGCAATCCTTCAATCACGGGCTCTTTCTTATCCGTATATCTCAGATATATCTTTATCACCCTCTGCTGTTTGCCTTTGACCACCTCATACTCTTTGATAAAGCCTTCATCGCGCAGGATTTTGGCAACAGCCAGTTTCACCTTCGACAACGGCACAAGCACGAAATCATGCCTAGCCATCGTAGCATTTCTAATTCTTGTTAACATGTCAGCAATCGGATCTGTAACCATACTCAACCTTTACACCAACAATTTATCATACGTATAATCGGAATATCACCAACTGGATTTCCTGACGCCTGGTATCTTCCCTTCCAGCGCCAGCGTACGAAAACATATGCGGCACAGCCCGAATTGACGTATATAACCCCTCGATCTGCCGCACAACTGACACCGATTTTTCTGTCTCACCTGAAACTTAGGTGTTCTCCGCGCTTTGACAATCCTCGATACTTTAGCCATACCTGATAAAAACGCCTCTTTCAATACATTTATCAACGCGAGAAGGGCATACCCATGAGCTCAAATAGTCTGAGCCCCTCCGCATCGTTACGCGCAGTTGTAATAATGCAAATCTCCAACCCTCTGACCTTATCGACCTTCTCGTATGAAATCTCGGGGAAAATCGTCTGATCTTTCAATCCAAGCGTATAATTCCCCATGCCATCAAAGGCCTTCCTGTTCAACCCCTGGAAGTCACGTATGCGAGGCAAGGCTACACTGATCAGCTTATCAAGAAACTCATACATCCTCTTGCCACGCAAAGTAACCATAACACCGATTGGCATGCCCTTGCGCAACTTGAAGCTGGCTATGGATTTCCGCGCCTTGGTTATCACAGGATGTTGCCCGGAAATCGCTGCGATATCCTGCTGAGCGGCATCCAAAGCCTGAGCGTGTTGTATAGCCTCGCCCATTCCAACGTTAATCACAACTTTGACAACCCGCGGCGCCTGCATGATGCTGGTATATTTGAATTCCTTCATCAGAACAGGTAATATTTCCTGCTGATATCTTTCTTTTAAACGAGCCATCAGTTAATCACCTCGTCACATTTCCCGCATACCCTAACCCGCTTGCCTTCCTCGATGATCCTTGACTGAACACGTACAGGCTTACCGCATTTTGGGCATATCAGCATAACGTTGGAGATCTTAACCGGAGCTTCCCGTTCAATAATACCGGCCTGTCTTGCCTGTGCCCTTGGCTTCATATGACGCTTAATGATATTAATCCCTTCAATAACAAGCAGATTATCTTTAGGCATTATCTGACGAACTTTGCCCTTTTTGCCCTTGTCTTTCCCGACTATTACCAGAACAGTATCTTCTTTTCTGATCTTCATATTAAAGGACCTCTGGCGCCAGCGATAAAATTTTCATGAAGTTCTTCTGTCTCAATTCATGAGCTACCGGGCCAAAAATGCGGGTGCCTTTAGGATTATTCTTATCATCGAGAATCACCGCCGCATTATCATCGAATCTTATATAAGAGCCGTCAGGACGCCTGTACTGTTTTGCCGTACGAACAACAACAGCCCGAACCACTTCGTGGTTCTTTACGGTTCCCCCTGTTTGCGCTTCCTTAACAGCAGCGACAATTATGTCACCGACACGTGCATACCTCTTGCGCGTCCCTCCCGGTATATGGATGCACATGATGCTTTTCGCACCGGTATTATCCGCCACTTTTAATCTGGTTTGAGGCATAATCATTGCGGTTCACCCTTAGACAGTATCTCAACTACCTTCCAACGCTTATCTTTCGAGAGAGGCCTAGTCTCTTCTATTAATACAACATCACCTATCTTGCAAGCATTTTGCTCATCGTGAGCCTTGAACCTGCTTAAATGCCTTACCCGTTTGTTATAGAGACGATGAGGTATATAGTACTCTACAACAATAACAACGGTCTTGGTCATTTTGTTGCTTACGACGCGCCCTATTTTCTTCTTTTTGCTTTTTATGGTATCTGTAACCAACGTTTAACTACTCCTCTACTGTAATTCCCGCTCCCTCATTACCGTCTTAATCTTGGCGATTCTCTTCCTCACATTCCGCAGCTCATGATAATTGCTGAGCTGCTTTGTAGCAAGGCGAAACCTCAAATTAAACAGCTCCCGATATGATTCATCGAGTTTTTTCTTCAATTCCTCAGTATCTAAAGTACGTATTTCCGCAACTTTCAATCCGAGCCCCCTCTAGTCCCCAATATCCGCGTCCCTGCGCACAAATCTTGTTGGTATCGGCAACTTGTGCGCTGCTAACCGCATTGCTTCCTTAGCCGCGTCTTCTTTAATGCCAGCGATTTCAAAAAGTATCCTCCCAGGCTTAGTCACGCAGACCCAGTGATCAACAGCACCCTTGCCGCTTCCCTGTCTTGTTTCAGCCGGCTTCGATGTAACCGGTTTATCCGGAAACACGCGAATCCATAACTTGCCGCCCCTTCTCACATAACGAATTATTGCGCGTCTTGCAGCCTCTATCTGTCGCGCCGTAAGCCAGCAAGCACCCTGAGCCTGCAGACCGTATTCACCGAAGGCTACGGTATTACCTGCATTAGCCTGGCCTTTCCTCCTGCCGCGACTCTGCTTCCTGTATTTTACTCGTTTAGGCTGTAACATCTATGTTTCCCCTCGCTCAGCGGATAACAGATAATGTAAAACTAATCCTTATGATCCTTATCGGATTCCTTTTCAGCTTCAGTCCTGGTTTTAGATTTCGACCTGGGCTTGCTCTCTTTCGGCTCTTTTTCAGATGATACTGATTCTTGAGCCGTCACGGAATCACCAACGCTTGATGATCCGTCCGCCTTTGTCTTCTGTTTATCTTTAGCCCGAACCTTTGGCCTGGGTTTGGCATCTTCCTTTTTCTCGGATGTAGGATCGGCAGACTTCGCTTTTATCCTCGTGCGAGCACGGCTTTTCGACGCAGAACTATCGGCTGCTATCTTATCTTTACTTTCAACGGAGGCAGGCTCTTTAGAATCTGAAATCTCCCCTCCCGACTCCGCCGATTTATCCGCTGCTACAACAATTCCATCCGCCTTTTTATCAATTACCTCGCCCTTGGATTTATCTTCTGTCTTGGGCTGCCCTTGATTACTAACGGCTGAAGTAGAATCCTGCTGCAATTTCTCATATTCAGGAATGATATCGCCCTTGTAAATATAGACTTTCACACCGATTGTACCCAGTGTTGTGTGAGCGGTCGCTGTAGCATAATCAATGTCAGCGCGCAGAGTATGAAGAGGTACCCTCCCTTCATGAAGCGTCTCTGTTCTAGCGTACTCGGAACTTCCAACCCTTCCCGCACAGGATATTTTTATCCCCTGTGCCCCTCTCTCCATCGCACGGAATATAGCCTGTTTCATCGCCCTTCTATGCGAAATACGGCGCTCCATCTGCTGCGCTATGCTTCTGGCCACAAGATATGCATCCATCTCCGGTTGCGAGACTTCCTGTATATTAAGCCTTACCCTCTTGCCAGCTATCTGCTCCAGGAGAGCCCTTGTTTCATCTACACGCTGGCCGCCTCTGCCGATAACGATACCAGGCCTGGATGTATGAACGGTAACGGTAACCTGGTTGGACGCACGTTCTATCTCGACTCTGGCGATGTCGTCATCTTTATATTTTGATGCAACAACATTCCTGATACGAAGATCCTCTTGAAGCATCTCGGTGTAATGCTTATCGGCGTACCATCTCGACTGCCAGTCCTTCGTTACGCCTAACCTAAAGCCTATTGGATGTACCTTCTGGCCCAATCATTCCTCCTCTTTAACTATGACGGTTATATGGCTGGAACGTTTCAGTATGGGTTTTACCCTGCCTCTCGGTCCCGCGCGAAACCGCTTCATAGTACGGCCTTCATCTACTAGGATATTGATTATTTTCAAATCCGCAGGCGTCATCTCATAGTTATTCTCTGCATTGGCCGCAGCCGATTTAACAGCCTTAGCCACAGATTGCGCCGACGGCGATGGAAGGAACTTCAATAACGTCAAGGCTTCATCAACCTTCTTGCCCTTTACCATATCCGCCATTAACCGCAGCTTGCGGGGTGATGTCCTTACATTTTTTGAAACAGCTTTTACTTCCATAATATTTACTGCGTCGCCTTTTTCACTGCTGTAACTTTTTCCGCTTTACCGGAATGTCCCCTAAACGTCCGAGTAAATGCGAACTCTCCAAGCTTATGACCAACCATATTCTCGGTAATGAAGATAGGCACATGCCTCCTGCCATCATGCACGGCTATCGTATGCCCTATCATCTCAGGAACAATAGTTGAGGCCCGCGACCAAGTTTTTACAACCTCTTTTGCGCCGGACTTATTAAGCGCTTCTATCTTCTTCAACAACTGCGCTTCAATAAACGGACCTTTCTTAGTGGATCGTGACATCTAAATGACCCCTTCCGAACCCCTTCTTCTCTATTTCTTGTTCCTTCGTCTGACTATCATATTATCAGTACGCTTGTTCTTCCGAGTTTTGTATCCCAGCGTCGGCTTGCCCCACGGAGTTTTGGGGCCCGGCATGCCAACAGGACATCTGCCTTCGCCACCGCCGTGGGGATGATCCCTGGGCGTCATGGCTGATCCTCTAACGGTAGGACGAACGCCCATATGTCTCTTCCTACCAGCTTTGCCTATTTTTACATGCTGGTGATCAAGATTGCCTATTTGACCGATGGTAGCATAACATTCCAAACGAATCTTCCTGAGTTCCGACGAAGGCATACGTATCAGCGCATAGTCTCCCTCTTTTGCCATCAGCTGCGCAACAGCGCCCGCGCTTCTGACAAGCTGCCCGCCTCTGCCAGCACACATCTCTATGTTATGCACTGATGTCCCGGTCGGTATTGATTTCAATGGCATGCAATGCCCCACCTTAATCTCCGCCTTTTCGCCCGCTATGATTTTATCGCCGACTTTCAATCCTACGGGAGCAAGAATATAACGCCTTTCGCTATCAGGATATTGGATAAGTGCGATCCTCGATGAACGGTTTGGATCATACTCTATAGCTATGACTTCTCCAGGCATATCCCTCTTATCACGCTTAAAGTCAATAGCGCGGTACATGCGCTTAGCGCCACCCCCCTGGTGTCGAACTGTTATCCTGCCCTGATTGTTACGGCCGCCCTTACTCTTGAGGGGACTGACCAACGATTTCTCCGGGCGTGTTTTCGTTATTTCTTCAAACGTGGAGCCCGTCATGCCCCTTCGTCCGGGCGACGTCGGTTTATACTCTTTAATAGGCACTTATATCTCCTTAAACTCCCTCAAAGTACTCTATTTTCTGACCTTGCTTAATAGTAACAACCGCTTTCTTCCACGGAGAGACCCGGCTTCTTCTCCGCCCAGGTCCCCTCTCCTTGGACGGCATTGTAACAACGTTGACCCTAACGACATTAACGTTGAATGCCTGTTCAACAGCCTCTTTTATCTGCTGTTTACTAGCGCTCTTTGCTACTTCAAAAGTATATACAGACTTTTCCTGCTGCGCAGTACTTTTCTCCGTAATTACAGGGCGTTTAAGTATCTCTAGTATCTGCATTTCTTATTCCTATGCCTTATCATGCTCTCCGGGACACGTTTCCCAGATCTCAGCCACTTTCTTTATCGCCGGCAATGAAATTAAAACCTGTCGATGAGCGAGCAAATCACCGACATTCAGCATATATGCTGGCAATACATTGGCGCCATTCAAGTTCCTTGCAGATTTATATACATTACCGTCAGGCTCTTCTGTCACTATCATGAGCGAAGGACCTAACTCTAAAGCCTTAACAATTCCGGACATTGCCTTTGTATTTGGTTTATCGAAGGATAGATTATCTATTACCTTTACTTCGCCATCAGATACCTTGCAGGAAAGCACACATCTTAAAGCGAGCCTCCGCATCTTCTTGGGCATCCCCTGTCTATAGCTCCTGGCCTGCGGCCCAAAAATAATACCGCCGCCCCTCATTAACGGAGAGCGCGAACTGCCTCGTCTCGCCCTTCCCGTGCCTTTCTGCTTATAGGGTTTTTTGCCGCCGCCTGATACCTGTCCGCGGGTCTTAACCCCTACCGTGCCCTGTCGCGCATTAGCATTCTGTCTTAGCATTGCCTGATGCACAACAGCTGAATTCATAGGAACGCCGAAAACCTCGTCGCTCAGTTCGACTTTCTCGATAATAGCACCCGACGAATTGTATACCGGAACCTGTACCACCTTAAAAACCCTCCGGGCAGACGCTGGAAAGTCCGCCGTCACAAAGATATAGAACCCTCTCCGCCAAACTGCGGCCACGGGTCACTACAATAAATGTCTTATTAAGTTTCTTACTCAATTGCAACATAAGATTGATAATTACTGCACTGGTCTTGGTGTCCAAATTGCCGGTCGGTTCATCAGCGAGTATTAAGCTCGGGTTCATTACCAGCGAATGAGCTATGTCTACCCTCTGCTGTTCCCCACCGGAAAGCTCACCAGGCTTGTGGTGCAGGCGGTCTTTCAAGCCAATTAGCTTTAAAAGACGCACAGCCTTCACATAATAACTCTTCTCACCCCTGATTGGCAATACTGATACGAGCACATTTTGCAAAGCGTTTAAAATCGGTGCCAAATAACAGGCCTGAAAAGTGAACCACAGCCTCTCCCGGCAAACCTTATAGAGTCTCTTCTCCTCCATTCTGCCAGTTTCAACGCCTTTAAAATAATCATACCCTATGCCGGCCAACCCAGCGCCCCGATCATATTAGATGTCATCTCAGCATCCATCCCGTCAGAAATAGAGGAAAGCACTGTCATCATGGCTACGCCTGTTACAGCTATCCCCTTCCGGCGGAAGGCGTTAAGGGCTGAGAATCTAAGCACTTTTCTCCTTGCCCTTCTTGGGAGCAACTACTGCTACCTTCGGCGCTATCTTTGACTTCTTCACCAGAAGAATCCCGTCCTTGGCCCCCGGTACCGCGCCCCTTACTAATAGCAGATTTTTCTCCGCGTTAGAATCCACCACCTTCAGACCACGCACAGTAGTTCGCGTGTCCCCCATATGCCCGGCCATACGCAAGCCTTTCCAAACCCTTCCCGGGAAGGTCGTTGAACCTATAGCACCAGGAGCCCGCTGACGGTCCGACTGGCCGTGCGTCTTTGGTCCGCCACTGAAATGATGGCGCTTTACTCCTCCGGCAAAGCCCCTTCCCTTAGATATGCCTACCACATCAATAATATCCCCGGGTTTAAAAATGCTTACGTCTACTTTCTGACCGACCTCTAAAGTATCCGTTTTATCCACACGAAACTCTCTGAGATACTTGAGGTTACCCGTCTTTTTTAAATGGCCTTTCTCCGGCTGATTAATCCGCTTGGTATCACCAAAACCGAGCTGAACGGCATTATAGCCATCTTTCTCGACCTGCTTTACCTGCGTAATAAAACAAGGACCGGCTTCGATGGCAGTTACCTGAACCGTCGTTCGATCCTCGTTAAACATCTGCGCCATGCCTTTTTTACGTCCGATAATTCCGTCTATCATTTTTCTACACTTCTCTATAAAAAATTTTTACGCCGGAAACATCTCAGCCGAATAGCCGTTCGATATTCCGGAATAAGGCCTAAAGTTTAATCTCTATATCAACGCCGGCCGGCAAATCCAGTTTCGTCAAAGTGTCGATGGTTCTCGACGAAGGCTCCTCTATATCTATCAAACGCTTGTGAGTGCGAATCTCGAATTGCTCGCGGGAATCCTTGTCGACATTCGTTGAGCGATTGACGCAGATCTTTTTTGTATGGGTCGGCAGAGGCACAGGCCCGACGACCTTGGCGCCAGTCTGTTCCGCAGCCTCAACTATCTGCTCGGCGGACTGATCGAGTATCCTGTAGTCGAAAGCTTTAAGCTTTATACGTATTTTTTGCTTTGGCATAGAACCGGCCCTCCCCCTCTCGCATATAGCTGGTCAGCTAAATTAAGAGGCATTTCTTCATATCTATAAAATTCCATTGTATATGTAGCCCTGCCCTGGCTCATAGACCTAAGATTTGTCGCGTATCCGAAGGTTTCGGATAACGGTATAACACATTTGATGACGCGCGCGTTATGGCGGCTGTCGACACTGCCTATCTGGGCTCTCCTCGAATTCAAATCTCCCAATATGTCCCCGATAAATTCTTCCGGTGTCGCTATTTCCATGTTCATCACAGGCTCGAGGATAACAGGTTTGGCTTTCTTGACGCCTTCTTTCAGCGCTATCGCCCCGGCTATTTTGAACGCGATATCAGATGAATCAACCTCATGGTAACTGCCGTCATACAAAACTGCCCTGATATCAGTTAATGGATACCCTAACAGCGCCCCGCCTTCCATAGCTTCTTTGATGCCGGTTTCCACATGACGTATGAACTGCTTGGGAATCGCTCCGCCTTTTACCTTGTCGACGAACTCGAAACCGCTGCCCCTCCCACCCGGCTCAAACTCCACCATGACATGACCGTATTGTCCCTTGCCTCCGGACTGTTTCACAAATCTTCCTTCGGCCTTCACAGGTACCGATATCGTTTCTTTATAAGCGACCCGCGGCTTGCCCACGTTAGCATCGACCTGGAACTCACGCATCAGGCGATCGATAATGATATCCAGGTGAAGCTCTCCCATTCCCGATATGATGGTCTGCCCCGTCTCTTCATCATATCGCCTGACGAAAGTCGGGTCTTCCTGAACCAGCTTCGCAAGCGAATCGTCCAGCTTATCCTGATCGGCCCTGGACTTCGGCTCTATGGTCACGAACACCACCGGCTCCGGAAAACGGATAGTCTCCAGAACCACCGGAGCGTTGGGATTGCACAGGGTATCGCCGGTGAATGTCTCTTTCAACCCCACCACCGCCGCAATATCGCCGGCTTCAACCTGTTTTATCTCTTCCCGATGGTTTGCGTGCATCTGGAAAAGCTTTCCGATCCTCTCCTTGCAGTCGCGCGTAGAGTTGTAAGTATGTGATCCTACCGTCGCCTTTCCCGAGTAGACCCTGATATACACCAATCTCCCAAAAAACGGGTCCGACACTATCTTGAATGCCAGTGCGGCAAACGGATCGCTGCCGGCCGGAGAACGTTTAACCTCTTTGTCGGTCTTCGGATCTAAACCAACTGCAGGAGGTATATCAAGAGGCGAAGGCAGGTATTCAACTACCGCATCCAGTATCCGCTGCACTCCTTTGCTACGCAGCGCGCTTCCGCATAACACCGGAACGATTCGATTAGCTATGGTCACACGTCTCAGCGCCGACTTGATCGCATCTGCGTCAAAACTTCCGCCGCTTAGATAAATATGCATGAATTCTTCATCGTTCTCAGCCAGTTGCTCAATCAACTTTTCACGATATTGAGCACACACCTTCACGAAATCATCAGGTACATCCTGAGATACGGGTTCCTCGGTGTAATCTCCTGAGTGAACCCACGCTTTTTCAGCGATGATGTCTATTATCCCTTTAAAAGCCCCCTCCTCACCCATGGGCACCTGCACGGGAATGGCGTTGGCCCCCAGCCTGTCCCTTATAGTTTTTACGGAGTTATTAAAGTCTGCTCCGACCCTGTCCATTTTGTTGACAAAGCAGATACGAGGTACCTTATAATGATCCGCCTGTCTCCATACCGTCTCCGATTGAGATTCCACTCCGGAAACAGCGTCGAAAACCACCACACCTCCATCGAGAACCCTGAGGCTTCGTTCCACCTCCGCGGTAAAATCAACATGCCCCGGTGTATCGATTATATTGATATGATGATCCATCCAGATACACGTTGTTGCCGCCGAGGTAATGGTAATGCCGCGCTCCCTTTCCTGAATCATCCAGTCCATGATCGTTGTGCCGTCATCCACCTCGCCGAGCTTATGCGTGCGGCCCGTGTAATAGAGAATACGCTCGGTAAGAGTTGTCTTACCGGCATCAATGTGGGCAATAATGCCAATATTGCGTATTGTTTCAAGAGGGAATGAACCGCGCATCAACCTCACCACCGATAGTGCACAAAAGCCCTGTTGGCCTCAGCCATTTTATGGGTATCTTCACGCTTCTTTATCGTAGCGCCCTGTTTCTTTGAAGCATCGATGAGTTCAGCCGCCAGCTTATCCGCCATAGATCTGCCCGAACGCGCCTTTGCCGCCTTCAGAATCCATCTTACGGCAAGCGCAAATCCACGTTCCTGCTTAACTTCAATCGGGACCTGATAGGTAGCGCCGCCAACTCGGCGGGGTTTTACCTCCAAAAGAGGAATGGCGTTCTTAAGAGCCAAATCCAGCACAGGTACCGGATCGCCCTTCTCCTGTTCCGCTATTATCTTCATAGCGCCATATACTATACTCTCCGCAGTCGTCTTCTTGCCTCGCTCCATTATCCTAGTTATTATCTTGGCCACAGATAAACTGTTATACCGCGGGTCGGGGAGGACAGTCCGTTTGATTGATTTTGCTCTTCTAGACATACTACGCTCCACCAGACTGTTTAGTTATCTTTGTACCGTACTTGCTCCGTCCCTGCTGCCGTTTTTCAACGCCCGTGGCATCAAGCGCGCCGCGAACGATATGATATCTCACGCCGGGTAAATCCTTAACGCGTCCGCCTCGAATGAGAACCACCGAGTGTTCCTGTAGGCTATGCCCTTCTCCTGGTATATATGCAGTAACTTCCATCATATTAGACAGCCTGACCCTGGCAACTTTACGAAGGGCTGAATTAGGCTTTTTGGGGGTCACCGTCTTCACCTGCGTGCAGACGCCGCGTTTCTGCGGTGAACCCTCCCCTGATTTCATCCTTCTTTTGAGCGAGTTATAGGTGAAATGCAGCGCGGCCGTCTTAGTCTTCTTCTTACCTTTGACCCGCCCCTTGCGTACCAGTTGATTGACTGTGGGCACAAACACCTCCAGTGAATAATTAAAGGCCGTAAGCCTTCAAGCTCAGCCGCTCTGCCATACCGGCCTCGCTGGCTTATCGACCTTTGGCTTTTAGCTTCGTCTGACTAGAGACTGAGCACTAAATTTAGAATGTACCACTATTTATTCGCTGTGTCAAGCATAATCCAATACCGTCATTGACTGCGCCCGCCGCCGGACGTATTCTTTAATTATGAAACGCCGTATCGATGTGCTCCTTGTCGAACGCGGTATGGCCGAGAGCCGCAAGAAGGCCCGGGCGCTGATAATGGCCGGGGATGTCTACGTCGACAACGTGACGGCAGCCAAGCCATCGATGCAGGTCTCTGAAGACTCGGATATCAGTCTGCGAGATAAGCCGCCGTTCGTCGGTAGGGGCGGCATCAAGCTTAACCACGCGCTGGCCGAATTCCGCATCGACGCCGCGGGTCTCGTCGCTGCCGACATCGGCGCCTCAACGGGAGGGTTTACTGATTGTTTGCTGCAACATGGGGCAGATAAGGTCTATGCCATCGATGTCGGCTACGGTCAGATAGATTATAAATTGCGCATCGACACGAGAGTAATCGTCATCGACCGCACCAACGCCAGATATCCGCTGCCTATCCCTGAACCAATCGATATAGCCACTATCGATGTGTCGTTCATATCTCTCGAAAAAATTGTATCGAACGTAGCAGCCGTAACTAAACAGAGCGGGAAAATCATCTGTCTGGTGAAACCGCAGTTCGAGGCCGGCGAGTCGCTTGTAGAGAAGGGCGGGCTGGTTAAAGATCCGACCGTGCACGCCCGGGTACTGGGCAGGTTCATATCATGGTCGATCGAAAAAGGCTACAGGATCGCCGGCCTCACCCCATCCCCGATACTCGGCAGTGCCGGAAACAGGGAATTCTTTGTGCTGTTAAAGATTTAAACTAAATGAAAAGAGAAATCGTCTACTTCAAGTCCGACGGGCTTAAACTTAAGGGACAGCTCTTCATCCCGGACATAACCCCATGCCCGGTCCTTTGCCTATGCCACGGCATGCCGCGCAGCGGGACGGCAGACCCTAAAGACCGGGGCTATGCCGGCCTCGCCGAGAGGTTTGCCGATGAAGGGTTCTTAACAATTATCTTCAACTTCAGGGGAGCCGGTGAGAGCGAGGGCAGCTTCGATATACGGGGCTGGGCACGCGATCTCAAAGCAGTGTTAGATCACGTCTACGATATGAAAGAGACGAATAAAAGCAAAATCTCCATGATGGGATTCAGCGCCGGGGCTGCCGTATCGATATACCTAGCCGCCAATGACATGCGTATCGCTTCCATAGTAGCCTGTGCCTGTCCCGACACGTCGCGCCTGGCCAATAATCGCGAACTGGCGCAAACGGTGATAGCCGACTACCGCGACATGGGCGTCATCAAGGACGCCGGCTTCCCGCCGTCGCTGCAGGAGTGGATGCAGGGATTCGATGATATATACTCAGCAAAATGGATCGATAAAATCTCTCCGCGGCCTATACTGCTTATCCACGGAGATAAGGACGACGTTGTGCCCCCTTCCAGCGCCCGCAACCTGTTCCTGAGAGCTGGAGAACCCAAGGAAATGCTCATCATAAAAGGGGCCGGACACAGGCTGCGCATATCGGAAGAGGCGATGAGTCATGCCCTCGCCTGGCTGAAAACCCGTAACGAGAGGGATTGACCCTTATCTACAGTCAGAATATAATCATCTACAGGGGAACCAAGAATCCGATGAAAGAAAGTTGTGCTCTCTATGGCGTTTACGCCCCGGGAGAAGATGTAGCCAGATTAACCTACTTCGGGCTCTTCGCCCAGCAGCACCGCGGACAGGAAAGTTCCGGCATCGCGACCGCAGACGGCAGTCAAATCCGCTGCCACACTAAGATGGGCCTCGTATCGCAGGCATTCGACAACGACATATTGGAAAGGTTATGCGGCCATATCGCCATCGGGCATAATCGATACTCGACCACCGGATCAAGCCGCGCCGAAAACGCCCAACCCCTCATCGCCACAGGACCCATGGGTAAAATCGCCCTTGCGCATAACGGAAATATCGTGAATTCCGAAGAGCTGCGCCAGCAGCTGGAGAGCCAGGGCTACAGCTTTCACACCACATCCGATTCCGAGATTATAGCCAACGTCATCGTATCCGCGCCCCAGAAATCATGGCTGGAAAAGATCAGGCACGCTATGAAACGGCTGATCGGAGCCTATTCTTTAGTAATACTGACGGAAGATACCATCTTCGCCGTGCGCGACCCGCTGGGCGTCCGGCCCCTCTGCCTGGGCGAATTAAATGATGGATGGGTCATAGCCTCGGAGAGCTGCGCGCTGGACCACACCGGCGCGCGATTCGTTCGCGACATAGAGCCCAATGAGATCTTAACCATCAATAACAACGGCCTGCAAAGCTACAAGGAAGGCGACGGCAAGCCCACCGGATTATGCATCTTCGAGTTCATATATTTCTCGCGCCCGGACAGCATAATCCAGGGCCGCCGCGTTTACGCCGCCAGGGAGGCCATGGGAGACAAGCTCTTTCAGCTGCATCCCGCAGAAGCCGACGTGGCGTTCGGCCTGCCCGACTCGGCGACCGCGGCCGGTATAGGATATTCGCATGCCTCCGGAGTACCGTACTCGGAGATAATGCTGAAGAACCGCTATGTCGGACGCACTTTCATCGAGCCGCACCAGAGATTGAGAGAGCTCGGCGTCCAGCAGAAATTCAATCCGATGCAGGAGCGGCTGCAGGGAAAGAGAACCGTCATCGTCGATGACAGTATAGTGAGAGGGACAACCACGCCGCGCGTCATAAACATGCTGAGAAAGTCGGGCGCCACCGAAGTGCACATGCGCATATGCGCCCCTCCCCTGAAATACCCCTGCTGCCTCGGCGTTGACATGGCCACCAGCTGGGAGCTCATTGCGGCCCATAAGGATGTACCCGAGATAGCGAAATTCATCGGCGCCGACAGCCTGGGATTCCTTACCGTAGACGCGCTGGTCGAAGCGGTGGCCCTCCCCAGGGAATATTTCTGCCTGGCCTGCTTCACCGGCCACTACCCGGTTCCAGTTCAGCTCGATATGAATAAGCTATGTCTGGAAATTAAAAAAGGGTGACTCTTGGTTAAACCTGCCAGCGAATCAACACAATACACCTACCGCGATGCCGGCGTCGACATCGATGCCAACGACAGGCTTAAGGAAATCATCTGCAAACATGCGCGAACGACGTTCACGCCCGAAGTCGTCAGCGACATCGGATTCTTCGGCAGCCTTTTCGCACTTAAAGGTTTTAAACAGCCTATACTCGTCTCCAGCGCCGACGGCGTCGGCACCAAGATAAAGATCGCCTGCGCCCTGGAAAGGCACGAGGGCATCGGAATGGACATCGTCAACCACTGCGTGAACGATATCCTTACCTGCGGAGCATCCCCTTTGTTCTTCCAGGATTACATAGCCATGTCGAAGATGCAGCCTTCGATCGTTTCCAGCGTCATCAAGGGGATGGCCAAAGCCTGCAAAGACGCGGGCTGCGCGCTCATCGGCGGCGAAACGGCGGAGATGCCGGGCACATATCCGCCAGGCGAGTACGACCTGGTCGGCTTCATCGTCGGCGGTGTTGAGAAATCCAAGATCAAAAACGGCGCATCTATCGCGCCCGGCGATGTTCTCATCGGCCTTCCGTCCAGCGGCCTGCACACCAACGGTTACTCCCTGGTCCGCCGCGTGTTCAAAACCGACGGCGACATATCAAGGCTCAACCGGCACTACCCCCAGCTGGGCTGTACCCTGGGCGACGCGCTGCTGGAGCCGCACAGATGCTATCACAATCTGATTAAACCCCTGTTACCAAAGATAAAAGGCCTGGCCCATATTACGGGAGGCGGCTTCACCGGCAACCTGCCGCGCACCCTGCCCAAGTCTGTGACAGCCATAATCGATAAAAGGACATGGGATGTGCCGCCGCTATTCCAGTTGATCCAGCGCACGGGCAACATCGCTGATAGTGAGATGTACCGCGTCTTCAATATGGGAATAGGAATGATACTTGTCTGCGACCCGGACGACAGCGGCAAACTGACGAAGAAACTGCCCAGGTCAGTTGTTATCGGCGAGATAACCAAGCGCAGATCGAACGAAGAACGCACCAGAATCGTCTAGGAGGTAGTCATTGCGCGCAATTGTAAGCGTATCCGATAAAAAAGGTATCGTCGAATTCGTTAAAGGTCTCATCGACCTCAAGGTTGAGATATTCAGCACGGGCGGAACCAAGAAGGCCCTAGTCGACGCTGGACTTCAGGTTCACGGAATCAGCGATATTACCGGCTCCCCCGAGATACTGGACGGGCGCGTTAAGACCCTGCACCCCATGGTGCACGGCGGCATACTGGCGCGGCGCGACCTTAAAGACCATATGGCACAGCTCAAAGAGAAGAACATCACCCCCATCGACATGGTCGTCGTCAACCTCTATCCATTCGTCCAGACTGTATCGAAGGAAGGAGTGACACTGACCGACGCGCTGGAGAACATAGACATCGGCGGCCCGACGATGATACGCGCCTCGGCCAAGAATTTCCCAGGCGTCATCGTGGTGGTCGACCCGGCGGACTATCAGCCGGTACTGGAAAAGCTGCGCAAAGGCGATATAAGCCTTGAAGAGAGGAAACGGCTGGCGCAGAAGGCCTTCCAGCACACAGCGATCTACGATACCGCCATATCGACCTACCTCCGCCCCAAGGATGAGATCTTCCCCGCCGAGATGACCCTGGCCATACGCAAGATACAGGACCTGAGCTACGGCGAGAACCCGCACCAGAAGGCGGCATTCTATAAAGAAGATGTTATTAAGAGGGAGCCGGGCATAGCCAGCGCCGTGCAGCTTTCCGGCAAAGAGCTTTCATACAATAATATAATGGACATGGACAGCGCAATACGCGCGGCGTGTGAGTTCTCCGAGCCCACAATAGCCATCATCAAGCACACCAACCCCTGCGGCCTGTCCTCTCACCCCCGCCTGGCCGAGGCCTATCGCAGAGCGCTCGCCGGCGATCCGGTATCGGCCTTCGGTGGCATCGTCGCTTCCAACACAAGGATCGACGAAGCAACGGCCGTCGAGATATGCAAGACGCACTTCGATGCCATGATAGCGCCGGGCTACGATAAAGAAGCGCTGGAGATGCTGTCGAAGCGCAACATGCGCATCATGACTATTAACAATGCCGCACCGAGGCACACGCCCACGTTGGAAATACGGCGCGTGAGCGGCAGCGGCTTACTCGTGCAGACGACCGACTGCACAGCCGATGAGATACCGATGAAGATAGTCTCCAAGCGCCAGCCGACGAAGCAGGAGATCAAAGACCTCACCTTCGCCTGGCGCACCGTGAAGCTGGTCAAATCCAACGCCATCGTCCTCACGAAGAACGATGAGCTGCTGGGCATGGGCGCGGGACAGCCCAGCCGCGTCGACAGCGTAGCTATTGCGATTAAAAAGGCCGGCGACCGCGCCAAAGGCAGCGTGCTCGGTTCCGACGCCTTCTTCCCCTTCCCCGACGGCGTCGAGCTCGCTGGCGAAGCAGGTGTGACCGCCATCATCGAGCCCGGCGGCTCAGTTAGGGACAAAGATGCTATCGCCACGGCCGACAAGTACAATATAGCAATGGTATTCACCGGCATGCGCCACTTCAGACATTAGAATCAAGATGTCATTGCGAGGAACCGAATGCGACGTGGCAATCTCAAACATTTGGTAAAAGATTTAACGAGATTCTTCGCTTCGCTCAGAATGACAGTGTAGGGCGGGGTTTCAAACCCGCCGTCTGGATTACCCGATCAAGTCTGGCAATGACAAAGGTAAACATATGACCACCGTCGCTATAGTCATCCCGGTCTATAACGAAGAAGCTGCCCTGCCCGGCAGCATAGCCAGACTGCGCGACTTCCTTTCAACGAACTTGAAACACGATTGGCATATCGTCATCGCGGACAATGCATCGACCGATAAAACGTGGGGGATTGCACAATCGCTGGCGAAACAATATCCCGACGTCGTTCCGTTCCATATCGACCAGAAAGGCAGGGGACGCGCATTACGGAAAGTCTGGCTGGAGAGCAAGGCCGACGTCGTGAGCTATATGGATGTCGATCTCTCGACAGACCTCGATGCATTCCCGAAGCTTGTTCAGACCATACTCGACAGCGCCGACATCGCCATCGGCTCGCGCCTCAAGCGCAGCTCAAAAACGACGCGCGGGCTCAAACGCGAGTTCACGTCGAGATGCTACAACCTTCTTATAAAGATGATGTTCTTCACTAAGCTTTCCGACGCCCAGTGCGGATTCAAGGCGGTCAGCCACGACTGCGCACAGAAGATACTGCCGCTGACCATCAACAACGAGTGGTTCTTCGATACGGAACTGCTTCTCTTAGCCATGAAGAACGGCTATAAGATAGCGGAGATACCTGTTACGTGGGTCGATGACCCGGGTACGACGGTGAACATACGCAAGACCGTTATCGAGGATTTAAAGGGACTGGCCCGGCTCCGCTTCCACAGGATACCGAAGCCGACGTAGGGGTAGGGCTCGCCCCTGCCCAACAAAAAGGGCGATCACAAGGATCGCCCCTACTAGATTATCGATAATGACGAGATTCTTCGTTTCTCTCAGAATGACAGATGAGTTAAATAATCTTTAACTCCCTCCTCCACTCCTCCAATAAACTCCTGAAAGGCCTGATGGTATGTGTCTCCGGCATGCTCGCCAGCAGCGAATCGAGGATCTTAATCGCGTCCTGCCGGGACTTCACATTGCTTTTCGCGGATGCTATGGACGGAGACCATTTT
>Ga0172362_10001316_pt1 | contig 21222 bp, 18 predicted proteins | sample LakKivs1_kivu2a2_FD_114534 | JGI IMG/M metagenome (GOLD analysis project Ga0172362, IMG submission 114534) | Sediment microbial communities from Lake Kivu, Rwanda - Sediment s1_kivu2a2 | ecosystem: Environmental > Aquatic > Freshwater > Lake > Sediment | place: Rwanda: Western Province, Lake... | reverse complement strand
TTCGACATATTCGGCGCGTACTACGCCGCTGGCAGCACGGCACAGGGTGGGCCTGCACCCGCGATCGTCCAAGGAGATGAGGGCATCAGATACGTGTTCGAGGGCTGGTCGGTCGACGGCCAGCCATACACTAGCAACCTGGACTTCTCGCTCATTGCCGATGCGCCGCACAACGTGACCATAGTCTACGGAACTGAGCTGCTCCTGAAGGTCAGGATCACCGGAGTGAGCGATGCCTTCACCGCGATACTCACTGTATCTCTCAGCCCGCCAACGCTTCACAGCCTCACCCCTGCCTTCCCGTTCGAACAGTGGGTCAGTCTTGGCACGCCTGCAGCGCTGGGGATAACATCGCCGAACGTGATAGGCCACGGAGAGTGGGCTGTATTCAGACAATGGGCAGGAGACGCGCAAGGAACTGGCAAGACGACCTCGCTTACCGTCAACGCACCCAAGACCGCTGACGCTGTGTTCTTCAAGACCAACCCTGTAGCGGAGTCCATACCGTATTCACTCCTAGGCGGGTTAGCATGCATGGCCGCGTCCTACATCATCACCAGACGTCAGAAGGGCCAGGGCAAGCAGGAGGAAAAGCCCGAGGGCGAAGGGATGAGCGATGATCAGGGCTCGGCCCGACCGTTGACGCTGGGCCTGGCTGTGTCTGTGATCGCTATCCTCATCGCGGCGATTGTCAGTTCAGCCATAGCTGGCGGCTACGGGATAAACGCGGGCGAGCTCCTCGACTTCAGCAACTGGGCAGTGCTCTTCCTGTGCGCTGAGGCGATAGTTCTGCTGGTCTTGACCACCGTGATAACGAGAAGGCGTCCGCCCGTGACCGCAGTCAAGCCGACTACCACAGCAGTAAATCCTTACGGAGTCTAGAAGGGGGCCGAGGGGCCCCCAAACCCCTCTTTTTCATTTCTTTATCTTTTTCTCAACGAATTCACTTTCTTGTAAGGGGCTGACTCTACGCGCGAAGCACAATGAAGACTTATATGACTGTGAGACGTTGGTGCGAATCGCACGAGAGGTGAACCCCAAGGGCCATGATCTCCCTGCGACCAGGTGAGCGCTTCATTGACTGAAAGGGGGGAGTTGGCCTCTGTTTCAACGAGCCAAGGAAAGAAGGTCTTCGGCGAGCTTCTGAGGCCGTTCTACTCTTTGGATAGGACGGATCTGGACATAATAGAAGGGATACGGATGAACGGCCCAGGGAACATCGCCGCGATAGCACGTCAGTTGGGAGTCGCGCCGTCTACCGTGTCCAGAAGGCTCGAGAACATGATGGACAACCTCAGCCTTCAGATCATGGCCAACCTGGCCTACGACAAACTCGGCATGAGGAGGCTCGCGCTCGAGCTAGAGCCCTCGCCGAAGGACGAGGAAGAGGTGATGCGCAGGGTCTTGTCAATAGGCTACTGCTTCCAGTCCTACAAGGCGCTGGGCAACCTCGGATATCAAGTGGGGTACAAGGTGCCGGAAAGGCATCTCACGTCGTATCAATCGCTGTTCAATGGGCTGCGCAACCTCTACTCAGTAAGGAAACTCTCGATCCACTTGTTGGGCAACATAGCCGGTGTGGGCCCGTCCTTCGATGGATACGACGCGAAGGGCAAGAGATGGCATCTGACATGGGACGAGCTGAAGAGCAGGCTCACCGGGGCTGATCCGATTGAGATAAGGGACCCTGAGAGTCACAAGATCGAGGTTGACAGGACGGATCTGGTAATTCTCTTCTCTCTGGAGGGCGACGCCCGAACTTCGCTTTCCGAGATCGCGACCCGCGCGGGAGTGTCGGTGCCAACCGTATCGGAGAGGCTCAGAAGGCTCACCTCGAGGGGTCTGATCTTGGGCTACGTTTGCAACCTTCTGCTCTTCCCTGGAGAGGAATCGAGACTACTGCGATTGGTCCTGAACTTCCCTGGCGAGAAGGAGATGTCCACCGTTGCGGCAGGCTTGCTAAGAACGCCATTCCTCCTCAGCTTCCAGAAGGAGATAGGCAAGAACACTCTCTTCGTCAGATCCTACGTTCCGAACATAGACTTCCCCTCGTTCTCGGAGCTACTGACCGACCTGATGAGACAGGGCATCCTGCAAGACTTCAGCATCACTGAACTCGATGCGAGAAGCGAGTACGCAGCGAAGATCTCGCCGCAGCTCCTCAGCGAAGACTCGCAGTGGGATTTCACGATCTGAGACAGTCCCAAAGCGGCCGCCCGACTGTCCTATGTCTTCGTAGTTGTCAGCACTTCTGCTCAGAGGGGCAGGCCTAGGACAGGTGTGGCTTGTGGCTCCTAGGGATTGAGCTCAACCACCCTTATCCCATATGACTGCGCGAGTTCCTTGGCGCCGCTCGACAGCCTCGGCTTCACGACAAGGGTGGCGCTGCTTATCGATGATTCGATGTCGCTCTTCTTCGCGAAGAACGCTATCACTGGCACGACTCCTACCTCCCTGGCGTCAAGAGCCAGGTCGACTGCAATTGGCTTTGAGCCCTCTATTGCTGCTCCCAGGTCGAACCGATGCGTGGTCCCTGACCTGCCGGTGACCTCAATGTTTTCCTTGGCATCCAAACCGACCATCGAGAGCTCTCTGGCCAGTCGTTTCCTAATCTCTGACAACTCTGATTGCACCGATGCAGCCATCTTTTCCTCTTGCGGACTCGGTCTAGCAGTGGCCTTGCTCTGCATCTCCTTGAACAGCCCCGCCATGCTCTGCACCAGGGTGCGGCCGTTTGTCCAAAGGGCGGTTGCCTCCCTTCTTCCCGCTGGGCTCCTGCCTGGAGACTTGGTGAACATCAGCAGCTCGTTCTCATCGACGATGATAAAGTGAGGCACGAATGAGGACACGGACTCCACCCGCCGGACTTGCGCATGTTCCTCAAACCAAGACAGCGCCTCGTGTGATCTGTGGCCGCGGTCCGTGAGTATGCGTATCGCTATGTTCCTCCTGCGCAACCGACGCGTGTTCTTTAGAGCTCCCACATTGAGCAACCTCAGGAGGTCTGGTCCGAACGCGACCACGTCCACCTTCCCTGCCGCTCTTTCGATCATCTTTGAAGCCCTGGCGTATATCTGCTCGCTTCCCTTGAGCAGTTGGAGCTTCTCGCTCTCGCGTTCGGGAGGCGGGACGTGCATCATGTCCCATCTTCTCAGCAACTGCTCCTTGCCCCTTTCCAGAAGCACCGCTCTGTTCCGTTGCGTTTCTATCATCAGGTCTAGCGAGGTCCGGATTGGCAGCACGGAGAACTTCGCCGGACGATCGAGGCTAGATTCTATCAGCCCCTTGCTCTGGAGGCCGGAGATTATGCTGTAGACCTCTGTTCGTGGCAAGCCCAGGGACCTGCTCATCGCGCTTGCCGTGTCTGGCCCAAACCGCGAGAGTTGAAGGAAGACTCTGCTTTCGTTGGATGTCAGTCCGTACTCCCGAAGTTCCTCAGTCAGGCTTTCAATATCGTAAGTCTCGACCTCTTCATTCACTTTCGACGCCGGGGGATTCTTGGCCTCGTCTGTCATTTCCGTGACAAACCTCGAGAGAAGTAGGAGCGGAACTTAATTAGTCTTGGGTCCCGCGGGGTATGAGGAGATCACTAAGCCTTCTCGTCTGGATAATGCTAGTGGCTCCTCTATCGTCCTCGTTCCTGTCGCTGAGGGTTTCAGCGGAGTCATCCGAACGTTTTGACCTATTGATAATCGGCCCACAGGAATACGGCGCCTCGATGGGTCGTTTCACGGGGTTCAAAGCCAGTCAAGGCGTTGCCGCCAAGTACGTCGCGATAGAGTCCATAGGGCTGGATTGCGGCGGTCTGGAACTCGTCCAAAGGCTCCACAGCTTCATTGCCGGAGAGTATGAACGTGCCGGAATATCTTACCTTCTGCTGGTCGGGACATATGATCAGGTTCCGACGAAATATGTCTACTCTCCTTCTGACGAACTTGGTCTAGCTGATTTCAGCTACAAGCCAACCGATTGGTACTATGGGGTGCTGGACTGGCGAGATACCAAGATAGGCTTGCTCGGGGGCAACATGCCTACGATCGCGGTGGGCAGGTTGCCGGTCAAAAATGAGAAGGAACTCGAACAGACTCTGGCCAAAATCATAAGCGTTGAATCTAGTTCTGAGCCGGGTGTTTTCCTTGCAATCGGCGATCCGATGGCGAAGGCCGCGTCAGCGCTTGGGGTCCCCGAAGTGTACTACTCATTTGACACCAACCTGTCAACGGCATCTCTGATGAATGCTCTCTCCAATGACGTAGCATACGTGATGAGTTATTCGCACGGGACTGCATCGGCCTTGTGGGCTAGGACGCGAGAGGGCGAATGGGAGCCGCTGATGACGTACACAGATGCATACAACATTGGAACCACATATCGAATCCACTACTTGGATGCCTGCCTCACAGGTGCAATTGATCTCGCGAACGAGAGCATCGCTCGTTCTCTTTTGGTCTCCCCTACGGGACCTGCGCTCGTGATAGCGAGCACAAGGACGGAAGGCTCAGGAGATGCCATCTCCTCGAGGTTCTGGTCGGAGTTGTTCGCCACCGGCGATGTCGGCCTGTCGCTCCTGAACGCCGTTCGATCATATCTTTTGGATAGTTCCGTCTTCTCTGCTCAGCAAGCGTCGTTCCGCCAGTACAACTACTACTTGAACAAGGTGATATACGGCGATGTATCATGGACCATAAGGGAACCAAGAGGAACGGTCAAAGACGGGGCACTGTCAGCAATGGCTGAGGCCACGCCTGCGTCCGGGGACCTGAATGCTAAGACCACGACCGTGGTGGTCACCGAGGGCGGAGGGGGCGAGTCTGATCTCGTCGTCACGCTCGCACCTCTGGCGGGCGCGGCAGCAGGAGGCCTTACCGTTTTTGGTGCAAAGAGGTCTCCCGAGAAGAAGCGGCCTGGATCCCGCAAGTCAGAGCCTCGTGACGACGTGGAGCGCGACTCTGTCCAATAGCTGCTCCGGCGGATCTGCGTGGAGCCCATCCATAGCGGACTGCGGCATGATCTCAGAGTCTTTTGTCTGAATCGTAGCTTGCACCTCTGCTTTCCCGTCTGGGCTTGGCTCACTTCCCAGGGGCACTGATCTGTCACAAAGAAGCGAGTGAAGGTTGGCTTACAGAGTGCTTCACGGAGGGGTTGAAGGCGTAACTCGACCCTCTCCCGTAGGATTATTCATCTTCCTGTCTTGCCGTCATCCCGGCGGCGTCAGAGAAAATGGCTCTCTCCAGCGATGGAAGCTGGAATGGTTGAAAGTATGGGCCGTCCTGTCGACTTCCCAGATCACGTTAGTAGCTATGAATCTCGCGAGACCGAGAGCCCCCTGCTGATGTAGCACAACCATGACCTTGTACCCGTCCTCTGACCTCACCAGGGATTTGCCGAAGCTACCTGACACCATGATCTCCTGCACATCGCCCAAGTCGAACGCATATGTCAAGTCCCTTAGGCCAGTCGCTTGAGAGAGCATGAGGCCAGCAGCCGCATTCGCATCGACCTCCTCGTTCCTCGGAGCACTCAATGTCGTCATGGACCGCGGCAACAAGAGACAGATGGCTTTGACTGACGGTTTGCCCGCTTGAAGGTGGTGATCGAGAATGTTCTGGACTACCGAGTGATCATACCCCAACGCTGTTTCCAGGTCTTGGCTCACCATCCGAGTTTTCTTGGCCGCGCCGGTCAAATCAGCTGGCCCTGCCTGCCATGAGCATCTCGCTTCTTGCTGGAGTTCCCGATCTGGCTCCGCAGGTCGCTGACCCGCCGTTTCTTCACAGGATTCTTGGGCCGTCCCATTCATTTCCGAGTCAAGCCGAACCGCGTCCCGACATGTGGACCTGTCAGCGTTAGACTTCTTGTCACTGCTCAAGAATGGGATGAAATCCTCATGATTCGTTTAAGGCTTGACCCTCAAGGATTATTCAGGTTTCGTTCGAGATAGTTCGGCTAGACCGGCGTCTCTAGCCAAAATCTTATTAACGAAGGTCCGGCTCGCTCCCCCCAAATGTCGGTCGGAGAGAGACCTCTCGGCGTGACAATCCTCGGAGTTCTGGGCATCCTTCTTTCAGCTCTGGCCTTGCTCGGCGGACTGGCGCTGACCGTGTTCGGCTTGAGCTTCGTCCCAGGGTTGGGTGACCTCTCGACGATGTTCGCTTTCCTTGGCGGGATAGTCAGCGTGATCGGGGTCGTCATCGCCTTCGCTGGCGTGGTCGGGCTGGTCCTGTCGTGGGGCCTGCTTGCCCGCAAGTACTGGGCTTGGCTTATCTGGTTAATCTGCGAAGTCCTCGCAGTGATCGGCTCGCTTTTCAGCGCCCTGGGCGCGCCACTAGCCGCCATCCCAGGTTTGGCAGTCTCAGCGATCATCATCTGGTACCTACTGCAACCTCACGTGAGAGCTTGGTTCAAGGGTCAGCCCGCCCCAGCCGCAGCGTACCCGCCGCCTCCGCCCTATCCCTAGGACGTCGCCGTCTTTCGTCGATTGCTGAATTCGCTTGCGCCTCAGTGTCCGTCGTGATGATCACGGGCGAACAAGCGATGTTGTGGCTCGACGGTCGAACGGGGCCAGACCTCTCTTGCTATTAGGATTCTTTATTGATGTCCTCTGCTTGAGTGGTTGCCTCCGCGCTCTTGAAATGCAACCGCCCGTCTAATTGCAGTAGGCGCGGCCCCCAATGTTCTTCTTCAGGCCGGTGTCTACGGCGGCTCCTCAGGACTAACGACGCTTCTTTCGGGATCTCTCTACTCGTTCAACAAACTGCCTCATAGCTTCCCTTATTGCCACCGACCTGTTGTACCCGAACTTCTTCCTTGCACGGTCGAATTCCCTCAGGAGTTTCTCATCTATCAAGATATAGACTGGCTTTGCCATTGGGCCACCGAGTGTGCGGGTCCCCGTTCAATTTATATGTATTTTATAGCCCTTCTCGTCGCAGAGGGCCTATCCGCATTTGAACTCTCGCGCCGGATCTCACGCCATGGGACCTGAGAATGTGGTCGACTTGTGCTGTGCCAAAATAGCTGAAGGTAAGGCCTACTCTGAGTGAACTTCCGGACAGAGCACATGATGCGGGGCATGAGCCCGCTCACAAGATGAAGGAGGCGTCCTTGGGAGGAATGACTTCTATCAGTATGAAAGCTACATCCTCTCCTTTCTTCTCTAGTTCGCCCACCAAGTCTTGGACTGTATCGGCATCTCCAATTACCTTACCATCTTTGACGGCGAACGTCCTCTTCTCGTACTTTTCCCTAAGCTGGTCATAGTTGTCGCTGATCCATTTGCTGTCGCGTTGCGCCCTCTTTGCCATCTCCAAGACTTCAGCGTCTTTCATGCTTAGTCGCTCATATGGGAATGTGTATTTAATACCTATCGGGGCTAGGTAGCTTCCCACTGGCTACCCCCCTGAATCCGCTCGGATCGAAGGACTCGGCAATGTCAGGAGCTACTGTCCCTCGAACACCGTGGAGTCGCCTATCTTCCTCTCCGCGGCGCCCATCTCAGACAACGCATCCAGGTCACGCAGCGCCCCTCTGATCTCCGCATAGGCCGGGTCGTAATCGATGGCGGCCCTGAATGCACTCCTCGCCTCTGCTTTCCTCCCCTGTGAGGCAAGCATCCTCCCGCTGATAAGATGCAGCTCGGATCTCGCCATTGAGTTTCCGGGATCGTAGTACAGTGCCGACCTCAGATCTTTGATGGCCCCGGTCTCATCACCCCTTTCTTGTCTGACCAAGGCGAGGAAGAAATGGAAAACTGACAGGTCTGATACGTCCTCGGGCCTATAACGGATCGCGGTCTCCAGTTCGGCCTGTGCCTCTGGAAACTTGCCCTCGTGATAGTAGATGATCCCGGAGAAGCCGTGGGCTTCGGACATGTCTGGCTTGTTGGTCGCGATCCTCCTAAGGTCTGGCAGTACCTCCTCGAACCTCTTGTCGCGAATGAGTAGCCTATCGAGTTCGACCCTGATCCTCCAGTCAGTCGGATTGAGCAGCACCGCTTGGCGCAAGTGCTCGATTGGCTCAGTTACCTCGCCCCTTGCCGATAGAACCTTCGCCAGCCTATATCTGGCCTCTACTAGTTCTGGACTGACTTTGATGGATGCCGTGTAGGCGGCTTCCGCGGCCTGTCTGTCTCCCTGTATTTCCTTGATCTGGCCTATCATGAGATGTGCCCTACCTGACTTGGGATCCGTAGCCAACGCGGCTTGGAACTCAGAGATGGCCGATTCATATTCGGCCTTGTCGAACAAGGAAGTACCTAGGGCGTAGTGCTCCTTTGACTTCTCGATCTTTGACTCTTCCTCCGTGATAAGAGTGGGCTTCGTCTCGGCCTCTTGGCCAAGTTGCATGGAAAGAGGGGGAATCGGTGCGATTTTCCCTTGGGGAAGTGAAGGCAAGTGCTCGACCGACTGAACGGACTTCGGTTCCTCCACAGCCTTCAGCTCCTCAGCCGGAAGAGGAGGAATTGGGGGAGCTTGGGGGACCTCCGAGATTGTCCTCATGCGCATCTCTAGGACCGTCGAGATGAACCCAGCCGTCCGCGGGTGGTTTGCGCGGGTCTCCGCCATTATCTCCTTTAGCATCTCTGTCATCTCTCCGTCCGATATCGCCAGCGCTTTGGTCAATGATCCATCAACGGCTGTCATCCAGTCCCTATATTTCGGTAAGTCAAAGGCCAGGCTCTCGGAGATGGGGTACGCCGTCTCAAGTTCTTGGGCTATTCTCTCCCTATCGCCACACGCGAAGTCGAGCGTGGACAGGATCACCTTCGCACGCTCGTTGAGTTCCTTTGACTTCATCAGTGATTCAAGCTTGGGCCTGTTCGAGTACGCTGCCCTGTACGTCTCGCTGATCGACCGGTGATCTAGTGCGTCGAGCCCTTTGCTTGTCACGTAACCCACAGCTCCATAGGGGTACAGGAGCAGGGCCTTCAACAGCGCCATCGTCGCGGCCCTCGCGTCGTCGCTCTCCTCCAGGATATTCCATATCTCTAGTGGGGCTGTCCCTGACCCTCCCAGGAGGATTCCGATCCTCTGAGGTTCTTTCAACTCGTCGATGATCGTCTGAGCCATGTGCCTTGCGAAAGCGTCTCCGGTCTTGAAGAGATGAACGAGGCTCTTCAATTGCGAGACATCGAACTTGTACCCTTGAATCTGGGGGAGAATCGTCTCCGAGATCCACTGATCCTCAATCCAGATCCAGTCGCGGCCAGCTTCATTGATCATCAGAGCAATGATCTTCGCATCCCACTGCTTGGACAGCGTAGTGGCTACAGCCAAGCGGACCATGTTGTCTCTGTCGCTAGCCGCCCTCAGCATCTCACCGTGAACGGCCGTGCTCCGCCAGTACCATGAGAGGGAGATGGCAGCCACGCGTCTAACTTCCGGAGACTGATCGACCAGTGCCTCCACAAGTATCTTGGCGAGAGCTGGCGCCCTTGGCAACCGCGATATGGCCTCCACTCTAACCTCGGGGTCCCTGTCCCTCGTTGAAACGAGCATTAGGCCCAGCGCCCTTCTGCCTAGATCGGTCTGGACCCCCTCTTTGAGCAAGAAGCTGTGCAACCACTTGACGGCGCCTATCCTAGAAGGAGGATCGGGACTAGCCAATGCCCGCTCGACAAGCTTCATATCACCCGTAACATCTCTGGGTGAGTCTGGCCGGGGATTTGAACTCAAGGCCAATGCCTTTTTCGATGAGACTTAAAAATGTCTCGTCGCTTTTTTTGCCGATCGATCGAACACTGTCAGTATGTTATTCGGAGTTGCGAATAAGGAAAGAGATTGCAAACAGGTCCGACTTCCCTGCATCGCTCTTGCGTGAACTCTAGCTATTCCCGGCGCCTCCTGACCTCTCGCTGTTTATCCTAGCCTGCTTTCGTCCTAACCTGGACGGGGTCAGTTGGTGCAATCACCCCGTCGCATGCTATCCCAACGCGACGTCCAAGATCAACATCGCGACCAATCCGACCATCAAGCCATAGGAAGCGAGCCTCTCGTGGCCCAACCTGTGGGTCTCTGGGATGATCTCATCGCTTATGACGAATATCATCGCACCTCCTGCGAATCCCATGGCATAGGGGAGAATCTGGGACGCAGCGGTAACTCCCCATGCTCCGAGGACGCACATCGGAATCTCGACAAAGCCTGAGAGCGTGGACACGACAAAGGATTGAATCCTCCTTCTGCTCTTGTCCTCTTCAAGAAGAGAGAATGACACCGAAAGCCCCTCTGGGATGTTCTGCAACCCGATGGCTATCATCAGTGTGATTGCCGAAGCCATGTCTCCGGATCCTAAGCCCACCCCCACGGCCATGCCTTCGGGCAGATTGTGAAGGGTGATAGCGATGATGAACAGCCAGACGGCTCTTAGTTTCGTCGTTCCCCTTCCTTCCTCTCCTATGATCCTGTGCATGTGCGGGATCAACAAGTCTCCAATGCTCATCGCGCCAGCACCCAAGACTACGCCCACCACCACTGGAAAGACCCCACTGAGTTCGATCCCTGGGAGAATCAGACTGGTGAAACTAGCAGCCAGCATGACGCCCGCCGCGAACCCGAGTGCCACGTCGTCGAACTTCGAGGGTAGTCTCCTCAGGAGGAGAACCGGCACTGCTCCGGAGGCGTTCAGAGTTGCCAGGATGATTCCTCCCAGAAGACCCAGAAGTATTGGATCTCCTCCAGTGATGGCGAGGAAGAGGTCCGCGAGTGCCGACATGTGGTTGCGGACGATGAAATCCTCTTCATATATGAATTCGTTGTTCGGTGCCCCCCTTTGGCCTGTTTGTCGGCGCTTTCCGCGTCCCTCAGGGTTGCCAAGATGAAAAGCTGGAGGCGCTCCTCTTCGCTAGGAGTGGGAACTGGCCCATTTCTTTGTCCGGCGGCTGGCTCGCTGGCCGGAGGTCTGGGCTTCCGCTAGACCCGTTGCGAAGGGATGGAACTAGATGAATAGAAAACCCTATACTTTTCCTATAGGAAAATCTATAACTCACTCACCGCCCCGCCTACTGGACGCGTGTGAGCGCGGGATGCGCGATGTGTAGCATTTCCAAAAATCGAAGGACTCGTGGGGCTGGCCTGGTTGTCAGGGGGAGGGGATCCTGAGGACCGCTCGCCCGTCTGGCAGAGAACCCAGGAACTCGTAGCCTCGCGAGATAAGGGACTCAACCTCTTCCGCCCTTGCTATCATTTGGTTGATCTTTGTCGGGTTGGCTTGGGCCCGGCCGAATAGGACTAGGGAAGGCTCCAGCCGTCCGTATGAAGTTGCAATCTCGTCCAAGGTCAGCCTACGGTAGGCCTGATCTAGGTAGTGTTTGTGACCCACAAGCGCTTCAGCTAGCTCTCGACCGAGTACCTTTAGGGCCGTGGTGAAGAAGAACTTCCTGAGTGAGTGAGGATGGATGTCCCTACGCCCCGCTGACCTTTGAACGGCTATGCTTCGCTCGAACGCCGATGTCAGCCTGTGGTATGCCCTGGCCTTAGATAGTGGGAACAGCCTTGGGCTATTGTGGGTCTTGAGGTAGGCCTCAACGGCTTCGAATGCCTCACCTGTGATGAATGCGTACCTGCCTATCCTGTCCTTCGCTATCTCAGGGCGTATCCTGACCGCATGAGCTTGTCCCTTTGACTCGACATCATCCCTTTGGATCATAAGCGCCTCGCCAATCCTGCAACCGCTTGACAAGAGGAAGAGCAGAAGCGCCTTGGTTTCGAGATCGGCGCCAACGCAAACAAGCCTCAATTCCTCAATGGTCGGGGCCCTGTCGGCGCTTCTGACGTACACCCTTGGTTTCCTGACCCTTCGGCCCAGCAACGGGACGTCTATGTCGTTTACCTCGAGAAACCCCTTGACCGCAGAGAGGTAAGCTTGGACAGTTTTCGGAGCCCTATCGTTGCCGACCAAGTAGTTCACGAACCCTTGGAGGAATTCCGTTAGCTCCGCCTCTGAAGCCTTGGATAGCGAGTCGGCGAGTTCGTCCGGCGTCTTGGACGAGTACTTGCATGCTGCCCCTATTGCCGATAGGTACACAGCCTCAGTGCCTATGGAACCGCTCAAGGCTGAGTAGCTGTCATGGAACCTCTTGACTGAGCGATGCCTTAGGATCCCACCCAGCGAGTTTGCCCCTTTTCTCCTCACGCCGACGAGGTTAGCCAGAGATCTGGGGCTCATCGATCCCATGTCGGGACCAAAGCGATCGAACGGCATAAAAGCGATTAAGTACAGGAAAATTGTGCACTTAATTCGGATTAAGTGCAGATAGCCCCTATCTGGCAGCGCTGACATTTGGTGGCTCCTCCTGAGGGACCGTCCGGTGGCTGGGACGCCCTGCGGCTGACGGACACAAAGCGTCGGCCAAGCTGGCGGTGGTGCGAGTACATAGGGAAGGGAAAAGGCTCTTTCCTCGGAAGTGCCTCCTTCCAACCCGGTCGGATGAAGTCGCAGCCTAATATCCGCCCACGCGATAGGCGCAGCGAAGCACATGCGTCGCAAGATAGGAGTGATAGGCTCCGCGGAATTCAAGGATGCGAAGGTCGCAGCTAAGGCCCGCCAGATCGGCAGGCAGATAGCCATCCGAAACTTCATCTTGCTGACCGGATCCAGCAGCGGGCTGTCCCACGAGGCCGTGAAGGGTGCCAAGGATTCTGGAGGCTTCACAGTAGGGGTCTCACCTGCGTCAAGTCTCCAGGAGCACGTAGGAGCATATGGGCTGCCAACCGAGTACTTCGACCTGCTCATCTTCACGGGATTTGGCTTCAAGGGCAGGAATGTCGTGTTGGTCCGAAGCTGTGATGCGGTAGTGGTAGTGGCAGGTAGGATAGGCACATTGAACGAGTTCACCATCGCCTACGATGAAGGACGACCCATCGGCGTGCTAAGTGCAAGTGGAGGGATAAGTGGTAGCCTGAGGGCGATAGTCGAGAAAAGCGCCAAAAGGGGGCCGAGAATCGTCCACGACGCCGATCCTGCACTTGTTGTCGACCGCCTTACTGAAGCCATGAGAGAGCCCCGCGGCCGGCCACGCCACTGATCTAAGGGGGCCAACTTCGCCACGATGTCACTGGACTCAATAATGTCCACTGACTGCACGCGCCCAGCTCCAAGTCGGTGGGGCACGAGGCGGACCATTTCTATTTTTGGAAGTGGGTCAGTTCGCCATCGACTGTCCTCGATCCTGCGCGAAGGCATGGAGAGCGCGGTAAGATAAAATCCTATAGAAAATGATATAGAAATTCCATTCACGGGATACCGGCGATGCATATGGGATGCGAGGCGCCCGCCAAGCGACTGTGGACGCGAGGGACAAGTGGGTCGGGATATGGGCTACGGAGGCCGCTACGGGGGCTATTACAGGCCGGCGGCCTTGTTGATTGGGGTCTGGTACTCCTCGACCTTGCCGGACTGCACATCGCTGACTTGGACTGGCTCGTCTACGGCTGCCGACTCGTAGATGGACAGTGGTATCGCCTCGGCCGCTAACCCGAGCTGACCGTCCACTTCGGGCTTTCTGCGCTTCGCTATCGAGTCAGCGAAATCCCACAGCTCGACCGCCATTGAGACGTCGAAGTTCCATGGGTCGGCTCTCGCGCCCACGCCGCCTGGGAAGATGTAGTCCTTCTCTTGTTCGCTGATCGCGCCGAGCATTTGCCTGACAAGCTCGGGATGACTCAAGGTGTACTGGCCGATGTTGTCTTGACCCTGCTGAACTAGGCCCTTGTTCCAACTGACTGAACCTCTGTCGCCGTGAATAATCCTGTGATTGACCGTGTCCCCCGGCGCGGCATTGGTCCACGCCCACAGCCCCGTCACGCCGCTGTGGAACTTCAGGATCGCAAACGAAAGATCCTCAACGTCGGAGGGTGCCCCCTTCGACATCGAAGGCCAATCTTGGAACCTCAGAGGCTCGAACGTCCTTGTCACTGCCTGAACTTCATCGACAGCGCCAATGTCGTACAAGAGGAGGTCCGCGGTATGTACTCCCCCGTCTAGGATCCAGCCTCCCCCCGCTTTGCTGCGATCATGCCTCCATCCCCAATGGTACAGGGAGTAGCCCGCCTCGACCCACATCATGATCCTGGGCTTTCCGATCTTCCCCGTCCTGACCGACCAGTTGATAGCGCGATTGCCTGGCATCCTCCTGTAGTTCTCCGCCACCGCCAACACCCTGTTGCTCCTCTTCGCAGCATCCACTGTGAGTTGCGCTGCCCTCATCGTCACCCCCAGGGGCTTCTCTATGATTACATGCCTGCCGCTCTCCAAGCACTTGACTGCTAGGGTGTGATGGCTCAGGTGGTCTGAACAGATGTCCACTGCTTCCACGGTCTCTTCCTTGTGCAACATATCGTCTAGGGAATCATACGCGACAGGTTCGTAGCCGAGCGTATTCTTGATCTCGGCGATCTTCTTCTTGGTCTTGTCGGGAACCACGTCATAACAGGCCACGAACTTGAGATTGCATACCCCAGCATCCTGCAGGAGCTTCAACCCTCTCACATGGCTCGATGTGATGCCACCACAACCCACCAGCCCCACCCCGAGACGCTCGTTCATTCCTCCGCCACACCGGCAATGAGACGATAATAGGTTTGTGCTGAGGCCAAAGCCCTACGAAGACGAACCTATATTAGGCACAAAGACAGGGAATTGCGGGGGCAATGCTTGTTGAGATACTTGTATTGGTGTTTGGCATGGGCATGCTTGCCTACTGTAGCGGGAAGGCGGTAGACCATGCCATCAGCCTGGCGACGGCTTTCGGCGTTTCGACGATCATCATCGGCGTGCTCGTTGTGTCAGTGGGCACGGACCTGCCAGAGATAGTCAATTCGATCATCTCGTCCAGCATGGGTCACGGAGACATCAATGTGGGGGATTCGATAGGATCCAGTTTGGCACAGATATCGCTTGTGCTTGGACTTGTTGGCGTTATGTCAGGTGGCTTTCCGGTCAACAGAGAGGACATCCTAGAGTTGGGCAGGTCAACGCTGATGGGATTGCTGCTGGCGATCCTGGTGTTCAGATCGGACTACATATCACGCGTAGACGCCGCCATCCTAGTCGTCGGGTACCTTCTCCTCATGGTCGCTATGAGGCATTACCTCCTCAAGAACAACAAGGAGGAGATGCCGCCCAAAGCCGGTAGCATCTTCAGGCACTTGACTATGCTGTTTGTCTTCATGGCGGGGGTTGGACTGGGTTCGTATCTGCTGGTGACATCGGTGATCTCGATCTCCAGAGCCCTCCTCATACCGGAGTACATAATCAGCTTCTTCGGTGTGGCAATAGGCACATCGCTTCCAGAACTCGTGGTTGACCTGGCTGCGGTGAGGAAAAAGGAGTACGAGTTGGCAATTGGTGATGTCATCGGAAGCTGCATCGTCGATTCTACGATGTCAATCGGGATAGGTGCACTCTTCTCTCCTGTCGCGATTTCTGGGGAAATGGCGTTCCTTTCTAGCATCTGGACGTTCGTCGTCTCCTTGATAGTCTTCTTGGCGCTCTGGGCGGCCCGCAAAATGGACAAGAGGATGGGTCTCTTCTTCATAACCCTCTACTTGGCCTCCTATGCCATCCTCTTTGGATTCTAGTTCCAGAAGGAGCCCCCCGCGAAGACTTATTTCAATTAGTCCGCTTCTGCACTCTCACGGGAAAATACGCGTCAGTTTCTAGTGTTGAATTCGGCGTTGACATAGGCCCTTTCCTAAAGATCAAGAGAAGTTTCTCATCTGTTGCAAAGGTGGCTGCGAAAATCGAGGAACTCGGGTTTGACTCTGTGTGGGTTCCTGATCACGAGGTTGATCCATTGATCGCCCTTTCGTCTGTCGCTGCGAACACAAGAAGGATAAGGCTGGGCACCTGTGTCTTGGTTCCGGGTCATAGGAATCCAGTGCTTCTGGCGAGACAGATATCATCGGTAGACAATCTGTCTGGGGGGAGGCTCATTCTCGGGCTGGGAGCTGGAGAAGGCAAAGAAATGTTCGGCGCTCGACTAGATAGGCCTGTCACCAGAATGCTGGAAACGATCAGGATACTGAAGGAATTATGGCAGCATACCAAGGTGACCTATCATGGGAACTTCTGGGCGGTAGACGACTACTCTCTCGATTTGAAGCCGGTCCAAAAGCCACACCCGCCGATATGGTTCGGTGCAAGCGGGCCAAGAATGCTAGGCATAGCTGCAAAGTATGGAAACGGCTGCTTCGGGCCCCAGCTGATTCCTGGGCACTATGGCGAATGGTTGAAGAAGCTACGCAACGCTGCGAAGAAAGTTGGCAGGGATCCAAGCACGATTGTGCCGGCACATCTTCCTTTCACGAGTATCTCAAATGACCATGAAACTGCGTTGAAATGGCTGACTCCTGATGTGAGGTGGTTCCTCGTGTGGGCTTCTCGGCCCCCAAGTTCTCTGCCGCAGTTGCTCGGCTATGAGGAAGGATGGAAAGAAGAGGAGGATGTGCCGAAGAGGGCGATCGAAAGATGCTTCGTGGTAGGGACCCCCGATGAATGCGCAGCACGAATGGAGGACTTCGTGCGCAGCGGAGTGAGGTATTTTGTTCTGGCAATTCATGCCCCTGACGAAGAAACCTACTTCCAGTCACTCAGGCTGTATGGGAAAAAGGTGATGCCACGTTTCAAGAGAACACTGCGGCGCCGTACTGAGGTTCGAAGGAGCTCGTGATGGTCGACAACTAGTTCAGGTGGGGATCACGAGGTGAGCGCTGGTCTCTTTCCCAGCACTACAGAGACTGTGTGCTGAACGTTGCCCCTTAGGATCGTCACTTGGACCGTCTGACCCGGCAGCGTCCACGCCTCAAGGTAGGCCGAGAGGTCATCACCGTTCCTAATGCGGACCTCATTGAGCGCAATGATGATGTCTCCCCCGACAGGCATCGTAGTGCCCAGAACTCTAGCTTGGCTCGTCCCGCCTCTGATGCCCGCATTGTCCGCGGGGCCGCCTGCAGTGACAGACGTGACAAGATAGCCATATGTCTTGTTCAAACCCAGTGCGTTCGCTATGTCTGGGGTGACGTCCACGCCTGCCACGCCGATCCACGAGTGCTTGTCGTAGGTGCCTACCGATACTAAGTCGGGCAACTCCCTGATTATCGTGTCAGAGGGGATTGCCAACCCAATACCTTGGGTGCCCGAGATTATGGCGGTCGTAACACCGACCACCTGACCCAAGCTGTTGAGCAATGGGCCACCAGAGTTCCCCGCATTGATTGCCACGTTCGTCTGAATGACATTCGCTATCGAGTAGCCTCCCGTGGTGCTCTCTTGTATTGTCCTGCCAAGCTGACTGACGATGCCCGAGGTCATCGAGCCCTCTAGGCCCAGTGGGCTCCCGACTGCGACAACGGGATCACCGACTTGAAGGCCGGAGGAACTCGCGAGCACGAGGGGGTGGAGCTCGGAAGCTGGAGCCGATGTCTGCAGGATCGCGAGGTCGCTGTAGGCATCTGTACCCAGGACAGTGGCGTCGAAGGCGTCACCGTTAGACAATGAAATGGTAAGGTTCTGAACCTGATCGACGACATGGTAATTCGTCACGATCACTGTTCGTCCCGTCTCGTTGCAGACAAAACCTGAGCCCTGGATCTCGGCATATTGGAGGACCACCCCGAAGATCGTATTGATTCTCGTGACTTGGATCCCCTGGACTACAACCACGGAGTCTTTCACTTTCGAGTACAGTTGGGCTAGGCTAAACGATAGGTCAGGGGAGTTGCTCTGTATGATCGCGGTCAGGTCGGAGACTTGGAGCTCAAGATTGTGAAGATCATTTGTAAGCCTGCTGATCTCAGCATCCTGTTGTTCAATTGTTTGCTGGATCGAGAGATAGGCCCAACCGAGGGAAGCAGCAACGATGATCAATGCAAGGGCTGCAGCGATGATCTGAGCCCTTCTGCTCAACGCCGACCGACCCTTCATTTCCAAGGTCGAAGTCGCCGGGCCGGGAATTCTTTAAAGCGTTGTGTACGAAAGGTTCGTGAGCTGAAAAGGGCTCTTGTTTTGGATATCATATCATCGAACAGGCTTAAGCTAGCTAGAGACTCGTTTGTCAGGCGTCAGCATCAGCGTGCTTGCTGGCCGAGCCCTTGGCTGAGGTGGGATTCGAGCGTGTCGAGGAAGCCTCCGACATTTGACACGATGCCGAAGGTCTGAGATGTTCCTCTGTCAATCAACTTGGTGACGATCGCAGGGTTTATGTCGACCACGATCACATCGACGTTGGAGGGTAGCATGTTCCCCACCGCTATTGAGTGAAGTCCTGTCGCCAACATCAGCACGACCTCAGCTCCATCGAGCAGTCTCCTGTATTCCGCTTGCGCTTGGACCACATCCCTGATCACCTCTGGGATCGGCCCGTCGTCTCGTATGCTCCCCGCGAGGGCGAATGGAATCCCCTTCTTCAAGCACTCGTACATGATTCCCGACTTGAGAGTCCCATCATCCACCATTGCCTTGATCGAGCCGTGTTTCAGCACCTCGTTGATGGCCTTCATGTGGTTCCTATTGCCGCGGGGTTCGTGTCTGTCGCTTGTCAGGCTCATGCCTAGGCTGGTTCCGAAGAGGGCATACTCTATGTCGTGAACTGCGAGCGCGTTGCCTGAGAGAAGAACATCGATGTGGCCGTTCCTGATCATCTGCGCCAGAGGCTCAACGGCCCCGCTGTGCACGACGGCCGGACCAGGCACGATGACCACCTTCTTGCCCTGCTTCTTGGCTCTGATTATCCGTTCTGCTACTTTTCTGGTCGTGAACGGCATCGGTCTCTCCGGCGATGTCAGCTCCGTCATGAAATGAAAGACCCCTGAACGGCTAGCCCTTGGCACTGGGGAGGTCTTGACTCCATCATCGCCGGTAAGCACCAACTCTCCCTTCTTGACCTCCAGAATTGGCTTGCAAATGGCCTTCTTTGAGTCTGGATAGACGACTATCGCCTTATCCATCATCACGCCCTCGACCTCGATCCAAGCGCCATCCACTAGCACGGAGGTCGGGAGATTCGTGCTGGAATAGAAGTCATCAGGGAGCACTCCGTCCGCTGGTGCAGATGCTAGTAGGGCTGGCTTCTCGGCTTCGCCTCCCTTCTCTCCGGCGGAACTCAACTTGGCTGATCTCAGACAGCTCTCTTTAAGTCTTCGGTCCTCTCAGGCGCTCTACCTCGCGATTTTCAGCCTCTTGGGCGCCTTTTCTCGAGTCGGAAGATCGCCTTGTGACCAAGAGAATAATGACTCCTACCGCGACAAACCCGGCAATTGCTGATAGGACTAGGGCCGGGGGGATCCTTGCAGACGGCTCCGATGTCGCCTCCCGGTCAGAGGACGAGCTGGGAAGCGTTGTGTTCTGGTAATAGAGTGCAACCAGCGACAAGTAGTAGGTCCAGTTCCAGTATGCGCCCGGGTCATGATGGTGGCTTGCGCCTCCTCCCAGAGTCGTGTTGTAAGGGTCGGGAACCTGATCGTGCCCTATGATCCCGCTTCCTCCCTCGGACATCGCTGGGGCTATTCCGTCGGGGTGAGCGACAGAGATGTTGTACTTCTTCGCCAGGTAGGCGGCCAGCCTCGCGGAAGCCACATACTCCTCATCTGCGAAGCTGTCAATGTCGGCGTAGCCAGCGTGTTCTATGCCGATCGAGTGCTCGTTGTAGTCCCAGTTCCCGGCATGCCAGGCTATGTCCTTCTCTGACACCATCTGGTACACCGTGCCGTCATGGTCAACAACGTAATGTGAACTTGCCTTCGCGGCTGAGTTTTGGAACCAACTAAGACAGGATGCTGCACTGCCCTCTATGTCGTGAATAACTATCCACCTGATTTTCAGTCCGTTCGTCTCCCTGTCGCTCGCGCTGTAGTTCGAGCCATTGGCTGAGACCCAAATTGCGCCGGGGAAGTCGGCATTCGAAGCCAATGCTGGGAGCACAGATCCGAGCACTAGGGAGAAAGGGAACAGCATCCAAGTGGCTCTTCGGTGTCTTCTCATCCTTGAGGCCTCGCTGACGGTCACTAATAAGAATGCGAGATGATAGGAAGTCCGGCCGCTCACTTAAATCCTTGGTGGAGGCTCAATGCACAGCATGAGGGAAGAAAGGGTGACTCTTGAAAACAAGGGCATGAAGCTTGTCGGGGTGATCTCTCTTCCTGACCGGCAACCGCTCGCATGTTTGATCTTCTTCCACGGGTTCGGAGGGTGGAAGGACGAGTCAAATGGGCTGTTCGTACATGCCGCCCGCTTGGCGACACAGCGGGGGTTCGCCTGCGCTAGGTTCGACTTCAGGTGCTCGAAGACAGAGAAGAATGGAAGTGAGAGTGATGGCACTCTAGATCAAATGCTGCCCTCGGAGTGGATCTCAGACGCCGAGCTGATAGTCTCAAGCTGTCGAGAGAGGTTCCAGGGTCTGAAGATCGGCGCGGTCGGACTGAGCATGGGAGGATTGGTGGCCTGCAATATCGCGGCGCGAGCAACGGTTGACGCATTGGCGGCATGGTCGGCCCCTGTGGACATAGAGAAGCAGGATGAGAAAAGCGATGTGGCTCTGTCCGTCCGTAAGTCTATGGGTCAGAGTTTCAACGCCTTCGTTGACGACGTGCGAATGCACAGCCCTTCGAAGGTCGCTTCAATGATAACTATCCCGGTGCTAGCCATAGCAGGGGAGAAAGATGCGACAGTCTCACCCTCGGATGCTAAGCTGCTGTTTGATTCGGTCGCGGGCAAGAAATCACTGTACGTGGTGGGAGGCGCGGATCACGTGTTCTCCTCCCACCAGGCCGAAGTGATCGCCATGACGTTGTCTTGGCTAAAGGTGCAGCTGTCTCTCTGATTAGACGCGCCCCAGCAACAAGCCGCGCTGTCACAAGGGTGCCCAAGTCAAGAGGTTCCCAGCGGCTGCGCCAGTTCCGAGACCAAGGCTGCGGCCACATCTCGGCCAAGGGATATTCTCTCCTCGTATTTGGCGGGGTCAAACTCTGAAGAAGGAATGATGAAGCCGATGTAGTCGTTCACAAACGAAGCGACGACCCTATGGGGTGTCTTCATCATCTCCTTCGTCTCAAGGGCCACCTTGGGGAAGGCGGATCCAGGGAATGTCGCTATGGTCAATGGTCCTAAGCGCACTGTCGAGACTGTTGTACGTCTCTTGTCGTGCACCCTGCCCCTAAGGGTACCAAGAGCTGACAGCGCCATCATCAACCTATTCTCGACGGGAACTTCCAAAGTTCTCTCGCTCAC
>Ga0172362_10001315_pt1 | contig 21238 bp, 16 predicted proteins | sample LakKivs1_kivu2a2_FD_114534 | JGI IMG/M metagenome (GOLD analysis project Ga0172362, IMG submission 114534) | Sediment microbial communities from Lake Kivu, Rwanda - Sediment s1_kivu2a2 | ecosystem: Environmental > Aquatic > Freshwater > Lake > Sediment | place: Rwanda: Western Province, Lake... | reverse complement strand
TTGTACCGCCGCGGGAAGTCAATCCCTGACGAGCGGGAAGACGGAGATGCGCAGCCGGGCACAGCCCAGAGGGATGAGGTCGATCTCCTCGATCGGGCCCTCCCCTGCCGCGGGGCTCGCCGGGACCGGCCCGACCATCCGGCCTTCGGCCGTCCAGGCAGGGACCCGCCGGGCCCCGGCCTTGAGGATGATCGGGGCCGCGTCGGGCGTGAACGGCTGGAAGGCCGCAGCCCGCCGGGACCCGAGGCGCACGGCCGGAGCCGCGCCCCCGCCGCCCGCCGCCAGACCGTAGTTCCAGGGCGTCGTCGGCAGGAGCTCGAGCGCCGGCCATTCCGCAGTGCCGCCATATTTTTGCCACTGCTCCCCGATCTTCAGGGAGAACCACAGGGGGCCCCGGCGCACGGACACGGCCCCCCGCCGGGTGGGCCATTCGACGACCTCGATCTGTGGCGCGAGCTCAAGGCGCACCTGGTCGCCGTGAGACCACGTCCGGTCGATCACGGCGTAGCGGCCGCCCCGCCAGGGGCCTTCGACGGCCTGGCCGTTGACGGAGATCCGGCCGGCCCGGACCCAGCCCGGAAGCCGCAGATAAAGCGGGAACGCGGCCGGCCGGTCGCAGGAAACCTCGAGCCGGATCTCGTCCTCGAACGGATAGCCGGTCTCCTCGCTGACCGACACTTCGGCGCCGTCGCCGACCTTGGCCCGGACCTCGGAGGGGGCATAGAGGATCGCCGCCAGGCCGTTGTCGGCCGTCGCCATCCAGAGGTGCTCGGCGAAGTAAGGCCAGCCGAAGGCGACATTGTGCTGGCAGCAGCGGTAGCTCCACGGATCGTAAGAGACGAGCGTGCCCGAGTTCTGGAAGTCGTGCTCGCCGCTGCGGTCGCACGAGATGAGATTGGCCGAGGTGAGGTAATGGAGGCCCTTGAGGTCGGGGGTCATCGAGGCCGGAAGCGAGTTAAAGGCGATCTCCTCGGCCCGGTCGGCCCAGACGGGATCGCCGCTGATCTTCAGGAGGGCCTCGAAGCTGGCCATGAACTCGACCATGGTGCAGGTCTCGCCGCCCTGCCGGGGGTCGTCCTTGCCCGGACGGATATTCTCATCGGCCCCGAAGAGGCCGCCCGGCTGCCGGCCGTACCGGTCGAGGACCTGGCGGTAGTTGCGCTCGACTGCCTCGAGCAGCCGCCGGTCACGCGATTGCTGGTAGGCGACGGCCGGGTAGCGGAAGCCCATGGCGATGTTGACGCCGTGATAGAACGAGCTTTCGGTCCAATGAGCGTCCCGCTCGGCGCTGAGGATGGGCGCGGCCCAATCCGACGTGCGGGCATAGAGACGGCGGGCGAAGTCGAGGAGGAACGACTCGCCGGTCCGGTTGTAGAGCCAATAGACGCTTTCCAGGTTCTCTCCGCCGCGGAGCTTCTGCCAGCTCCCCGGCAGCAGCTCCGCGGCCGGCAGGTGGAACTCATATTGGAAGTAGCGGGACATGAGCGAGAGGACCCGGCGGTCGCCCGTCGCCTCGTAATAGCTCTGGAGAGCGGCCAGCATGACCATGTTCGGCCAAAGGTCGTTCGCGCCCCGGTTGTCGACCGGGCCGAAATAGCCGTCCCGGTCCTGGGACTTGAAGGCCTGGCCGATCCAGCGCTCCGTCTCCTTCCGCATGGCCGCGTCCTTGAGAAGGTCGCCGAGGTCGCCGTAGCCCTTGAGCCAATACGGCATCTCCTCCCAGCCCTTGCCCTTGAGGGTCATCCAGCCGCTGTCGGCGGCCAGGAACTTGCTGATCTCGGCGAGATGGCCGACAAAGCCGTCCCGCATGAGCTGGAGCTGGGCCATGAGCCAGCCCCGCGGCTCGACCGCTCCGACCGGCAGCTTGACCAGGGGGCTGACGGTCAGGGGCGGACGGTTGGACGGGTAATGCGCGTTTGGCGAGGCCGCCGGCGGCGCGGCGACGGACGAGGCCTCGAGCGGGCGCAGCGTTTCCGGGACCGAGCCGGCCCGGACCTGCAGGAGGACGAGCGCCAGCAGAAGCGCCGGGATGATCAGATATTTCATGCGGGCCTCCGCCGACCCGGGCTGGGCCCGGCGCCGGGGGCCTCGCGGCTAGCGGGGCAGGGCCTTGATCGTGTCGTGGGTCGACTTCTCGTCAATATAGGGTTTGGCCGCTTCGGAGTCAATCGACCGCTCGCGGCAAAGCTTGATCAGATCCTACCAGGCGATGCCGTAATCCTCGCCGTAGTTGCTGCTGCCGCCCCAGAACGTGCCGTGGGCCCGGTCGAAGAAGATGGCGTTGATCGGGCCGGACGTGTACTTCTTGACCGAGAGGACGTAGCCCATGGCCTTGAGCCGGTCGCGGACCTCGGGCGGGACGGACTCGTTGACGTCGAGCTTGCCCGGGTAGGCCATGTGGTCGGAGAACGAGTCGTGCATCTGGTAGCTGTTGATGTTCGGCGCCTCGCAGGCCTGCTGGACGGTCATGCCGAACTCGACGACGTCGAGGAAGAACTGGAGAAGGTTCTGGTCCTGGGTGTCTCCGCCCTGGACGGCAAAGGACAGAAAGGGCTTTCCGTCCTTGAGGGCCAAGCCGGGCGTGAGGGTCGCCCGCGGCCTCTTGCCCGGCTCGATGACGTTGAACGGGTTCTGGCTCGGGTCGAGGACAAAGCTCTGGGCCCGCTGGCTCATGCCCACGCCGGTCCGGCCGGCGAGGACGCATGGCACCCAGCCGCCGCTCGGCGTCACGGAGACGACCCAGCCCCCCTTGTCGGCGGCCTGGATCGAGGTCGTGCCGGCGCGGAAGGCCGCCTCGACGGCTTCGGCCTCCTTCGGACCGAGGGCCGCGGCGTTCCCTCTTCCCCACTCGAGCCAGCGGTCGAGGTCGGCCCGATAAGGGTTGGTCTCGCCCTGGAAGGGATAGGGATCGCCCGGGGCGACGTCCGGATCGTTACGGTCCGGCCGGAGGAGCCTGACCCGCTCCTTCGCATAGGACTTCGAGAGCAGGCCGCGGAGCGGCTCCGCGGGCGGAAAGTAGGGGTCGCCGTAGTAGAAATCGCGGTCGGCGAAGGCGAGGTTCATGACTTGGTAAAGCGTGTGGATGTAGGCGGCGCTGTTGTAGCCGAGCGACTTGAGGTCGACCGACTCGAGCATGTTCAGGGCCTGGAGCATGACCGGGCCTTGGACCCAGCTCGTCAGCTTGTAGACCTCGATGCCCTTGTAGGAGGTCTTGACCGGTTCCTCGAGATGGACCTTCCAACCGGCCAGATCGTCCATCGTGACGAGGCCGCCCTGCTCGCTCGAGCCGCGGACGAACTCGCGGGCGATGTCGCCCCTATAGAAACGGTCGTAGGCCGCGTAGATCGCGTCTTTCCGGCTCTTGCCGGCGGCCAGGGCCTGGCGCTCGGCCTCGACGAGCTTGAGGAGCGTCGCGGCCAGATCGGGCTGGCGGAAGATCTCGCCGGCCTTCGGGGCTTCATAGGTCTCGCCGAGATGCGGCAGGAGAACGGCCCGCGAATACGGCCAGGCCTTGATCTTGGCCTTGTCCTTCTCGATCCGATCGCCGGTCTCCTTGTCCATCGGATAGCCCTCGGCCATGCGGATCGCGGGGGCCAGGACCTCGGCCAGGCTCATCGTGCCGAATTCGGCCAGCATCGTCAGCAGCCCGCCCGGCGTTCCCGGCGTCACGGCCGAGAGGACGCCCTCCGCGGGCGGATAGGCGTAGCCCTTGTCTTTGTAGAATTGAACCGTCGCTCCGGTCGGGGCGACGCCCAGGGCGTTCAGGGCGATGACCCGGCCCGTCTTCGGGTGGAAGATCAGGGCCTGGGTCTCGCCGCCCCAGCTGAGGACGTCATACATCGTGCAGACGGCCCCGAGCATGGCGCAGGACGCGTCCACGGCGTTCCCGCCCTTGGCGAAGATGAGCGCGCCGGCCGTGGCCGCGAGCGGTTTGCCCGTGATGGCCACCCAGTTCTGGCCGTGAAGGACCGGCTTCTCGGTCCGTTGGGCGAACGCATCGCCGGCCGTGAGTCCGAGACACAGGACGAGGATCGCGAGAGAGATCGTTTTCATGCGCCTTCCCTTTTTCGATGAACTAACCGGCGGGCTCATGAGCCGGCCGGATCCAAGTCATAGGAGAGACTGAGGATGAAGCCCCGCCCCGTGCAGGCGACCATGGGAATGAGACGCCGCCGCCGGTCGTGGTTACGCACGACGAGCCGGCCCGCGAAATGTCCGACCAGTGCGCCGATGAACACGTCGGAGGCCCAATGCCGGTCGAGGACGATCCGGGACAGTCCGACGCCTCCGGCCAGCGTGTAGGCCACGACCGGCACCCAGCCGCTATGGCGGTATTGAAGGGCCACGACGGTCGCGAGAGAGAAGGCCGCTGCGGCGTGGCCGGACGGAAAGGAGCCGTAGGATCCGCTGCCGCCCGGCCCGAACCTCTTGAAAAAGGCCGCCGGACCGGACCAGTGGTCTTCTCCGTCCATGGCGAACGGCCGCCGGCGGCCCGCCAGGCTCTTGATGACGTTGTCGATCAGGAAGGATTGGAGGATGGCGTTCGCCGCCAGGTAGCCGGTGTCCCGGGCCCGGGTGTCCTTGAAGATCAGGCCGGCCCCGAAGAAAGCCCCGGCCGTTGCGAATCCGGCCAGACCCCCCATCTGGGTCACGACGGACGAAGCGTCGCCGGCCCAGGGGTGTTTGGCGGCATAGGTTTGGACGCCGTCGTGGATGGACTCGTCGGACGCGATGAGCAGCGTCGTGGCCCCGGCGAAGCCGAGGAGAGGCAGGACGTCCTTTCCCTTGATCCGCGCCGGCGAGGACCAGATGCGGCCGGCGTCGCTCAGGAACTCCCGGCCGGCCTCTTTCGGCGTCAGCAGATCGGGCTTGGCTGGGGCGGCGCCCGCATCTGCGGGAGGATCTTGGCCGGCGGCCGGCGCGGCCCGGAGCGGGCCTATCCCCAAACCGAGAAGGAGAACAAAGGCCAGGCCGGCGGCCGCCGCGCGGGTCCGCATCCGATCCTTCATGTTCACCGGGCATTATACACGAAGTCCCCTGGGGTTCTATCTTGGCCTCCTTTTTCTGTGCTATAATGCATGTCTTTTAGGGCCGCCCGGCGACCATCGGAGGAGAACGGTTGTCCATGTACCGCATCGACGAACACCCCATCCTGCCCATCTCCACTCGGCCCCGCATCGCCTTCACGTGGAAGGGGCGGCCGCTTGAGGGCTTCAAGGGCGAGACCATTTCCTCGGCCCTCTTCGCGGCCGGCATCCGCGTCTTTGGTCACCACCCCAAGGACGGCGCGGCCCAGGGCATCTTCTGCGCCAACGGCCAATGCTCCCAGTGCCTCGTCCTGGCCGACGGAGTGCCGGTGAAGTCCTGCATGGAGCTTCTCCGGCCCGGCCTCAAGGTCGAGCCCGTGGACGGCCTGCCGGAGCTGCCGGCCGTCGACGCCGGCGCCTCGGACCGGGAGGACGCCTCGCCCATCCGGACCCTTCGCGCGCCCGTCCTGATCATCGGCGGCGGCCCGGCCGGGCTCTCGGCGGCCATCGAGCTCGGCCGCCGCGGCATCGAGACCCTCCTCATCGACGACAAGCACCGCCTCGGCGGCAAGCTCGTCCTCCAGACCCACCGCTTCTTCGGCTCGATCGACGCCGTCTACGCCGGGACGCGGGGCATCGACATCGCCACACGGCTCGAGAACGAGGTCCGCTCCATCCCCAACGTCAGCGTCTGGCTTCAGAGCACGGCCGTGGCGGTTTACAGCGACCAGAAGGTCGGCGTCCTCGTCGAAGGCCGGACCTATGTCCTCGTCGAGCCGGAGGTCCTGCTCGTGACCTCGGGGGCGCGCGAGAAGAACCTGGCCTTCCCCGGCAACACGCTTCCCGGCGTCTACGGCGCCGGCGCCTTCCAGACGCTCGTCAATAGGGACCTCGTCAAGCCGACCGAGCGGCTGTTCATCGTCGGCGGCGGCAACGTCGGGCTGATCGCCGGCTACCACGCCCTCCAGGCCGGCATCGCCGTCGTCGGGCTGGTCGAGGTCCTGCCCGAATGCGGCGGCTACAAGGTCCACCGCGACAAACTGGCCCGGCTGGGCGTCCCGGTCTACACCTCGCACACTGTCGTTAGCGCCAACGGCGCCGGCGCGCTCGAGTCCGTGACCATCGCCCGCGTCGACGGGAAATTCCGTCCCGTGCCGGGCACGGAGCGGACCTTCGCCTGCGACACGCTGCTCATCGCCGTCGGCCTCGACCCCGTCAACGAGTTCTTCGAGAAGGCCCGCGAGTTCGGCCTGCCGGCCTTCGCCGCCGGCGACGCCGAGGAGATCGCCGAGGCCTCGGCGGCCATCTTCTCGGGCAAGATCCGCGGCCTCGAGGTCGCCCGGGCCCTCGGCCACGACGTCGGCGAGATCTCGCCCGACTGGTACCGGACGGCCGAGATCCTGAAATCGCGCCCCGGGACGACGGTCCACGAGCGGACGCCGTCCGAAGAGGCCGGCGTCTTCCCCGTGCTCCACTGCAGCCAGGAGATCCCCTGCGATCCCTGCACGGCCGTCTGCCCGACCGGCCTCATCGACATCGATGAGACCGACATCCGGAAGCTGCCCGCGTTCCTCGGCGAGAAGGCCGGCAAGGGCTGCAGCGGCTGCGAGAAGTGCGTCGCCATCTGTCCCGGGCTGGCCATCACCCTGGTCGATTATCGCAAGGACCAGGACTTCCCGACGGTGGCCATCCCCTTCGAGTTCCTCAAGGAGCGGCTGAAGCCGGGCGACACGGTCCTCGTCCAGGATACCGAAGGGAACGCGCTCGGCCGGGTCGAAGTGGCGGCCGTCAGGGCCGTCAAGGCCAACGACCGCACCGTCATCGTCAAGGTCCGGGCGCCGCGCGAATACGCCAAGAGGATCGCCGGCATCCGCATCCAGCCGGCCGAGACGGCCGATCCCCTCGCCCGGTATGTCGCCCGGACGGCCGAGGACACGATCATCTGCCGCTGTGAGCGGGTCACGGCCGGCGAGATCCGGGCCCTCATCCGCCAGGGCGTCCGCGACATCAGCGAGATCAAGGCCCTGACCCGGACGAGCATGGGCTCCTGCGGGGCCAAGACCTGCACGCCTCTCCTCCATCGCCTGTTCCGCGAGGAGGGCGTGCCCGATGCCGAGGTCGTCGACCAGCCCAAGCGGCCCCTGTTCGTCGAGGTGCCCCTCGGTGTCCTCGCCGGGTTCGAGACAAAGGACAACGGCCATGGGCGCGAATAGGGCCTTCGACGCGATCGTCATCGGCGCCGGCAGCGTCGGCACCCCGGCCGCGATGTCCCTGGCGGAGTCCGGCCTCAAGGTCCTCGTCATCGACAGGGCCGCGAGCGTCGGACAGGGCTCGAACAAACGGGCCATCGGCGGCCTGCGGGCGACCCACTCCGACCCGGCCAAGATCCGCACCTGCCTGCGCAGCCTCGAGGTCTTCTCGACATGGAAGGAGCGCCACGGGACCGACATCGAATGGCACAAGGGCGGCTACAGCTATGTCGCCTACCGGCCGGAGGAGGAGCGGACGCTCAAGGAGCTCCTCGTCGTTCAGAAGAAGAGCGGTCTTCACATCGACTGGTACGACGCCCCGGAGCTCCTGAAGCGCATCCCCGACCTCAATCCCGCGGGCCTCATCGGCGGCACGCTCTCGCCCGACGACGGCCACGCCTCTCCCCTCCTCGCCATCCACGCCTTCTACGCGCGGGCCCGGGCCCTCGGTGTGACCTTCCTCTTCAACGAGGTCGTGACCGGCCTCGAGACGGCCGGGGGGCGCGTCGCCGGCGTCCGGACCGACAAGGGCGTCTACGGCGCTCCGCTCGTCGTCAATGCCGCCGGGCCTTGGGGCGCCGAGGTTGCGGCCATGGCCGGGATCGGCGTCCCGGTCCGGCCCGATTCCCACGAAGCGGCGGTGACCGAGGCCGTGGAACGCTTCCTCGAGCCGATGGTCGTCGACATCCGTCCCGTCGCCGGATCGGCCAACTACTATTTCTACCAGCACCATACCGGGCAGGTCATCTTCTGTATCACCCCCAGCCCCAGCATCTGGGGCATGGACGTCCGCGAGACAAGCTCGTTCCTGCCGATGGTCGCGAGCCGCATGGTCGAGCTCATGCCCCGGCTCAAGACCTTGCGGGTCCGCCGGACCTGGCGGGGCCTCTACCCCATGACCCCCGACGGTTTCCCGATCGTCGGCTGGGTCCGCGAGCTCGAAGGCTTCATGCTGGCCGTCGGCATGTGCGGACAGGGCTTCATGCTGGGCCCCGGTCTGGGAGAGCTTATCGACCGGACGGCGAGGCGTGTCGAGAGCGAGTACGACCGCGAGACGCTGACCTACCTGAGCCCGTACCGCGAGTTCAAGGGCCAGGAGAAGCTGAAGTAAAGCCGCGCTGAACCGGTCAGCGGACGATGACCCGCCGGCCGGCCGCCTCGACGATGCTCATCGGCACATCGTAGACGGACCGGAGGAGGGCTTCGTCCAGGATGCCGCCCGGCGGCCCGGCGGCGACGACACGGCCCCCTCTCATGAAGACCATTTCGTCGGCGAAGCGGACGGCCATGTCCAGCGCGTGGAGCGTGACGATGACCGTGGCGCCGCGCTCGACGGTCAGGCGCCGGATGAGGCCCATGATCTCCATCTCGTGACGGGGATCGAGGAATGTCGTCGGCTCGTCAAGCAGGAAGACGGTCGGCTGCTGGGCCAGGGTCCTGGCGATCAGCGCCAGCCGTCTCTCGCCGGAGCTGAGCTCGAGCAGCGGATGGTCCTCGAAGCCCCCCAGTCCGACGAACGAGAGCGCTTCCCGGGCGACGTCGACGTCCCGATGGCCGGGCGAAGCGAAGGCCGACAGGAACGCGGCCCGGCCGGTCAGGACGAAATCGAGGACCCGGAAGTTGAACGTGAACGCGGGCTCCTGCGGGACATAGCCGACGAGCCCCGCCCTCTCGCGGGCCCCCAGGCGGGAGATCTCCCGGCCGTCCACGAAGACCTCGCCCCGCGCCGGCGCCAGGACGCCGCCCAGGCACTTGAGGAGCGTCGATTTGCCGGCCCCGTTCGGGCCGACGATGACGGTCGTCCGGGAGCCGGCGAAGACGAGCTCGTCGACGTTCAGGGTGAAGGCCTTGTAGGAGAACGAGAGGCCGGCGGCCCGGACCTTCATTGCCAGATCCTGCCCGACTTTTTCAGGAGGACGATGAAGAAGGGAATGCCGATGACGCTCGTCAGGATTCCGATCGGGATCTCGAAGGAGGCCAGACTGCGGCAGACGTCATCGGCGGCCAGGAGGAGCGCCGCGCCGTAGGCCGCCGAGAGAGGAATGACGTTTCGATTGTCGGGACCGACGGCCATGCGGACCAAGTGCGGCACGATCAGCCCCAGCCAGCTGACGACGCCGATGACGGCCGTGGCCGCGGCCGTCGTCAGGGTGGCCAGGACGATGACGGCCATCTTCTCGCGCCGGACGTTCACTCCCAGGGCCCGGGCCTCTTCGTCGCCGAGCGAAAGGACGTTCAGGCGCCAGCGCAGAAGGACCAGCGCGGCGACGCCCAGACCGATGACCGGCAGGCTGATGGCCAGGTCGCCCCAGCCCGCCCGGCCGAGGCTGCCCATGAGCCAGAAGATCAGGGCCTGGAGCGCATACGGATTGGCGAGGAACTCGACGAGCGACAGCAGCGCCTGGAAGAGCGCCGAGACGATGATGCCGCTGAGCAGGATCGAGACGGCCCGGGAGGCGGACCGGCCGGCGACGGCCAGGACGGCCAGGACGGCGAGGATCGCGGCGGCGAAGGCCGCGGCCTGGGCCGGTACGCGCGGGCCCAGGACGACGAGCGAAAGAGCGGCCCCGAAGGCCGCGCCGTATTGGATGCCGAGGCTGTATTCGAAGACCAGGGGATTGCGGAAAATGGCCTGAAGGGCCGCTCCCGAGACGGCCAGCGCCGCCCCCGCGAACAGGGCCAGAAGGACCCGGGGCAGGCGGATCCTCAGGATGACGTCCGCGGCCGGCGACGAGGCGCCCGTCCCGCCGTGGAAGATAGCCTGGTCGAGAACGGAAAGGATCTCCTTGGGGGAAACCCGGTAGGCTCCCAGGTTCAACGACAGGACAAAGAGAAAGAGGCAGAGCAGCACAGCCAGGCCGATGGCCGCCGACGTCCGCCTATCGCGTGGCCCAGTCATGGCAAGAGAGAAGACGGCAGAGGGCCGTAAAGGCGCCCTCGACGCCGTAGAATTCCCTGAAGAGGCGGTCGGCGTCCGCCGCCAGGTCCCCGGTCGTCACGCCTTCGGCCGAAAACAGACGATCCAGATAAAGGCTTTCGACAAGGACCAATGCGGGGTCCCACCAATACCAATACCCGAAGGTATAATACACCCGGCCGGACCGGACCGCCCGGACCGAGGCCAGGCGCGGGTCGCGCACGACGCCGTCCACGGTCAGGCGCCGCTCGGCCGGCAGGTAGCTGCCCTGGAGGAGGATCACCTCCGGGTCCCAGGCCAGGATCTTCTCGACGGACACCGCCGCGCCGGCGGCGCCGAGGTAGTCCGGGACAAGGCCCGCGGCCACGTTGCGGCCTCCGGCGAGATCGACCGGCTCATACGAGATCGGCGTGCGCTCGAGCGAGCCCCAGAATGCCAGATAGACCGACGGCCGGTCTTGGCGGGTCAAGGCCGCGGCCCGGCGCTTCAGCGGCGCCAGCGTCTCCTCGGCCAGGGTCATGAGCCGGCGGGCCCGGTCTTCCCGCCCGAGGAGCTGCCCCAAGGTGCCGATCTCGGCGAGCAGGGCCTCCATCCGGCCGAGCGAGGCCAGAGAGACCACGGGCGCCCGGAGCTTCCGTTCGATGGACTCGGCCATCCCGGCTTCCGATGGCGAGGCGAAAACGATGTCGGGCCGCAGGCCCAGCGCCGCTTCGAAATGCAGCTCCTGGCCCGCGTTCGACACGACCGGGAGCCGGCCGGCGGCCGGAAAGATCAACGGGAACAGATAATCATAATGACGCAGGAAATAGTCGATCCCGACGAGCCTCTCCCCTGCCCCGAGAGCCACAATGATGCGGCTGATCTCGGGCTCGAGCGAGATGATGCGCCGAACCCCGCGAGGGACGGCGACGTGCCGCCCGAGGCTGTCGACGATGTTGAGGGTTTGTCCCGCGAAGATCCCGTTCACGCAGAAGGCCATGGCCGCGCCGGCCAGGGCCAGCGAGCGCCGTGCCAAAGGGGAGCCGCACCGCATGGCTATTCGAAGAGGAGCTCGCCGAAGAACTCGGGCCGATGAAAATCGGGCGCGGTCGTCCCGACGCGGCTCCAAGCGCCATAGTGCGGGAGCGGCGTGTTGTCCCCGCACTTGTAGAAATTAGCCGCGGCCCGATGGCCCGGCCGGACGTCCTCGGAGTAGATCCTTCGGAAGAGCGCGAGGGGGATCCTGTATTCGACGGACCAGGCGGGGCCGCCCCTCTCTTCTCCGATCTCCTCGGCGGCGATCACGCTGAAGCCGGCCAGGTCCTCTGGCCAAAGAGGCCTGCGGCTGTTCCGGTCGGGCCCGAACTGGGCCAGGAGCGTCCCGGCGGCGTTCATCTCGAAATTGAGGTAGCCGAGATGCCGTGCCGGGAACATATCGACAAAGAACTCGACGCAGCTGTCCTTGTAGACCGGGTCCTGGAATTTCGTGTAGCGGACCGGGGCCTTCTTCTCCCCGACACGGAAGCCGACGTAGAGAAAGCGGCCGGACCAGCCGAGCCGGGCCTCGACCCTCGGCTTGTAGCCGTTGTCCAGCCAGAGATAGTGATCGACGGGGATCGGCGGCAGCTTGTCCCAAGGCGCCGGCCCGTCGAAATCGTCGCCGAAGTCCTCGACCCTATGGACAACGGCGGCGGGCTTCTCAAGCCCGCCCGTCACTTGGGCGCTCCCCCGCAGGACGAGACGAGCCGGCCGATGGCCTTGACGACGGCGAGCTCGGCGTGGGCGGCCGGCTTGGCCGCTTCGGCCAGGACGGCGTTCATCTCGTCCGCCCACTTGGCAGGCTGGCCCTCGCCCTTGGCCAGGTGGCCGAGGGCCTCGAGGCCGACCGCCGAGATCCGGAAGAGATTCAACGATAGCGGCTCGATCTCCCGCAGGGCCGGCGAGGACGCAAGGAGGGGAAGGACCGCCGGGTGGTTGTCCCGCCACGACTCGAGCCGGGCGCGCAGCTCCTCTCCGATCACGGGGTCCTTGGAGGCGAGGTAGCGCTCGACCTTCCTCCCGAACTCGCGGGCGGGCAGGGATTCCGCAGCGCAGGCGTCGACGAAACGGGTGAACGGCGAGAGGCTGGTGTATTCGGCCTGTCCGTGCCGGGCGTAGCCCTCGAGCGGCTCCACGGCCGAGGCCAAGACCTTCAGCGGCTTGATGCCGGGGCCGCCGGCCAGTCCCCGGAGCAGGGCGTCCTGGCTCTTGAGATGGAGAAGCCCGAGCTCTTCGAGAGACACGGAGATCGGCCCGAGCCGGCGGTACATGTCATCGACATCGCGGACCGTCGCCGCCGACCAGAACCGCTCGGCGATGGCCGCGGTCCGAGGCCAGATCCGCGAATCGATGGTCTCGGGGACCGCGAGCTCGGACCACATGGTCGCCTCGCCGCCCAGGATCAGCGCCCTCCCGCCCGCGTCAAGCGGGGAATCGGCGGGCAGCGGATCGTTGAGATAATGGTATTCCGCGGACTGGCAGAGGTCGATGTAATAGCCGCTGGACAGGATCCCCTGGTAGCCCTTTTGCGCCGCCTCGACGAGAGATTTCGGGCCGCGCCAGGACTGGATGACGATGTCCTTCGGGAGGCCGGGCTGGAAGATCTCGTCCCAGCCGAGCATCTTCTTGCCGTGCTTGGTCAAAATCTTGAGCAGGCGCCCGTTGAAATAGGCCTGGAGGGCGTCGTTATCCGCAAGGCCGTGCTTCTTCCGGAAGGCCAGGATGGCCGGGTTGGCGCTCCACTGATGGCCTTCGACCTCGTCGCCGCCGATATGCATGTAGGGATCCGGGAAGAGCCCGGCCATCTCCTTGAAAAAGGCGTCAAAGAACGGGTAGATTCGCTCGTTCGTCGGGTCGAAGGTCGGGGCGAAGACGCCGAAATGGCGTTCGATCGCGTAGGGGCCCGGCGCGCTCGCGAACTCGGGATAGGCGACGAACCAGCTCGTCGAATGGCCCGGCAGGTCGAACTCGGGCACGACGCGGATGCCCCGGTCGGCCGCATAATCGATGATCTCCTTGATCTGGGCCTGGGTATAGAACATCCCGTCCGAGCCGAGTTCCGTGAGCTTGGGGAAGACCTTCGATTCGACCCGGAAGCCCTGGTCCTCGGTCAGATGGAGATGAAGGACGTTCATCTTGACCGCGCCCAGGCCGTCGATGTTCCGCTTGAGGACCTCGAGCGGATGGAAGTGCCGGCCGACGTCGATGAGCAGGCCGCGCCACGTGAAGCGTGGCCGGTCCGTGATCGTCACGCAGGGGAAATAGGATCCTTGTTCGTCCGCGCTGAGGAGCTGCAGCAGCGTTTCGAGCCCGCGGAGGACACCGAGATCGGTCTTGGCCTCGAGCCGGACCTCGGCCGGGGCCACAACGAGCGTGTAGGATTCGTCCTCGTTCGGGACGAGGCGGCCCGGGCCGCCGAAGGAATAGCGGATGCCGCCATCGCCCGCCGGCCCTTGGGGCGCCAGGAAATCCTGTTTGAAGAAAAGCCCCGTCCGTCCCGCGAGCCGGCCCATGAAGCGGGCCGCCGCCCGGAAGGCCCTATCCTTGGTCCCGGCGGCAAGCCCCGTCCTGACGATGGCCAGGCTCTCGTCAACGCGGAAGCGGCCCTTCCCGGCGGTCACTTGGGCCGGCACGGGCATCAGGTTGACTAGGCCTTCCGTCCGCGGCGGCGCGGCAGACAAAAGCGGAGCGGCCAGCGCCCCGATCAGACAGAGCGCACTCAGAAGGATCGTGACCCGGATATTGGGCTGCGGCGCGCGAGCGGACATGAGGCCTCCTCTCGGTAACGGGTTCGAGAAGGCCCTTTTATAGCACAGAGCCGGCGCGCGGCAAAGCCCGCGGGGGCCGGTCAGCCCTCGATCTTTTCGACGACGATGGTCAGGTTCGAGGCCAAGGCGGCGACGGCGCCCACCGCGGCCAGGATCGGGGCGACGATGGCCCCGACGACGCCGACCGTGAGCGGGAGCTCCATGAATGTCTTGCCGTGCTCGTCCTTGAGGATGATGCGCCGGACGTTTCCCTGGTGGATGATCTCCTTGACCTTGTTGAGGAGCTCGCCCCCCTCGACCTTGAATTCCTCAAAGCACGTTTTTGGGTCTTTTTTTTCTTCGGTCATCTGGCCCTCCCGGTCTTTCTATTATAGCAGAGGCGTCTGGCCTTCGGGCGCGGACCCTCGGGACCACCAAAAGATACGTCAGAGGCCCGGAAAGAGTTTTCGCAGGATCTCGAGCGACTCCGGGAAGAGCCCGGCAAGGTCCACGGACTCCCATTCGGCCGAAACGAACCGCCAGGCCTCCGGGCCGTCGCGCCGGAGATCGATCCGGAAATGGTAGTACTCCCCCGCGATGCGGATGAGCTTTCGCAGGACCTCCGCCGCGCCGTGGGAGAGGGCCAGCTCGAACTCGGCCGAAGCCGTGCCGTCCGGCCCGATGGCCCCGATCCGCGTCCCCAGGAGGTGGATGACGATGCCGTGATAGCGGTCGAAGTAATCCGTGACGAGACGCCGCGTGCCGTCGGGGCCGCGGCCCTCGAAATCCCGGTAGTCGGGCGCGAAGAGGGCCATGAGGCCTTCGGCGTCGCGCTTCTCGGCCCGGGCCACGGCCTCCCTCAGCAGCCCGCGGATCGCGGCCTCGTCGGACGGCTTGCCGCACGAGAGGGATGCCAAGACTGCCGCTGCTAGAGCCGCGGCGGCCGCCCAGGCCAGGGCCCGGCGCCGGATCATCCGGCCCCTCCCCCACCTCCCCCTCCGCCGCCGCCACCGCCCCCGCTGAAGCCGCCCCCGCCTCCCGAGGAATAGTGGGCGGCCGAAGTGCTGGCCTGGCCGATGGCCATGGCGGCATGGTCGATGCTGGCGATCACGTGGTCGAGCCCGCCCGATGTCAGGAAGCCGGGCTGGCCGAAGCCCGCATACCAGACCGGGGCGGCCGCCCGCTCGTCTTTGAGGATGACGGGCAGCATCTTCAGGATCTTCTTGGCGTTGCCGAAAAGGATGCCGAAGACGAGGTATTGCTCCCAGAGCTTGTACGCTTCGGCCGGGATCTCCTTGAAGTCCGAAAAGTCGTCGAGGAACCGGTCGAGGCCCTTCCAGGCCTCGTTCTCGCGGGCCCAATCCATGGTCCGCCGCTTGAGCGTCGGGATGAGGGCCAGGCTCAGGATGAACAGGACCGGGCTCAAGGTCAGAACGGCCGGCGGGATCGAGAAGAGGTAGAAGCGGTTGCGGGCCCGGACGCTCTCCGGCTCGAGGAAGCCGAGCGGCCGGCACTCGTCCTTGACGGACTTCGTCCACTTCCGATACCAGGCCTGGAACTTCTGGGGATTCTTCTTGAGATAATCCTGGAGCTCGCCGACGGTGGTGGACGAGCCGGGGGTCATCCAGCCGGCCTGCTCCTCATAGAGAAAGGCGAGGACGTCGCGCTCGAAGGGACGCAGCTCCGGAACGGCGGCGGGATCCTTCTTCAGGGTGATCGTCGTCTCCACGGCCTCCTTGCTGCCGAAGAGCCGCTTCTTGGTCACGGTCCGGTCCTCGATCTCGAGGAGACGGCGGCGGGCCAGGTCGAAGATGGTCGCGGTGAAGGCCGCCGGGGTCACCGTCCGCCCCTCGCGCATCAGGGATTGGACGATCGCCGGCGGCCGCTCGGCCGGAAGCTCGCGGACGTAATCGGGCAGGCCCTCGAAGCGGTAGTCCTTGCCGACCGCAGACCAGACCCGGATAAAAAAGAAGAGCCAAAGGAGGGGCCCCGCGACCTGCCACACGCCCCAGACCGAGAGAAGCTTCAGAAGCGAACGCCGGCCGGCCGCCCGCCGGGCCTGCTCCCTCTCGGCCCGGGCGATGGTATCACGGACATAGCCTTCTTCCTCGGCCTTGATCGTCGCGAGAGCCGGGCGGTCCCCGGGAACGCCCGAGACCATGCCCGCCGGCCAGAGGAGCCGGACCTCGAAGGCCTGATGGGACGCCAGGCCGGGCGAGATGAAGCGGGCCGTCCGTTCGTCAACGATCTCGGAACGGCCCGAGAGCGGGCCGTGGCCCCAGACGTACAGTTCGGACCTCGAAGGCGCGGCGTCGGGCAGCCGGACCGTCGCCTCGACGTCACGGGCTGGCCTGTCCCAGCCGTCGCCGACGACCTTCCAATAAAGCTCGCTGACGTCGCGATAGCTGGTGATGCCGCCGGCGACCCGGTAGTGGATGTGGAAGGTCCGGCGCTCGTTGCGGGCCGAGTAGTACCACCGCGCCGAAAGCCGGCCCTCTTTCTCCGAGATCTCCGTCCGGAGGGGCTGGCTCTGCTCGTCGGAGACGGCGAGGTCCGAGATGCGGACGGCCCGGCCCTGGACCGAAAGCGGGATGTCGAGATATGCGTAGCTGAACGAGCCCCTGAACTCGAATGTCCGGAACTCGTCGACGAGGAACGATCCGTCGCGCTCGACGGCGAGGTCGATCCGGATCTGAGGAAAATAATAGTTCTTCTCGGCGGCGACGGCGGCCGGCGCCAGAAGTGCCAGGGTCAAGGCCAGATGGGCCGCGGTGCCCCGAAGAAGGGCTCCACTCCGTTGCCGTTCCATCCGGTTCACTTCAGGAACAGCTCGATGACCGGGATCTCGACCGGCGGCTTGCGCACCGGCAGCCGGAGAACGAGCGTGTTCGCGCCGCTCGTCCCGCGGGGACCGGGCATGAAGCCGGTCTGGCCGCCCTTCTCCGTGAACGGGATTTCCGAGCCGTCGTTGAGGAGTTGGGCGTATTCGACGCGGCCGGCAAAGCCGTCCAGGGCCAGGACGCCGAGCGGCCACTCGAGGACGTGAACATAGAGGCGCCTGGTCTCGGAGTTGTATGTCAGAAGGCAATTGTCAGGCTTCGGGAACTCCGCCGGGGCCTGGGTGCAGCCGTAGATCGATCGGCCGTTCTTGTCCATCCAGGCGCCCATGCCTTGGAGGCGCTCCAGGGCCCGGTCGTCGAACGTGCCGCGCGCCGTCGGCCCGACGTTGAGGAGGAGGTTGCCGCCCTTGCTGACCGTCTCGATGAGCAGGCCGAGGAGCTGGGGCACGGACTTCCAGGTCTCCTCGTCGCGGTAGTAGCCCCAGGACCCGGAAAAGGTCTGGCACGTTTCCCAGGGCACGGGCCGGCCCTCGAACGCGACCCATTCCCGGGGCATGAACTGCTCGGGCGTCCGGTAGTCCCAGCCGCCGGGAACGTCGAGCAGGTCGAGCCGGTCGTTGATGATGATGCCGGGCTGGAGCTCGCGGATCATCTTCAGGAGCCGCTCCGATTGCCAGTCCTTCCGGCCCTTGCCGTTGGGCCCGGGAAAGGAGAAGTCGAGGAACAGGGTGTCGATGCGCCCGTATTCCGTCAGGAGCTCCTTCAGCTGGCCGAAGAGGTACTCGTCGTATTTGGCGATGTCCCGCGACCGCGCCTTCATGACGAAGGCCTTGTCGTCGCGCATCGGGTGGTTCTCGTCGACCGGATATTCGGGATGGTGCCAGTCGAGGAGAGAGTGATAGAAGCCGACCCGCAGGCCTTCGGCCCGCATGGCCTCGACGAGAGGGCGGATGAGGTCCTTCCCGTAAGGCGTCCGGGGCGCCTTGTATTCGGTGAGCTTCGAATCCCAGAGGCAGAACCCGTCGTGGTGTTTCGTCGTCACGACGAAGTACTTCATGCCGGCCATCTTGGCCGCCCGGGCCCATTCGCGGGGGTTATAGAGGTCCGGGTCGAAATGCTTGAAATAGCGGGCGTAGGCCTCATCGCTCAGGCGCTCGTTGCTCTTGACCCATTCATGGCGGGCCGGCAGCGCGTAGAGGCCCCAGTGGATGAACATCCCGAAGCGGGCCTCGGTCCACCATTTCATGCGGGCCGCCCGCTCGGGCTCGGTCTCGGGCCCGGCCGGGGATCCGGCGGCCACGACGGCCAGCCCCATCAGGCACAGGCCGGTCAGGAAGGCTCTCAACATGGGTCCTCCTTTCCGCGAAAGAGTCCCCTTTTTGTAGCCCAGGGCGGGAAGAAATGCAAGCCCGGTCGGAGGCGCCTAGCCCTGTCCGCCGGCGCGTCCGCCGAAAATGTGGTCCATCAGGGCGAACTCGTCGTCGGGATCGAGGCCGACGAACTGAAGGCCGACCTCATAGACCTCCGTGGCATAGAGGTCGCGGATCCAGCGGACCTCGGCCACGGCCCGGATCCTTTTGCGGGTGCGGCCGAGGGTGATGTCGACGCGGACGCGGGACCCCGCCTCGAGCGGCGCCGAGGTCATGAGCCGGGCCCCGCCCATCGAGATGTCCCGGGTCAGGGAGTAGAAGACGGTCGCGGCGCCCGGCCGGATCTCGCCGGTCATCAGGGTCACGACGACCTTGTTCTCCTCGACGAGCCGGATATCCCGGCGCCGGGCTTTCATGCGGCTCCCCGGAGACAGACCAAACCACTGTCCTCCGCAGGAGTTTAGTCGGCGGACGGGGGCCGGGGTGGACTTTGACATCGACCCCCGGCGGGACGTAGGATGGGGCCCACGGACCCGACGAGGAGGCCCCATGCCCGAACGGACCTTGCCCGCGCTCTTCGAGGACAGCGTCAGGGCCTATCCGGACAATGTCCTGATCTGGGAAAAAACCGGTTCGCGCTACGAGCCGACGACCTATGCCGGCCTCCGGCCGCTTGTCCATCAGTTCGCGGCCGGCCTCATGAGCCTCGGCCTGGAGCGGGGCGACCGGGCGGCCCTGATCTCCGAAGGGCGACGGGACTGGGTCACGGCCGAGCTCGGCATCCTTTCGGCCGGGGCCGTCAATGTCCCCATCTCTGTCAAGATCGACGAGCTTGCCGATCTGAAGTTCCGTTTGGCCCACTCCGGCTGCCGGGTCGCCGTCGTCTCCAAATCCCAGCTCGGCAAGGTCCGCCAGGTCCGGGGCGACCTGCCCGAGCTCGGCCCGATCGTCGTCCTCGACGAGATCCCCGCCCTGGGGCCCGACGAGATCGCTTTTTCCGATCTCCTCCGCCGCGGCCAGGAGCGGCTCGACGCCGAGCCCGCCGCGGTCGAGGCGTCCCTAGCGGCCCTCCGGGAAAGCGACCCGGCCAATATCTGTTACACCTCCGGGACGACGGCCGACCCCAAAGGCATCATCCTGACCCACCGGAACTACACGGCCAACATCGACCAATCACGGGCCCTCGTGAAATGCCCCGAGCATTACGTCTCCCTGCTGATCCTGCCCTGGGACCACAGCTTCTGCCACACCTGCGGCATCTACTCCATGATGAAGAGCGGCGCCTCGGTGGCCGCGGTCGAGCTCGGCCGGACGCCCATGGAGACGCTGCGCAACATCCCTCAAAACATCCGGGAGCTCCGTCCCTGCCTCCTCTTGAGCGTGCCGTCGCTGGCCAAGAGCTTCCGCCGCAACATCGAAAAGGGCATCCGCGAGAAAGGCCCCAAAGTCGAGGCCCTCTTCAACAAGGCCCTGGCCCTGGCCGTCGATTACAACGGCTACGGCTGGAACAAGGGCCGCGGCCTCAGGAAGCTGAAGAAGCCCCTCGTCTTTCTCTACGACAAGCTCCTCTTCAGCAAGATCCGCGAGAGCTTCGGCGGACGCCTGGAGCTCTTCGTCGGCGGCGGGGCCCTGCTCGACATCGACATGCAGCGCTTCTTCTACGCCATCGGCATCCCCATGTTCCAGGGCTATGGCCTGAGCGAGGCCTCGCCGGTCATCTCGGCCAACTACTTCGGCGCCCACAAGCTCGGCTCCTCGGGCAAGCTGGCGCCGGACCTGGAGTTGCGCATCTGCGACGGTCAAGGCCGCGACCTGCCCTGGGGCCAGACCGGCGAGATCGTCGTCCGCGGCGAGAACATCATGGCCGGCTACTGGAAGAACGAGAAGGCCACGCGGGAGGTCCTCCGCGACGGCTGGCTCTACACGGGAGACCTCGGCTACCTCGACGCCGACGGCTATCTCTACGTCCTCGGCCGGATGAAGAGCCTGCTCATCGCGAGCGACGGCGAGAAGTACAGTCCCGAGTCCATCGAGGAGGCCGTGACCGAGGCCTCCCCCTTCATCGACCAGATCATGCTCTACAACGACCAATCGCCCTACACGGTGGCCCTCCTCGTGCCGAACAAGGAGGCCCTCCTGCGCCGCCTCAAGGACAAGGGTCTCAGCCCCAGGGCGGCCGCAGGTCAGGCCGAGGCGTTGCTCGTGCTCAAAGGCGAAATCGACGCCTTCCGCGAGGGCGGCCGGCACGCCGGGATGTTCCCGGCCCGCTGGCTGCCGGCGGCCGTGGCCGTTCTCGGCGAGGGCTTCACCGAGCAGAACCATTTTCTCAACTCGACCATGAAGATGGTCCGCGGCCGGATCACCGAGTTCTACCGGGACCGGATCGACCACCTCTTCACCCCTGAGGCCAAGGACATCACCCATGCCCAGAACCGGACCATCATCGCCCGGCTCGACGACGGGCCCTGACGCATTGACAACCCGCTTTCAAATAAGGTATCAAAGGTCCCTCATACGAAAATCCCCCGGCCTGGAGGTCCGTCCATGAACGAAGCTCGAGAACCGCTCGGCATCGGCATCGTCGGCGGCGGATTCATCGCCCGCTTCCACATCCGGTCCTGGGTGGGCGTCCGCGACGCCGACATCCTCGGCATCTTCGATCCCGACGCGAAGCGGGCCCGCGAGGCCTGCGCCCTGGTCAAGTCCCTCGGCGTCGGCGAGGCCAAGCCCTTCGCCTCGATCACCGAGATGGCCGCCGATGCGCGCATCGGCGCCCTCTGGATCTGCGCCCCGAATTACACCCGCGGCGAGGTCATGGAGGAGATCCACCACGCCGTCAGGAGCGGCCAGGCCGAGCTTACCGGCGTCGCCTGCGAGAAGCCGCTGGGCCGGAACGTCCGCGAGGCCCGGCACATGCTCGAGCTCGCCGAAAAGGCCGGCCTGCTCGACGGCTACCTCGAGAACCAGGTCTTCTCCCCGGCCGTTGTCCGCGGCAAGGAGATCGTCTGGGCCCGCGGCGCAGCCCTCTCCGGCCCTCCCTATCTCGCCCGGGCCGCCGAGGAGCACAGCGG
>Ga0172362_10001313_pt1 | contig 21245 bp, 13 predicted proteins | sample LakKivs1_kivu2a2_FD_114534 | JGI IMG/M metagenome (GOLD analysis project Ga0172362, IMG submission 114534) | Sediment microbial communities from Lake Kivu, Rwanda - Sediment s1_kivu2a2 | ecosystem: Environmental > Aquatic > Freshwater > Lake > Sediment | place: Rwanda: Western Province, Lake... | reverse complement strand
CGGCATCGCGGCGACGTGCTCGCCCGGATAGCGCCACAGGCAGACGCGCACGCCGGTGTCCGGCGGTGCGCACGGCGGTTCGGTCGCACTCGTCACGCCGGCGGCGGTGAGATCGACGACGTCGCCGGTGGGGGTGGCACCGTCCTGCCCGAGCGCGATCGCGGCTGCCGCAACGGGTCGTCCGTCCGCGGTGGCGACCAGCTTCAGCTCGTCGTTGCGCGCGATGTTGCGCGGGCTCAGGAGGCGGTCGAAGCGGAAGCCGGTGCCACGCGCGTCGACGGTCGCCTTCGCGGTGAGGTTCTCGCCGCCGGTCGACAGCGCTAGCCGCGGCTCGCCGAACGGCGACGTCCGGTCGAGGGTGAGGAACGTGCCGCTGCGCGGCTGGCTCTCGAGCCTCAGCTCGACCTTCGCCGTGCCGGCGGCGGGCCCGACGACGCGGACCTGGTACCCGCGCCGACGCAGCGGTGCGCGTGCCTCGGCCAGGCGCGCCTCGAGCTTCGCGAGATCGTCGGGGCGCTCGGCAGCGAGATTTCGTTTCTCGTCCGGATCGTTCGTCACGTCGAACAGCTCGCGGTTGCCGGTGTCGAGGCTCTCGATCAGCTTGAGCCCGCCGACGCGGATCGCGTACCGGGTCGGGAACTGTGCCTGCGTCGCGGTCGCGATCAGCGCGTCGCCGGGGTCGTTCGCCGCGGCGAGGATCTGCGACAGCGGACGCCCCTCGAACGTCGCCGGTCTCGGAAGCCCGGCCCACTCGAGGAGCGACGGTGCCAGGTCGATCATGCGCACCGGACGCTCGACGACGGTCCCGGCGGGGACGATGCCGGGTACGTGGACGATCAGCGGGACGTGCAGCAACTCGTCGTAGAGCGACTGCCCGTGAAAGAACTCGCCGTGGTCCCAGAACTCTTCGCCGTGGTCGGCCGTGATCACGATCGCGGTGTCGTCGAGCTGGCCGCGCTCGGCAAGGGCCGCGACGATGCGCCCGATCTGCGCGTCGACGTAGCGCAGGCCCGCGTCGTAGAGCGCGATGATCTTCTTCCGGTCGGCCGCGTCGTACGCGCTCGCCTCGGCTCCTTCGACGTGCGCGTACGTGTCGCCGACCTTCCCCGCGTAGGCCGCGTCCGCGAACCGGGCGATGTACTCCTTCGGCGGCGAGTACGGCGTGTGGGTGTCGAGGTAGTGCAGGAACAGCACGAAGCGCTCGTCGCGCCGGCGTTCGAGCCACTCGAGCGCGCGGTCGGTGATCGCCTTCGCATCGAGGTCGCCCGACATCATGACGTCGAAGGTGCCCGGCGGCTCGGCGTGCTTGCCCTGACTGAGCCACAACGGGATCCAGGCGTTGTTGACCACCGCCGCGCTCGGGAGGCCCGCCTGCGCGACCGGCTCGAGCAGCGTCTCGACGTCCTTGGTCGGGAACACCGTCGAGGTGAAGAGCTGGGGGATCGACGGCAGCGTCATCGGTGCGTTCGCGAACGCGTTGGTGAAGCGGACTCCCCCGGCCGCGAGCGCGTCGATGTTCGGTGTGGTCGGCCTGCCGTAGCCATAGACGCCGACGTGACCCGCGCGGAGACAGTCGATCGTGATGAGCAGGAGATTTCGCACGCCGGGCGACGGCGTCGCGCCCGCGTCGGGACGCTGCACGATGCGCGGTGCTGCGAAGTAGACGTTGGTGCCCTTCGCCTTCTCGGCATCGCCTTCGTTGATCGTCTCCAGCCTCAGGCTTCCCTTGCGCCCCGCGAGCGCGGCGAGGTCGATGCGCTCGTCGAACCAGCGACGATCCGACTTCTGCTGCCGGAGGTCGATGCGCCGCTCGACGAGTACGGTCTCGCGGCCCCCGTCGGCGTCGGTGAAGGTGACGCGCACGCGCCCGGGCTCGGCGAGCTCGGGCGTCTCGGTCATGAAGGCCGCGGCCTGGAACGCGTAGCCGAGCGAGAGCAGCGCGCGCGGTGGGATCTCGACGGGCACGGCGATCGCGCCGGGCAGCGGCACGTGCAGCCCGGCGCGGGTCTCGCCATGGCCGCCGCGATAGACGACCTTCACGTCGCCGGCCAGCGGGCCCGCCTTCTCGAGCGCGGCGAGCATGTCCCACGTCGTGCGCAGCGGCGGCGTTTCGGCCACCGGAGGTGTCGGCGCGGGCGCCGGCGGTTCTGCGGGAGAGGGGCCGGGGAGCAGGGCGGCGAGCAGCAGGAGCGCGGTCGCTCGGACGGCCAGGCGCCGGGGCATCCCGGCGAAGCTACCACGGTGCTCTGCGAGTGTCGACGCGGAACGCGCGACGCCAAGCGGAACACGCCACGCGGAACGCGCCCGCGGAACGCTCCCGACGCGGGTGACGCCGCGGTTGCGCTCCCGCCGTGAGCGACGCCGCCGTCACGCTCCCGACGCGGGCGACGTCACGGTCACGCGCGTCACGGCGAGCGGTGTTTCGGCTGCGTCCGCCAGCGCGATCGTCAACCCATAGTTGCCGGGATGCGCCGGGACGTCGAGGGCGAGCGTGACGCGAGCCGTCGCACCCGGGCCGAGCGCGATCGGCAGGATGGCGCGCGTGCGCTCGACGTGTGCGATCCGCCCCGCACCGTCGTGCCAGCGCGCCTCGACCGGCAGCGGCGCGATCGGCGGGCTCTGCGCGTAGATGCGAGCCGTCGGGTTCGCGACGCTGAGCTCGAGCGTGCGGCGACCCGGCTCGACGGTGTGCGTTTCCGGCGCGGCTACCGGCGCCGCGAGCAGCGCCGGATCGTGGTCGACCGGGACCGGGCTCTGCATGCGGAACAGCAGCAGGCGCTCCGTCCGCCCGAGGAGCTGGAGGCGCTCCGCGATCGCCTGGTCGACGTCGATCAGGTCGGTGAAGAACCGCACGCGCTTCGGCTCCATCCGGTCGGCGCGCAGGAGGAGCGTCTCGAAGCCCAGCGCCACCAGCGCGTCCACGGCGCTCGCGCGCGGCAGCGCGGCCGCGAGCGCGCTCACCTGCCCGGAGAGCGGCGACGGGAACGAGTTGTAGCAGGTCGCGACCGGCCGCACGCTGAAGCTCTCGAGCATCAGGTAGCTGCCCGAGGCGCTCGCGGGACCGCCGCCATGCGGCAGGTCGAGGATCGCCCCCCGGGCGTTGGCGCGCAGCAACTCGATGTCGGCGTCGGGCGGCCGCGCGGGGAACGCGGCGAGGTCGAGCTGCCCGCCGAAGCTCGCGACCGCGAGCGCAGGCAGCCAGCGCTCTGCCAGGACGAGCACGCCGAGCAGCGCCGCGACGGCGACGCCGAGCGCGCGGCTGCGCCGCTCGGTGATCACCAGCACCCCGTAGCCCGCGAGCAGGGCGGCGGGCAGCACCGCCACCCGGCCGACCGAGGCCATGGCGCGGACCGCGTCGAGCCCCGGCACCACTTGCTTGAGCGCCAGTACCGGCGACGGCAGCTCGAGGCCCGCGATCGGCAGCGTGCGCATCGAGCTCCACACCACCAGCACGGCAGCGCCGAAGAGCGCCCAGCGTGGGTCCTCGCCCTCCTCGTCACGGCGGCGGCGCAGCCGGTCCGCGAGCGCGACCGCGACCAGCACGAGCAGGACGCAGCCGGGGAACCCTTGACCGCCCGGGGCGTACTGGTCGGGCGGCATGAAGCTCGTCCTGTCGCGCACCAGCACGTCCCACGTCGCGCGGGTCTGGAGGTACGGCCGCAGCACCACGGCCGCGATGCCGGCGACGAGCGCCGCCGCGACGGCGAGCGGCGGCAGCCAGCGCGCGGCGTCGCGGCGGAACCGCCAGGCGGCGCAGGTGCCGTAGGCGGCGAGCACGAGCAGCACGCCGAGCAGGGCGTAGAGGCTCTCCAGGACCGTCAATCCGAGGAATACGGCACAGCCCAGCGCGTTGCCGAGGCCGCCGCGTGCGAACGTGCGGTGCAGGAACAGCAGGGCGAGCGGTGCCCACAGGTCACCGTGGATGAACGGATGGCCGCTGTCGCGGATCCGGCCGGGCTCGAGGCAGAACAGCAACCCGGCGACGAAGGCGGCTGGCTCGCTGCGGGTGAAGTGCCGCGCGCAGAGGAACATCGCGATCCCGGGGATCCACAGCGTCAGCACGAGCATCGCGTTGTACGTCGCGATCGGGTCGCCGGTCAGCGCGAGCGGCATCGTCGCGAGCAGGCTCGGACCCAGCATGTGCTCGCCGAGGGTGTACGCTTGCGGCAGCGGGTGGCACTGGCCCTCGGCCCGGAGCTGCGCGGGCCGCGTGAGGATGCGCTCCGCGTTGCCCGTCACGACCCACAGCACCATGGTCAGATCGAGGCGCCCCAGGGCGATGTAAGTGTCGCCGACGTGCGGATTCTCCGGCAGCAACGTCGCGGGATCCGGCAGGACGGCGCGGAGCTGCCACAGCGCGACGGCCAGATAGACGATCGCGGCGGCGATGAGGCAGGCGGCACGGGAGCGGCGCATCGCGAGTCGAAGTACGGGCCGTGTACCACGGTATGCGCGGACTGGTCGATGGCCCGCAGGGGGCCGGCTCCGGTCAGGAGGTCGACGGGATCTCGATCGCGCGCGTCGCGACCACACGGTCGGGGTCGGCCGCGCGCGCGACGTCGACGACGTAGTGGCCCGGTCCGGCCGGTGCGGGCACCGTGAGGGTGATCGGGAAGCTCGCGCCGCGCGCGAGCGCCATCGGCAGCAGCGCGCGTACGGTCTCGCTCCGCACGAGCCGCCCGGCGTCGTCGCGCCAGCGTACGACCAGGTCCTCGGGAGCGATCGGGTCGGGCAGCCGGAAGGTCGCGTCGCCGCGGTTCGCGATCTCGACCGTGAACCGCGCGGTGCCGGCCCTCGCGTCGCGCACGGCGCGTGCGGGCGGCGTCTCGGCGCTCGCGAGCATCGCGTAGTCGGTGCGCGTCGCCACGTCGGACGTCAGGCTGTAGCTGAGCAGCCGACCGGTCTTGCCCGCGGGCCGGATGCGCTCGGACGCGTCGAGGTCGCGCAGCCCGTCGAAGAACGACTGCAGGTCGCGCGGATCCATGCGCACCTTGTCGAGGACCAGCGTGCCGAAGCCGAGCGCGGCCAGCGCGTCGGCGGCCTCGTCGCTCGGCAGCCGGCGCACGAGCTCGTTGATCTGCACCTGCACCGGCGAGACGAACGAGTTGTAGCAGGCCGCCGTCGCGCGCGGGTCGTAGGCGTTGAGCAGCAGGTGCGGGGCCAGGTTCGATGCGGCCGGGGTCTCCATCAGCGGGAACGGCACGTCGAGCACCGCGCCGCGCGCGGTGCGGCGCAGGAGCGCCACGTCGGCCGCCTTCGGAGTCGCCTGCCACGCGTCGAGGCGGTACGACCACACGCTGAACATCGGCTTCGCGAAGCGGCCGTCGTAGAGGAACAGCAGGGTGAGCGCGGTCGCCGCTGCGGCGGCTCCGGTCGCCACCAGCGCGCGGCGACGCTCGATCAGCAGCAGGATGCCGTAGCCGGCGAGGAACGCCCAGGCGAGATTCTGCGCGATGCCGATCGCGTTCAGCGCACGCACTGCATCGAGGCCGGGAACGAGCGGCTTCAGCAGCTCGATCGGCGACGGCAGCAGACGGTCGGTGAAGGGCAGCGGAAAGCCGACCGTCGAGCACCACGTCACGATGACACCGCTGGCGAAGAGCGCCAGGCGAGGATCCTCGCCTGCGACGCGACGCGCGCCGCGCATCCGGTCGACGAGGCCGAGCGCCGCGAGGCCGAGGATCATGGCTCCCGGGAAGTAGATCGAGCCCCACCCGTAGTCGGCGAGGTTCATCATGATCGACGTGCGTCCGCCGAGCAGCCGCCAGGTGTCACGCGTCGCGAGGTACGGGCCGAGCACGATCCACGCGACGCCGAGCACGATCGCGCTCGCGAGCGCGATCTTCGGCAGCAGCGACGGGAGCTGCCGGAAGTGGCGCACGGCGAGCGCGCTGCCGTAAACCAGCACGATGATCGCGCAGCCCAGCAGCGGGTACAGGCTCTCGACGACCTCGAGGCTCACGAAGACCGCGAACAGCAGCGCGTCGCGCCAGCGCCCCGTGGTGAACAGGCGGTGCAGGAAGAGCACCACGAGCGGCACCCAGAGATCGCCGTGGACGTAAGGGTGGGACGGGTCGACGATCCGGCCCGGCACGAGCTGGAACAGCATCCCCGCGACGAAGGCCGCGGCCGGGCTGCGCGTGAAGCGGAACGACAGCGCGAACATCGTGAGCGCCGGGATCCACAGCGTGAGGACCAGCGCTGCGTTGTAGCTCGCGATCGGGTCGCGCGTCGCCATGTACGGCAGCGCCGCGAGCAGGCTCGTTCCGATCATGTGCTCGCCGAGCGTGTACGAGCGCGGCAGCGGATGGCACTGCCCGAAGCCCGCCAGCAGGTTCCACGGCTCGGTGGTCAGGATCGCCGCGTTGCGCGACACCACCGAGACGACCATCGACTGGTCGCGGTGGTCGAGCAGCGTGAGGTCCATCTCGCGGGACGACGACCAGTCGAGCAGGGCCGGATAGGGCAGCAAGGTCCCCGGCGACGGCAGGACCGCGCGCAGGACGAAGAGCGCGATGGCGAGGTAGCCGAGCGTCGCGAGCGCGACGTAGAGCCCGGTGCGCGACCGGAGCGAGCTCACCGACGCGCTCAGCTCTTCTCGACGACCACGAGTTGCGAGATCGCGATCAGCGGAACGCGGTAGGGCAGCCGGACCAGCAGACGGGCGAGCGCCAGTGGTGTCACGTTCGGAAACAGGAGCCCGCAGCGCTGCGGGCGGACCGCGCGCCCGGTCGCGGCGCGTACCAGCCGCCGCACGTGGCCGGGCGAGAAGAGCAGCGACTTGCGCTCCTCCTCGCGCGTCAGCCCGAGCACGATGTGCCCCGGGTTGATGCGGTTCGGCTCGAACACGATCAGCCGCCGCCGGGCGACGCGCCACATGTCGCGCAGGGCCGCGACCGGATCGTCGAGGTGGTGCAGCAGCTCCCAGCAGCCGACCACGTCGAAGGCGCCGTCGGCGAAGGGCAGGTGGGTCGCCGACGCGCGGACGCGGTCCCGTACCGGGTTGCCGGCGAGCATGCCCGCGGCGTAGTCGCTGGCGACGACGCGGATCGAGTCCGGATAGTAGGCGCTCGAGAAGCCGCTGCCGGCACCGACGTCGAGCAGCGAGCGCACGTCGCCGAGCAGGCCGCGTCTCGCGAGGTAGTCGACGCGCTGCCGGGCGAACAGCTCGACGACCGGGTGGTCGCTCTTCCGGTAGAGGCCGCCCGTCTCCCAGAACTCCTGCTGTCCGCCCGCTTCGCGGTTCATCGCGGACGGGTGTCGTCCACGCCGGCCGCCGCGTCGCCTTGCGAGGCGGCGGTCGCGAGCTTCTGGCGCAGCAGCGCGACCTCCTGTGCGAGCAGCTTCACCTGCAGGCTGAGCCCCGACAGGCGTACCGCGTAGTTCAGGCAGACCGTGAGCAGGAAGACGAGGCCGAAGAAGAACAGCGTCGAGCTCGGCGTCCACGCGCCGACCGCGCGCGTCAGCAGGCGGAGCGCGTCGAACCACAGGCTCAGCACCAGCGTCCCCACCGCGACCACGGTCCAGATCGGCGTGTACTCCTCGCGTAGCCGTCCGCGCCGCACCAGGACGAGAACCGCGATCAGGAACGCCGAGCACAGCGCGATCGCGAGCACTCGCGTGGCCGGCGACTCCGGCTGCTCGATGGCCAGGCGGCGCAGCAGGTCGACGTCGATCGGCGGTGCATTCATGGCGGGATCACTCGGGCTGCAGGTGCGCGCGCGGCGTGAGCCAGGCGCGGAACGTCGAGAGCAGCATCTTGTACGGGTAGTAGACGGCGCGCAGCCCCGCGTGCATCGGCTTTCGCATCGGCGGGCTCGGCGCCATCTTCACCGGCACCTCGCGGATGCGAAACCCCTGCCGGTGCAGCAGCAGCAGCACGTCGATGTCCGGGAAGTCGAACGGGTAGAAGTCCGAGCAGCAGAAGCGGAACACCGGGCGCGACAGCGCCTGCAGGCCCGAGGTCGGGTCGGCGATGTGCGGCCCGCCGCACCAGACCAGCACGCGCTGGAAGAAGACGCGGCCCGCGGTGCGCGCGCCGCCCATCTCGTAGCCCGACGCCTCGACGAAGCGCGAGCCGATCACGACGTCGGCCTCGCCGGCGCGTACGGGGGCCAGTAGCTCGGGTACGTAGGCCGGGTCGTGCTGGCCGTCGGCGTCCATCTGCACGACCAGATCGTAGCCGTTCTGCAGTGCGTACTTGTAGCCGGTCTGCAGCGCCGCGCCGTAGCCCAGGTTGAACGGGTGCGACACCACGACGGCGCCGTGGGCGCGTGCGATCGCCGCGGTGTCGTCGCGCGAGCCGTCGTTCACCACGAGGACGTCGAGGTCGAGCCCGCTCGCGCGGATGCGATCGACCACGTCGCCGATCGAGCGGCGCTCGTTGAAGGCCGGAATGACGAGGAGGCACTTCGCGGATGAGGAGGGCATGGGGGCGTCGGCTTCCCTACCACATGCGCCGAACGGGAGTCATGCCCGGAATCTTCACCCGGCGAGCGACGCCGTGGCGACGTGCTCGAGGCCAGGGCGTTCGCTCAGCCGAGGCCGGCGGCCGGGGGCCCGGACGCCGCCGTCGCGGCCCCGGGGGCGGGGTCGGGCCGTGGCCGCATGCCGATCTTCGCCGCGGGAACGCCGCCGACGATCGAATAGGGCTCGGTGTCGCGGGTCACCACCGCGCCGGCGCTGACCACGGTCCCGGTCGCGATCGTCACTCCGGGCAGGACGACCGCGTTGGCGCCGATCCAGACGTCGCTGCCGATGTCGACGAAGTCGGTCTGGTGGCCCTGGAAGACCATCTCGATGGTGGGGTCGTCGAAGCGGTGCTGGGAGCTGACGATCACCGCGTTCGGGCCGATCATCACGTGGTCGCCGAAGCGCAGGCCGCCGCGCCCGTAGAGGAACGCGCCGCCGTTGATCATCAGGTTCCGGCCGGCGCTGATGCCGTAGGTGTGGGACAGCCGTGCGCCGGGGTAGACGTAGCAGAACCCGTCGAGTCGCTGGAAGAGCAGCCGGTACAGCCCGTACCGCATGAGGAAGCCCTCGACCCCCGGCCAGGACCGGACCAGCGTGCCCACGTACTCCTCGGCGAACACCTTGGCGAGCCGCGCCGGCGGGACGCTGCGCGCGAAGTTGCGGATCAGGTGGCGGAACGTCTGGCGCTCGTCGGACATGGCCGGGAAGGTTCGCACACCGCGCGCCGCGAGGGCAACGGCGTCGTGGAGCCGTGTCGTGGCGGACCCGTTCGCGCGCTCCCGCTGCGGGGAGGAAGCCGCCCGCGCGGTCGCGCTGCGGGGAGGAGGCTGCCCGCGCGCCCCCGCTGCGGGGAGGAGGGCGCCCGCGCGCTCCCGCTGCGGCGAGGAGGGCGCCGGCGCCGGGGCGCGGGGTTTACCGCCGCCAGCAGGCCATGTACAGAACGGAACCCATCGCAGCGGGCCCCCGAACGCTGTTGCCGCACCCTCCCGAGAATGCGCAAGCTCTATTTCGAAACCTTCTTCGTCTCGCTCGCGGTGATCCTGCTCGAGGTTTCCTACACCCGCGTCTTCTCGTTCAAGCTGGTCTACTACTTCACGTACCTGGTGATCGGGATCTCGCTGCTGGGCCTGGGCTCGGGTGGCGTGTTCGTCGCGATCAACGAGCGCCTGCGCCGCTCGGCGGCCGAGAAGCTGATCCTGGGCTGCACCGCGGCGGCGGCCGTTTCGGTGCTGGCCGGCTACTTCCTCATCGCAGTCATTCCGCTGAACCTTTTCCGCATGGTGATGCGGATCACGCAGGGCGGGGCCTGGCTGGAGGTCCTGCTCGAGTTCGCGAAGCTGGCGCTGGTCTGCGTGACGTTGTTCGTGCCGTTCCTCGCGGGCGGCATCGCGCTCGCGAAGATCTTCGCGTCGCAGACCGACCGCATCGGGCGCCTCTACGCGATCGACCTGCTGGGTGCGGCGCTCGGTTGCGCGATCGTGATCCCGGCGATCTCGACCATCTCGCCGCCGGGGACGGTCTTTCTCGCCGGCCTCGCCTTCGCGTTCGCCGGCCTGCCGCTGGCGCTGCGCACGCGTAGCGGCGCTCGCGTTCCGGTGGCGATCGCCACCGTCGGCCTCGCGCTCGGTGTGCTCTTCCCGCGCGAGCTCCCCGACCCGATACGCGACCGGGTGAAGGGAGCGGAGGCCGAGGCGGTCTTCACGAAGTGGAGCCCGGTATTCCGCGTCGACGTCGTGCCGGTCCCCGGAACCGAGCCGCCGACCAACTTCCTGGTTCACGACGGCACCCTCGGCTCGTCCATGCTCGGGTACGACGGCAACCCCGAGTCGCTCGGGCGCTACGACAAGATGGACCGGTCGTATCCGTTCCGCATCCTTGCGCCCGCGCCGCGCGTCGCGATCATCGGCTCGGCGGGTGGCAACGAGATCCTCGCGTCGCTGCGGCTCGGAGCGAGCCACATCACCGGCATCGAGCTCAACCCGGTGACGGTCTCGCTGCTGACCACGCATTTCAAGGACTTCACCGGCAACATCGCCGAGCACCCGAAGGTCACGATCGTCAATGCCGAGGGCCGCTCGTTCCTGAAGGGGTCCGGCAAGGAGTTCGACCTCATCTGGCTCGTCGCGCCCGACAGCTACGCGGCGATGAACGCCGCCACGTCGGGCGCCTTCGTGCTGTCGGAGAGCTACCTCTACACGAAGGAGATGATCGTCGAGGCGGTGACCCACCTCGACCCGAACGGCATCCTCTGCGCGCAGTTCGGCGAGATCGACTTCGACACCAAGCCGAACCGCGTCGTGCGCTACATCGGGACCGCGCGCGAGGCCTTCAAGACCCTCGGCATCCCGGACTTCCAGCAGCACGTGCTGGTCGCGGTCGCGCCCGGCTTCGGGCGGCTCGAGTCGGCGACGATCCTGCTGAAGAAGTCGCCCTTCACCGCATCCGACGTCGAGACCTTCGTCGCGACGACGGCGGGACTCCAGGGCGCGCGTCTGGTGTACGCCGGGCGCGCGAGCGATCCCGAGAGCCTGGTCCGCAAGGCGATCCAGCTCGACGGCGCCGAGCGCGACGCGTTCTATGCCGGGCTCGACTACAAGGTCGGACCGATCACCGACGACTCGCCGTTCTTCTGGCACTTCGTCGGCTTCGATTCCGTCCTGTTCGGCACTGGCGGGCACGCGAAGCTGAACGTCGAGGAGGGTATCGGCGAGCGCCTGCTGCTGGTGCTGCTCGGGGTGGCGGTGAGCTTCGCCGCGGTCTTCCTGCTGTTGCCGATGTTCGCGATCCGCGACGTCTGGAGCGAGATCCCCTACAAGCTCAACGCCGGCATCTACTTCGCAGCGCTCGGCCTCGGCTTCATGTTCATCGAGGTCTGCCTGATCCAGCGCCTGACGTTGTTTCTCGGCTATCCCACGTACTCGCTGACCGTCACGCTGTTCTCGCTGCTCATCTCGACCGGTATCGGCAGCTTCCTGAGCGAGCGCTGGGGGGACGAGCGCAACCGCACGCTGGCGGCACTGCTCGGCGTGCTGGTGGTGCTCGTCGTGTTCTACCGTTTCGGCTTGACGCCGATCGTCGACCACGCGGTCGGCTGGCCCTTCGCGGTGCGCGTCGCGATCACCATCGCGGTGCTGCTGCCGCTCGGGCTCGTGCTGGGATCGTTCATGCCGATCGGGCTGCGGGCGGTGTCGAGCGTGACCACGCACCACGAGCGCTTCGTCGCCTGGTGCTGGGCGGTGAATGGCTTCTTCTCGGTGGTGGCTTCGGTGCTGGCGACCATCGTCGCCATGACGACCGGCTTCAACACCGTCATCCTCGCGGGGCTGGTCTGCTACCTGATCGGCGTGACCGCGTTTCTACGCTTGCCGCAGGAGCCGGCGGCGGCGCCCGCACCGCCGGCCTGACGCGCGATCACCGTACGGCGGCACGCGGCACGAGCCGCGGCTCGGCCCAGCCCGCGAGGTCGCCCGGCGGGTCGACGAGCTTCGCCGCGGATACGGACAGCGCGAGCAGGATCTCCTGTCCCGCGAAGTCGTCGAGGCCGACCTCGACCGGGAACCACCTCCGGTCCGCCACGTCGCGCGCCGGATCGATGAACTCCTCGAGCACCAGCCGGCGCTCGCCGCGGTCGTTCGTCGTCCGCGGCGTCAGCACGGCGATCGCGAAGCGGAACGGTCCGCTCTTGAGCCCGAGCCAGCGGTCGGGATTCACGCCGAACGACACCTGCAGCGTTCCGCCATCAGGTGGCACGCGGACCTTGAGAAACGCGGGACGCGGCTGGGTGTCGAGGGTCACGGTCTGGGCGAGGACGTCCGCGAAGGGCCAGCGCGCGCGCGTGAGAGCTTCGGCGGCGGGCACGGTGCGGTCCAGCAGCGTCGTACCGTCCGGCGCGGTGCCGCGGCGGCGCAGGATCGTCACCAGCGGACCGTTCGTCTCGCGCGACAGCACCTGCGCGATCTCGTAGTTCGCGACGAGGTACGCGAACAGCTTCGGCGCGTTCGTCTGCACCGTTCCGAGGTGCTGGTACTGCGACAGGCTGTAGACCACGGTGCTCGGCCTGCGGCGCTCGAGGTCGGCGACGATGCGGTCGTCGCGCGACGGGTCCTGCACCGGCCAGATGACGTGGAACCCGCCCGCCGCGTCGCGGCCGGCGAGGAAGGTCAGCATGGGCTGCACCGGGTAGACCGGCAGCGGCTCGCCCGGTGGCACGTTCCGGTCGACGTACTCGAGCAACTCGTCGATGATCGGGCCGTTGCGCGGATCGATGCGCACGCCGCCGCGTGGCGTCGCGAGCGCGTAGCTGACGTCGCGCCGCAGGTCGCGCGCCAGGAGCACCGACACCGCGGACAGCGCGATCACCGGAACCGCCCACGCCGCCGCCCAGGCGATGCGGGCCGGACGCGGCAGTCGCCGCGCGACGCGCTCGATCAGCACCGTCCCCACGACCACCGACGGTGGGTAGACCATCATCAGGTGGACCCAGTCGCGCGGACGGTTGAACGCGGCGAGAAAGCCGCACGCCCAGGCGAGGAGCACGAGCCGGCGCGCGTCCTCGAGGCGCCGCGGATCGTCGGCCGGCAGGCCGCTCATCGCCCGGCGCAGCGCACCCGTGAGCCACGCGACGGCGGCCGCTCCGGTCACGACCAGCGGCGCCCAGTACACGAGCTTCAGGGTCACGTCCCAGACGTAGGTACTCTTCCAGACGTGCCCGGTGCCGATCGTGCCCCACCACAGGGTCGCCAGGATCGAGGGGAAGTAGCTGCCGATGTCCGCCCGCAGCGCCGGGTCCTGCGCGAGGAAGGGCGTGAGGTCGGGAAGCCGCGTGTAGGAGAACTGCAGAGCGCCCGACAACGGCACGAGGAACGCCTGGTTCACGAGGTCGTCGAGCGCGCCCTGCCAGGCGAAGTACCCGAGCGACGGCAGCACCACGGCGGCACCGCCGGCGACGAAGCGCAGCGCGGCCCCGAGTCCGCCGGCGACACCGACGCCGGGCGCGCGCCGCGCGAGGCCGTCGAAGGCGAGGGCCAGCGTCAGGAGGCCGCTCACCGCGAGCCCGTAGTCCTGCTTGCTCATGACCGCCGCGCCCGCGAGCGCTCCGGCGGCCAGCACGCGTCCCGCTCCGCCGAAGCCCAGGTGGGCGTCGCGGGCGACCGGTGCGACGGCCGACGAGGAGCAGGAGACGAAGCGCATCACCAGCGCCACGGCCGCGGCCAGCAGCGCCGCGGACACCAGCGAGTAGCTGTAGATGTGCCAGTGCGGGAAGGCCCAGATGCGGTAGCAGAGGATCGTCGCGAGCAGGCCGAACGACCAGGTGCGCGGCAGCAGCGCGCGCGCGATGCGGAACGATGCCGTTGCGAACAGGGTGAAGCCGGCGACCGCGAGCACGCGCGAGCTCAGCACGGAGCTGCCGAACAGGCGGAACCACCACGCGAGCAGGTAGAACGCGCCGGGGAAGGGCGCGTCGACGTTCACGTCCCGGTAGAGGACGTTGCCGCGGTTCACGTCGTCCGCGATCTGCAGGATGTAGCCCTCGTCGAGCAGCGCGAACCACCGGTCGAAGATCGGCAGCTGGATCGCGGTCGCGGCGAGCGCGACCGCGAGCGTGAGCGCCGGCGGGTCGCGCGTCTCGTCGTACGTGCGCTTCAACCCGACGCCAGAACCAGCAGCTCGCCCACGGGGATGCGCAGCGGACGCCGCCGCAGGGAGGCCGGCGTGACGGTGCCGAGCACGCGCGCGCCGCGGTGCAGGAGCGGGTTGAACGCCGCCAGCGACTGCAGCACGTAGTCGATCGTCATGACCTTCGGCGCGCCGCCGATCCGCACGGTGGTGAGGCCGTGCCGCGCGAGCAGGCGGACGATGGTGTCGCGGTCGAAGTAGTTCACGTGCACCGGCGGCGCGTAGTAGTACCAGTGCCGTCCCATCACGCGTGCCTGCGCGCTGCGGATGTCCGGCACCGTGATCGCGAGCCGCCCGCCGGGCGCGAGCCAGTCGCGCACGCGCGCGAGGAACGGGTTCGGGTCGATCAGGTGCTCGACGAGGTCGAACGCCGTGATGCAGGCGTAGCGGCGCTCGGGCAGGAAGTCGTCGGCCGCGACCCGGGTCGCGCGGAGGCCGCGCTCGCGCGCCGCCGCGACGGCGACGGCGGAGAGCTCGATGCCCTCCGCGTCGAGGCCGCGGTCGACGGCGGCCTGCAGGAGCGCGCCGGTGGAGCAGCCGACGTCGAGCCATGGTCCGGCCGGAACCTGCGGCGCAATCGCCGCGACGCGCGCCCGAGCGGTCGCGCTGCGCACGTCGTCGGCCTTGGCGAACATCGCGTAGAGCCCCTCGCGGTACGAGCGCTCGTAGATCTCCGCCAGCAGCTCGGGCGTCGGCAGCGGATCGAGGCGGACGAGCGAGCAGTCCGCGCAGCGGGTGAAGTCGTAGCCCTGCTTGTGGAACAGCAGCGTGAACGACCGCCCGCCGCACAGCGCGCACGGGCTCTGCTCGTCGGGACGCCGCCGTGCGCGGAGGCTCTCTTCGGATTCGAACAGGTTGTCGTGCACGGGAATCTCGGGGCGGGGCGACACGACCCGCGGTCGCACAGCTTAGCTGGATCTGCCGCGTCGCGCCGCCGCAGGCAAGCGCCCGGCCGATGAGCGTCCTGCCCGCGCACCGTCCCGGCGGCGCAGGGCGCCCGGTCCCACCTGCGCGGCTCGCGAGCCTCGCTTCGTTCCGTCATCGGCGATCTCCTCGACACGGGCCGGCGCGAGGCGCGTCTCCGAAGATGCCTGTCGGCGTCCGCTCGAGCGGTACGTCGCGTACGCGACCGAAGCCAGCCCGGGTCGCGTGACCGCGCGCGGAACAGTAAGCCTGCGAGACCGTGGTTGCGATCCGTGCACAGGGTGCCGAGCGGGCGGATCCCGTTCGGGCCGTCTGGCTCGACGGGCGCGGCCTGCAGCAGGGCTTCAAGGCGCACGGCGGACGCGGCATCGGGACGTACGTCGCGTCGCTGGCGTGGGCGCTCGACGCGCTGGCGGGGCCGGGCCGCGTCGGCTTCGTGGCCGAGCGCGGCGTCGAGCTGCTGCACCCGGTGCCGCGTGCCCAGCTCGTGCCCGCGCCGCGCGCGCTGCCCGGGGGCGGGCGCCTCGCGACGCAGCTCCACCAGCACGCGCAGCTCGCGGCCTGGCTGTCGGCACGCCGACCGGCCGCGGTGCACTTCCCGGCGCAGACCGACGCACCCGCGCTCGTCGGCGTGCGGACGATCGTCACCGTGCACGACGTGGTGCTGCACCGGCACGGCGCCTGGTACGCGACGCACGCCGGCGACGGGCTCGCCGCGCGCGCGTCACGGGCGCGCTTCCGGACGATGCGCCTCCTCGAGCGGCTCGCGATCGCGCACGCGTCGCGCGTGATCGTGCCGTCGCGCGCGACCGCACGCGAGCTCGAGGAGACGCTCGGCGTCGAGCGCGCGCGCATCACCGTCATCCCGCTCGCGGCGGCCGAGCGCTTCACCGCCGCCGCCGCGCCGAGCGACCGGTCGGCGCGCGCGCGACTCCGCCTGCCGGCGCGCTACGTGCTGCACGTCGGCGGCAGCGACGCGCGCAAGCGTCTGCCGGATCTGGTCGCCGCGTTCGACGCGCTGGCGCACGACGACGCGACGCTCGGACTCGTGCTCGCCGGACCACCGGGGGATGCGGCCGGCAGCGAGGCGTTGCGCCGCGCGATCGACGTCGCGGCCGCGCGCCACCGCATCGTCGTCACCGGGCCGCTGGCCGACGAGGATCTGCCCGCGGTGTACCGCGGCGCGTCGGTCGTCGCGCTGGCGACGCGGCACGAGGGCTTCGGGCTGCCGGTGCTCGAGGCCTTCGCCTGCGGCGTGCCGGTGGTCGCGACCGCGGCGGACGCGGTCGCCGAGGTTGCCGGCGACGCGGCGCTGCTGGTGCCGGTCGACGCGCCGGAGGCGCTCGCGCCCGCGCTCGCGCGCGTGCTCGCCGATCCGTCGGCCGCGGCGGCGCTGCGCGAGCAGGGGCTCGCGCGTGCGGCGCGGCACCGCTGGAGCATCGCGGCTGCGGAGACGCTGACGGTGTACGAGGAGGTCTCGGGCCTCGATCTGCGGACGCCGTGAGGGGTGGCCGTGGGCGGCGTGTGGTTGGCGGCCTGTCGTCGGCGGCCTGTCGTCGGCGGCCTGTCGTCGTCGGCGTTGACCCGCGGCGGCGATCCCGGCTACGCACCCCCCATGACGCCAGCCGACCTCGTCGAAATCGAGCTCATCAAGCGCCTCAAGTACCGCTACATGCGCTGCCTCGACCAGAAGCTCTGGGACGAGATGGCGCTCACGCTCGCGCCCGATGCGATCGCTTCGTACAGCGCCGGCAAGTACGAGTTCCACGGGCGCGACGACATCCTGGAGTTCTTTCGCGAGTCGATGGGCTCGCCGAGCTTTCTCTCGAGCCACCGTGTGCACCATCCGGAGATCGACCTCACCGGCCCGACGACGGCGACCGGCACCTGGGCGCTCGAGGACGTCGTGGTCGACGCGAGCCGCGACTTCGGCCTGCGCGGGGCTGCGTTCTACACCGACGACTACGTGAAGCTCGACGGCGACTGGCGCATCCGTCGCACGGCGTACAAGCGGACGTACGAGGAGGTCTGGAAGCGCAGCGCCCCCGCCCCGCAGGTGCTGACCGCGAGCTGGTGGGAGACCGGCGGCAGGAGCCAGCTGCCGCTGCCGGAGTCCGTGGCCAGGCTGCTGAAGTCCTGACGCGCAGCGCCTCCCTCTGCGGGAGACGCGCCCTTCGCTGACCTTGCCGGCTGCGCTAGAACTCCGAAGATCACATGCGACGTCTCTGGAGCTATCTGGCACGTTACCGGACGCGGTATCTCGCCGGCTGCCTGTGCCTGATCGCCACCGCGTCGCTCGCGATGTCGATCCCCGTGCTGCTGAAGTGGGCGGTCGACAGCATCCAGGCCTCGCCCGACGCGGCGTCCGGGGCCCGCACCGCCGGCTTCTACGCGGCGCTGGTGATCGGCATCGCGCTGGTGCAGGGAGTCGTGCGGACGTTCTCGCGTTTCGTGATCTTCAACGTCGGGCGCGACGTCGAGTACGACCTGCGCAACGACCTGTTCCGCCACCTCGAGCGCCTGCCGTGGGAGTTCTATCAGTCGCGGCCGACCGGCGACCTCATGTCGCGCCTGGTGAACGACATCTCTGCCGTTCGCATGCTGCTCGGGCCGGGCGTGCTGAACGTCCTGAACACCCCGGTCTACTACCTCTACGCGGTGTCGATCATGGTCTCGATCGACCCGCTGCTGACCTTCGCGGCGCTGGCGCCGTACCCGATCATGCTGTTCGTCGTGAAGCGCTACAGCCGGCGGCTCATGGAGGGCACGTTGCGCGTGCAGGAGGGGCTCGCCGACATGAGCACCCTGATCCAGGAGAACGTCAGCGGCATCCACGTCGTGAAGGCGTACGTCCGCGAGCAGCGCGAGGTCGAGCGCTTCCGCGACATGAACGCCCGCTTCCGCGACGTCGCTCTCGAGCTCGGCAAGGCCCGCGGCATGATCGCACCGGTCATCCGCTCGGTGAGCGCGCTCGGCATCCTGGTCGTGCTGTGGCTCGGCGGACGCCACGTGGCGCAGGGCATCCTGACCATCGGGGACCTGGTCGCGTTCATCGGATACCTCCACCTGCTCGCCTGGCCGACGATGGCTCTGGGCTGGATGCTGTCGATCCTGCAGCGCGGCCGCGCGGCGATGCAGCGCCTCGAGGAGCTGTTCGCGGTCCCCCCCGCGATCGCCGATCCGCCCGGCGTCGCGACGCCGGACTGGGCGACCGCGACGGTGCCCGCCGCCGGCGAGCCGGCGCACGACGTCGCACGGCCCAACGGTCACGCGGTGCACGCGAACGGCACCGGGAACGGCCACGGGGCGCCGCGTCCCGTTTCCCGGGTGGAGCGCGGCGAGATCGAGCTCCGCGGCGTGAGCTTCACCTACCCCGGAGCGAAGACGCCGACGCTCGCGGACGTCGACGTGCACGTCCCGGCCGGCGCCACGGTGGCGATCGTCGGACGTGCCGGGGCGGGCAAGACGTCGCTGCTGCACCTGCTGCCGCGGCTCTTCGACCCGACGACCGGCGTCGTGCGCATCGACGGGCGCGACGTGCGCGACTACGCGCTCGCCGACCTGCGGCGCGCCATCGCCTTCGTGCCGCAGGACCCCTTTCTGTTCTCGACATCGATCCGCGCCAACGTCGCCTTCGCGCGGCCGGAGCTCGAGCAGGCGGGGGAGGGCGACGCACTGGTGCGTGAGGCCGCGCAGTGGGCCGCGGTTGCGGGCGATATCGGGACGTTCCCGCGCGGCTACGACACGATGGTCGGCGAGCGCGGCATCACGCTCTCGGGCGGACAGAAGCAGCGTGTGACGCTGGCGCGCGCGCTGCTCGCCGAAGCGCCCATCCTGGTCCTCGACGACGCCCTGTCGAGCGTCGACACCCAGACCGAGGAGCACATCCTGCAGGCGCTCGAGGAACGCCGCCGCGGCCGCACCTGCATCCTGGTCGCGCACCGGCTCTCGACGGTGCAGGACGCGGACCTCATCCTGGTGCTCGACGAGGGGCGCATCGTCGAGCGCGGCGACCACGCGACGCTGCTCGCCCGCGGTGGGCTGTACGCGGAGCTGTTCCAGCGCCAGCGCCTCACGGCCGAGCTGGAGGCGATCTGAGCACCCCGGACCGGAAGGGCACGCCGCGGCGTCCAACCCTCGCGTCGATCGACCGCGGCATCCACGCCGAGGAGGCCTACGCCCCGGGGTACGACGCCGAGCTCGTGCGGCGGCTGTGGCAGTACATCCATCCCTACCGGCGGACGTTCTGGCTGAGCGTCGCCATCCTGCCGGTGATCTCGGTGCTGATGCTGGTGCAGCCGTACCTGCTGAAGATCGCGCTCGACCGCTACGCCGAGCACGGCGACACCGCGGGGCTCGGACGCGTCGCGCTGCTGTTCTCGCTCGCCGTGGTCGGCGAGTTCCTCGCCGTCTACTGGCAGTACTACCTGACCATGGTGGTCGCGCAGCACAGCCTGGCCGACCTGCGCGTCGAGCTCTTCGCGCACCTCGAACGGCTGCCGCAGCGCTACTTCGACCGCAATCCGGTCGGGCGGATCGTCACGCGGCTCACCACCGACGTCGACGTGCTGAGCGAGATGTTCGCGTCGGGCGCGATGACGATGTTCATGGACGGGCTCACGCTGCTCGGCATCGTCGGCATCATGCTGTGGATCGACTGGCGGCTCGCGCTGGTTGCGCTGTCGACGGTCCCGATCGTGCTGCTCACCATCGATTTCTTTCGCAAGCGCGCGCGCGTGACCTACCGGCTCATCCGCGAGCGCATCGCACGCATCAACAGCTTTCTCTCCGAGGCCATCTCGGGGATGCCGGTGATCCAGCTGTTCGCGCACGAGCGCGCCAGCTTCGCGGAGTTCGACGAGCACAACGCGGCACACCGCGATGCGAACCACCTGTCGAACGTCTACGAGGCGGCGTTGTTCTCGATCATCGAGGCGGTGAGCTCGATCGCGATGGCGCTGGTGGTCTGGTACGGCTCGGGTCAGATCGTCCGGGGAGTCATCGCCTTCGGTACGCTGGTCGCTTTCATCGAGTACATCCAGAAGTTCTTCGTCCCGATCCGCGAGTTCTCCACCAAGTACGCGGTGATGCAGTCCGCGATCACGGCGGCGGAGCGCGTCTTCGAGCTGCTCGACACGCCGCTCGAGATCACCTCGCCCGAGAACCCGAAGCGCGTCGCGGCGGACGCGCCCGAGCGCGGCTCCGTTCGCTTCGAGAACGTCTGGTTCGCGTACAAGGGCGACGACTTCGTGCTGCGGGACGTCTCGCTCGAGGTGCGCCCCGGGGAGACGGTCGCGATCGTGGGAGCGACCGGCTCCGGCAAGTCGACGATCATCAAGCTTCTCGGGCGCAGCTTCGACGTGAAGACCGGAAGCGTGCGGGTCTCGGGCGTCGACGTCCGCGAGTGGGATCTGGGCGAGCTCCGGCGCGAGATCGGCATCGTTCTGCAGGACGCGTTCCTCTTCAGCGGGACGCTCGCGAGCAACGTGACCCTCGGGCGGTCCGAGGTCACCGACGAGACCCTGCGCGCCACCGTGCGTGCGGTGAACCTCGAGCGCTTCGTCGCGTCGCTGCCGCGGGGCTTCGAGCAGCCGATCCGCGAGCGCGGCAACAACCTGTCGGCAGGCCAGCGCCAGCTGCTCGCCTTCGCGCGGGCGCTCGCCTACGACCCGCGCATCCTCGTGCTCGACGAGGCGACCTCGAGCGTCGACGCCGAGACCGAGCAGCTCGTCCAGGACGCGCTCGACCGCCTGCTGCGCGGTCGCACGGCGATCGTCATCGCGCACCGCCTGTCGACCATCGAGCGCGCCGACCGCATCGTCGTCCTGCACCACGGCGTCGTCCGCGAGGTCGGCACGCACGAAGAGCTGCTCGCGCTGGGACAGATCTACGCGCGCCTCTACGAGCTGCAGTACACGGGCGGCGGCGCGGTCGCCGCCGCGGACGACGGTGCGACGGCCGGGTCCTGACCGGCACCGGCGGCCGCTGCTCGCCGCGTTGCTGCTCGGACTCGCGCTGTCGAGCCTGGTTGGCTGCGGTGGCTGCTCGCCGACGTACGTCGCCCGGTCCGGCTGGGAGGAGGCGCGTATCCTGCTCGCCCGGCAGTCGATCTCGGGATTGTTGCAGCGCCCGGAGCTCGACCCGCAGACGCGCGCCAAGCTGGAGCTCGTGCT
>Ga0172362_10001312_pt1 | contig 21252 bp, 22 predicted proteins | sample LakKivs1_kivu2a2_FD_114534 | JGI IMG/M metagenome (GOLD analysis project Ga0172362, IMG submission 114534) | Sediment microbial communities from Lake Kivu, Rwanda - Sediment s1_kivu2a2 | ecosystem: Environmental > Aquatic > Freshwater > Lake > Sediment | place: Rwanda: Western Province, Lake... | reverse complement strand
TTCGCCTTGTCTAACCATTGCAGTTTCATTGTCTTCAAGTGCCATTTTAGCTATTTGAGGATCTTCAGTTAAAGTTTTAAAAAATTCGTCAATAAGAGGTTTAGCAAAAACCATATTTTCAGAAGCTTTTGCAGTTTTAACAAATTCTGTTTGTGCTTTTTTTAAATAAGTTACTATTTCGTCTTTGCCTTTACCAGCAGTTTTCATTTCAACAATTTTTGCTTTTATTGTTGACATTTGTTTTGTAAATGTCCCTGCAAATTCTGTTTTATATACTTTTTTATAATCTTCAATGGTTTTTGTAGCTTTATCAGCTTCAGTTGTTAAAGAAGAGTAAGCGTTTCTGACGCTTTCTAAATTTGATTTTGCAACGTCGCCTTTAGTTTTTTCCAATATATCAATAAAAGCGTCCATGGCGTCTATTCTTTGTTTCATTGTTCCTTTAAATTCGTATACTGCGTTACCATTAGATTCTGCCATTCCATCAAAAGCTTCTTTATGTTTTTCTTTCATTTTGTCAAATGCATTTTCTAGGATTTTTACTTGAGATTCAAGTTCTTTTCCTCCAAGTATGTCTTCAAACATTACGTCAAATCCTGAAACTCCCATTTTTTGAACTATAGTTGATCCTTGCGATTTTAACGCTGCTTCTGCTTCTTCTCTAGTATTTTCTTGTGATATTCTTAATTGTTTTGCTTTCTCTGCTGAAAAACTTGTTAATTTGTCTACTCCTTCTTCATACTTACCATTGACTAAATCTAAAGCTTTTGCTTCATCTCCAAAGCTTTCAATTAATGCATCTTGAATTGATTTTAATTGTTCTTTTTTATTTGCATTATTTTCTGTGGATGTAGAAATCTTTACATATTCATTAGTAAGTCTTTCTAAATTTGCCAATTGAGATTCTATTTTTTGATTATTTTGTTCTATAGCTTCTTTAGACTCTCTATTTTTATTCACAAAATATCCAATTGCAAGTGTGGCAACAGCAAAAATACCTGGTAGTGCGAAAGCAGCAGCTTTTGTAGCCATAATAGATAAATTAAATGTTCTTATTGAAGGTATCGCATTTACAAACTTATATCTTAACATTTCAATTGCAACACCAAAACTATTAAACTTTAAAACATATTGAGCTAATTTAAACCCAATAAATGCAGCACCTAACGAAATGATAATAGGTATTAAACCACCAGCCTTAGTTGTAACACCTACAATAGCAGTACCTAAATCTATAACAGCTTTGATTGCATCACTATTTATACTTTTTTGCCAAAATTCAGAGCCAGCAGCAGATAAATTCTTTAATTTAGCTTCCATAGATTGCATATATATATTATTTTCTTTTATTGCACTACCAAAAGATGTTTGAGATTGTATTAATTGTTTATTAAACATATCCCAGTTAAGAAGTACAGCTTTAAGAGCATTAGCTCTTTGTTTTCCTGCCATAGCTTCTGTAACTGCTGACATTTCAACATCACTAAGTGTATCCATCTTTCCAGCAACTTCACCAAGAATTTCTATAACTGGTTTCCATTCTTTATCCGATACTCTTGCCTCGACACCTATGCCTCTTAATGCTGTTTCTGCCTTAGATATATCTTCGTCAAAAGTTTCAAATCCATCACTAACACCTTGTAATCTCATTACAATTGTTCTAAAAGCATTTGACATTTCCGAACCTGATTTTTGAGTAACTGAAGTCGCAGTTCCTAACAATGCTACGGTTTCATCTAGGCTCATATTAGCCATTTTTGCTGTGCTTGCAAAGTTTCTCATACCATCAGATAACGAAGATACTGTAGTTGCGTTCTGATTGGATACCGCATTCAACTTGTCTATTACGTTTGTGGCTTCCTCAGCACCTAGTCTAAAACCAGCCATAGTGCTTATAAGAGATTTACTAGCCATTTCATCTGTCATATCTCCAACATTAGCTAGCAATAACGCTGCCTCTGTCAATTCACCAGCTTGTTCTTTAAACCCCATTTTAGAGAACGAAGCATACATTCTTAAATATTCTTGTGCTGTTCTTCCAAACTCTTGACCAACTTGAGCTCCTGTAAGTGCTAATTTTTTCATCTCTTCATTAGTCATATTTGTTACTTTTGCTATATCAACAAGAATTGTATCAATCTCTTTAAGTGTTTGAATTCCGTTCTTTAATAAATTAAGTGGCTGATAAAATAATGTTGCTGCAATCATCCAATCAGAGAATTTTTTCACAACTTTAGTTAAATTGTCAAGATACCCTCTCGTTGATGTATTCATCTGATTTTGATTTTGAATTACTCTTTGTTGAGTATTACCTAATTGAGACATTCTATTTCTCATACCATCTAATTGAGTATTTACTTGTCTAAATTGAGTGCCAAGTCTATTTATAGTATTATTTAACTGACTTATTTGAGTAAGATTTAGTGCTGGTATCTTTAATGTTAATTTCGCCGCAACTCTATCTAAATCTTTTTGAAGTGTTTTAACTGCCTCAGAATGATTAAGTTTAACTGATGTTATTTTAATATTAATTGCTGCCATAATTTTTCACCCCTCTCTATTTACTTTATATTATGGTTATATTTAATCCTTGAGAACGAAGTCTCCTTTTTAATACATTTACATCAATTTGACTACTTTTTACTTCATCAATAGTAGCCTGCATAAAATGAACACCACTATAAGGTCTAATCTTAGAAGATTGTCCTTGATCCATAAATAATGGAACTAATTCAGCTAAATTCATACCACTCCATGTTGAGCTTCCATCAATTGACATATGATGATTAAAATATCCTTTAATATCAGTTAAAACATTATTTATTTTACTTGGATCAAAATATACAAGAACTTGATATCCGTTTCCGACTTGTTGAACCTCTGATACAGTTATTGAATTTAAAACTTCAAGTGTTCTTCTATAATGTGTCGGTTTATGTGTATTATACCATCTTTCCTTAACAAATCGTTTCAATATTTTAGAAACTTTATTTGCTATAATTGGAAGACATTGTTTAATACTATTATCTAAATAATCTGCCAATTGTTCCCAATCAGTTATTATCATCTTTCATCATCATTTCTTTGTTATTTATTAACGATTTTAATATGTCATTTTTATTTATATGCTTAAATACTGTTTTTGCAAATTTATCTATTTTTTTATTATCAATATTTTTTATCATATCAAATAATTCTGATATTTTTTCAGCAACAATATTCTCGACAGAATTTAATCTATTTAATTTATCTTGAATTGTAAGATTTGCCAAATCAATAACTTCTCTAAAATTACTTATATCTGATATTACTCTTTCATATAATCCATTACTATTAAATTTTATAATTTCACAAAATTTTTCTATCTCTTCATAATTTCCTTTTTCTAATAATTCATCTAATCCATAAACATTTGTAAAATTATCAAATACTAATAAAATCATCATCATATTTTTTAAAACATGATTAACATGATATGAGTTTTTTTCTTGTATTATACAGCTATTTTCAAGCGATTCTACTATGCTCATCTGTTTACTATATGAAATATAATTACAGTTTGTCTCAAAAACAGCCATACTGTTATCGTTATTAGGGGTTTTTAAAGCTAATTTACCATTTAATATAAACTCAATTAATTCTGTATAATGAATTTTATTTTCCATTTTTTGTTACCTCTTTTTCTATAAATCTAAATTTTGTTCTTGGATTTTCTTTATCTATTCCACCATAAATTATTTCTAATCTTTCAACATAAAAAAAAGAGTCATCAATCAATAACCCCTCTTTTACAAATCCATCTAGAATATTTTTTGGTGTATAATTGTCTGCATCTCTTCGTCTCTTATCTTTAAAATAATAAATTACTTCTATTTTGCATTTACTAATTTTTTTATTTTTATATCCATTCTTTATAATTAACCATCTTCCAAAATTTGTCCATTTCTGTTTCAAATCATTCATTGCTGGTCTTGTAAGAATTATCCAATCATTTAATGATGGAAGTATTGGTGATTTAAATGGAAACTTTCTTCTTTTTGGATTTTCTTTAAAATAAAATTTTTTATATTCTTCTAAAATATTTTTATTAACTTCAAATTCTATAATCATAGTTATTACCTATTATTAGATTTAAATAATTCGAGATACATTAAATCATTTGATTGATTTATGCTTAACTCAAAATCTCTTTCATCTGGTTTCATTATCATAATTCCTAATCCACCCCACATAGTCTTACATACAACACTTGAAACGCTACATAAATCAGTATTAACATAATAAACATATTTATTGTTCTTTATTTCCGATTCACATATAGCCAATCTAACACTTTTATACCAAGTGTCGTGAAATAATACTACAACTGTTGTCTTAGGTTTTAACAACAAAATATCTTCTATATCTGACATTACGCCATCATACGTATGATCTCCATCTACAAATATAAAAGAAACTTTATCCTCTTTGTCATTTATATCTTCTATTAATTCAGCTAAAGTTTTTCTAGTATTACCTGTTACCCATTCAACATTATTAAATCTGTTTTTATCGATTTGTTTATGATCTAAATCACAAGATATTACTTTTTTAAAATTTTTAGCAAGTATATTTGTAAATCCACCTTTTAAACTTCCAATCTCTATTGCAATATCTTTAACTTTTAAATTTTGAATAATATAATCTGCAATAATTCTTTCATCAATAGACATTTGCCATGTTGTATCATTATTTAATATATGAGATATATCAAAAGTTTCTTCGATATTATTTTTTTTATCTATATTGTTTATTACTAATTTAGTAATTTCTTCTGTTTTACTCTCTATTTTATCTTCTATAATCTTTTCAACTTTAATTGTTTTTGTAGTTGGATTCACTTTTGTATTTCTTTTAATTGGTTTTTTAGCCATTCTCTTAATTCCTTTCTATAATTTTATTTTAGCCATGAGGCAGTATAATGATGAATAGTATAACTATTTTTTGTTGTTTCTATTAATCCATTAGCCCAGTTTTTACACTCAAAATAATCACTTGGATATATTGTAACATCTTCATGAAGATAAATAATATTTCCTTCTGTTTTTTTGTACCATTTTTGATTAATATTATGTATTATTGTAGTGTTACATATTCTTGCTGGATCATAAATAAATTCATTTTGTTTATAATACTTTAAAATAGACTTTATCCATGGATGATGTATTTCAGCACCCCAAACAGCACTAATCCATCTTCCAGCAGATTCTTTAGATGTAAATGCTCTATTATTTAATATTTCATCTGAGAACGGTTTAAGAACTTCTATATCGGCATCAAAAACAATTCCACCATTTTCATATAAATAATCAAGTTTCATACAATCAGATACAAAAGCCCACTTTTTTTCTTCATATGCTTTTTTTGAATAATTATATCTTTCTATATTGCAATTTTTTTCATTTAATTCTATTATTTTATAATCTGGAATTATTCTTTTCCAACTATCTATACATTTTTCTATTAATCTGGTTTTTTGACCACCGCCAAACCATGCATAAATAATTTGTTTTGGTATTTTATTTTCTATTCCATTCATATAACAACCCTTTTTCTTCCATAACTTGTCTCATTTTTTTTCTATCTAATTTAATTTCTTCCCATTCATCTTTAAGAATTTTAATATTGTCATAGCTTTTTTGCATGTATGCTGAACCAATAGGTCTACTATGATATATATGAAACATATAATTATTTGTACGCCACTCTTTTCCATTCCAAGCTCTCATACAATAATAAAATACATCATCCTCAAACCCATAACCTCTAAATTTATTGTAAAATTTTACAAAATTTTTCTTAGGCATTGCAAGAATTTGTCCATATGTTTGCCATTTAGATACTTCAATATGTTTTCCAAAAGCTATTTTTTTTATATCAATATCATGTGGTTTGCTTAATATATAGTTTGCAATATAATGATCTGTAAAATAATAATTATGTTGCTTACAAGCCACTGTCCATTCTTGTTTATTTATTAAATTTCTTGCCATTTGTTGTCCAAATAAATAATCAGCATCGGTTATTATAATATAATCTCCCCTACATTCTTCAACGCCTTTATTTATACTTCCACCTCTACTAAATACATCACCGCCATCATCAGAATAAACAAATTCCACTTCTCTCAATCCAAGATTTTCAAAAAGGTATTTATATCTTTTAAAACACCACTCAGCAATTACATTCCTATCTAATTCTTTACTTTTTCTCCAGGGGATTATAACACTCAATCTCACATCTTTCATTTTATGAGTTATCCTTTCTTTCTAAAATTTCAGCAATTGCTTTACCTGATTTTCCTCTAAGTTCTTTTTGAAATATTCCGTCTATAAACTTTTTAATTTTCTTATCAAAGACTGGATTATAGCAAAATTCCAACAATTCTTCAATTGAGTTTGCGTGCATACCAATATCTTCTTCGTATATTTGACTTTCAAATGTATTATTATAAACTCTTAATATATTATCTTTTACTATCCAATCTGGGAAAATAACGTGTTTATTCATTGTAAACGCCTCATATATCATCGATCCTGAATCAGATATTATTATATCAGCGTCTATCAACTCTTGTTTTGTCGGTTTAAGATTGTATTTGTTAGCTGGATGTTGTGATATCTTAAATATAAAATCGTCAAATGGTATGTCATTTATATAATTTATAAAATCAGGGTATGTTGTAAGATTAAGATGTGTTGAAAAGTTATGTGTTGGACACCATAATATCATAGGCTTATTATATGTATTCTTTTTTAATTTAAACATATTATCCATTTTTGGATATCCACCTATAATAATTTTTTCATGGTTTACCCCTTGTAAAATATGTTTTTGTTTCCAGTATTCTCCTGAAACTATTAAATAATCAAAATCTCCAGTATTGTCAAAATTCCTAGAATTTTTATCAGCAATTCCATGAGGTATAAATATATTTTTACCAACAAATCCAACCCAATTTTTATATTCTCTTTCAGAAAAAAAATGTATGTTTAGACAATCTTCTTGAGCGAAATCACTAATTTTATATTTATCTTTATTTAAATTGTCTATAATGGGATTTATATATTCATCTAGAAGTAATTTATATTTTTCCATATTTGGAAGTATAAAATTTATCAAAATAATCTCTTCTTTCTAATTAATTTTTTCACCATCTAAAAATTTATTCAGCCAACTCTCACTCATTATATGTTGATTATATGTATCCATATCACAATATAATTTAATTTTATTTTGTTGAGCAGAATTACAAAAATAAGCGTCTTCACCATCAATATGGTATCCATATTTAATATCTCTAAGAATTTTAGTATTAATTAAATATATAGCACCAGTTAAATCAACTTCTATTAATCCATTTTTTTTCCTAAGATGTTTATATCTTGTCTCTTGACTTTTTATAAATTCAGTTTTATTTTTGTTAATTGGGATTAATCTTTCTTCAGCAACTTTAATTAAAGCATTTGTAAACCTATAATATAATTCTGGCTTAAATTCATAGCCATTATATATTATAGATGATATTATATCTTTTTTATGACTAATTAAGTTATTTAAAGTATCTTTATTTATTAAAAGTATATCTGAATCAATAGAAAAAATATAATCAAATTTATTTTTATTACATCTATCTAAAATTATATTTCTCATATTTGCAAGATGATTATAGATATAGTTATTCCTAACATTCATTGTTCTTACATCATCTGGAATATTTTTTATATCTATATTTTCAATTGTTATATCTAGGTATTTTTTTAAATTTGTATTTCTAAAATTTTGAATTATTTGATAAGAATCATCTTTGGAGTTATTTATTAAGAAAAAAATTGATATATCTTTTTTATTATAGTTTAATTCATAAAGATATTTTAAGAAATGTGGAAGAATCCATGACCTGTCTCTAATTAATGTTGCTATGAATATTTTTTTATTTTCTAAAATCAAAAAAAATCATCTCCATCTAAGATAAGTTAGAGTAGCCAGAAGGCTACTCTATATTTGTAATTTTATAATTATTCTTTATTTTTGTTTTTTTACCATCTTCAAAACCGTTTTTATAAATTTGTTCTATGATATCTTTCATTACATGTCCTGGAATATAGAAATATACAAAATCATCAACACAAAATTCTAAATCATTTTCATTACTAATAAAAATATTGTCCTTAGAATTATTTATTGCAAAAGTGTGAATATCATGCATTCTATTATTCTCATGTGTAACACCACGAATTGGAAATTTCATACCATATTTATTTTCTTTATTTTTCCGCATGTTATCTTCTTCCAATCTTTTACTCATTTGAGTTTTGAAGCACTCAATTGAACAAAATGAACTTCTCCAACCAAATGCTCCTAATTTACTACAATTCAAACAAGCTTTAAAAAGTTTATTACATTCTAAACATCTTTTATTTAATTTGTTCATTATATCATATTTATGTTATTTTGTCAATATTATACTAAAGTATTTTCATCATATATAATAATATCAAACAATTTTTTACTAGAACATGATTTTAAAGCTTCTACACTAAAGTTATGAACAGCAGGTTCGCCATCAGCAGTTAATTCAAGGTTAAATCCATTTGTGATTTTGCCTTGATAGAATATTATTTGTATTGCATAATCTAAGTTTGTACAAGTATCTCTAGCTAATCCAGCGGCAACAACTTTAACAGATTCAGAGAACTGGTCTGTGTATGAAGTAATTGTGACTGTATCAGATGTAGTAGTTGGATTATAAAAAACAACTATTTCTGTATCATCTTCATAATCTCCAGAGTTAAATGCTAAAGTTTTTGTTCCTGGCGTATAAGTAAAATATCCAGATGAAGCAACTTCAGCCTGAGTAATAGCAGTTCCGAGTGAACCATCAGAATTTCTTACATATGCAAATTTAATTTCATCATTTGTATCTCCTGTAGCTGTATAAGTTGTAGTTGCTACGTTTGATGTTACAGTAACAACTTCTGGTATCATTATTGATGTACTAGCTGCTGCAACTGGCGTAGACCCTAAAATAGTTCCAGCGAATTCATTCTCATATAAAGCTGATTGACATTCAATTTTAGCAACTTTACTATGATCAAATGGAACGAGTTTTGGATTTCCTTTTCCTCCAGTTACATATACTGTCTCAGCCTCTTGGGTAAAACTAGCTTGTTTTAAATCTGTTAGATATCCAAGATTTTTACCAGTTGCCAAATCAAAAAGATATATATCAAATATCTGATGTATTGCCCATTTTGATGGTATTGCCATTATGTGTACCTCCTATTTAAATAAATCTATTTTATCCATATTTATTGGATTTTTTGTTGTATCAATATTTCCTGTATATAAACCTAACATCATATTTTCACGATGGTCATTTGTTGAAATTTTATCCAATGCATCAAAAAATTGATACATAGACAATTTCCATATGTTGTCATATGTATACGATGAAAACTTAGACCAAACGATTGTGCTTATATACCTTTTTAAAATTGAAGTTTCTTTTTTATTTTTTTTTCTTTTTGCTTTTTTAAATTCTCTTTCTAAAATAAATTTTTGTGTTTTTACATCACCAGGATTATAATCTTTTTCATTGCTCATCATATTAATATCTCTTATTAACTGAGATATTTGATAATATACTAATTTATCTATTATTATTTTTCTTTTATAATCATGCAATATAAATTGATTATTATCTTTATTGAAATCTATTTGAAAATTATAATCACCAATAATCCATTTCCAATTATCACCATATGTTTCACTTTGAAATAATCCTAAAAACAACTCATAATCATCAACATCAGTATATAATTTGCCAGACTCATAGAGCATTAATCGTAAATCATATGGTTTATTAGCAAATAACCCAATTGCATTATAGTAATTATCCTCACCATAATCACAAACTTCTTGCAAAGTTGGATGTTTCACAAATATTCCATTGATTTCGATATATCCTCCCATAAGTAAATCTAATTTGCTTATTCTAAAATCATTCACCATATTAACACCTAGTGTTAGAATCTTGACCTAATGCATACGTTAAATGATAACCATAAAAATAATCAGAGTATTTATTACATGACCAATCAACAAAAAACATATTATTTGTTGATAAATCTTTATAATATTGATTATTAAACATTCTATCTATTTCAGCCGATATTTTTAATGGTCTAATTCCTTCATTTATCAACCATATATCGAGATGACAAATTATATCAAAACATAAAAAAGTCTTTTTAAATCCTGAATTTTTTTGATATGGTTGTGCTGACATAAAGTAAATATTTAAATAACTTTTTTTAGATTCTTTTGCATCGGGATCTTTTGGCAAAGGAAATACATTTAATAACAATAGTGATGTTGTGTTTGTTATGGTGGGCTGAGATGATGGATCTTTTTCATTATAATATAAATATTTACATAAATTTTGATTATTAAATATCTCATCTAAAGCAACATTAATCCCAACATCAAGTGATTCAAAATAAGCCATTTACCAAAACCCCCTCAAATCAATTGTAAATGTTTTAAATGATTTATCTTTCATATCTGTACATCTAATTGTAATAGTTCCATTCTTTTTTATATTTTCTATAGTAAAATGATTTCCATCTATTATAGTAAGTCTGTAAAACTCAGTTGTAATATCTAATACTTGCAATTGTACCAGCTCTTCTACAATCACAGAAAAAGTATCACTTTGTTGAATATTATCAATATATTTATAAACAGAAAATGATACAGTTCGACCTTGTAATATATACTCAATATTTGGTAATACAACAATTTCACCCTCACTAGGAATTGATCCAGATGTCGATGTTATTGTTATCTCATCATATATTTCTTCATTATCTTCCATTGATACTAATATAGTTGAAGAACCCTCTGATAAAAGCTCTATATTACCATCATTGTCAATTGATACAACACTATCATCACTACTTGACCATATAATAGATTTTGATACAACGATACCATCAAGTTTAACAGTTGCACTCAAAGTTGTAGTATATCCAATATTCTGAGTAAATGAACTATCACCTATTTCTATTGTATAATTATACGTTTCTGTATTTGCAATATTATTATCGAAATCATCGTCATATCCACTTCCATCTTTTCTCATTGTAAACACTAATAATCCATCATCTACAAAATCTTTCATTGAATTTATTTTGTACACTTGGCTATCAAATACAAATCTATTATTAATATCTATTAAAGATGTATCGTTATTGTTTTGAACAACAACAATGATTTGTCCTTCAGCTATTATAATTTCTTTAAATAAAGCAAGTTCCGTTTCCGTCATTTTATCATAAATAAAACATGGATATGATATTTCATTTTTATTACTATCGAACCAATTTAAACTGTTGTTACAATATGCTATTGTATAATATGCATTATATTTAAATGTTAAATCACTCGCTAATATTAACCAATCAGTAGACACATCTCCAAATTCCCAAGTAGAATAATCTCCAGTATTAAATACAAAATCATCATATGGATAAACTAACATTCTTTTCATTTTATTTGATTTTTTATGTGTATCTACCTCATGTATTTGTATTTTATATGTTGTCTCACCAAAATTCTTAACACATGTTTTATAATTAGGATATTTTTCAAAGTTATTTATTAAAAAATTTGTATATGAATTTTCTCTGTTTTGTTTATCATTACTATTTTTTATTATTCTCCAACTATTTTTATTAGCCATATTAATACCAATCTGGATCGCCAACAAGATTGTCTAAATCATCGGGATCACTTCTAAATGAGTATCTTACAATCATCTGATGTATTTTAAGATATTTGTCTTGTTTCTCTTGTGAAAGTACTTTATTATGATTTGCTTGAGAGTGAATTCCAAGATTTGCCCCATAAACCATTTGATCTAGTTGAACTGACCTATTTATTTTAGATTCTATATATGGAATAGTCATAGCTTCAGAAAGTATTCTTTTCTCATTAATAGTTAAATCAACAAGAAATGAGCCTTCAATATATGCACCAATATATATATCATCATTTAATACTGGAGTAGAACTAAAAGTAATAGTATTTAAAACAGAGTCAAAAGTATAATTTGTAGTTTCTACATCATTTATTGAAACATATAACTCACATAGTGCTGGCGGCGTTGGACTTAAAGTATATTGAATAGTACTACCATCACCCGTAAAATTATATGTTTCTTGAGTAAAAGCTGTGTGATTTTCGATATCAACATTACATACATCTACAAATTCAGCAATGGCAAATAATAGATATTGATATGCTGTAAAATAATATAGGTTATTAGGCAAGCTATTCAAATTATCGTCATTTGTTATCGCTTCATTTAAATCGTAGATATCAGAAAATGTAGTAGCTATAATTACCACCACCAGTTATTATTTCTTATTTTTGGATATATTGTTCTTTTATTTTTGCTATTGATCTATAATCAGATATTATGTTTGTAGTTCCCTCTATATGTTCATTTCCCTCTACCTCAAAGAATTTATTTAATAAATCTATACTTTCAGAAGAAAATCTATGACCATCATTTTGTAACTTCGCAATATTTAATAATAAATAATATTCAACATTTTTATTTGTTTTATTTTGCGTTATTAATGATAGTATTCTTTTAATTTCGTTATCATCTTTTTCCATAAACTCAATAATATTTTCTTTTGATAATATTAATATTGGTTTATCTATACCGAAAAATTCATACCATTTCTCATTTTCAAAATAAATTAATCCACTTGAAAAAAGTTGAGCATTTCTTGGTCTTAATAATGCATCTTGACAATCTAAAATCTTAATCTTAACTTTATCACCATAGTGTTTTAAGATATATTCTTTATTTTCATTAATAAAAATAGTCTCAAGATTATTCATTACAGATATAACTGTTATCATTTCACTTTTAGAATCCTCTTGTTTTTCTGGTGATTTAGATGATGATGACATAAATTGAATCATCATTTGTTGTAATTGATTCACTGTATCTTCTATATTGTTAATTTTACTATCTTTATTTTTCAATTCCTCTATTAAATCTTCTTTTTTCATTCTATTATAATTCATAATATCTGCTTATTCTCCCTTCTAAAATTAAAAGAGGTAGAATCATTCTACCTCATATATGTTTTTTTATACTAAGCTACTACTATAATTCCGTATGAAGCTTGAGTTGCTAAAGCAGCTTTCCAACTGTCGATAACAGTATAACTTCTTGAGAATAATGATGTGTCAGTTCCATCTTTAACTATATATCTCATACCATCTTCTCTTACTAATTTAACTGGCTTATCTCCAACATCAGATACTAATAAAATTCTATTAGTAGGAACTTTAGTTGTAAATAAAGCACTATTTGAATCAACAACTTGATTAATAACTACAAAAGGAGTTCCATAAACATTTCCAAGAAAACCAGTTTTATTGATTTCATCTTGAGTCTGGAAACCAGTTGTAACGCCATTTGTCATATTAACAAATGCTAATCTTGAACCATAAGCTCTTACATTAGCACTATTTGTAGCAGCTAATTGATCTACAACAGTTACATAAGTAGTTTTGCTGAAACTAGCTTGATAGAATGGAGTTGAAGAAACGTTAGCTACTGTAAATATAATATCAATTATATCATTGTACATAGCTTTTCTTAAACTCATTGCAAGTTTAGCAATTTGTTTACCAAAATCATAATCTAATGCCGAAGCTTGTTCGATTTCCATAGTTATTTTAGCTGATTTTCTTCTAGGTGTTACATAAATAGAAGATTTGAATTGTTTCTGAGCATCAGATACATTATTTTCCCAGCCATGGTCTTGGATTTTCCACAATGCTTTTGATTCTATTTGGAATGCTTTTGAATCACCTAATCCAACATTGGATACATTTGCTAATTGAAGAGCTTCTTCAACTTCATTATCTGAATTGATACCAATGAGTATCTCAGATTGAATTGCGAAGAACTTATGAGCAAAGAATGGGTCTGAAAACATTCTTACTACATTTGCTCTATTATTAACATCTAAACCTAAATTAGCTGAAGGAGAACCTTCTAAGCAATATTGATATAGTTTGTTTACAAATTCTTTATTTGCCTCTTGGTAGTTTAAAGCAATACCAGAAGTACTTCTCAAATCTACTGCATATTTAGTAGACAATGAGTCTTCTTTGTAAAGTGAATTCATTGCAAATTTTGATAAACTTGTACCAGCTTCAACAAGAGCTGTGAATTTATTATCAACATTATTAACTGAATATTTTTTAAATTCGAAATTCATTATATATTATCCTCCTTCCTTACGCTTTTATACATTTAATATACGCACCATCTATAAAGCCAGCACCAAACTGACCACCATTAGGTGTCGAATGTAATTTCTCAACATAAAATACAACTTTTTCAGTTGAATATGAACTTGCAGTTGCTAACTGATAGTCTGCATTTTGACCAATTAGATATACTCCAGCAGCCAAAGCAACTGAACTAGTATTATCTAAACAATCTTCAGATATAAAAAATCTTTCATTAACTTCTGGAATAGCAACAGTTATTGTTTGTTCAGGATAATATGTAAATGTTGAAGGATCAGCGTTTCCACTTATTCTTCTTCCATCTGATAATTCCTCAACCCCTTGATTAATTACAAGACCAAATCCATCAGTAGTAACATCTGCGATTGGAGTAGCAGCATAAACCTCTATATTGTCAGAAGCACTATCTAATGTGTTTAAAAATATTGCGTCTCCTTGCGAAAATGATTGACCAGTAGCAATTTTTACTTTTCTTATTTGCCTTGGTAATACATCATTAGCAAGATAACATAATTTATTAGCCATTTTTTTACCTCACTTTTCTTAAAAATCTATGAAAGTTTTACTTTCTTTTTTAATATTATTATTAATAACTGGTACTACAATCATACCTAAATCATCTTTTTTTGAAAATTTAGCATTACTAGAAATTTTTGTTAACATGAATTTATTAAACATATTTTCATAATCAGTAAAATTAGAATATTTTTCTAACTCACTTAATAGATTGTTTTTTTCTTCACTATTAACAAAATCAGAATACTTGTTTAACCATTCGTTAACTGTAACTTTATTTTTTTCAATAGCATATTTTTTATTTTCTTCTTCTAATTTAGCCATTTTTTCTTTTAGCTCTTTATTTTCATTTTCTAAATCAGCCATTTTCTTTTCATTTTCTAAATCAGCAATTTTCTTTTCATTTTCTACACTGTTTTTTTCTTCAGGCTTATTTTTAGGTTTTTCTTCTTCTTTTGGTTCTTCTTCAATTTTTTCTTGTTCAGCATAATTTACAGATATTTTATCTCCATCAACTGAATACGTAGCTTTAAATTTTCCAGAATCATTAGAATAATATACATATTTTTCATCACAACTAACATATTTATTACAAGCGTTTTCTTCTTTTAATATTTTAGCCATTTTTGATGCTTCTATCATAGTACTCTCCTTTCCATTAGGTTTATCAAGCTTATCTAACTCTAATTCATTTCTATGTTTATTAATATGAGACATAGCTTTTTGATATTCATCAGGTGATATCTTGTTTTGAGACTTCATTTGATTTAATCTAGAACTAGCAGCTTTTATACCAGCAATATTTATAACTAATTTATCTCCACTTAATGTATGGTGAGGGTACTTTAAGTTTGAAGATGGTGATTCTTTATAATTATTACCAATAATTAAATAAGCTTCATTTAATAAGGATTTTGAATTTTGAGATTTTAATAATCTCTCATATAATTTAGAACCTGGATTACTCCATGTACCAGAATTTATCGCAGATTCTTTAGAATTATCAATTGTTATTGTTTCATTAGCATATAATTTTATCTTATCATTACACCAATCGATTACTTTGTTACTTTTTGTTAATTTTGAAAGTTTTTCAATATCTTTAATTGAGATATCTTCATTTGATACAATATTACTATAAAAATATTTTAATGCTGGATTTTTAACTTTATTATTTATATCTTTAATATCATTTAATATTTCAGATATACTAATTTTTGTTGATAAATTATAATATTTATTATTCAATTCTTTTATTTCCGATGTATCTAATGAGTATTTTGACAAAACAACTTTTGCATTCTTAATCGCAGGTTTAAACTTATCACCAAGAAGACATATTCCTTCATATCTATATTTGTCAATATTATAGTATCCATCTTCTCTTTCGGAGTATTCTAATATATCAATTTCCATAGATATGTCAATTTTTTCTTTATTCTTTATTTTACCTATCATATCATTATTAATATATTTTTTCCATATTACTAATGTTGCTTTTTGCCAAATCTCGCCATCTTTTTCTAATATTGTAGCATTGTTAGATTCTGGTATATTTCCAATTGCTCTTAATTCGTCTAAATCATAATCATTTCTCGCATGTTCTTTAAAATCATTTTCAAATTTATTCCACACACACAAAATTGGTTTATTTGGAAGAGAACTTTGAGCATCTAATATAGATTCTTTAGAAAAATAAGTACCATGAGCACTCATACCAACTTTAACTATGTCGGCTTCCATAATTATCAAATCATCATCATCTAAAATAGAATAATTTTCAATTGAATAATTTGTAGCTAATCTATTCAACAACTTCACCTCCCTCTCTTTTTGGGAAAGCAAATGTTCCAGATAATTTATTATTTCTCCATTCATTTAATAAATCATTAAATTTTACAGTTCTTAAAAATACAAAAAAGTATTTTTTTGCCTTTTTATCATATTCTTTTTTTATATAATAAAGATTATTATTTTTTAAAAACTTACAAAATGGTCTGGAGTAACAAGGAAAAATATCCTCTTTTTTTAATGTTTTCCAATTTAACACATTCATAATTTTATCTCTAACTCAAAGATTTATCAAACAATTGTAATAGAGCTACATTTCCACCGATATTTATGATTTCATCATTTAACGTGTTTACTTTTTCTATTTCCTCTGTTTGTTCTCTAAGCATTGTTGAAAGAAGAAAATCTGTTATGATACCAGACTCTTCATAACTTTGACCCAACATTTCATTTATCATCTTTGTTGTTTCTATCTCTCTTTGTAATGCTAATTCTGCAAAATTAGTCAAAGTAATTGTTTGCACGTTTAAAGGAAACTGAATTAAATCAATCTCTATGTTTAATTTTTCAAGAAAATCTTGTAGCCACCAACTATGATCAACTTTATCTTCAGAATCTTTTTTAAATCTTGATGCTAAATTTGAAAATCCTTTAACGGATAGAAAGTTTGATATTTTTCTATATATCACTGAATTATTTAACTCATGTGCTATTTGTCTCATAAATAATGATTTCATTTTATCTGACATTAACATTATGTATTATCACCACTTTTATACTTTATTTGTTTTATTTGCATCATAATCTCTTTGTTCTGCACCACCTTGAGTTAGTTCTGCCTCATTCTTCTTCTGTCCACCTTGATCTTTACTCTCATCACCAGTAAAGCCTTTGGTGTTAAATGCTGAAGTCATTGGTTTCATTTTATCTTTCCAACCAAGAATTTCTTCTTGTTCAAGAACAGCATCAACTTCAAATGGCTGATATCCAAGTAAACCAAATAATTTTCCAACTGGCATATTAGCAGTACGCACCATTTCCGCTTGTCTCTTAACATCTTCGTCCTCTGTATATCTATTTCCATAAAAAGATACTCTAAATTGATATATCTTAGACTGCAAATACAATTGAAGGTTTATAAAATCTTCAAATTGTTTATATATATGTTCAACAAATCCAACATCATTTATTAAACCAAATTTTAAACTAGCAGCAGATTTTTCGCCAAGATCCATAATTGTTCCATTTACGCCAATAGAACGCCAAAACATCTGTTCACCAAGACCAATTATATTGTTTTGACTTTGTGCATTTTGCATATTTAATTCTGTAATTTCAAAAGGTGTAGAAAAAGTAATTGCACCAGTAGGCATCGACTGTTGAATTGCTTGTGTTACTTTTGCAGCAACTTTAGCATCCATAATCGGTTCACCATCACTATTCTTTGGAATAGTTTGTGCAATAAGTTTCCAAGTATCCATTGTTGTTTTTTGTCTAAGTAACGCTTTATAGTCAAGTATAGCCAAAGCATCCTTGAATATTCCTTGAAATGGAGGAGTTATTTGTGCTCTAAGCGGATTAAATGTAAATACAAATCCATTTTCAACTGGCACAGGGAAAAATTGATAATTATGTAGTAAATTTTTTGGAATATTTTTGTTCTCTCTCATCTTTACAAATAGTTTATAATATTCATAAATTTCAGGGACAACATATTCAACACCAATAATTCTATCAAACCATACAAGATTTATAGCATATGTAAAACCCCATCGTGACCTTCCAGTGATATAGCAATAATCAGAAGGAATTTCAATAAGCAACATATCATCAATGTCTTCTATGTTATTTTTATTATTTCTTTTCCTAAGATATGTAAATATTCCACCTTCAGATAATGTTTTATCTAAAACATTAGTAAATTGATTTGGAGCATTAAATATCCTTAGAAAATTTAAACATCTTTCATAACCAGATTTCCATGTTGCTGTATCTCCAGATTTTGGCTTATTTATAGCCCTCATATCATATCTCATTGTAAGAAGTTTGCTAAAATGATCTTTTGCTCTTTTATATTGCATAATAGAATTGTCAAGATATTGAGATACATCTCGTAATTGTTTGTCATGTTTTTCTGGATATTTTAACCATTCAGATAAATCAGCTTGCGTTGGAACAAGAGGTGATATATTTACCATTTGCATATAATTTTGTCCCATAAATGGGCTATAATATGCTTGTGTTGTTTCCATCAAATCTTGTAGCTCTCTTGCATATGCATTACAATAATCATTCCAAGAAAAATTACTTTTAGGAGTGTTTTTTTCTATAACAATTCACCTCCTTTAAAATGGTTTAATATTATTATAATTAACTGATGGAAACCATACATAATCATTCCAATTTCCATCTTTTTCTTTTTTCTGTTTAAGATATTTATTTTCAAGTGTTGTTGCAAAATAATTCCCATAAGATATAGCAGTATATCTATCTTTCCTACTATTTCTATTTTCTATTTTTACATCTCCACCTGATAAACTATATTCTAAATTTACAGTTTCTATTACAAACGCTTCTATTTCTTTATAAGTATTTAAATATAAATCTTTAACATATTTATCTTCGGCGTTTGCCTCTGTTGCTTTTCTAAAATATTCATTTTTCTTCAAAAGATATGTTTCTGCTGTATTTATATCACATAAGAATTTTATATTATTTCTTCTTAACTTATCTTTTAAATCTTTTGCAATCTCAGAATTCTGTCTTAATGATGAAATCATATATGGAACAATTACTGGACTTGCATTATACGAAAGTGTATTGCTTTGTAAATCTTTGTATGATATATCTGCACAAGAAGGTTTTGTTAATGATTCATCATAAATAATTCCAAGTGCTGGATGCTCAACACCTCTCTCTTCATCAGTTGTGATTGATGAAAGCAAAGTATATATAGCTTGACCAAAGGATTGTAAGTCAATAATAAGATAATCAGATTGAAAATCAAAAAATATTTGTTTTATTCTTTTATTTTGTTCTATATATGAAGCACCGCAATGACTTTCCATATATACAACATCTCTTTGATATCCATTTTTAGTTGGGATCAATCTCATACACGCTATAATTGTATTATCAGCTTTCTTAGAAGAAGACCTCGCTAAGTCACAAGTTATTAGTCTAACTTCATCAGGCATTTTTTTTATTGTATCTTTATTAACTTTCTTCTCATCAAATTTTAGTGGATAAAAAGCTTTCTTTATAACTCTTAAATTTTTAAATAGATTTAATTGGAAGAATGAATTTGAATTTTCACCAAACATCACATTTTCATATTCCATCATAAATGATATTTCGTCATTAGTTTTCCTCTCGTCATTAATATTAGCCCTAGATTTTATTCCATGCTTTATTGCTATTAAATAATCTAAAGCAAGAAACATACAACTTAACCCTGAATAATGATCTAAAACAACTTTTTTAAACTCATCCCAAATCCATTCTGTTTTATATCCAGCAGAAGATATATAAATCTTTCTTGGTTCTTCATGTTTTGAATATATTCTATATTCTTTTTTCTTAAGATATGGAGGTTGTCTAAGTACTAAAAATGGAGAAAGAACTTTGTCTACAACTTCTTTTGGAATGATTCTAAATTCTTCAAATATTATTAGTGTAGCTCTCGCACCCCTAGACCTATCATCACTAACAACAACTTCAACTGTAGAACCATTAAAAAAATTAATTGTATACTCATTTCCGTTTGTTTGAATATGTGAGAATTCCCTATTTATATTAGGAAATTTTAATAATTCGTTTTTAATTTTATCTTTTACTATTCTTCCAGCTTGTGCCTTTGTTTTTGCAGCCATTACAATTTTTGAACCAGGATATAAAATGCATACAGCAATACAATAAACACCAATTAACCAACTCTTAGCCGAGGCTCTAGAGGCAATTATCATTGATTTATTATTAACATGCATATTGTGTAACCAAAATTTCTGATATTCATATAATTCTATTCCCATATAATGTTCAACAAAAACTTCAATATTTCTTCTGTAAAATGTGATCCAATGTTTAAGTGCATGTTCTTTAATATTTGCTAGTGTATTATATCTTTGTGTATTTTTTCTTAATTTTGAAATTAAACCAGTATTTTTATATTTAATATCATCAATTTTATAACCTACTCTACTCATACAATTCCTCATCATCAACTTCAAAATCTCTATTTCCAGTTATTAAATTTTTACAAGCTCTTGTAACATAATCTTGATAATATTTTTGTTTGTTGTTATAATCTACATATAAATCTGGTTCTTCAAATAATTCAGCAGGTGAGTTGTTTTCTATATCTGCTATCCATTTACCAAATGCTTGAACCGCATCTGTCTCATTCATCTTCTTTGATGAAGCAGCATCGTATCCTGCTGTTTTAATTAATTTATCTAATGTCGTATAGTCTTTGTCTATATCTTTATCATTATTATTTCTTATTTTATTATGAATTCTAAGTAGAGTTAAACATATATGCTGAATATTAGTTCTTTC
>Ga0172362_10001311_pt1 | contig 21267 bp, 18 predicted proteins | sample LakKivs1_kivu2a2_FD_114534 | JGI IMG/M metagenome (GOLD analysis project Ga0172362, IMG submission 114534) | Sediment microbial communities from Lake Kivu, Rwanda - Sediment s1_kivu2a2 | ecosystem: Environmental > Aquatic > Freshwater > Lake > Sediment | place: Rwanda: Western Province, Lake... | reverse complement strand
CTCAAACTCGTCCAGCAGAAGCACCAGGCGCGCGTCGGCAGCCTGGGCTTCCAGGTCTTCCAGGGCGTCACTCAGCGCAGCCAGGTCGCCGTCGTCGGCCGCGTTCCAGGCGGGCAGGCCCGCGCGCTCCAACTCGCGGCGCAGGGTGCGCATCAACAGCCGGTTGCTGCTGCCAGCCGCGCTGCTCAGGTCCAGGTAGACGACCACATAACGGTGGCCGGTGTGGAAGAGGTCGGCGGCCTGCTGCTTGACCTGCCACAGCAGCGAGGACTTGCCGATGCGCCGCTCGCCCACGATGGAGATTGACAGCGCCGAGATGGCCCCCACGCGCCCGACGATGGCCTGTAACTCGGCCTGGCGTCCGTAAAAACGCGCCGGGTCGCGCACGGCCGCACCGACGACGAAGGGGTTGACCTCGCGCCGCCGGGGCAGGCGCAGCAGGGGCGGGTCGCCGTAGACGCCGCGTTCCAGGGTGGGCTGCTGCGGGCGGGCGTGCTGCTCGGCCCACGCTGCGACCTGGGCCAAAACGTGTTCGTAGGCCCGGCTCACCGTGACGTAGGGGATGTCACCCTGGCGCGCCTGGCCGCGCAGCGCTTCGAGCAGATAGTAGGTAAAGACACCGTGCTGCAGGTCGTCGTCTTCCCACGAGAGATCGCCATGGCTGCTCGCCGAGAGAACCGCCATCCCCTGCGCCTGCTCGATGACGTGGCGCACGAAGTCTGGAGCCACGCCCCCGCGGGCGCCGATGCGCGCCCCGGCATGGCAGGCATCCATAATCAGCACCACCGCCCGCGCGCCGGAGCCGTGCAGACGTTCCTCCAGTTCGTGAACGTCGAGTGCAAAACGCGCATAGTTGCCAGTGGTTCTACCCCAGGGCAGGAGGTAGGCCCGCTCGTCCGCCGTGTCCCCGTGCCCGGCGAAATAGACGAGCAACAGCGTACGCTCGTCAACACCCCGCGTCAGGGTCTCCAACGCCGTGCAGATGTTCTGGATCGTCGGCTCATGTGCCGGACGGTCGTCGTGCAGTACTTGCACCGACTCATAGCCGCTCTCCCGTAGGACCTTTGCCAGCGCCTCTACGTCGTCCACGGCGTAGCGCACCGGTGCCCAGGCGGGGTCTTCGTACTCGCGCACGCCAATGAGCAACGCGCGCCAGCGGGTGATGGTCGTCTCATCGTTCATTATGTCTTCCTCCCGAACGGCACACCCCAGCCCTGGAGCAGGCCCACGACGTCGCTAAAGGTGGCCTGCGCGCCTAGACCCCAGGCCAGCAGCGCCAGGTAGTCGGTGATGGGCCGCGCGCCGAAGGTCGGATTCGCCAGGTAGAGGGCGCTGAACCCCAGCGCCGCCAGCACCAGGCCGCCCAGCGCGTGGGTCACGAAGGAGAACCAGGCCAGGGTGGTCTGCGCCTGGCGGGCCTTTTGCAGCGTAAAGGGGCCAGCCTCCGGCAACGCCACCGGACGGCCCCACGGCCAGGCCAGCAGCCTCCTGAGGTGCTCCACGGCTTCCGCCGCCCTCTCGTCCGCGCCGCCGCGCGTCAGCGGTCCCTTCGCCAATTCCTCCCAGCCTTCAGATGGGGGCCGCGCGCGCTCCGCCGCCTGGAGCATCTCTTCACCCAACGCCTGAAGATCGCGCTCCAGTGGCAGCCATTCGGGGCCGTCCGGCAACTGCTGTTCCAACCGACGCTGCAGGTCGGCCAGCCTGGTGCGCCATTGCTCGCCGGTTTCCCAATCGGGAGTGTCGCCCCGCCGCTCATTCAGCGCCTCGTACCGCTCCCATGCGGCTTCGAAGCGGGCGAACTGCGTCTCCAGTTCAAGCGTTTTCTCGCGTATCACCGCCGGGGATTCCAGGTCGGCCAGCGTCTCGAGGAGCATCTGGGCCCGGTGCAACAACTGCGGTGGTGTGACCGCGCGCGGGTGGTCTGCCTGGGCCTGCTTCAGGCGGGTCTCCAAGCCTTGCAGATGTTGGATCTGCGCCTGCCAATCGCCCGCGTACCACTTGCGCAGCAAGGCCTCGGCGGTTTCCACCGCCGCCCGCGCCGTCGCCCACGCTTCTACGCGCACGTCGGCCTCCGCCTTGCCGAGCCAGAGCCCCAGGCGCGCCTTGAACCCGGCCTGGGGACCGTCTGCCTTGTCCAGTTCACGCCGCACGGCGACGATGCGCAGCACCAGCATGTCGCGCTCCCTGCCCTTCGCCTGGTAGGAGGCCAGGGCCAGTCCCAACACGACTCCCACCACGGTCACCATAATCGGCCCTGACCATCCGTAGCGCACGTTCACCGTCACTGGCAGCGGAAGCGGCGCACCGTCGTCGGCCTCGAACAGCACCGCGCCGCTGTAGGCACCTGGCGCGACGCCGCGCAGGTTCACCTCCAGCGTCGCCGTGAGCACATGTCCACCGGCCAGCGTAGTCGCCGGCAGGGCAGCGCGCACGCGTCCTGCTTCCAGCACCTTCCCCTCCGTCGTCTGCAAGTCCTGGGAGATGGCCCGCAGGTCGGTAACGGGGGAGCCGTGAGGGGTGGTGTCGCGCAGCGTCACCGAGCGGTACACCGTCTGGCCACGCGTGGCGTTGACCGTGATCTGCTCCACACCTTGAAAGGCCAGCGTGGGCCGCGTGCGGGCTACGACGGTCAGCGGGATGGCGAGTTGCCCCGGCTGCGGACCGCGCCAGTAGACGAGCAGCGTGCCGCTGTAGATCCCGGCGACGGCTGGTGGAGCGGTCTGGACGAGCACCTGGGTTGGTGTGTCCAGCGCCAGCATCTCAAACCCGGCGGGCTGGAGCGTGACCGCGCTGGCGGGCAGTGGGTCGCGGAAATGCCCGTCGCCAGTGACGTCGGTCAGGTCGGAGGGCAGCACGTGCACACCGGAGAGGGGCGCGCTGGCGGTCAGGCGCAGGCTGGCAGCAAAAGGCCCGCCGCCCAACGTGCCGGTGAGGGTCAAGGCAGGGGGATCAACAGACAATGGGCCAGTCTGAGCGTAGGCCAAAGCCGGCAATACCATCAGTGCAAGGAAGAAGGCCAGCACACGCAACCATCTCATCGGATTCCTCCTCGTCAAAGGCACACCATGAATGTGGGGCAATTGGTCACCATAGAGTATACTTCAGCCCGAAAAAGGTGGCAAGTACCTATGCCGAGCGTCGCCTTGCCAGGGCCGCCCCCGGGACGGGGGCTGAGAGCTGTAATGCCTGTGCCGAGTGTCGCCTTGCGTGGGACGCCCCCGGGACGGAGGCTGAGAGCTGTAATGCCTGTGCCGAGTGTCGCCTTGCGTGGGACGCCCCCGGGACGGGGGCTGAGAGCTATAGTGCCTGTGCCAAGTGTCGCCTTGCGTGGGATGCCCTCAGGATGCAGGCTGCGAGCTTCATAGAAGGGAAGGAGTGTTTTGCCACGCCATGTGATTAGGTGTATAATCGGACCAGACTCCAAGGAGCAGAGTGCTTATGACCATTATGGAGAACGCACCCAGCCGCCACGTTCAACAGGTGGCTGAACTGGTGCGGCGGCTCGATCGGGACGAAATCCGACAATTGATCTGGCTGGTACCTCAACTGCAAGCGGAATCGGAAACAGTGACCTGGAAACAGGGCGATTCTGCGCAGGAGGTCCGACAGCGAGAAGACCTTGTGCGGTGGGTTCGTGACCGGATGGCGCAGTATGCATACCCGGCCCACCCGATGCGTGGCGAAGATGCTTTTCTGGGCGATATGACCGTGGAGGCATACTTTGCACTGCCCGAAGCCGAGCGGGAACGCATCTGGGACGAACTCTATGCTGCCGCCATCAAGACTTCTCAGGAACACGAGGTCAAGCCAGATGCCGTCGTACCTGCTCGATAAGAGCGTTGCCCGCAGAATCGTCGAATCCCTGTACCACCTCGACAATCTGTCTTCTGAAGAGGTGATGGTGCTCAACCTGTGGCGTCGCCTCCAGATCGAGGGTGTACGTCTGTTTGTTCCTATCGGGGTAGTGAATATTCTGCGACGGTTCGCGCATCTTGTCGAAATTGGCGTTTTTCTGAGCACAGTAGAACCACTACGGTCGGGCTGCTACGTGAAACGCTGGGCACGGCGCTTGCGCCAGCATGGTTTTACCCGTGAGGATGCGTTGGTGCTTGCTTTGGCCACCTATGGTACAGACGCCACGGGCGATATACTCGGCGTAGACGTGCTTATCACGCTGGACAAGCCACTCCTCAATCACTTCCAGGTTCACCAGTTAGAACTGCGAACCCGCTTGCTGACAATGACCCGCCAGCTTTCTATGCCCTACTGTCGGGCTGCCTTGCCAGTGATGCTACATCCTGGGGAGTCAGTCCTTTAGGATAGGGGATGAGATGCTTGCCCATGTTGTGAGAAATGACACTTGCCACCGCGCGCGCCAGACCCTATCGTATGAAAGTCCCTGTACAACGAGCATCGGTTGACAAGAGCACATCCATGACAAGGAGGCATTGAGTGGCGGATTACCGCATCCGTGAACATCCTATCCTCCCGGTTGAGGAGCGCCCGCAAATCAAGTTCACCTGGCAGGGCCAGGCGATGCAAACCTATGAAGGGGAGACCATCGCCTCGGCCCTTTTTGCTAACGGAGTGCGCATCTTCGGCCACCACCACAAGGACGGCGCGCCCCAGGGCATCTTTTGCGCCAACGGCCAGTGCGCGCAGTGCCTGGTGATGGCCGATGGCCTGCCCGTCAAAGCCTGCATGGTCCCGGTACAGCCCGAGATGCAGGTGGAACCGCTGGACGGGAAGCCAGCCCTGCCCGACGTCCACAACGTGCCCCACATGCGCACGATCGAGACGGTCGAAGTAGAGTGCCTGATCATCGGCGGTGGGCCGGCGGGCCTTGCGGCGGCCATCGAACTGGGTCAGGCCGGCGTGCGCACGCTCGTCGTGGACGACAAGCACCGCCTGGGTGGCAAATTGGTCCTCCAGACCCACAAGTTCTTTGGCTCGATCGAGGCCTGCTACGCCGGGACACGCGGCATAGACATCGCCACGAGACTGGAGCGCCAGGTGCGCCAGTTCGAGAACGTCCAGGTCTGGCTCAATACGACCGCCCTGGCCGTCTTCTCCGACCGCAAGGTCGGTGTGCTGCGGGAGAACCGGTACGTCATCGTTCAGCCCCACGTTCTGCTGGTGGCCACCGGTGCGCGAGAGAAATCGCTGGCCTTCAAAGGGAACACGCTGCCAGGAGTCTACGGCGCGGGAGCCTTTCAGACGTTGGTCAACCGGGACCTGGTGCGGCCAACCGGGCGGCTGTTCGTCGTCGGTGGGGGGAACGTCGGGCTGATCGCTGGCTACCACGCGCTCCAGGCCGGCATCCAGGTCGCCGGCCTGTGCGAGGCGTTGCCGGAATGTTCCGGCTACAAGGTCCACAAGGACAAACTGATCCGCCTGGGCGTCCCAATCTACACCTCCCACACTGTCCTCAGCGCCAACGGAGAGCAGGAGGTAGAGTCGGTCACCATCGCGCAGATTGATGGGAACTGGCAACCCATCCCCGGCACACACAAGACGTTCGCCTGCGACACGATTTTGGTCGCCGTGGGGTTGGACCCGGTGGACGAGTTCGTCTACAAGGCGCGCGAGTTCGGCTTGCCGGTCTACGCAGCAGGGGATGCCGAGGAAATCGCTGAAGCATCCGCCGCGATGTTCACTGGCCGCATCCGGGGGCTGGAGATCGCCCGTAACCTGGGCCGGGACGTGGGAGAGGTGCCACCGGAGTGGCGCCGTACCGCCGAGGTGCTCAAATCCCGCCCCGGCGCCGTCGTCACCGAAGACATCCCGAGCGCAGAGGAGGGAGTCTTCCCCATCCTCCACTGCGCCCAGGAAATCCCCTGCAATCCCTGCACCTCCGTCTGCCCCAAGAACTGTATCACAATGGAAGGGGAGGACATCCGGGCGTTGCCAGAATACGTGGGAGAGAACTGCACCGGCTGCGCTCAGTGCGTCGCCATCTGTCCGGGCCTGGCAATCACGTTGGTAGACTACCGGGGGAGCTCCGAGTATCCGACGGTGACAGTCCCTTACGAGTTCGCACCTGAGACCATTCACGAGGGGGACGTGGTGACAGTGCTGGACACCGAGGGAGCCATCCTGGGCAACGTGGACGTGGTAAAGGTCCGGGCGCCCAGGTTCGCCGACCGGGCGCTCTTAGTGCAGGTGCGAGTCCCCCAGGAGATTGCCAGGCGCATCGCCGGCATCCGCGTGCAGCAGCCGTGGGTGACGGAGCCGCTGGAGCAGTACGTGGAACGCATGGCCGACGACAGCGACGTCGAAGACGCCGCCATCGTCTGTCGCTGCGAGCGGGTGAAGGCGGGGGAAATCCGTGCGCTGATCCGCGCGGGCGTGCTGGACCTGAACCACGTCAAGGCCGTGACGCGGGCCGGGATGGGAGCGTGCGGCGGCAAAACCTGCACGAACCTGATCAAGCAGTTGTTCCGCCAGGAGGGCATCCCGCTGCCACAAGTGGTCGAGAACACCCGGCGGCCGCTGTTCGTCGAGGTGCCGTTAGGGGTCCTGGCCGGCGTCGTCACCGGCGAAGGGCCGGCTGCGGAAGCGCCGGTCGCCCACGCAACCGACGCCCATGAGGGAGGGTTGTAGCCGCGCACGTTTGACGCGGGGAAGAGTTCAGCACATGAACGGAGAACGTTTGCTGCTTACGCTCGTTTTTGTAATAGCGTCGGCTTTGACTGGTTGTCGTGGTCTGGTTGGCGTCCTCCACAAGGAGATCACGGAACCACTCCCGCCAACGGCGGTACCCCTGCCCAGTCCTACAATGGCAGTCGAAGGGCAGCCCACAGTAGTCCCGGCAACGCCGACCCCCGCACCTCCGTCTGCCACTCCCGCCGCACCGGTCGAGCCCACGCGCGTCATCCCACCTGCAGAGACGATCTATCTCCCACCCGGTTTCGGCGTCTCGGTCTTCGCCCAGGGGCTGCGCGACCCACGCATGATGGCGCTGGGTCTCAATGGACATCTATACGTGGCCGAGCGGGGGGCCGGGCGCATCGTGCGCCTGCCCGACCGGGACCTCGACGGCGTGGTGGACGACATCGAGGTGGTGGCCGAGGGCTTGAACGCGCCGAGCAGCATCGCGTTCTACCAGGATGGCTCCCTCTACGTCGGCGAGACGAAGCGCGTCCTGCGCCTGAGCGCGCCCGACGAACGCGGCGTCTTTCAGGAACAGGAGATTGTCGTAGACGGACTGCCCAGCGGTGGCCACAGCACACGCACCGTCCTCTTCAGCCCCGACTGGTCCTCGCTCTTCGTCTCTATCGGCTCCTCGTGCAACGTGTGCGTCGAAGAGGACCAGCGGCGGGCCACGATTATGCGTTACAATCCTGACGGGAGCGGAGGGCAAGTCTACGCGCAGGGGTTGCGCAATGCCGTCGGCATCACCTTCCGCCCCGGCACCGGTGAATTATGGGCGACCAACAACGGGCGCGATTGGCTGGGGGACGACCAGCCGCCCGAGACGGTGTACCAGATCAGGGAAGGGGACAACGCCGGCTGGCCGTACTGTCACAGCGGCCGAATTGTAGACCCCGACTATGGTAGTCCCAACAGTTGCGACGGGGTAGTGGCCCCGGCCGTCGAGATGCAGGCCCATTCGGCACCGCTGGGACTGGCCTTCTACAGCGGCTCTCAGTTCCCCGAGGAGTATCGGGGTGACTTGTTCGTTGCCTTCCACGGCTCGTGGAACCGCGCGGCGCCCACCGGGTACAAGGTGGTGCATATTCCGATACAGGACGGGAAGGCCGGCCAGGTGCAGGACTTGGCTACCGGCTGGTTGCGTGCTGACGGTTCCCAGTGGGGCCGGCCGGTGGACGTGCTCACCAGCGCTGACGGCAGCTTGTTCGTCTCCGACGATAGTGGTGGGACCATCTACCGCATCTTTTACGCCGGCGGCTAAACGGTAACACCCTGGGGTAAGAAAGACATTCGCGCTTGAGGTTACCGAAAGGCAGAAATATGACCGCGATGAATCAACCAGACAGTACTTCACTGCAGAGAGTGGCGCTGCTCGTCGCCACGCTGAGTTCTTTCCTGACCCCCTTCATGGTCAACGCCATCAACGTCGCGCTACCCATCATCGGAAAAAAGTTCTCGGCGGATGCGGTGCTGCTGAGTTGGGTGGCGACCGGCTACCTGCTGGCCGCCGCCGTGTTCCTGATCCCATCTGGGAAAGTGGCGGACATCTATGGAAGGAAGAAGATATTCACGTACGGCATCCTGACGTACACTATCGCCTCCCTCCTGTGTGCCATCTCAACCTCGGTCCCGCTGCTGATCTGGTTCCGAGTCTTGCAGGGGATCGGAGCGGCCATGATATCTGGCACAGGTATAGCGATTCTCACTTCGGTATTCCCCATCCAGGAGCGGGGCAAGACGCTAGGGATCAACGTCGCAGCGACGTACCTGGGACTATCGCTAGGCCCGGCCCTGGGAGGGATCCTCACCCAGCAACTTGGCTGGAGAAGCATCTTTGTGGTGAACGTGCCGATCGGCGCCATCGTGCTCGCTCTCGTCTTCTGGAAGTTGAAGGGAGAATGGGTCGGAGCCAGGGGCGAAAAGTTCGATTTCGCGGGTTCCGTCGTGTACGGCCTGGCGCTGGTCGCATTGATGTATGGCATTTCGCGATTGCCGGCGTTGTTGGGCGCAAGCCTCATCCTGGCAGGCATCCTCGGCCTTGCGCTGTTTGTGTGGCGGGAAGTCAGGGTGGCCTACCCCGTTTTGAACATGGACCTCTTCAGGAATAATGCAGCCTTCACGTTCTCGAGCCTGGCGGCCTTGATCAACTACAGCGCTACCTTCGCCGTGACGTTCCTTTTGAGCCTCTACTTGCAGTACATCAAGGCGCTCACCCCTCAGAACGCCGGGCTGGTGTTGGTGGCTCAACCGGTCGTGATGGCCGCCCTCTCGCCGTTCGCCGGCAGACTTTCGGACAGGATCGCGTCGAGGGAGATTGCCTCGGCTGGCATGGCGGTGACAGTGGTCGGGTTGCTGCTCCTTGTATTCCTGAGTGAGCAGACGACGTTGGGGTTCATCATCTTCAGCCTCATGCTCCTGGGGTTTGGCTTCGCCCTGTTCTCGTCTCCCAACATGAACGCCATCATGAGTTCCGTCGAGAACCGGTACTATGGCATCGCCTCCGCCATGGTCGGCACCATGCGCCTGATCGGCCAGATGCTCAGCATGGCAATCGCTACGCTGATATTCGCTATAATCATCGGCAAGGTTCAGATTACGCCTGAGTATTATCCCGTTTTCTTGACCAGCCTGAAGACTGCGTTCATCATTTTCGCTGTCCTCTGTTTCGGTGGCATTTTCGCCTCGCTTGCGAGAGGGAAAGCCCGGTGAACACACTCACCCCCCCTCCCGCAGGTTGCTGTTGAACCTGCGGGAGGGTGAGTAAAGGAGGTAAGTTGACCACCAAAGTGTACGACGTCATCATCATCGGCGCAGGGAGCATCGGGCTTCCGGCCGCTCTTTTCCTGGCCCAGGCCGGGCTGAAGCCCATGGTGATTGACCAATTCGCCAGTCCTGGCCAGGGTTCCAACAAGGCCGCCATCGGCGGCATCCGCGCCACCCACTCCACTCCCTCCAAGATCCACCTCTGCCTCCAGTCCATCGAGATCTTTTCCACCTGGCAGGAGACCTATGGAGACAACATCGAGTGGTGCCGGGGAGGCTACGCCTTCGTCGCTTATCGGGAGCAGGAGGAACGTGCCCTGAAGGACTTGCTGAAAGTCCAGCAGGCGTACGGGCTGGACATCCGCTGGTTGGACCGAGACGACCTCCTGGAAGTGATCCCGGCCCTGAATCGTGAAGGGCTCATCGGCGGGACCTACTCGCCAGGAGATGGCTCGGCCTCGCCCCTGCTCAGCTCCCGCGCCTTCTACGTCCAGGCGCGAAAGCGGGGAGTAGAGTTTCACTTTCGCGAGCGGGTCACCGGTATCATCCGCCGCCGGGGGCGGGTTGTGGGAGTGCGCACGGATCAGGGCGGCTATGCCACACAGACGGTCATCAACGCGGCCGGCCCCTGGGCGCGGGCAGTGGCCCAGATGGCCACTCTGGACGTGCCGGTCGTGCCCGATAGCCACGAGGCAGGCATCACCGAGCCGGTAGCGCGCTTTCTGGAACCGATGGTCGTGGACATCCGGCCCGCCGAGGGCTCCAAGAACTATTACTTCTATCAGCACCAGCCTGGCCCCATCGTCTTCTGTATCACACCGGAGCCGCCCATCGTCGGCACCGACCGGCGCGAGACGTCGGTCTTCCTGCCGATGATCGCCCAGCGCATGGTAGACCTGATGCCCAAACTGGCCAACATCAAGGTGCGGCGCACGTGGCGGGGTCTCTACCCCATGACTCCCGACGGCTCCCCCATCGTAGGGCGGGTGCGGGAACTGGAGGGCTACGTCCACGCCGTGGGGATGTGTGGGCAGGGATACATGCTGGGGCCGGGTGTGGGGGCCTTGCTGGCCCACCTGGTGCAGGACGACCTGACACCGCAGGATGAAGAGGCCCTGAAGGAACTGAGTCCGTACCGGGAGTTTGGAGGGGAGGAGAAACTGAAGTAGCATTTGATGGCAGAAAGACTTGACAGATGGGAGATTTGCCCGTATCATATAAGAGCCTCGTCGGGTTGACTGTACAGGTTTGAGCAGGCCTGGCTCCTCAGGCCAGAAAGGAGGGAGACATCGAACGAACCGGCTCGGTGCGACGCAATGTACAGTAACCTGCTCCGGCAGACGCCGGACCACTTGCTCATAAATCACAAACGGAGGAGAATCATGTACAGAAAACTGGCTTTGTTGCTTCTTGTGCTCGCCCTGACCCTGCCCGTGTTCACGGGCTGCAAGAAGGAAACCGGGGCGATCAAGATCGGCCTTGAGGGCCCTATGACCGGCGACTACGCCTACGAGGGCCAGGGGTTTGAGAAGGCCGTCCGGCTGCTCGTTGACCAGACCAACGAGGCTGGTGGCCTGTTGGGCCGCCAGATTGAGTTGGTCGTCGAGGACGATGCGGGTGACCCGACCCAGGCCGCGCTGGTGGCGCAGCGGCTGGTGGATGCTGGGGTCGTCGCTGTCATCGGCGCTTACAACTCTACCGCCACCGAGCCCGCCTCAGCAATCTACAACGAGGCTGGCATCCTCCACATCACCCCCTCCTCTACTGCCACGCGGCTGACCGAAAAGGGCTACAAGCGCTTCTTCCGCGTCTGCTTCCTGGACGACCGGCAGGGCCTGTTCGCGGCCAAGTTTGCCACAGAGGTGTTGGGAGTGCAGACCTTTGGCGTCCTGCACGATAACTCCACCTACGCCCAGGGGCTGGCTGAGCATACCAAGCGCTATGCGGAGGAAATGGGACTCAACGTGGCCTTCTACGACGCCATCAACCCCGACGACACCGACTTCACGCCCATCCTCACCAACATCGGTGGGGCAGGACTGGATGCGATCTACTTCACCGGCTACCACGCCCAGGGTGGCCTGCTCTTGAAGCAGAGCGCCGAACTGGGGCTGGACCTGCAGTGGATGATGGGCAATGCCTGCAACAACCCCGAGTTGGTCCAGATTGCTGGACTGGAGAACGCCGTGGGCACCTACATCACCACGGAGCCGCTGCCCAAGGACGTGGACTACCCCGAGGCCAAGAAGTTCGTAGCCGACTTCGAGGCCAAATACGGCCAATCACCCGACAGCGTATGGTGGATGATGGCCGCCGAGGCCTTCAACGTCATCCGCTACGTCATCCAGGAGACCAAGTCCACCGACTCAGCGGTCCTGGCCGACTTCCTCCACACCAAGGTGAAGGACTTCCCCGGGCTCACCGGCCCTATCCTGGGCTTTGATGAGAAGGGCGACCGGCTGGGCACCATCCACCTGGCCTACATCATCAACGAGAAGGGCGAGTTCGTCGTCAACCCGCAGCAGCCGACGCCGTAGCCACAGGGACATGCACTTCAGGTGGGGGAAGTTCGAGGTTCCTCGACCTCCCCCCACCACCCACCAACCTACCAATTTACCAACTACCAGTCTACCAACTACCAATCTATCCATCGGGGGAGGCCAAACCTCATGCAATTCATCCAGCAGATGATCAATGGCATCACCATTGGGGCATTTTACTCGCTGGTCGCTCTGGGCTACACCATGGTGTATGGGGTGCTGAAACTGATCAACTTTGCCCACGGCGACCTTTTTATGTGGGGAGCTTATCTGGGCCTGACCGGGCTGACTGCCCTGCTGTCCCTGCTGGCCCGGACGAGCGCGTGGGTCATCCTGCCGGCTGTCATCATCGTGATGGCCACCGTGGCCCTCGCCGGGGTCCTGGTAGAACGCATCGCCTACCGCCCTCTGCGCACGGCAGGACGACTGGCCCCCGTGATCTCGGCGCTCGGCAGCGCCTTCATTCTGGAGAGCCTGGCCCGCAACGTGTATGGGGCGAGTTACAAGACCTATCCGGCCGGGGTCGCGCTGGGTGGAGGGATCGCGCTGGGAGGAGCGCGCGTCAGCGTGATGCAGATCGCTGTCCTGGCGGTCGCGTTTCTGTTGATGGGCGCGCTGTACCTCTTCGTGCAACGTACCCGCATCGGCACGGCCATGCGCGCCGTCTCGCTGAACCACGACGTCTCCCGGCTGATGGGGATCGACGTCAATCGCATCATCGCCATCGTCTTTGTCATCGGGCCAGGGCTGGGTGGGGTAGCCGGGATGATCGTGGCCCTGTATTATGGCTCGTTTGACTTCACGTTGGGGTGGGCCTTCGGCCTGAAAGCATTCATCGCCGCCATTATGGGCGGCATCGGCAATATCCCTGGCGCGATGGTCGGCGGGATGCTGCTGGGGATCATCGAAACGTTGGGGTCCGGTTACCTGTCGCCGCAATGGAAGGACGTCATTGCCTACGGGATCCTCATCCTCATCCTGATCTTCCGTCCCACCGGGTTGCTCGGCGAGCGGGTGGCGGAGAAACTGTGAGGAGGCCACGATGAAAAACTTACTGACGCGCCTCCGCAACGTGAATCCACTGTGGTGGCAGATAGGACTCGGCCTCGTGGCCGTCCTGCTGCCGCTGCCGATGAACGACTATTACCGCTCCGTGATATGGCGTACTGGCCTCTACGTCATGTTGGGACTAAGCCTCAACATCATCGTCGGATACGCGGGACTGTTCCAGTTAGGCCACGCCGCTTTCTATGCGCTCGGAGCCTATACTTCCGCGCTGCTCAACATCCACTTCAACGTCCCGCTTTTGCTGACGTTTCCCGTCAGTGTGATCGTGGCCGCCTTCTTCGGCTACCTGATCACCCGGCCCATCCTGCACCTGCGGGGCGACTACCTGTGCATCGTGACGATCGCCTTCGGCGAGGTCGTGCGGTTGGCACTGGTCAACAACACCTTCGGCATCACCGGCGGAGCCAACGGACTGAGCGGCATTGACCGCCCTGTCCTGTTTGGCCTGGTGCTGCGCGAGCCGATCTATCATTACTACCTGATGTTGTTCTTCCTGGTCATTACCATCTTCGCTATGCAGCGCTTGGAGCATTCTCGCCTGGGACGGGCCTGGATGTACGTGCGCGAGAACGAGGTAGCAGCCGAGGCGATGGGAATTGACACGACCCGCGTCAAGCTGCTGGCCTTCGTCATAGGCTCCGGTTGGGCCGGGTTGGCAGGTGCCCTCTACGCGGGCAAAATCACGGTCATCTCGCCTGACCTGTCCAAGTTCATGGAATCGGTGATCATGTTCTGTATCGTCGTCCTGGGAGGCACAGGCTCTATCCCAGGCGTGTTCGTCGGCACGTTAGGCATGGTCACGTTGCCCGAACTCTCCCGCCCGCTGAAAGCCTGGCGGGATGCCTGGCTGGGCGTGGCGATGGTGACGATGATGATCCTCCGCCCGGAGGGACTGTGGCCCAGCCGCCGCGTGCGGTTGGAGATCCGCGGCGAGAAAGAAGAAGCTGTCCCTGTTCCAGCGGCAGGCAGTTGAGCCGGCGAGGTAAGCACCATGATAATTCTGGAGACTCGAGGCCTGACCAAACAGTTCGGCGGCCTGGTAGCCGTGGACCGCGTGGACTTTGACTTGAATGAGGGAGAGATCCTGGGGCTGATCGGCCCCAACGGGGCCGGGAAAACGACGATTTTCAACATGATCACCGGCATCTACCCTCCTACGGCCGGGGCGATTTTCTTCCGAGGCCAGTGTGTCGCTCACCCGGCGCTGACCTGGCGCGGGCGGCTCTCGACCTCCGTCTGGTGGGTGAACTGGCTGCCCATCCCTGCCGTGAAGCGTAGATGGGACAGCGTCCGCACGCTTCGCCCTCACGAGATCACCGAGCGTGGCATTGCGCGCACGTTTCAGACGATCCGCTTGTTCAACAACCTGACCGCGCTGGAGAACGTGATGGCGGGCCTGCACCACCGTACCAGTGCAGGGGTGTCAGGGGCGCTCTTCCGGCCCTCTTCCCAGCAGAAGGAAGAAGCGTACATCGTCACCGAAGCCGAGCGTCACCTGAAGTTCATGGGGTTGCAGGACTACCGGGATGAACTGGCCAAGAATCTGCCTTATGGCCACCAGCGGCGGTTGGAGATTGCCCGGGCGCTGGCCGCCGATCCGACGCTTCTGATCCTGGACGAACCCGCCGCTGGCCTGAACGAGCAGGAGACGCTGGAACTGATGACGTTGATCCGCCAGATCCGCGACTCGAGGATCACCGTCTTGCTCATCGAGCACGACATGAAGGTAGTGATGGGCATTTGCGAGCGCATCGTCGTCCTCGACTATGGCAGGAAAATTGCCGAGGGCACGCCCGCCGAAGTACAGCGCAACCCACGCGTCATCGAGGCCTACCTGGGTGAGGAGGAGGTGTAACCGTGGCCCTATTGAAGATCGAAAATCTGCATACCTACTACGGCCACGTCCACGCGTTGAAGGGCGTCAATCTGGAGGTGGAGGAAGGGGAGGTCGTCACCCTCATCGGCGCCAATGGGGCCGGCAAGACGACGACGCTGCGCACCATCTCTGGCCTGATCCGTCCCCGCGAGGGCCGGGTCGAGTTCAGCGGGCAGGCCATTAACGATGTGCCTGCCCATCGCATCGTGGAAGAGGGCATCTCTCACGCGCCCGAAGGCCGCCAGGTTTTTACCACGTTGACCGTGATGGAGAACCTGAACATGGGAGCGTATACCTTGGGTGGGGATCGAGAGGCCATTGCGGAGAACTGTCGCCGCGTCTTCAACCTCTTCCCGCGCCTGGAGGAGCGGAAGAATCAACTCGGTGGGACACTCTCCGGCGGCGAGCAGCAGATGCTGAGCATCGGCCGGGCGTTGATGGCCCGGCCACGGCTGTTGCTGCTGGACGAGCCCTCGTTGGGCCTGGCCCCCTTGCTGGTCAAGGCCATCTTCGATACCGTCCGCGAGATCAACGCGCGAGGCGTGACGATCTTGCTGGTCGAGCAGAACGCCCGTGCGGCGCTCAAGATCGCCCGCCGGGGGTACGTCCTGGAAACGGGCAAGGTGGTCCTCTCCGGCCCGGCCCAGGACCTGCTGCAGGACGAGCGCGTGCGCAAGGCGTATTTGGGGGAGCAGTAAGCTCAGATGGATGATCATTCGGAACGACTGGCCCGGCGTCTTGGTTCGCTCGATCGGCAACAGGTCATTGCGTGGCGACAGATGACACCCGCTCAGCGACTGGATTTGGCGTTTCAGGCCTATCAATTCGCTTTGGATGCAGTGCGTCTGACAGAACGGCGCCGGCATCCCTTCCTATCTCCTGAGATACTCAACTGGCGTATCACGAGGCGCATGCAGGGAGACCCATCGTTGGGTAGGTGAGATGGTGAAACAAGTCCACATCCGTTCAACGTCATTCAACCGACAACCGGAGCAAAAGTGGACCTTGTTCCCTTGCCACGCGACCCATTTACCCAGGCTGCTTTCCGGCGTCGCCAAAGATTGGAGTACGACGAGTTTGGTCACTCAGCGGCCTTCATCACACCTGAGGACATTGTCCTGGCTAAGCTAATTGCATTTCGAGAAACGGAATCCGACAAGCACTTGCGCGATGCGCGAGGAGTGCTTATCACCCAATGGGGAACATTGAATCTGGAAGCCATCCGGCGTGGCGCTCGTGCAGCCGGCATGCTCGACCAATTTGAGACGCTCTTTGAATCCGCGCGTCAAGTCATGGATCTCTCCGAAGAAGACGAGGGATAACTCCTAATGATACGCATACTCTCTCGTGAAGATGTACGCCGGGCGCTGCCGATGCGCCAGGCCATCGAGGCGATGAAGCGCGCCTTCGCCCAGCTTTCCACCGGCCAGGCCGACGTGCCGCTGCGGGTCCCGCTCCAGGTGGAGCGCCACAACGGCGTCACGCTGTTCATGCCAGCCTACCTGGCCGCCGACGACCAGATGGCGGTCAAGATCGTCTCGGTCTTCAACGACAACCCGGCCAAAGGGCTGCCGCTCATCCACGCGCTCGTCGTCGTCGTGGACGCCACGACGGGGGCGCCGGCCGCCGTGATGGACGGGACATATCTTACCGCGCTACGCACGGGCGCGGCCTCCGGCGCGGCCACCGACCTGTTGGCCCGCCAGGACGCGCGCACCGCCGCCGTCTTCGGCGCTGGCGCGCAGGGGCGCACGCAACTGGAGGCGGTGTGTGCCGTGCGCTCTATCCAAGAGGCGTGGGTTTACGACGTCGCGCCACAGCAAGCCGCTGTCTACGCCGACGAGATGGGGCGGTACATGTCGCTCCCGGTGCGGGTCGCCGGGACGCCGGCCGAGGCGGTGCGCCAGGCCGACGTCATCTGCACGGCGACGACCTCCTCCAGCCCCGTGTTCGACGACGCCGACGTCCGGCCGGGGACGCACATCAACGCCGTCGGTGCCTACACGCCCCACATGCAGGAGGTCCCAGCCGAGACAGTTGCACGGGCCAGAGTCGTGATTGACCACCGTGAGGCCAGCCTGGCCGAGGCTGGAGACCTGCTAATCCCACTCCAGCGCGGGTTGATGACGCAGGCCCACATCTACGCGGAACTGGGGGAGATCGCCGCCGGCCGCAAGCCTGGGCGCGTGACGCCGGAGGAGATCACGCTCTTCAAGTCAGTCGGCGTCGCCGTGCAGGACGTGGCAGCCGCCAGCGCCGTGCTGGAGGCAGCCCGTCGGCTGAACCTGGGGACCGAGGCAGCCCTATAGCACACCCCGCTCCCTGATCACCGATCCCTGCTCCCTGATATTGGAAACGTTCATCACCGCCTTTATACGGCAACAAGTGGCCGAGGCAGACACAGAGACCCACTACCGGCTGCCCCTGGTAGGTTTTGCGGATGCAGCCGACCCCCGCTTCGCCCAGTTGCGGGAGATCGTCGAGCCTACACACTGGCTCCCCTCTGACCTGTTGCCAGGGGCGCGCTCAGCCGTCGCTTTTTTCTTGCCCTTTGCAGAAGACATCGTCGAGGCCAACCGGGCGCACCCGCGTCACGTGGCGCGCGAGTGGGCAGTGGCCTACCTCGAGACGAACGCGCTCATCAACGAGATCAACCAGCGCCTCATCCTGGCGCTGGCCCAGCAGGGGGTGCGCGCTGCCGCCCAGCCGGCCACGCACAACTGGGACCCGGTCACGCTCGTCAGCCGCTGGTCGCACAAGAGTGTGGCGGCCATCGCCGGCCTGGGTGATTTCGGCCTGCACCACATGTTGATCACCGATGCTGGCTGTGCCGGGCGCTGCGGTAGCCTGGTGGTCGATGCAACACTGGAACCGACGCTGGTACCCGGGACCTCTGCCCGCCAGCGCTGTCGCTACTTCCACGATGGAAGCTGCAAGGTGTGTGTGGAACGCTGTCCCACGGGCGCGCTGACCGAAACCAGGCTCGATAAACAGCGTTGCTATGTGTGGCTACAGCAGGTGGGCGATCATTTCCAGGGGTTGGGACTGGCCGACGTGTGCGGCAAGTGCGCTACCGGGCCGTGCGCCTGCGGCCCTGCAACCAAGACCTGCTATTGCGCTTGACATCTGGCCCAGCGATCACAAACTTCCGCGATGGGGCTACCTCCCCCCGCAGAATAGCTCCCCCCTCTCGCACACTCGCTACCAACTCGTTGAACATATCTTCTTTCATATAGCGGCCACCACTCTCCTGAAGAACCTGCCCTTCTGTATCTGATCCTCTCTCCTCGAGAAAGCATACCTCCTCTTCAGTTCCTCATACTCTTCCAGCAACTCCGGGTGTTCCAGCAAGTACGCGGTCAGCTTCCGGTCTACCTCCACTTCATAGCCTCTCTTCACGATGATCTCTATCTCGTAGCCGTCAAGCGTGCTATTGAAGCGCACGTAGTTTTCCTCTATGTTCCCAGCTTTTCCATAACAGCTTTCGAGTCGCTTCAATGTTCTCGACCAGTCTTCATCCGATGGGTAAACACCCAGCTCAATGTCTCCCTTGCCCGCGATCTCAAACCGCGTTGAGCCTCGGTGTGACAGCTCGACATTGAGACCAGCCAGAAGCGCCTTCAGTTGCTCCAGACAGTTCCCTGCTATCTTCCTGGATCGCGGGTCAAATGGCTCGATCGTGACAGGGACTGTTGAGAACTTGTCAAAGTACTCCTTGGGAAGATCGGGCAACCCTTTCATACTTGATACTCTCCTGGTTTTTTAGGGATAATACCCAAATAGAATACATTTCGTGGTATAATACGGCTTCAGGGAAGAACGGCGATGCTGCCATCCAGGGCACCATGTCCCGCCTTTGTATGTCGGCTATCCTTGACCTTGTCAACAGCATACAGCAAAATGTCTGTCAAGTCAAGCATTTGTGCAGGTGAACATGGAACAGCGCCCTGCTGGATTAGTTCTCGGCACAATTCACTGAGACATGGAGGATATTGGTGGAAACGATTCTCAAGAGCAGACAGAAGACGGTGACGATCAGTCCCCAGACGCCGACCGTGCTCATTGGCGAGCGGATCAATCCGACCGGCAAAAAGCGCCTGGCGGCGGCGCTGGCGGCCGGCGACCTGGACATCGTCCGCCAGGAGGCATTGGCGCAAGTGGAAGCGGGCGCTGACGTGCTCGACGTGAACGTGGGAGCCGCCGGGGTAGACGAGGTGACGCTGCTACCCAAAGCCGTGCGCCTGGTGATGGAAACGGTGGAAGCGCCCGTGTGCATTGACAGCGCCAACCCGGAAGCGCTGCGGGCCGCGCTGGTCACCTACAGGCAACTCGCGCCGGAGGGCAAGCCGCTCATCAACTCCGTCAACGGCGAGGAGGCCCGCTTGAAGGGCGTGTTGCCGCTGGTGGCCGAGTACGGGACGGCCGTCATCGGCCTGGCGATGGATGACGACGGCATCCCCCCCACGCCAGACAAACGCCTGGCGGTGGCCCGCAAGATCGTCGAGCGCGCATCCGCGCTGGGCATCCCCCACGAGGACGTGCTGATTGACTGCCTGGCGCTGACGGTGGGGGCTGACTCGCGCGCCGCCCTGGTCACGCTGGAGGCGATCCGCCTGGTGCGCCAGGAACTGGGAGTCAACATGACACTCGGCGCCAGCAACGTCTCGTTTGGCCTGCCGGATCGAGAGGTGATCAACTGGGCCCTCCTGGCGATGGCCATCCAGCATGGCGTCAACTGCCCCATCGTGGACGTGGCCAGGGTACGCCCGGCGATCCTGGCGGCCGACCTGCTCCTGGGGCGCGACGACTACGCCCAGCGCTACGTCAAGGCCTACAGGCAGCGCAGCAAGAAATAAATGTAACGGGAAGGAGGGTAACGCATGGATCTCCCCAAAACGGCCGACGTCGTCATCATCGGCGGTGGGGTGATGGGCGCCAGCACCGCCTACCACCTGGCGCTCAAGGGCTGCCGGAACGTGGTGTTGTTGGAGCGGGAATCCTTCTTCGGCATGCAGGCCACGGGCAGGTGCGCCGGTGGCATCCGCTACCAGTTCGGCACAGAGATCAACGTCCGCCTCTCCCTTCTCAGCCTGCCGATGTTGGACCGTTTCGAGGAAGAGTTGGGCCAGCCGGTTGACCTGCGCTATTGTGGCTACCTGTTCCTGCTGACCGACGAGAAGGACGTGGAAGTCTTCCGCCAGAACGTCGAGATGCAGCACCGGCTGGGCGTGCAGACGGAGTGGCTGGAGCCGGCACAAATCGGCGAGATGGCGCCCCTGCTCAACCTGGAGGGAGTCCTGGCCGGCGCCTTCCACGCCCGCGACGGCCTGGCAGACCCTAACGGGGTGACGCAAGGGTACGCCTCCGGGGCGCGGCGGCTGGGAGCCAGGCTGCTGACCGACGTAGAGGTAACCGGCATCCACGTCGAGGGAGGGCGGGTGCGAGGCGTCGCCACGACACACGGCGAGGTAGCGACGCCGGTCGTCGTCAACGCCGCCGGACCGTGGGCCGGCGTGGTCGGCGGGATGGCCGGGGTAGACATTCCCATCGTGCCTGTGCGCCGCCAGATCGTCGTCACCGACCCCTTGCCGGCAATCCCACCTGACTTCCCCTTCACCATTGACTTTGCCCAGTCCTTGTACTTTCACCGTGAAGGGCCGGGCATCCTGACCGGCATGTCCAATCCCAACCAGCCGGTGAGCTTCGACCAGTCGGTGGACCAGGAGTGGGAGTTGGCACACCTGGAAGCGGCCATGCAACGCCTGCCCATCCTGGAGCAGGCGGGGCTGGCCTCGCGGTGGGCCGGGCTCTACGAGGTATCGCCGGACGCACATCCCATCCTGGGCCACATCTCCCAGGTCGAGGGCTTTTACTGCATCGGCGGCTTCAGCGGCCATGGCTTCCAGCACGGCCCTGCCTGTGGCCTGCTGCTGGCCGAGGAGATCCTGGACGGAAAAGCCCACACGCTGGACATCACGTCGCTAGACCTTGACCGTTTCAAAGAGGGCAGGGAGATCATCGAGTACAACGTCGTATAGGTCGGGCACGGTCGGGAGACCGGCCCGAGCTTTGGGGGTTGAGGTCGTGTGGAAGTACTCTATTGCTCCGGTTGCTCTGGCGGCTGGTAATCGGCCCCCACAATGACGGATATATCGTACTCTGCAGTGGGATCGGCCCCATGCACGACGGCCGTCAGTGGAAAGCCGAGGAGATGGGCAATGTACTCGGCCGTGTAGGTCTTGGCCGTATAAACGAGGATCAACGACTCGGCATAATCGGAGCGGTCAGCGTTATCAGCACGCCCAACCTGCAAGCCCTGCTGTTGGAGATGATCGGCCGTCAACGTAGCCAGCCCCGCCGTCGTCG
>Ga0172362_10001309_pt1 | contig 21287 bp, 12 predicted proteins | sample LakKivs1_kivu2a2_FD_114534 | JGI IMG/M metagenome (GOLD analysis project Ga0172362, IMG submission 114534) | Sediment microbial communities from Lake Kivu, Rwanda - Sediment s1_kivu2a2 | ecosystem: Environmental > Aquatic > Freshwater > Lake > Sediment | place: Rwanda: Western Province, Lake... | reverse complement strand
TCGGTCTCGTACTCGTTATAAAGGCTGTCCTTGCCCGATATGAACGGCGCTCCGTAGGACAGCGACATATCGTGGCAGGCCTGTGCCGCACGCACCAGACTCGCCATCCTGTCAGGCTTCTCCGGATTGCCCCAGCAGAAGTTATCGAGCAGAGCCACCCTCTCCAGGCTGCCGCCTACGGCTATGACCTGCCGCAGCGCCTCATCGATGGCCGAGGCCGCCATCCAGTAGGGATCGATATCGCCGTATTTCGGATTGATCCCGTTCGATATGATGACACCTTTGTCGGAATTAAGAATAGGCCTGATAATAGCCGCGTCGCCCGGGCCGTCGCTCTCCACACCGACGAGGGGCTTGAGCACGCTTCCTCCCTGCACCTCGTGGTCGTACTGGCGGATGACCCATTCCTTGCTGCACACGTTCCATGAGCCCAGTATCTTCAACAGGTCGTTCTTCAAATCATCAGCCTGGGGGAAATCGAGCTCGTCATGCCGCGGAGAATCCCGGTGCGCATGACGTTCAAGCTGCGGCAGGCCGTGGTGCAGGAACTCCATGTCCAGGTCGCCGACCTTCTCCCCGTCGTAGAAAAGCTGCAGCCTCTTATCATCCGTGAACTCGCCGATTATGGCGGCGGTAACGCCCTCCGCAGCAAACATAGCGAGAAGCTCGGCCGCTTTGTCCGGCGGGACGGCCAGCGCCATGCGCTCCTGCGATTCCGATATCCATATCTCGGCGTAGGACAGTCCGGCGTACTTCAGCGGCACTTTTTCCAGATCGACGCGGACGCCCGTCTCCTCCCCCATCTCACCTACCGCCGAAGACAGGCCGCCGCCACCGCAGTCGGTGATGCGGCTGTACAGGCCCCTGTCACGCGCCTTGAGCAGCACGTCCAGCAATTTTTTCTCGACTATGGGATTGCCTATCTGCACCGAGACCGAGGACACCGTCTCCGACTCCGCGGTCAGCTCGCCAGAGGCGAAGGTCACGCCGTGTATGCCGTCGCGGCCGGTCAGGCCTCCGGCGACGACGACCAGGTCGCCCGCGCTCTGTTTCCCCTGCAGGCTCTTGTTCTTCGGCATGATGCCTACAGTGCCGCAGAAGACCAGCGGGTTGGCGGTGTACCTGTCGTCGAAGCATATAGCGCCGTTGAGTGTGGGTATGCCCATCCTGTTGCCGTAGTCCGCCACGCCCGCGCGCACGCCTTTAAAGATGCGGCGCGGGTGCAGCACGCCCTGGGGCAAACGATCGTAGAGCAGATCCGGCGGCCCGAAGCAGAAGACATCGGTGTTGCATACCGGCTTGGCCCCCAGCCCGGTGCCCATTACGTCGCGTATCACCCCGCCCAGGCCGGTGGCCGCGCCGCCGTAGGGCTCCACGGCCGAGGGGTGGTTGTGCGTCTCCACCTTGAAGCACACGGCGTTATCTTTGTCGAACTCGATAACGCCGGCGTTGTCCCTGAACACGGAGAGGCACCAGGGCTTGTCAAGCTCCCGCGTGGCCTTCATTATCGTGCTCTTTAAAAGGTTGTCGATGACGGCGCCGTTAAGCGTTATCTTCCCTTTGAACGTCTTGTGGCCGCAGTGCTCGGACCACGTCTGCGCTATGGTCTCAAGCTCGACATCGGTGGGGTTGCGGCCGATCTTTTTGAAATGATCCCTGATGACCTTCATCTCGTCCAGGCTGAGCCAGAGGCGGTTCCTGCTTATCGAGATGAGGCCTTCGTCGTCCATGGCCAGCAGGTCGACGACATTGAGCGCGAACGAGTACGCGGCGGACGGCAGCGACGTCCTCTCCTCGCCCGTGACTATGTGCTGTATTACCGGGTTCACCAGAAGCTTGTCGGCTATCGCCTTAAGGTTGCCCTCGCTCAGCTGTCCGCCGAGGTGGTACCGTCTGGCCGTCTTCACCGATTCCACGCCCTGTATCCCCAGGTCGCGGATGCCCTTCTTTATGCTGTCCTCCACAGGGTCCAGTACGCCCGGGTTGTACGCGATCTCGATGATATGGACGCTACTATGCGCGCGCTCTATCAGCACGCCTATGGAGTAGTCCTGGACGAGGGGATCGGCCAGCAGCTCTCTGCATATCTTGTCGACGCCCTCACGCGTTATGTCCCCGGAGATGATGTATATATCCGAGACGCGGGCGGATTTCAATCCCCTGATGCCCATGTCCCGCGCATCTTTCTCAAGCGCCGCGCCCCGCGGGTCGGGGAGGCCAGCCTTCACCGAGACCGCAATGTGATAGACAGAACTCCCATTCATGACGGTTTTCCTCTTTGAACCTGTCGCCGCATCACTAATCATAAACCCGCCTGCTTGCACTCGGCCGCCTCCGTATTCACCCACTCGCTCAAGCCGTCATCATCCGGGACTACGGACTTGAAACCTTTGGGCCTGATCTTCCTGTAGATTTCCTTCGGCGACAGTTTTTTGCCGTCAACCGTCAGCAGCCTGTCTATGGCGATGCCGAAGAGCTTCTCGTTCTCCTCAAGGTAAGGCAGTATCAGCTTCCAGTCGGCGCTGTTGAGGCTGGCGTACTCGCCCCCGTTCAATTGCTCGTCCACCAGCTTGCGGTGCGGGTCGCGCACATAGATGGCGCCGCCGGATGCCAGCGAGAATATGTTCGAGCCCGGATAGGGCGTGTCGTATTCTTTTATCGAGCCGTCCTCCTCAGAAAAGCCGATGCCGTTGAGGATGACGAAGCCGCCGTTGTTGTGCGGGTCGCCGGCCATGAAGGACTCGGCCAGGTAGTCCAGCGCGGTGCCGTTGATGACCACGCGCGGACGGCCCACGGCGTTGATCAGCGGGCGGCCGGCGGCGTTGCCCATGACATAGGCCGCGCCCCCCTTGGCGCCGTACATGAACGTCTGCCCCACGTCGCCGTAGACCACCAGCTTGCCTTCTTTCATGATCTGGCACAGCTGGTCCTGCGCGTTGCCGTGCACGTATATCTCCATGCCGTCTATGCCCGACGACAGGTAGTCACCGGATGAGCCGTAGACGTCGATGCGCACGCCCTGGGTCGCCGGGCCCAAGCCGCAGCCGGTGAAGCGCTGGCCGCGGTAGTTGAAGACGATGAAGCGCCGCCAGCCCAGCTTGTAGGCCTTGACCATGAGCACCGCGTCGCAGTCGTCGCCCTCCGGCTCGAAGCGCTCCGCGTCGATGACCAGCGTCGTCTCTTCACCAGTCGGCGCGCGCAGCTTATCCCGCGTATCGAAATCGATAAGGCTGAACTGCCCCGCCGTCTTTTCAGCGATTTTTGGCGTGGCCGCAAATATACCATCCAGCGCAAGCTTGAGCACATGGAGCATGGAGCCGCGCTTTATCATGCCGGTGTTATATCTCCTGTCGTTCAGGAGCGTAAGGGCCTCGATAGCGATCTGCTTATAGGCGTCTTTCTTCATCCCTTGATCTTTAATTGTCTCGACGGCGAATCTGACCCCGTCGGCGTCGAGGCTCCCCATCGAGTCCTTAAAATATGAGAATATCTTCTGCGCCGCGTCCGACTGCGCCAGCAGAGTGCGCAGCTTCTCCTCCATGACTTTGCTCTCGGCCGTGCCCCTCAGCGGCTTTGAGACATCGCAGACGACTTTGTCCCTGGGCGTCTCGATAACCTTGCCGAACTTGTCGGTGCAGATGAGCCGCTTGCCGCCCCTGCCGTTGTCCTTCAGGCTGAAGATGAAGGCGCCGCCGTCGGTGTGGCTGCCGCCGCGGGCGTTCCAGTATTTATCGGCGATGGGCCGGAAGCGCGGGTCCTCCTGCACAAGCGAGATGAGCGTGGCGTCGATTGCCTGCTTCTCGGAGCAGATGAGGCCCACCTGCAGCTCGCCCTCCTGCAGCGCGAAGACCTGCGGACGCAGCATGGCCGTGTCCGTGATGCCGATGAGCTGGAACTGCGCGTTGGCCGGGTCGTTCCTGGCGATGATGAAGAACCAGGGCCCGTCCGGCGATGAAAAGACATGGTGCTTCTGGATGGCCCGGTACAGCTCCTGCTTCTCAGTCGGCAGCAAATCGAAATCCATCTCCGAAGTCGGGGCCATAGCCTCGATGAGATATTCCAGCGGGTATTTGTAGACCCTGCTCCACAGGTCCCAGAGCAGCGCCGCCTCCTCGGTATCGGTCAGGAACAGCGGGTGGTAGCTGCGCTGCTTGAGATATTCAAGCACGGACTGGTAGTTGGCAAAGTCGCCGTTATGAACAAGTGCTTCGTTGAGCGCGCTGAAGGGGTGGCAGCCGCCGGGGTGCCAGACGCGGCCGCGGGTGGGGTAGCGCTGGTGCGCCAGCCAGACATGGGCCTTGAAATCGTCGAGTTTGTAGTAGCGCACCACGTTCTCGGCATAGCCCACGATCTTAAGTATCATCATGTTCCGGCCATGGGACATGACGAAGGCCTTCTTCTCGCCCAGCGAAGCGTAATATTTCTTATTGATATTAAAACTGTTGCGGTAGACGAACTCGTCCTCGGCGTCGCGCCGCGCGAGCGATCCGAGCTTGTTGTCGGCGACGAACTTATCGAGCACCGCGTCCTTGACGCGCACGAAATAGCGCATCACGTCCGGGGGCCTGACATCCAGGCCCAGGCTGCGGTAGTCGTCGAGCGTGGCCAGCTTCTCCGCCTTGTCGATCTCGAAATTGGGCTTAATGAAGGTGTTCTCGATCTCATCCTTGACCCCCGCATCAAGCAGGGCGATGTGCAGCATGTAGTCCTCGTCCAGCACCTGCCGCGAGACGCCCAGCGCCTCCGGGATGAAGCCCACGGCGCCGATGCCGCCGCCCTTGCCGTTGCCGCGGTTGTGCATCTGCAGGGAGGGCGCGAAGATGTTCTTGCCGGTCACGGGGATGGAGCAGATGAAGCCGGTTACGCCGCAGCCGCCCTCCTCCTCGGTGTTAGGACTAAGGTTCGACAGGCCGCGACATATTTCTTCGCGTGAACTCAATATTCTTTCCGCGTTATCCATATCAGCTAACTCCGCTTCAGTTACTGTAATCTATGTGCTCAAGCAGGTCGGTGCGCCCCACCAGCTCCCTGACGCTCCTCATGCCGAAGCGCTGCAGGATATCGACCAGCTGGACGTACCAGGCGTGGTACATGTTGGTCAGACGCTGCGTGGCCCAGCCCTCGCCGAACAGGTCGGACAGCTCTGAGTCCGTTGAGGCGATGCCGCGCGCGCAGCCGCGTCCCGACTCGCAGTTGCCGCAGCGCACGCACTCCAGCGCCACCAGCTCCGCCGTGCCGATGATGACCCCGTCGGCGCCCAGGCAGATGGCCTTGGCCATGTCGTGCGCCGTGCGGATGCCGCCCGAGGCCATGAGCGTCATGTGCTCGCGGACGCCCTCTTCCTTCAAAAACTTGTGCACCTTGGTGATGGCGTACTCCACGGGCATGGCGATGTTCTTCTTGGCGATATCGGGCGCGGCCCCGGTGCCGCCGTAGCCGCCGTCGATGTGGATGATGTGGGCACCGGCGTAGTACGAGCCCACCGCCACCATGTCCACGTCGCTGGGGGTCGACACTTTGACCGAGACCAGGGCATCGGGGTTCATCTCCTTGACCCAGTCGATATGCTTCTTGTGATCCTCGATGGAATACACCGAGTGGAACGGGAACGGCGAGAACAGCGAGGTGCCCTTGACCGCCTCGCGCATCCGGGCCACGCTCTCCGTGACCTTCTCGCCCAGCAGGTGGCCGCCCAGGCCGGGCTTTGCGCCCTGGGCGTATTTGAACTCGACTATCCTGACGCGCTGGATGGTCTCCTCGCGCACGCCGAAGAGGCCCGTGGCCACCTGGGTAATCATGTGGTCGTCGTAGGGTATGAGCATCTCCGGGTAGCCGCCCTCGCCGGTGCAGCTAAATGTGTTCCACACGGTAGCGTTATGCGCCTTGGATATCATGGTGGGCAGGCTCACCGAGCCGAAGGACATGCCGCCGCCGTAGACGGGCAGGGCGATGACGATATCGGCCCGGCCGTCGTTCCTGCGGTTCAGCGGGATGGCGGTGGAGATGACGGATTTGTCCACCCGCTTCAGCTGGGCCGGGAACCTGAAGCGCAGTTTGTCGAAGCCGCCGCCGGAGTTGCCCGTGTTGTACTCCAGGTCGGCGCGCTGCGGCGGATATCCGGTCTCGGCCATGATCCAGGTGCCGGTGATCATGTCCGCGGTCCAGCGGTAGTCGCCCAGCGTCTCGTACATGGGATTGAGCGACAGGCTCAGCGCCTGGCGCGGGCATTTATCGATGCAGCAGAAATCCCTTTTCCTGCATTCGAAGCCGATGCATTTATAGTCGATGGGCGGCCTCACCCTGTTGTGCCCCTCGACGCGCTCGTGCACGCCGTAGACGCATGTCCTGGCGCAGGTGCCGCAGTTGATGCAGGCATCCGACCGGGTGACCTTGTATTTCGGCACCTGGTGCTTGAACCTGGATGGCGTCTTTACTATCTGTACGGTTGATGGTTTCATCTCTTTGCCGCTTCCTGTTTCTTAAATATATTGCCGAATGTGTCCCTGTCTATCTCCTCAAAGAATATTGCCCGGCCGCTCTCCCCCCGCAGCCTGCGCGCCTCGCGGATGCCCATGGCGCCCATCATCTCCAGTATCTGCGAGTGCCAGGCGCCCATCAGGTTCACGATGCGCTGCGCCAGGAGCGGGGCCTGCATACGGCCGAGCCCATCGGGGAGCAGCAGCAGCTTCCGCGGCTCCTCGTATAACCGGGCGCCGACCGCGATGAGCAGAGGCAGATCGACCGCCGTCAGGTCGGCGCCGCAGAGCATGGCCTTGACCACATACTCCGCCATGGCGATGCCGCCCGAGGCGATGATGGTGACCTCATCGCGTATCCGCTCCTCCACCAGCCTCAGGTGGACGGACCGGATGATTTCCTTGAGCAGGCGCCCCTCCGCCCCCGCCGGGCCGTTGTTGAGTCCCCGCCCGCGGTAATCGGCTGCGATGTGAATGATCTCAGCGCCGTTCTGAGCCAATCTGGCCACGACATCCTCGACGTTCTTTGCGGCGGGGACCCGTATGATGACCAAGGCGTTGCTGAGCTTCCCGATCTTTTCCATCAGCCCCGGCAGATCCTCCAGCACCGCATCGCTGCAGTCGATGGACACCAGCCGCGCCTTCTTGATCACAGCCTTATAAGCATCAATCTCCGGGGCGGCGAGGCGCGGGATGATGCTGCCGCTGTATTCCTCGATCTCCGCCGTAATTTGGGCCGCAGGGATGACGATGAACGTCCTGATCTCCGCGGCCGCCTTGAGCAGCGCTTCCACCACGTTCGGGCTCAGCTCGACATCCGGCATCTCGAAGAGGATGGGTATCGGGATATCGACGGTGGCGGGGATGATCGACTGTAATCGCCCATCGGCGCCGAAGGTCAGGTGGTTCAGCCTGCGTCCCAGGTCGACGGATGTATTGATATACTCGCGCCCGTGTATGCCGTCGCGGGTCGGGCGCACGATCTCGGACATGTCGGTCCACATGCTGTCGAAACCGGTGCCGCTGAACGGGCCGCGGTAGCCGGCTCCGGAGACGGGGACCTTCCCGTCCTCGGCCTGCTTATACAGGCTCAGCAGCATATCGGGCTTCCAGTACGCCCCGCCGATGTTGACGAAATCCTTCTCCAGGGACTTCTCCAGCGCGCCGCGCGGGCACTCCTGTATGCATCGGAAACAGTTCCTGCATACCACGGTGTTCGGGTCAGCCATCTTGCGCGGATCGTCCTTGCGGCGCTTGTGCGCCTCGTAGATGCAGACCTTGGTGCATTTTCCGCAGTTGATGCAGTTCTCTCCCCGCACGATCTTGAATTTGCACACATAGTCAAAACCGAGCGGCGCAGCCTTGGGATGAATATGATATTTCTTCGGCATAATCTTTTCCCCGTCTTCTTCAGATTCTATTCATACACTAAGGTAAGACGCCCCCCTCTCCACCATATCCCAGTATTCCCTGCTTTCATCGATCTTCTTCAGGAATTCCGCGATCTGAACCTCGGGCCGGCCGAATTGATCCTCAAGCCTCTTTTCCAAAGCATCCCAGAGCATCATCAGCTCCAGGTTGGTCTGGCACACCTCCTCGCAAGCCCTGCAGTGCATACACATGAAGGCATTGGCCGCTTCCTCTGGCGTCACAGCTTGGCCGGACAGAAGCTTCTTAGCCAAGGCGATTTTACCTTTAGCTGTCAGCCCTTCATTGCTGGTAACAAGATAAGCAGGGCATACCGCCATGCAGTTACCGCATTTAGCACATGCATGTATGCTGAGCTCGTAGTCCAGACTGTCGACCTTTCTATCCTTTCCCAGCAATGTTGTAGCGACCTTTCCGATCACGGGTGCCATAAACACCATGAGCCGCATAGCAGACCCGTAAACGGCCGGACGAAAGATCATGTGAGGAATGCCCTTTGAACCGACGCCGAAGAATTTGCCCGGGTTTAGGATATTGTTAGGGTCAACCCTGGCTTTATAGGCCTTCAGTTCGCGCAGTTCGTTGCTGCTATACAGGTAACGGATAAAGGCAGCGTTCCACAGGCCGAGGCCGTAAGGCTCCGCGCCCAGCGACACCGCGACCCTGGTAAGGATGGAGACCAGGGGCAGGTTGATATAGTATTTCTTCTTCCTGGAATCGCACAGGAAGGTGGCCATGATGAGCGCCTTCTCCGCGTCGATGATGTACGAGTCGATGCAGATCTCCACGCCGAAGTAGCCGCCTATCCTCTTGGCCTTCTTGATGAAGGCGGCGGCCGACGCGATTGGGATGATGACCTCGCTGGCCAGGATGCTGGGCCCCAGGCGCTTGGTCTTCATGCCGAACAGGCGCTCGTTCCAGAGATAGCTCGCCGCGTAGGCGGGCGCCTCCTCAGTGCCGCCGTTGCGGGACATGACCTGCACGAAACGCTCTTCATCCTCGACACTGCCGAACTCCACCAGCACGGCGGCGCTCTTCTTGAATATACCGGAGCGCATGAGCTCGTTGGTATCGGCCAGGTGGTTCTCATCGAGGAACCGTATCACATTGGGTTTGAGCTTCGCGGCTCCGATCTCGTTAACGAAATGGCCGATGAAGTCGAAAGCCTCCCTGTCGTCCGGGAAATACAGCAGGTGGGGATATGAGCCCTCGGGGATATCCCTCAGCTTCAGGGTGGCCTCGGCCACGATGCCGAACTGGCCCTCGGTCGACACGAAGTAGCCGAACTCCTTATCCTCTGGCGACAGCTTTTTTACCTCGCCGCCGCCCGTGACGACCGTGATCGAGGCGATCTGCCGCGACAGGTGGCCGTATCTGAAGCTGTTGATGCCATATCCGCCGGTCGATATCCATCCGCCTACCGTGGAGAACTTGCTCGACGGGTACGTCATCAGGCACAGTCCTTCTTTCCTGGCCAGAATATCGATATCGCTCCAGCGGGCGCCGGCCTCCACGGCGACGGTCTTACCCGCACGATCGAGCGACAGTATGTTGCGGAAGGGAGACAGGTCGATAACTATCCCGGCCCTTGCCGGTATCACGCCGCCGAAGCCCCATGAGGCGGCGCCGCGCGTTACCACAGGGATTCTATGTTCGTTGGCGAATGCCAGGACCTTTTTTATCTCCTCGACATTTTTAGGCTGCACCACGAAGTCGGGCAGCGTGTTGAAAAGCGCCCTGGTCATGAGCGGCGGCACATCGCCGATGTCATGGCTGTATAGCCCCCTCTCTTCCGCTTTGTCGAGGATTTTTATACCGCCAGCAACCTTTCTGAACTCATCTAATGTTTTCATTCCTCACACACCTCTTCACTTGTTATCTGTACAACTGTCGTCAATACGTTAGACATTATCCTTGAAGCGGTAGCCGATGTTGCGCACCGTCTCTATGCAGTCGGATTCATCGAGCTTGCTCCGCAGTCTTCTGATATGCACATCGACAGTCCTGTCGCCGCCGTAGAAATCATAGCCCCACACCTTGTCCAGCAGGGCGTCGCGGCTGAATACCCTTCCCTTGTTGCTCACCAGAAACTTGAGCAGCTCATATTCCCTGAACGTCAGGTCTACAAGCCTGCCTCGGAAGGATACCTCGCACCTCGCCAGGTCGATCTCAACGCCGCTTGAGCAGACAATATCCTTGCCTTTACTATCCGTTCTCCGATACAGAATCCTTTTCACCCGCGCTATCAGCTCTGCGGCATCCCAGGGCTCCATGACAAAGTCATCCACATCCGCAACCGAGTCAAGCACATCGAGGTTTTTGCTCGACAGCAGGGTGACAACGGGCAGTCGCGTACCCTCCTTGATCCTCCGCGGCAACTGCCTCACCTCCGAGCCTGGAGCTGCACCATCTACGGCTACGACCACCAGATCCGCGGACACCGTGCTAACATCTTTCAAGCTACTATCATCAGCAGAAGCAATAGAGCACAAAAAGCCCCTCTCAGCCAGGCCTAGACTGAGCTCTTTCACATGCTCGCTGTTCTCAGATATCATCAGTAATCTAAACATATGCCAATCATCCATTGGACTTTGTGTACAGATGATTCATATCCTTACCAGTATGCCCTTCCCAGCAAGATACTCTTTCACTTCCCTGATCGAATATTCTCCGTAGTGAAATATACTGGCGGCCAGTACGGCATCCGCCTTGCCGGCAACAAGAGCCTGATACAAATGTTCCAGCTCGCCGGCCCCGCCGCTGGCGATAACCGGCACCGGCACTACCTCACTTACAGCGCGGGTGAGCTCCAGATCATAGCCGGCACGGCGCCCGTCAGCGTCCCAGCTTGTGAGCAACACTTCCCCTGCTCCTAGCTCGACTGCCTCCTGTGCCCATTCCACAGCATCAATCTTCGTCCGTTTCCTGCCGCCGTAAGTGCACACCTCCCAATGTCCCGGCTCCCCATTTTGTAATTGTCGAGCATCTATGGCTACCACTATGCACTGCGAACCGAAACGCCTAGCCCCTTCACTGATGAGATCCGGTGACTGAACAGCAGCGGTGTTTATCGCTATCTTGTCCGCCCCTGCTTGCAACATTCGTTGCATATCACCGGTGTTTCTAATCCCGCCGCCTACCGTGAGCGGTATGAACACCTTTTCAGACACCCGTTCAACGATATCCGCCATCGTCTCCCGTCCCTCAGGTGTAGCTCCGATATCCAAGAAGACAAGTTCGTCCGCACCCCCTTCGTAATACAGAGCGGCCATCTCTACCGGATCGCCAGCATCACGCAGGTCGTTAAAGCTTACACCCTTAACCACGCGGCCTCCGGTCATATCGAGACAGGGTATTATACGTTTGGTAAGCACCATCATCTCCTTTATAGTTTATCCGTCTTATATCGGAAGGCGGTTGCCGCTTACCGATAGAATAATATCATCAGAAATCATGTTTGTCAAGGGGATTTATAGGCTAAAATAAGCGGAAACCATTTCCGTTTAAAAAAGGGGCCTAAGGTTATAAGGAATTCACTTAATGATATGAGAGAACGGTTGTAGCTGATCGTACTCGATGAGTCCGCTTTCGGCTACGTTGTCTATCTCTACGCCGTCTTCCACTGCAGCAGCTATAGGATTCAGACCGCCGAACTGAATCATGCCTGCCTGATTAAGTCCCACCGGTATCTGGCATATCTGTTGGCTTACCTCTCCCAATATGCACATGCCCCTGATGCCGGCTTCATTCAGCACGACCAGTTTTTCCTCCACCGTGGGCCGCGCCGGGCCTGGCACAGTGCGGAATACCGCGAGCACCTTGCCGCTGCCGGTCCTGACCATCTGGCCAACACTAGTCATCCCTGCCCTGATATACGACTCGGATGGATCAAGCGATGTCCCGTGATATTCGATAATCGCTGTGAAGCGCCTTGGATTAGAATCACGAAACTCCAGCACGCCGCCGAATCTGAACCCTGTGGGTACACCAGCCCGGAGTAAAACTGCGTTTATAGTGACACTGCAGAGGGTAGCGATACCTATTTTGCCTTCCGGTATCACTATTGATCCCAGCTTCTCTCCTTCCTCTGCTATGGCCACAAGATCGCTGACGCATACCTTGGCCTTAATAACATCTTCCATTGCATTAAGGGCTTTCTTGGCATCCTTTTTTGCCAAGACAGATGTATTTATTGGCAGTAATCCAGTGCGTTTCACCGGATCGAAAGTGGTCTGGAAGGCAAGCGTCTCCAGTTTTTCTAGGATGGATCCTACCTGATCGGGGGCGAGAGCCATTTTATATTCTTCCAAGCCGGTTGGTGTAATCATCCTGCCGTCATGGCCCGTAGGTACAGTGTAACCCCTTTCGTCAGTGATTCTCAGGTGGTAGCGAACGGCCCTCTCACTGAGGAATATACCGAACCGTTCAAGCTCTCTGGCTATCGTCGTAGAGCCGACCGGTTTGGATGACTCGCTGAGGACTTTGAGTATGGCTACTATTTTTCTTTCGGTATCGGCACTATCGTTGGTGACCATGGCGCTTCCCCCCTGCCTGTAGACTTGAATAGCGCAATTATATCACCGCCAAATGAAAACTTGAATCGATGATGGAGTATAAGCGGACACCTGTGGTCATACATGCTGAGCCGTTGCATCTACTTCTGCCGATTTTTTAAATGCCGACCTCTTGTCCTGCTTCGGTTTCCCATTGAAATCATCTATCATATCCAGATAGCGATCGAATAAATACAAATTATCCTCCGGCCCAGGTGATCCCTCGGCATGATATTGAATAGATATCATCGGTATATCTCTGTGTACCAACCCCTCGATCGTTCCATCGTGATGGTTGATATGATTTGCCTCAAGGCCTGCCGGCAGCGAGTCCGCATCGACGGCGTAACCGTGATTTTGCGCAGTGATAAATATCCTTCTCGTGTGGAGGTCTATCACTGGATGATTCCCGCCGCGGTGTCCGAATTTGAGTTTAAATGTCTCAGCCCCGAGGGCCCTGGCGATAAGCTGATGGCCGAGACAGATTCCCATCAATGGTTTCCTGCCGAGAAGCGCCTTAACCGTACGCTCGGCATCGATCAAAATAGCTGGATCACCAGGCCCAGGTGAGATAAGAACGCCGTCCGGATTCAGTGCCAAGATATCCTCAGAGCTGGTACCCGCTGGCACAATCATACATTTGCATCCCATGCCACTTAGGATTCTCGGTATGTTATATTTGAGCCCGTAGTCCACTAATACTATCTGATATAAATATTCCGAGCATGCAGTATCCCACTCGTAAGAAGCTTCGGCAGTCACCTGCTGCACGTAATCTACCGTGCCGAACTGGGGCAGGCGTTTAATCTCCTCTTTGGCTTCACCCAGGCTCATCTCGTTGCTGAGGATCCCCATCATCACGCCCTTGGAGCGAAGCCGGCGCACCAGCGACCTGGTATCTATATCGCTCATCGCCGGTATGCCATTGCTCTCTAGATAGTCTCCAAGACTGATGGAACTCAGATTGTGGCTCGGGTCCACACAGTGCTCGCGGACGATCAATCCTCTAATCTGCACTTGCTTCGACTCGCTGTCAATTTTGTTTATCCCGTAATTGCCGATTAGCGGATATGTAAGCACTAGTATCTGTCCCGCATACGATGGGTCGGTCAACATCTCCTGATAGCCGTACATGCTGGTATTGAATACCACTTCGCCGTATGTGGTTTCCATGCCGCCAAACGATTTACCATAGTAAATCGATCCATCATCCAGCAATAGAAATGCCTTTTTCTCCATGTTGTAGGCCTTAATGAACGCCTGCACTGTCCAGTTTTTTCAATCCAAGCTCTACGAAGTTTTTAAGAAAACGAAGACCGTTCTCACCGCTCTTTTCCGGATGGAACTGCGTCGCCACTAGGCCGCCACGGGCAATGACACTGCAAAAGCTCGCGCCGTAGTCAGTCTCAGCAGCGATGATAGACTTATCCTCAGGCACAGGATAATAACTGTGAACGAAATAGAAGTACGCGTTGTCAGGTATGCCTTCGAACACTGGGTGATTAGAACACTGCCTTACCTGGTTCCACCCAATGTGCGGTATTTTATCTACAAATCTAAGGCGGCGCACATCACCGTGAACAACCCCGAGGCAGTCATGCCCGCCGTTCTCTTCCGTTCGATCCAATAGAACCTGCAGCCCAATGCATATACCTAAAAATGGTCGCCCGGCTTCAATATAGTCCCTCAACACATCAGAGATACCCAGAGTCTTAAGGCTCTTCATCGTGTCGCCGGCGGCGCCGACGCCCGGCAATATCAATAAACGAGCCGCCGCCACATCTTCCGGACTGCTTGTTACCTTGACCCGGTAATCCAGTGCTAGCAGGCCATTGGCGATGCTCCTTATATTGCCCGCGCCGTAATCTATTATCGTTATCATCTCAGTCGCCCAGCGCGGCAGCAGACTGTATCCTATACAACTGTAACCGCCGCGCTATTTCGGTTTCCGACAGTACTAACTGCTACTCAAACGATCTGAGCCTAGGGAATGCGCTGAAGACCTTACCGTATTGTATTGATGCGTCCCCGCCATACCCCTCGTGTCCGTACAGAATCTGCAGCGCTTCACCCTTGTAAGCATCCATCACGTATGGTATTCCGGTTACCTTGACACACTCCTCAGTGAGCGACATGATATCGGAACGGCTTATAGCCGGCACGTTGAAACATCTGGCCCCGGCCATTATCTGCTGCAGCCCAACCCTGATCTTCTGAGCAAAGCTGTAGACACCAACCGCACCCAGCGGGATGTTCTTCATCTCGTCAGCCCCGACCAGGTCCCTCACTTCCTCATAGCACACGAATATCTCCTCAGGGGTCGAACCATACTGGCTCACACTGGATGGAAGTTTGCCCTCCTCTATCCATTTAGCTATGTTCTTGCCCACCATGCCAGGTATCATGAGTGCGCGTCCCATACATACCGCCTTTGTATATGGCGCACCGAGCGCCAGCGCCTTGAACACGCCGCTCTCACTGCTGAAGCCGCCGGCGAAGGCTATATCAGGCGGACGGATGCCCTTGTCGGCCAGGCGTTTGCAGAAATCGTATGCCGCGGCGTGCAGGTACAAGCTGGGCATACCCCACTCCACCATCATCTGCCACGGGCTCATACCCGTCCCTCCCGAGGCGCCGTCTATAGTTAGTAGATCGATGTTAGCATCCGCTCCCCACCTTATAGCCATGGCCAGTTCGCGGAGGCCGTAGGCGCCTGTCTTCAGCGTTATGCGCTTGAAGCCGATCTCCCGCAGTCTTTCTATCTCGGCAAGGAAGCTATCCTCGTTGAGGAAGCCAAGGCGGCTGTGCCTCTCGAATTCCTTGAGTGAGCCGTCCTCATAAGCTGCTTTAGTTATCGGGTGCGAAGGATCTGGCGTCACAATATATCCCCTCTTCTTGAGTTCCTGCGCACGCTCTATGCTGTCCACCTTTATCTCACCGCCTATGCACTTGGCACCCTGTCCCCACTTGAGCTCGATGGTATCGATGCCGTGTTTCTTTATGATATACTCGGCTACTCCTAATCTGGTGTCTTCTACATTCATCTGTACCAGCAGTTCGCCATACCCCCATTTGTAGCGTCTGTACCATTCTATGCGTCGATCCATCTCCGGAGATGACACGATCTTGCCCCTAGCGTCCAGTTCAAGCCCAGGATCTATTCCGCAAACGTTCTCGCCGCAAACAAGGGTGATGCCTGTAAGCGCTGCGCCAACGGCAAGATGCTCCCAGTTCTTACGGGCAATCTCTGTGGAGCCCAGGGCCCCGGTGAAAATGGGGATAGCCATCTTAATCTTGCTGTCACGGCCATATTCCGTCTCTGTATTAACGGCCGGAAAGATAGCCGAATCTGAATCGGCGACAATGCCCTCCGGCAACCCTTTAGCACCACACGCGTATCCCTGAATATTCAGGTGCGAGTAGTCCACAGGATAATCTTTATCGCCGCCCGCAGTGATATCGCCGAAAGGCCCGGGGTATAGCAGCTCTCTTCCACGGAAGCTGGCCTTGAAAACCTCGCAGTTCCCCGTGCAGCCGTCAACACACCTGCTGCATAGTCCACTCATCGGCACTACGCTCTTGGATCTGTTAACCGTCCTTGTAGCATCATTAGCATTAGGTCTGTGAAGGTTCATTTTATTTGCCTCCTTTTATAACTTTCCCTATCTTCGAGATTAATTCAATACGCATATAGCTTCATGAGTCTGTGGATCAGCCAGCAGCTTAGCCGTTTTGCCACTAGTCTCCATTACATTAATGACACATATTAAATCCTTGAATTCCCGATAATTCGGCAACGCATCTGCAAACACATTTTTTGCATCGTAGAAGAATTGTTTATTGAACCGGGATTTCCCGTCGCCGGGGTAGACCGGAACATAAAGTATGTCCGATTCTACAAGGTCCTGGAAGAAATGCGTGCCATATGAGAACTCCGGCTTCAGTCCAGACTCCTCGCTTCCTACTTCTACCAGTACAGAGATGTTATCTATTTCCGCATAAGTTACGTTTACACCTAAATCAATATTATTGCTGCCCCATCTGCCCGGACCAATCGCCATTATCCTGCCTTCCTCTTGCCCAAGCCGTTCATTCAGCATGCCTATAACCCGACCCAATGATCTCTTCCTGTTGATTTCAGCCTCGGCATATTTCTTTGGGTCCACAAAAATGATATGTCTGATATCATCAATAATCCCAGCGCTGATGGTGCGCTCCGATGCGAACAGCACTTTATCATCGGGAACATCCACCGGCACATGCACCTCAATCCCGCTGGCCCTGGGCACATGCAGCGCCCGGCATTGCAGCAAATTGATGCTGACCTCGCCTTTCTCGTTGAAGTGCGCTGTGAACTCTATATCGATGGGCTGGCCCCAGGCCTGCTCAAGCACGGTAAGTATCTCATTTAGCATGCTGATTAGCTTGGTTTTCCTAATCAAATTACTGAATGTCAGAACAAGGCCTGCTTCATCAGACAAAGATGAAATGGCATCACGGATATACCCGTCCGCAACCTCGGAGGCAATCATGCCGATCCCTGGATAATCCCTATCAGCAACTAAATCGCTGAATGGTAAAGTCTCGAATTTGTTCGTTTTTAGATTAAGAGTATCAACGAGCTTCTGCGCGTACTTGGCCACCTCCATACCCACCTCTGGGCGCAGCTCCGGGTGGCTCACGGCGATCATCCTCGGGTAGTCCCCGCTTACGCGATTAACAGCGCGGGTGCCAAGGCCAAACACAAGGCGTATCATACCCCTCTTAGGATCGATACGGTTCGTCCACGCGTAGAGATTCCGCGAGAAAGCGACTCCAGCTAGGGTGGGGAAAAAGTATCCTTTATACGGCATGCCCGACACGCGTTGCACCAGTATAGCCATCTGCTCATCGCCTTCATCCAAACCGCGTCTGCGCCTGTACGAAAGAGCATCCGGATTAAGCGCGCTGGCATATACCAGCTTCACCGCTTTCAAAAAGACCTCCAGCCTCTCATCCGGGCTACCCTGGTTAGGGCAGAACTCACTGCGATACTTGCCGGCGAACGCGTCATTGAATCCGTCCTCCAGAAGACTGGATGAGCGTACAATTATCGGAGCCTGCCCGTAATAGTCCAGCATATCCCTGAACTGCTCCATAACATCCGCTGGGAACTTGCCGTGAAGAAATCTGTTCTCCACATCGGCAAAGTCATCCCATGAGAGCTTCCCCTCTCTTGAAAGCTGTAGCCTCAACTCGAACAACCCATTATTTACAAGGAACGTAAAAAAGACATCGGAACCTATATAGAATGAATCATGCTCCTCAAGAACTTGTTCATAGCCATTGCCGCTCGCGTTGGCAGATAAGACGGCACGGGCCATGAGCATGCCGGCCGACTTACCGCCTATGCGACCGGATCCTATGATGCGATCCCTGATACGGAACAAATCCCCTATAGTCATATATTTATTTGACAGATTTATCAGTTTTCTGTGGCTACCAATCATCATTCGCGCAAGCTCATCTTTTAAAGGTGCAATATCACTGCTAATATCAGGCGAATCTTTTCCAAGTCCCTGATAATGCAGAAGCTCGCGATAGACACTGTCCCAGGGCGCAATAGATGTTTTTTTCAGACTGACAGCGCTCCTGCTGGCGGCGTTCAGCACGGAGGCAGCCTCGCCGCTGCGAACGACCGGCTCCCACTCCTCAACCCCCATCCTGTGCGGCAGGAACATATCCGGGGAATGGCGCCCCTCTACTTTCAAAGGATGTATATATTGGCTGCCACTGACATGATAGACATCGATAAGTATCTGAGTAACGGCGCGTATACGTGAAACTGCGCTTTGCCCGTGCTGCTCCCTTCTCAGGGCAAAGTAGGCTATGTCGTCCATTTCAAACAGGTGCGGGCATGTAATCTGGAAGAAGTTCACCAGCAGTTCATCAGTAGCCCACTCATCCACCAGTACTGACAGGTTATCGAAGATGAAGTAAGCGCCCTTTCCCATATCCTCGATCAGTCGAAAAACCTCGCCGCTGAAATAATCGAATCCCTGGCTTGGATCGATGTTCACAACAGCAAGACCGTATCTCGGCTTTACCACCTGAGCATGAGACGCAAAACGCACGTAAACGCATTTGCTTTTATTCCGCATTGCATGTTCGATTAGAGCCTCTGCAAACAACGGGTAATCCTCCAAGCTGTCCAGCTGCCATACCACGTTGTCACCCAACCTAAGTCCCTTCAGCAGATCGTCCAATAGCGGAAGACCGCTGCCGATTATTTCAGGGCGGGCCAATTGCATTTTTGATTCCATATTTGTTACTCACTCTATCGGTTATCGGCAACCGCTTTCCGTTAACCGATAACATAATAATCACTCTGCAGATTTTTGTCAATACCTAGCTCAAACGGCTTAGGAAAACCGGCATAGAAGTGACAGTGACCACATATAACGCGGCCGGTATACAGGCATGAAGAGGTTTACCATAGAAGATCAACAGCTGAGCTGACAATAACTACATGGACAAGGCACAATAGTAAAATAGAAGAATTGCCATTAATATACTGATGTGTTGGACGAAGCAGCCTAAATCTGCAAAGGCGGCTGAGAACCCTCGACAAGCACGTCCTTGGCAACACCGATGAACTCGCGGAATAACGGGTGCGGACAATCGGGGCGGGAGAGAAACTCAGGATGGAACTGGCATGCGATCATAAATGGATGATCTCTAAGCTCGCTTATTTCCACTAGCCTTCCATTAGGCGAAAGGCCGCTGAAACACATGCCGCCGTCTTCAAACATCTTGCGGAATTCATTGTTAAACTCGTAGCGGTGGCGATGTCGCTCATAAACCACAGTTTCTTGATATGCCGCAGCAGCCTTAGAACCCGTCACCAGATGGCATGGATACTCGCCAAGCCGCATTGTGCCGCCTATATACTCGATATCTCGCTGTTCCGGAAGCAGGTCTATCACCGGATAGGCGGTTTTAGGATCGCACTCCGTAGTATTGGGCTCATTCGAGCCCAGAAGATGTCGCGCGAACTCGATGACCATGACCTGCATGCCCAGGCACAGGCCAAGATAAGGTATCTTGTGCGTGCGAGCGTATCTTGCCGCGATTATCATGCCTTCGATACCTCTAATACCGAACCCTCCCGGTACAACGATGCCCTGAGCCGAGTGCAGTGCAGCATCACCATTCTTTTCTAAATCCTCCGAGCTGACCCATTGCACATCGATGCCCAGTCCGTAATGAGCTGCCGCATGACACAGCGACTCCTTAACGGAGATGTACGAATCGTGCAGTTTAACATACTTACCGACAATCGCTATCTTAACATGTCCTTTTGGTGCCTTCATCCGATCAACGATACTACGCCATTCGGCAAGGTCCGGTGTGCTCTGAGGTAAATCGAGTTTCTCGACTACAAGCTCCCCCAATCCGGACTCTTCCAGAACAAGTGGTATCTCATAGATCAGCGGCAGGGTCGGCAACGCTATAACGGCTTTACGCTCAACATCGCAGAAGAGTGAAATCTTGTCTTTGACGTCGTTATTGATGGGCAGATCGCTGCGCAGGATTATCACATCAGGCTGGATACCCATGCGTCGCAGTTCGTTAACGCTGTGCTGTGTCGGCTTTGTCTTAAGTTCCAGGGTGGATTGCAGGTAAGGGAGAAGTGTGAGATGGACGTACATGACATTGTCACGCCCTATATCTGTCCTCATCTGTCGTATAGCCTCAAGGAACGGCTGGCCTTCGATATCGCCTACCGTGCCACCAACCTCGACGATGACGACGCTGGCCCCGCTTTCCTCTGCCACAACGCGTATGCTGCGTTTAATCTCATTTATAACGTGCGGCACCACCTGTATAGTGCCGCCGAGGAAGCCCCCCTGCCGCTCCTGGGAGATTATCGAGTTATATATCTGCCCCGAGGTTACACTAGATGACTTGGTAAGCCTTATACCGATGAATCGCTCGTAATGTCCTAGGTCCAAATCCGTTTCAGCGCCATCGCGGGTAACAAATACCTCCCCGTGTTGGAAAGGAGACATTGTGCCCGGATCCACATTAAGGTAGGGGTCCAGCTTTTGAACGGATACAGAGAGGTTGCGGCTTCTTAGTATCCTGCCGATAGAAGCGACAGCGATACCTTTTCCCACTGAGCTGACCACTCCGCCAGTTACAAAGATATACTTCGTCATCGGCAGGTACCTTATGCCTGCATGTTATCCTGTAGATTATACACCGTAATTGTTACAGAAGTATTTCGTATATACTATATTTCAAATATAAAAAGCCCTAAACTCTTTTCGATATCTAGGGCTTTTCAGCGTAATTCCTTGGTAGCGGGAGTTGGATTCGAACCAACGACCTCCGGGTTATGAGCCCGACGAGCTACCACTGCTCTATCCCGCGGTACTGCCGAATATAATCGCGATGAATTCAGTATACTCAACTCTTAGTGTAGGTCAAGCCCTCGGCCGTTAGTACCGCTAAGCTTAAACGCTCACACGTCTTACACACGCGGCCTATCAAACAGCTAGTCTTGCTGCGGCCTTACTCCTTCCGAAGAAGGATGGCAGATCTAATCTCGGGGCATGCTTCGCACTTAGATGCTTTCAGCGCTTATCACAACCAGACATGGCTACCCAGCAATGCCGCTGGCGCGACAACTGGCACACCAGAGGTCTGTCCCTCCTGGTCCTCTCGTACTAAGGAGAGCCCCCCTCAAATCTGCTGCGCCCACGACGGATAGAGACCGAACTGTCTCACGACGTTCTGAACCCAGCTCGCGTGCCGCTTTAATGGGCGAACAGCCCAACCCTTGGGG
>Ga0172362_10001307_pt1 | contig 21299 bp, 15 predicted proteins | sample LakKivs1_kivu2a2_FD_114534 | JGI IMG/M metagenome (GOLD analysis project Ga0172362, IMG submission 114534) | Sediment microbial communities from Lake Kivu, Rwanda - Sediment s1_kivu2a2 | ecosystem: Environmental > Aquatic > Freshwater > Lake > Sediment | place: Rwanda: Western Province, Lake... | reverse complement strand
GCGCTGGTCGTCCGTCGCGTGGTCGGCGGCGTCTCGTTCACGGTCGCGGACACCGGCATCGGCATCCCCCTCGAGCAGCAGAAGCTCGTCTTCGAGCCGTTCCGGCAGGGGGACGCGACGCTCACGCGGCGCCACGGCGGCGTCGGCCTCGGCCTGCACATCGTGCAGCGCATGGTGGACGTGCTCGGCGGCACGGTGCGGCTGGACAGCCGCCCGGGCAGCGGTTCGACCTTCACGATCGTGCTTCCCGACGGCGACCGCCGCGGCCCGGCGGCGCTCGCCGGCACCGCGACCGCTTCGTGCGACGCGGTCACGGGTCTGCCCGGCCCCGCCATGCTGCGCGACCGTCTCGCCGACGCGGTGCAGTACACCGACGAAGGAACCGTCACGGGTGCGCTGCTCTATGTCGCGCTCGAGCCGGGCAGCTTCGGCTCGGCGGTCGCCCGCAATGCGCTGCTCTGCATGGTCGGCGAGCGCCTCGCGTCCGTGCTCCGCACGACGGACACCGTGGCGCGCGAGGGGGACGGGGACTTCCTGCTGCTGCTGCCGGGCCGCCTGCCGCAGCGGCGCGTCGTGGAGGTCGCGCACCGCGTGCTGGGCGTCCTCGACGGCGACCTGCTGCTCGACGACCGGCCGGTCCGGGTGAAGGCATCGATCGGCGCCGTCGCCGTGGCCGGCAGTGACGCCGCCTCCGCCGACGCCACGGTAGCGCGCGCGCGCCAGGCGGCATCACGCGCGCAGCGCGACGGCACGGCGATCCACGTCGACCACTTCGGCTGACCCGCGTCGCGGGCCAGCGGCGCGGCCCGCTCAGATTGCGGCGGCGCCGGTCTGCAGCGGAAGCGCGCCCGGCAGGACCACGCACACCGTGGTTCCCGCGCCCATCCTGCTCGCGACGGTGATGTCGCCACCGAGGACGCCCACCGCGCGGTGCACGAGCGCGAGGCCCAGCCCGAGACCCTCGTGGCGGCGCCGGCTGGTCGCGTCCACCCGCGTGAACACGTCGAACATCTCGTCGACACGCTCCTGCGGCATCCCCTCGCCAGTGTCCCGCACGGTGATCTCGATCGCACCTGTGCTCTCCGCGCGTCGCGCGCGCACCGTGACCGAGCCCTGCGCGGTGAACTTGTAGGCGTTGCTCAGCAGGTGGAACAGCATGCGCCGCCCGAGCTGCGCGTCGATGCGCGGATGGCTCGCGTCGCGGTCGATCTCGACGTTCAGGTCGAAGCGCCTCTCGTGATCGCGCTCGACGACCTCGACCATCTCGTCCACCACCGCGCGCAGGTCGAGCTCGGTGTAGACCGCGCGACCGCGACCGGCCTCGAGGTCCACGTACAGCAGCACGTCCTCGATCAGCGACGTGAGGTGGCACGCGCGGTCGACGATCGAGTGCATCATCTCGCGCTGGTCCTCGTTCCCGACGTCGTCGAAGTCCTCGCTGAGCAGGCTCGCGAAGCCGACGATCGCGTTGAGCGGCGTGCGCAGCTCGTGCGAGATGACGGCGAGGAACTCACGCTTCGCACGGCTGGACTCCAGCACGGCGTCGGTGAGCCGGCTGATCGTCCGCTCGCGCTCCGCCAGGCTCAGCTCGCGCGACTGCAGCGAGCTCCGCGTGACGCCGAGCTCGATCTCGAGCTTCTCGGTGATCTCGCCGGTCGCGTCGCGCGTCTGCGCGACGGTCAGCGCTTCCCCGATGGCACTTGCGATGAGCGGGATGGCATTGTCGGCTGCGAAGCTGTGCGCCGGCGCCGCGAGGCGGTGGAGCACGATCGTCCCGCGGCGCTCGTCGCCGATCGAGAAGGGAACCACCTGGAACGTCTCGGCGGCGAACTCTCCCGGCCCGAGCGCCTCCCAGCCGCCCGAAGACGAAGGCTTGAGCCACGCGAAGGGCTCTGCGACCCCGCTCGCGTCGGCGAGGCTGATCCAGGTCTCGACGCCGTAGGGCTCCGACGGACCGCCGAGGACCTCGGCCTGCGTCGCGAAGCCGAGCACCGACGAGCGGCTGCTGCCTTCGGGGCGCGACAGGATGGCGCAGCTCTCGGCGCGCAGCTCGTGGGTCAGGATGCCCGCGACCTCGCGCGCGCACGCGCGCAGCCCGGGCATGCGCCGCAGCGCCGCGAGCACGGAGCGGATCGCCCCGAGATAGGCGATCGCATCGTCACGCTGGGCTTCGACGGTCGCCAGGGTATCGCGCAGGACGGACTCCAGAGCCATGCTCAGGACCTCGACACGCCCGGCGAGCCGCCGGCCAGCTCGGTCCAGGACTCGCGCGTCAAGCCGCAGCATTCCGCGGCGCTCCGCGCGGCGGCGGCGTGCAGCTCGCTCGCTTCCGCGAGCAGCAGCTTCCCGTCGGGATGGCGCGTCATCAGATTCGCGGTGACGATCAGCGTCGGCAGCCCCGCTGCGGGATGCGCCGCGTGGTGCTGGGCAACGGCCTGCACGATCGCAGGCGGCAGGTTCCACGCCTCGAAGAGCCAGCCGCCGACGACGCCGTGATCGACGCCGATTCGCTCCCGCTCGAGGTTCTCGATGCCCTCTTCCGCTTCCGGACCGACGTACAGGGAAGCGAAGCGCCGCATCAGCAGCATGCGACCCGCGTCGTGCAGCAGTCCCGCCGTGAACGCATCGTTGCGGTCGCCCATCTTCGTGCGCATCGCGAGCAGGCGAGCCGTGGTCGCGGTCGCGAGCGAGTGGTGCCAGATCCGGTCGACCTCGGCGCCGGAGAGTCTACCCCCGACGGTGTCGAAGACCGCCACGCTCAGCGCGAGGCTGCGCACCAGCGCGACGCCCAGGACGGTGACGGCGCGTTCGACGCTGTCGACGGTCCGCGCCTGTCCGAAGAAGCTGCTGTTCGCGGTCTTGAGAACCTTCGCCGTCAGGCCGGGATCACGCTCGATCGCCCCGAAGAGATCGCCCAGGCCCGCCTTCTCGTCGTCGAGGATCTGCAGGATCTCCAGCATCATCGCCGGCGCGCTGGGGACCGTGTCGTGCCCGATGATGTCCGCACGAAGGCTCTGCAGCGAGATCGCGTCGATTGCGGTGACCGACCCGTTCTGTGGCGCGAGCGGCTCGCTCGTGCCCTCGGCCATGGCGGCTGCGTCCGAGTGCAACTCCATTTCCTCCGGCGCCCGGTTTTCGTGCCGATCGACGCGATACTTGAGCGGCCAGACGTACCTTTTCGTCCACCCGCGATGCGTCCTGGCGGAGCCTCGCGCTGCGTCGCGGCGAGGGCCTTGGCGTGCGCCAGGCCACAGCGTAGAGAGAGAGCCGGAATGGCGAACGAACGGGCCACCCGCCGCGCAGAGGCCATCGCAGCGCCGCTGGCTCTCGCGGCCACGTACCGTCGCGAGGTGGCGGCGAGCCTCGCCCGCGTGTGGGAGAACGTCCACGACTGGGAGCACCTGCCGTGGCTGCACGCGACGTCGTTCGCGGCGGCCGAGCCGCTCGCACGCGGTCCGCGCGGCTGGCGCGTCCGCCTGATCGCCCAACCCGGCGACCCGGCGAGCGCGCAGGTGATCGAGCTCGACGCCGACGAGCCCGGCCAGCGCTACCGGGTCGTGACCCGTGAGGGCCCGGGCCGCGGCAGCGAGATCCGCGTCCACCTCGAGCCGCGGGCGGCGCACGTGACGGGCGTCGAGGTCGAGTTCCACGTCCCCACCATGCCGCCCGCGAAGCTCGCGCGGATCGGCGCGCGCTACGTCGAGCTCTATCGGCGGCTCTGGGACGAGGACGAGGAGATGATGATCGAGCGCGAGCGTGCCTGCGCGCTCGTCAAGAACGAAGCCGTGCCGCACGAGGACCGGCGGCTCGACCTCGGCCCGGTCGCGGCGGTGCGGGCGCGCGTGCCGTTCCTGGTCGACCTCGGTGGCCGGCCGTTCCGCGTGCTGGAGCTCGACGGTGACCTGGTCGCGCACGCGGCGACCTGCCCGCACCGGCTGGGTCCGCTGGGCCAGACGCCCGTGCGCGACGGCTGCGTCACGTGCCCGTGGCACGGCTACCGCTTCGATGTCCGGACCGGGGCCAGCGCGGACGGGCGCCGCATGCGGCTCGCGACCGCGCCGCAGGTCTCCCTCGAGGGCGGCCGTGTCGTGCTCCACCGGGCGCCCTGAAGCGCCCGGTGGCGATCCGGTGGAAGCGTCGATCGGAATCGGTTGCGTCGCGCGCGCGCGGGGACTACTTCGACCGCATGGGCAACGACGACCCTGGCAGTAGCCGCTTCGGCTCGAAGAGCCGCCTGACGTAGTCGTCCCCGCTCGGTCAGGACCCGCGGGAACGGCGGAGTTCCGACCGATGAGTCCTTCCAGCCCCCCACCACCGAGCGACGAGCTCGACCGCGACGTCGACGTCGACGAGCTGACCGGTGCCGAGCTCGCCGAGGTCTGGGCACTGCTCGACGTGGAGGAGCGCCGGCACGCGTTGCCGCTGCTCCCCCGCCGCGACGCCGAGGAGCTCTTTCTCGCCCGCCCGACCCCCGAGCAGGCCGAGCTGATACTCCACCTGCCGGCGGACGAACGCCGCGCGTGGCTGCGCCTGCTGCCACCGGACGACGCCGCCGACCTCGTACAGCACGCGCCGCCCGAGACGCGCAGCACGCTGCTCGACCTGCTCGACCCCGCAACCCGGCGCGAGGTCCGCGGTCTGCTCGCCTACGCCGACGACGAGGCCGGCGGCCTCATGAACCCGCACTACGCCCGGCTGCGCCCGGAGATGACGATCACCGAGGCGATCGGCTACCTGCGGCGGTACGCGCGCGAGCACCGTGAGGGCCCCTACTACCTGTACGTCCTCGACGCCGAGCAGCGCTTGGTCGGTACGGTGTCGTTCCGCGAGCTGTTCGCCGCAGAGCCCGGCGCGCGCATCGCCGACGTCATGCGGCAGGAGCTCGTGACCGTCAGCGACGACACCGACCAGGAAGCGCTGAGCCGGCTGTTCGAGACACACCGCTTCCTCGCGCTCCCGGTCGTCGACGAGCAGGGGCGCATGAAGGGCGTGGTCACGATCGACGACATCGTCGAGGTCGTGCAGGAGGAGGCGACCGAGGACATCCAGAAGATGGGCGGCACCGAGGCCCTCGACGCGCCCTACCTCGCGACCGACTTCTTCACCCTCACGCGCAAGCGTGCCGGCTGGCTCTCGGTGCTGTTCGTGGGCGAGATGCTGACGGCCACCGCGATGGGCTGGTTCGAGGACGAGATCGCGCGCGCCGTCATCCTCGCCCTCTTCATCCCGCTCATCATCTCGAGCGGCGGCAACTCGGGATCGCAGGCGACGACGCTGGTGATCCGCGCGATGGCGCTCGGCGAGGTGCGGCTGCGCGACTGGTGGCGGGTCATGCGGCGCGAGCTCGCGTCCGGGCTCGTGCTCGGCGGCATCCTCTCGGCCATCGCCGTGCTGCGCTTCGTGGTGTGGCAGCTCGCCTTCGACGCGTACGGCGAACACTGGGTCCCGATCGCGATCACGGTCGCGGGCAGCCTGGTCGGCGTGGTCACCTTCGGCACGCTCGCCGGCTCGATGCTGCCGTTCGTCCTGCGCCGGCTCGGCCTCGACCCGGCGAGCGCCTCGGCGCCCTTCGTCGCGACGCTGGTCGACGTCACGGGAGTCCTCATCTACTTCTCGCTGGCGAGCGTCCTGCTGCGCGGAACGCTCCTCTAGCGGCCGCTGCTCGGCGCGTCGTTGTCGCGGCCCGTCGATCGAGCTATCCGCGACAGATGGCAATCGTCGCTACGCAGGACCTCGACGGCATCCGCACCAAGCTCACCGGCTGGCTCGCCGCGCACCTTCCTGCCGGTGCGAGCGGCCTCGAGATCTCCGACCTGAAGATCCCCGAGGGCGCCGGACACTCGAACACCACGCTGCTGTTCGACGCACGGTGGACCGAGACCGGGGCCTCGCGGACGGGCGGCTTCGTCGCTCGCGTGCGCCCGCACGGGCGCGGCGTGTTCCCCGAGTACGACATGCGCCTGCAGTACCGCTGCATGGAGATTCTCGGTGCGCACTCGAACGTTCCCGTACCGCGCATGCTGTGGTTCGAGGAGGACGAGAAGCTGCTCGGCGGTCCGTTCTACGTGATGGAGAAGCTCGACGGCGTCGTGCCGGCGGACAATCCGCCTTACGCGATCGCCGGCTGGGTCGCCGAGGCGTCGCCGGCCGACCAGGACGCGCTGTGGCGCCGCTCGATCGCGGTGCTCGCCCGGATCCACCGGCTCGACTGGAGAAAGCTGGGCTTCGACTTTCTCGACCGTCCCCTCTACGGCCCGACCGGCTTCGAGCAGCAGATCGCGTACTACCGCGAGTACATCGGCTGGGCCGCGAGCGGGCGTGGCACGCCGGACCTCGACCAGACCCTGGTCTGGCTCGAGACGCACAAGCCCGACGACGACCGGATCGTGCTCAACTGGGGCGACGCGCGCATCAGCAACATGATGTACCGTGACTTCGCGCCGATCGCGGTGCTCGACTGGGAGATGGCCTGCCTCGGCCCGCCCGAGGCCGACCTCGCGTGGTTCGTGTTCATGAACGAGTTCCTGACCAACGCGATCGGCCTGCCCGGCGTCGCCGGCTTCCCTGGCCGCAGCGAGACCGTGGCCGAGTACGAGAAGCACGCGGGCTTTCGCGTGCGCGACCTGCACTACTTCAGCGTGTGGGCGGCGTTCCGCTTCGCGGTGATCATGGAGGCGATCGAGACGCTCATGGCGCACAACGGCATGGACTCACCCGGCATCGGCGGCATGGCGCGCACCGCCCTCGCCAAGGTACGCGCGGGCGGAGACTGAGCCTCGCAGCGGCAGCCCACTCAGCGCGCCGGCCGCCGCACCTGGAGACGCAGCGCCAGGATGATCTCCGGCTCGGCCGGGCGCACGCGCCCGACGCCGCGCACGCGGGCGCCGGGCGGGATCTCGTCGCAGGTCAGCGCCGGCTCGACCACGGTGTCCGCGCCGATCAGCACCGCGACGACCCCGTCGCCGTCGTCGAGCTGCAGCACACCGCGGGCGCAATCCGTACCGACGACCGCACCCGCGATCCGCACGTCCGCGCTGCCGGGGCCGCGCGCCACCACGATGCGCGTCGCCGCGATCGGGCCCGCCTGACGGACACGCAGGCGACCGAGCCCGGCCACACGGTCGCCGACCGCGATGTCGCCGCAGACCAGCATGGCGCCGGAGCGATCGGTGACGATGGTGTCGGCGCCGACGCGAAGCCGCGTCCGCTGCTCGTCGTCCGCGACGATCAGCGTCCCCTCGCGGCAACGCACCACCGCCGCGAAGCCCGCGAACGGCACGTCCTCGACCACGTCGGGTCGCGCGCCGCGCTCGGCGCCGATCGTGATCGAAAGCGCCGTGACGTCGCTGCCGGCTCCCGAGTCGGGCGCGAACACGCCGTCGATCGCGATGCGCTCGCCCGTGGCCGCGTCCGCGCAGCTGGCGGCACTCCCGTCGCGTCGCACGATGCGCGTGTCGTCGATCAGCTGCACGAGGAACTGCCTAGGCTCCCTGCGCTCGTCCTCGACCAGCAGCACGCCACCGGCGCAGTCCGCCTCGAGCACGCGGCCCAGGAACCCGACCTGCCGCCCGGCCTCGGCCTCGATGCGGCCGGGCGAGACCACGACGTCGGCGAGCACCACGAGCGCCCCGGCCGGCACGTCGACGACCTGCGTGGCCTCGACGTCGCCGCTGCGGAAGCGCACGGTCACCTCGCCCGCGAAGTCGCCATCGAGCGCAAAGTTGCCCTCGGCGTCGGTGGTCGTCGCGACCCCCGGCGCCTCGTCGATCGAGACGTCCACCTCGGGGAGCGCGAGCGGCGTCGCCTGCTCGATGTCGCTGCTCGCGACGACGGCGACCACGTTGCCGGCCACCGAGGCGGTGATGCCGGTACCGATCGGGCCGCCGTCCGCAGCGAAGCCGCCGCCGCCCGAGCAGCCGGCGATGGCGGCGAGCAGCAGCAGGGATGCGGTGGCACGGAGGATGGCGTCGAGCGCGTTCATTCGGACCTCTTCCTGACGGCGCCGCGGGCGGTGATGCGGCCCGGCAGGCCGGGCTTCCCGGACGCGCCGGCCGTCGCGGCGGCGGCGCGCGCGGCGCCGTCGTCGGTCTCGACCGGCTCTTCGAACCAGTACGTGGCGAGCACGACGCGCGAGCGAGCGCCGCCCGGAGCGTCGGGGTTGCGGTCGCGGTCTTGCGCGCCGAGAAGCGCGTTGGCGCGCCGGATGAGGGTCTCGCCCTCCTCGCGTGCGGCCGCGCGCAGCGTCGGCAGCGCGTCCGCGCCGACGTTGTCGTAGATCACCTTGCGCTGCAGCCACGGTGCGTCGGGCTGCTCGATGTTGTGCGCGATCGTGCGAAAGAGCTCGGCGGGCTCGGATCCGAGCAGGTCGAGCCGGGTGCCGAGGTCCTGCGTCGCGACGTTGGCCTCGCGCTCGAGGACGACCGTACCGTCGCCGCGCCACGACACGGCATCGACGCGCAGCATCTCGTCGAGCACCGAGCGCACCGGCCCGTCGAAGCCGGCGTCGCCGACCAGGCGCGCGAAGCTCGCGCGCGCACGCCCGCGCCCTTCGTACGGCAGCGCCAGTGGGCGGCCGGCGCGGTCGGTGTAGGGCGCGCCGGCGAGCCAGCGGCCGATGACGCGCGTCACCACGGAGCGCTCGAGCGGCGGCGCGTTGCGCTCCTCGCGCGGCAGGCGCCTGAGCCGCGCGATCTCCTTGCGGTGGATTCCCGTGACCAGCGACACGCGGCTGTCGGTCTGCTTCTTCGCCGGCAGCGCGAAGTCCTCCTCGGCAACCTCGACGAAGAGCCCACGCACCACGCGATCGAACACCGGATAGGACACGCCCCAACCGAGGAGCTGCCGCACCACGGGGCGCAGCAGCCTGCGGATCGTGACGACCAGCGCGTCCTCGGGAATTCGCGGCACGGTTCACACCCTAGCAAGCGGTCCGGCAGCGCGAGCCGCGGCCCGCCGACGTCGCGGCGACTGCGCGAGAGACAGGAGCCGCGCGGACGTCGGACGGGCCACGGACGTCATCCCGCCCTGTGCGGGACGAGCCGAGCGACGCGGGGGGGCGCCGTCACTCGGTCGCGGCCGGGCAGGCGGCGACGCACGCCTGCGTTCCGGAGAAGCACTCCGACGCCGCCGCAAGGAACGGGTCGTGGCACGCGCCGACGCACGACTCGAGATCCGCTCGCGCGCTCGTGCACGCGTCGGAATCGCGATCGGCGGAGCAGGCCTCGCGCACCGCGTCGCGCAGGTCGGCGCAACCGGCGCGGCACTCCTTCAGCTCCTCGTGCGCCGGCGCGACGCACTCTCGACCGTCGCCGACGCAGTCGCGCACGCAGGCGCGGTCCTTGCCCTCGGCGTCGATGCGCGGGCACGACGCGCTGCACGCCGCCGCCTCCTCGCGGCACGCCTGGCGCCCGCCCTGGAGCTCCTCGCGGCAGGGCTCGCCACACGAGCGCAGCGCTTCACGCGCCGCCTTGCAGGCATCGCTGCGGCCGCCCGCGCACGCGGCCTCTGCGGCCTCGTGCTCGGCGGGACAGGTCGATGCGAGGCAGGAGCGCAGCTCCTGCTGCACCGTCCTGATGCACTCGCGCGCGCCGCACTCGCTCGCGCACGCGGGATCGATGCCGCGCCCGCCGCGCGGCCCGCGCTGACCCCCGTCGCCACCCGGACGCCGCTCCGCGAATGCCGCTCCGGCGAGGGTCAGTCCCACGGCCACGGCCGCCACCAGCACCAGCCACCGGTTCCCCGTTCTCTCGTTGATCCTCATCGCTTCTCTCACAGTTCTCGGCCGCCCGAGGCGACCGGGTTCGGGGCGGCGCCCACCGATCGTGGCCCCCCACAGGGGCGACACCGTCTTCGTCATAAAATGGGAAATATTCCCATTTTTAATCCGATGCAAGCAGAATCTCGCAGCGCGCGGAAACCGGCTTGCCCGGCTGCCCGGCGACGCGATACGCGAGCCGCCTGGAGGATGTTCCGATGCGCGCACGCTGCCTTTCACCGGTTCTCACGGTTCTGCTGGCGCTCTGCCTCGCGATCCCGGTGCGGAGCGACGCGGCCTCCTGCCGCCGGCTTCGCGATGCCGACCCGGCCGGCGCGAGCGCCCTGCTGCCGATCTGTCCCCCGATCACGATCGACCTCGATCGCGGCGGCGCCGCGAGTCCGCTCGTCGAAGGCCCGATCACCGGCGGCTCACGCAACCGCCCGACGGTCGCAGGGACCGCGTTCGACCTCGCCCAGGTGGGCTACGAGGTGGCGGAGTTCTTCCTCACCGGCACCGCGACGGCGTACCGCAACGACGGTCCGCTGGACTCCGGCGGGCGCTGGCGCGTCGCGCCAGCCTCGACCGCGCCGTACAAGACGCGCATCGTCGTGTACCGACCGTCCGACCCGGCCCGCTTCAGCGGGACGGTCGTCGTCGAGTGGCTCAACGTGAGCGGCGGCCTCGATGCGGCGCCCGACTGGATCACGTTGCACACGGAGATCACGCGCCGCGGCGCCGTCTGGGTCGGCGTGTCGGCGCAGTTCGTCGGCATCGAGGCGGGTCCGTCGCCGCTCACGCCGCTGTCCGGCGGGCTCAAGGCCGTGGATCCGGGGCGTTACGGTACGCTGTCGCACCCCGGCGACAGCTACTCGTACGACATCTACTCACAGGTGGGGCGCGCGCTGCGCGCGCCCGACGGCCCCGATCCGCTCGGCGGCCTCCGGGTCCGCAAGCTGCTCGCAGCCGGCGAGTCGCAGTCCGCGTTCCGCATGACGACGTACGTGAACGCCGTCGACCCCGTCGCGCGCGTCTACGACGGCTTCTTCGTGCACAGCCGCGGCGGCGGCAGCGCACCGCTGTCGCAGGATCCGCTGCCACAGATCCGCACCCCCGACGTGGTGCGGATCCGCACCGACGTCCGCGTGCCGGTGCTGACGTTCCAGACCGAGACCGACGTCCTCGTGCTCGGGTCGTATCCCGACCGCCAGCCCGACTCGCGCAACATCCGCCTCTGGGAGGCGGCAGGCACGTCGCACGCCGACACCTACACGCTCAACGTCGGCTTCTCCGACGTCGGCGGTGACCCGTCGGTGGCCGCCGTCCTGGTCACGGCGGCGCCGCTGCCGGGAATCATCGAGTGCGACTTGCCGGTCAACTCGGGACCGCAGCACTGGATCGGCAAGGCTGCGCTCCGGGCCCTCGAGCGCTGGGTCGGCGGTGGCCTCGCACCGGCACGCGCACCGCGTCTGACGGTCTCCGCGAACGGCGGCGACCCGGAGTTCGTCGTCGACGCGAACGGCAACGTGCTCGGCGGCATCCGGACGTCCTACGTCGACGCCCGGGTCGCGACGCTGTCGGGTCTCGGCCAGACGGGCGGGTCGTTCTGCCGCATCTTCGGCACCACCGCCCCGCTCGACGCGGCGACCATCCGCCAGCGATGGAGCAGCAACGCCGAGTACGTCGCCGACGTCAAGAACGCGAACGACACGGCCGTCCGGCGCGGCTTTCTGTTGCAACCGGACGCGGATCTGATCCTCGAGTACGCGCGCACCTCCGGCATCGGAGACTGACGTCCGTACCGGCTTCGCCGACCACGAAGGATGGAACCGGCAGGGCGTTCCATCTGACGTCCGCACCGGCTTCGCCGACCAGGAACGTCAGCGGCGCGCCATCGAAATGACGAGGGCCCTGCCCGGGATGCGCAGCACCCGGACAGGGCCCTCGAAAGCGAACGGCTCTCGCCGTTCCGTCCCGGCTTGAGCCGGGACTCGTTCATTCGATCGTGGATCGGGCGCCGTCGAGCAGCGAACTCAGCGGCGCCCCGTCGAGCGCGGTGGCGTGTCCATCCCTAGCCTCCGTTGTTCTTTCGTCCGCCGAAGATTCGTGGACCGCCGTGCAGGCGGCCCAGTTGCCGCCTGGCCTTCTTTCAGGAGTGAGCTCCTGAGACACCCCCAGTTGGCGCCCGGACACGCGCTCAGTCAAGACCCTTTCTTCCTTCGCACGGCGGGTCCACGCGCACGACGGTGCGCCTGCATCGAACCGCGTCGTCACGATCGCGGCTCGCAGCAAGGCGACCCGCGATCCGACGACCGTGCCGAGGAGGCTCCGAGCTTCGCTCCGGCGCCAGCCATCGGCTCCGTCAAGCACCAACTCTCCCGGATCGCGGCCGTCCCAGCATCGGGCGTGCATCGCTTGACCGCGTCCGGGCGGGCGGATACCGCGTCGGGGCCGGGCCGATCCGGCCCCGACGCCGACCGGAGGGACCGCGACCATGCAGCTCTGGACGCCCGAGATGGAGGCCGAGCGCGCCGGCGCGCGCGCGGCGGTCGCAAACGGCATCGACGCGTTCGCGCAGCTGCTCGGCGGACGCGAGCCGTCGTCGACGACCGACGTGATGGCGATCGTGCGCGAGCGCCGCGAGGCGATGCGCAGGGTGACGTTCCCCGTGCCCGACGCCCGTCCCGCGGAGATCGCCGGCGTGCCGTGCCGGGTGTTCGCCCCCGAAGGCGCTGCGCGCGGCGTGTACCTGCACTTCCACGGCGGCGGCATGATCACCGGCTCGCCCGAGATGAACGACGTCGCGAACCAGCAGATCGCGCGCCAGCACGGCGTCGCGGTGGTGTCGGTCGACTACCGGCTCGCGCCCGAGCACCCGTACCCCGCCGGGCCCGACGACGGCATCGCGGTCGCGAAGTGGCTGCTCGAGAACGCCGAACGCGAGCTCGGCAGCGGGCGGCTCATCACCGGCGGGGAGTCGGCGGGCGGATACATGGCCGCGACGGTGCTGCTGCGCGCGCGCGACGAGTTGCAGGCGATCGACCGCTTCCTGGGCGCGAACCTGGTGTTCGGCGTGTTCGACTGGGGGCGCTCGCCGAGCCAGCGCGGCCTCCGCGCGTACGAGGGACCGGACGTGCTCGACCCGGCCGCGATCCTCTTCTTCACCGAGTGCTACCTGCCGGGCCGCACCGACGACGAGCGGCGCGACCCGGCGATCTCGCCCGCGTTCGCCGACCTGCGCGGGTTGCCGCCGGCGCTGCTCAGCGTCGGCACGACCGACCACCTGCTCGACGACACGCTGATGCTCGCCGTTCGTCACGCCGCCGCGGGAAACGACACCGAGCTCTTCGTCGCGCCCGACATGCCGCACGGGTTCCCGTTCTTCCCCTGCGCGCTCAGCGCGCGCTGGCTCGACCGCACGGCGAAGTGGTTCGAGAGCGTGCTCGGATAGCGAACTCGCTGGCTTCACCCCACCTGCAGGCGGGCCCTTGGCCCGCCTGCTGCGTGCGTTCGCAATTCTTGCGCACGCTCTCAGGCGTCGCGATCGCGCTCGGCGGTCACCAGGCGCAGGACCTCGTAACGCTCGATGCAGACCTCCTCGGCGAGGAGCGCGACCTCGTCGAGCGAGGTCTGCCGCTGCGGGTGGCTCGTCCAGCCCGCGTACTGCGCGGCCGATGCCCACAGGATCGTCACCACCAGCGGCCCGTTCGGATCGTCGGACACCTGGAGCTCCGTGGACAGCGCACCGGAGCCGGCCAGCGCGTCGAGCAGTGCCGCGCCGTCGCGGAAGCGCGCGATCATCTCGTCGCGCTTCCCCGGCTTCGCGAACATGGTGGCAATGATCCGCAGCGGCCGCTGCGCGTCCTCGTCGGGTGCGATCGCCGGCTCGCGGATGATCGCCCGTGGTACGCCGCCGGACGCGTCGTCGCGCCCGGCCTGCGCCTCGAGCGCGGCGAGCCGGCTTGCGAGCTGCGCACGCTTGTCGTTCAGCTCGCGCCAGTCGGTGATGTCGCGCGCGACGACGGTCAGCACCTGCGTCGCCGGAAAGAGGCGCTGCTCGTACCAGCGGCCGAACATCGGCAGGTACTCGTCGAAGACGTCCTCGGCCTGCGTCTCCATCGCGCGCGTGTAGCGACGGTAGGTCTCGAGCTCGCGGCCCTCCGGGAACACGTCCCACACGCACCTTCCGAGCAGCTCATCGGGGCGACACTTGTGGTTGATCTCGGCCTGTCGGTTCATGAAGACGTAGCGCCACTCCAGGTCGAACGTCACCACGGCGTCCGGCAGGCGGTGCAGGAGGCCGGCCCCGGGCGCGCGGCCGACGGCGCGCAGCTGGCTTCGCTGCATCGCGCGATCGGCCACTCCGGGCGGACGCTTGCGTGTGATCGCCGCGTGGGGCGACTCGCCACGCAGGGCGGCCGGCCTCCGCGCCCGCGACGCTGAGCCTGTCGTCTTCACAGCCTGACCATCCGGGCCGGATGCGCCCGCATGCCACGAACTGATAGTCGACGGTGCGTCGCAGTGCGAGCGAATTCGTGCGTCGACGCGCCGTCGCGGCGGCTCGGGAGCATGGGTTCGGGCGGGGAACGGTCCCAGGTCGACTCCACCACGCCGTGCGCACTCGACCGGCGTGCGACCCTGGGAGCGGCGCGCGGGATCCGGTTCGGCTTCCCGCGGCAAACGTCGCACGTCCGAGGGGAAGGTCGCCCACTGACACGTGTCGTCTCGGGTGCGGCGGCGGGCCGGCCCGCCGCCGCACCCGAGGCTTGTCCTCGCTCGGCCGGGGCTGATAACGACCGACCGCTGGACGGTGCACCCGCACGGGCGAAGTCCGGCTCCGGCAACGATCTCCCAGCGAGGGCCTCTCGATGACACCCTACCGACGTTCTCCGCGCCCCCTCCGCCTGCCGACCCTGGCCATCGCCACGGCACTGCTCGCGACCGGCCCGGGCGCAGCCCGTGCCCAGGCGCCGTCCTTCGTGAACTTCGAGTCCGGCCAGGTGCGACCGCTCGCGCTCTCGCCCGACGGGACGCGCCTGTTCGCGGTGAACACGCCGGACAACCGACTCGAGATCTTCTCCGTCGGGGCCGGCGGCGCACTGACCCACGTGGCGGCCGTGCCGGTCGGCCTCGAGCCGGTCGCGGTGGCACCGCGCGGCACCGGCGAGGTGTGGGTGGTCAACCACCTGTCGGATTCGGTGAGCGTCGTCGACGTCGTCTCGACCCCGCCGCGCGTCGTCCGCACGCTGCTCGTGGGCGACGAGCCGCGCGACATCGTGTTCGCCGGCCCGGGCGGCAACCGCGCGTTCGTCACCACAGCGCACCGCGGACAGAACATCGGCTTCGACCCGCAGCTCATCACCGCCGGCGTCGGCCGCGCCGACGTCTGGGTGTTCGACGCGACGAACCTCGGCACCTCGCTCGGCGGGACGCCGCTGACCATCGTCACGCTGTTCGGCGACACGCCGCGCGCGCTCGCCGCGAGCGCGGACGGCAGCAAGGTCTACGCGGCGGTGTTCTTCTCGGGCAACCGGACCACCGTGGTCTCCGAGGGCAGCGTCTGCGACGGCGGCTCGACGCAAGGTGCCTGCACCGTCAACGGCACGTCGGTGCCCGGCGGCATGCCGGCGCCGAACGCCAACTTCCAGGGCCAGCTCGCGCCCGAGACCGGACTGATCGTCAAGTACAATCCGGCTGCCAGCCAGTGGCAGGACGAGCTCGGCCGGAACTGGAACAACGCGGTCCGCTTCAACCTGCCCGACTTCGACGTGTTCGCGATCGACGCCAACGCGGCGACGCCGGCCCAGGTGCAGAGCTGGTCGGGGGTCGGCACCGTGCTCTTCAACATGGTCGCGAGCCCGACCGACCCCGACAAGCTCTACGTCACCAACACCGAGGCGCGGAACGAGGTGCGCTTCGAGGGTCCGGGCCTCGCACTCAACTCGACCACCGTGCGCGGTCGCCTGCACGAGGCGCGCGTCACCGTCATCGACGGCACCAGCGTGCTCCCGCGTCACCTGAACAAGCACATCGACTACGACCAGATCCCGCCGCCCGCGGGTACGCTCGAGAAGAGCCTCGCGACGCCGGTCGGCATGGCGGTGAGCAGCAACGGCCAGACGCTCTACGTCGCGGCCTTCGGCTCGAGCAAGGTCGGCGCGTTCTCGACCAGCGAGATCGACGCGAACACCTTCGTGCCCGACGCGGCCGACCACGCGACGCTCACCGGCGGTGGACCGTCGGGGCTCGTGCTCGACGAGGCGCGCAGCCGCCTCTACGTGCTCACCCGCTTCGACAACTCGATCTCGGTCGTCGACACGACGACGCTCGACGAGGTGGCGCACGTGCCGGTGTACAACCCGGAGCCGGCGGCGGTCGTCGCGGGACGCCCGGTGCTCTACGACGCCGCGTTCTCGTCGAGCAACGGCGAGGCGTCGTGCTCTGGCTGCCACGTCTTCGGTGACCTCGATCAGCTCGCCTGGGACCTCGGCAACCCCGACGACCCGGTCACGACGAACCCGATGAACATCAAGCTGCTGGTCTTCGCCTCGGACGACGACATCAACGGCGACGCCGAGGTCGACGAGTTCCACCCGATGAAGGGTCCGATGACGACGCAGACGCTGCGCGGCCTCGCGACCAGCGGCCCGATGCACTGGCGCGGCGATCGCGCGAACGGCTTCTTCGGCATCGGCACCGACGAGGCGCTGTCGTTCGACAACTTCATCGTCGCCTTCGAGGGCCTGCTCGGGCGCGAGAGCCTGATCCCGACCCCCGACATGCAGGACTTCACCGACTTCGCCCTGACGATGACGCTGCCGCCGAACCCGATCCGCGCGCTGAACAACGCGCTCACCGCCGACCAGCAGGCGGGACGCAACTTCTACGTCGGCAGCCGGCGCTCCGACGGCATCCAGACGATCCCCGACGCCGGCTTCAACTGCAACGGCTGCCACACGCTCGACCCGTCACAGGGCTTCTTCGGCACCAACGGCGACGCGAGCTTCGAGAACGAGCTGCAGATCCTCAAGGTCGCGCACCTGCGCAACATCTACCAGAAGGTCGGCATGTTCGGGATGATGTCGGTGCCGTTCCTCAACGCCGGCGACAACGGCCACAAGGGCGACCAGATCCGCGGCTTCGGCTTCCTGCACGACGGCTCGATCGACACCGTGTTCCGCTTCTTCCAGGCGACGGTGTTCAACAATGCGAACGGCGTCGGCTTCAACGGCGGCGACACGCAGCGCCGGCAGATGGAGCAGTTCATGCTCGCCTTCGATTCCGACCTCGCACCCGTCGTCGGCCAGCAGATCACGCTCACGTCGACGAACTCGGGGGTGGCGGGTCCGCGCATCGACCTGCTGCTGCAGCGCGCCGGCGCCGTGTTCACCTCCAAGGTGCTCGGCGGCTCGACCACCGAGTGCGACGTGGTCGTGAAGGGCAACGTCGCGGGCCAGGCCCGCGGCTGGCTCCGCACGGCGGCCGGCACGTTCCGCAGCGACCGCGCCACCGAACCGTTGCTGAGCGACGCGTCGCTGCGCGCGCTCGCCGCGACCGCAGGGCAGGAGCTGACCTACACCTGCGTGCCGCCCGGCTCGGGCACGCGCATCGGTGTCGACCGCGACCTCGACACGTTCTTCGACCGCGACGAGATCGACGTCGGGACCAACCCTGCCGACGCGTCGAGCTTCCCGGGAGCGCCGACGCCCACGCCCACGCCTACTGCGTCGCCCACGCCTACTGCGTCGCCCGCGCCGACCGCGTCGCCGACGCCCACGCCCACCGGCGCGCCGACGCCCACGCCGACGCCGACGCCCGCGCCCACGCCGACGCCGACGCCCGCGCCCACGCCGACGCCGACGCCGACCGGCGGTCCGACGCCGACTCCGACGCCGGCGGGCCCGACGCCGACGCCCGGCGTGCCGGTCACCGGGATCCGCAACAGCTCGCTGGTCCTGAAGGACGACGTGACGCCGCCGATCAGCGCCGACGGACGCTCGATGCGCTTCCGCTCCGCGACGTACCAGGGCGTCCCCGGTGGCGCGTACTCGCCGGCGTTCGGCACGGCGGCCGATCCCACGCTGCTCGGCGCGACCGGCGGCGGCGCGGTGCTCACCGTGTACAACCAGACGCTCGGCCAGAAGGTGGTCGTGCCGCTGGCCGCCGGCCACTGGCAGCGCACCGGGACCAACGTCGCGCCGGGCTACAAGTACCGCGACTCGAAGCGGCTCGCCGGCCCGGTGACCCAGGTGTCGCTCAAGAACGGTCGCCTGTCGCTCAGCGGCAAGGGGGCCGCGCTCTACGGCCTGGCCAACGCGCCGCAGGGAACGGTCGCACTGCGGCTGCGGCTCGGCAGCGGCGTCGAGTTCTGCGCCGTGGCGCCGGCGAAAGCGCCGGTGGCGAGCAACGATACGACCGCCAAGTTCGTGAGTGCCGCGAACACATCGGCGCCGGCGGTCTGCCCGCCGGTGCCGTGACCCGCTACGCGGCGGTCGCGACGTCCCCACGCGAGGACGTCGCGACCGCCGCGCGTACCGAGGTCAGAGCGGCACCCAGGTCTCGCGCGCGTAGTCGAACCAGCGCACCACGCGCGTGCCGTCGAAGTGGTACTTGAGGGCCGGGCCGGGCACCGGGACGCCGACCGCCTTCGGCCGGAACGCGGCAACGCACTGTCCGCCCGCGTGCCGGACGCTCGGGTAGACGATGCCGCCGGCGCCCGCCTCGCGTAGCGGGGCCGCGAACACGCGGCTCGCCGCGTAGTCGTCGGGGTCGAGGATCTTCGCGCGCTGCGCGGGCGGCAGCGCGGCGGCGTCGACGAAGCGGCTCGCGATCGGACCGACCAGCGCGCGCACGTCCTCGTAGCGCGGGCCGTCGCCCGAGTCGCGCGCCAGGCGCGCGAAGTGGTGCGCGGTCTCGCGAATCGCGGTCTCGAGGTCGCGTGCCGCGTAGTAGACGCCGTACGAGCCGTCGCTGAAGCGCGAGCCCCGCGGGTTCCAGTGCGTGAACGACGCCATCACCCAGGACGCGCCGGGTCCGCTCACGCGGTCCTCGGGCGGCACGAGGTGGATCTCGCCGACCTCGTCGCGTACGCGCGGATTGACGAGCTGCTCGGCCGCGATCAGCGCCTCCCACACCGCCGGGTCGCGCGACACGCGCTCGAAGAGGTCGATCGGCGGGTGTCGCGCGGCGACGATGCGCGTCGCTTGCGTCCACGCCACGCGCCGGGTGGGCACGTCCGCCACCCCGGCCACGCGCCGCGAGCGCCGCGCCAGCGGCGCGCTCACCTCACGACCACGGCGCACGCGCCGCGTCGAGGTACGCGCGCACGGCGGCGAGGTCGGTCACGTCGCCCGCGCACATGCGCGCGAGCGGCGTCTGCCCGCCGAAGTGTGCGTTGGGGCGCCGGAGCCAGCCGTCCGCCTGCGCGGGGTCGGAGTACAGGATCTGTAGCGCCTTGAAGATCCCCGCGACGTAGCCGATGCGACGCAGGGTGTCGTCGGGGAGGCGCTTCGCTCGCCCGGCCTTCCAGGCAAAGAACGTGCGCTCGGGGGGAGCCCCGAGGATGGTGCGCGCCTCCGCGTTCCCCGCTCCCCACAGCTCCATGACGCCGAAGAAGCCGGCGAGAGCGTTGCGGACGTCGATGGCGGGAGCCGGGAGGGTGTTCGCGGTGCGGACGATGGTGGCGGCCACGACTGCAATCGTGCATGAATCAACGAATTCACGCAATACGGCAGTCTGACGTCGCGTTCGGCGGGAGCGCCCGTCAGGGCTGTCGCGGAGGCGGAGCGCCCCGGCCGGGCTGTCGCGGGAGCCTCAGCGCCCCGGCCGCACCTCGCCGAGACCGATGATGCCGAGGGCGTCGGCAGGCCACTCCCGCTCCCGGGCGGCCTTCAGGAGCACTCGCGTCCACGCAACCCAGGCCTCCCAGGAGAGCCGCTTGTCCCACGGCGTGGCCCACTGGGCCTGCAACTCGAGCGCGCGGCTCGCCGCGGCGAGCGCGTCGTCCCAGCGGTGCTGCGTCACGCAGATCTGTCCGAGCAGGACGTGCGGCTCGGCGACGAACGGATTGAGGCGCGCCGCCTCGCGCAGCGTGCGCTCGGCGAAGGCCGCGTCGTCCTGCACGGCCGGGTCGGCGACCACCGACCAGTAGAGGTCGCACGCCTCGGCCTCGGTCGCGCGCTCGATCCGGGCGCTGCAGCGGTCGAACACCGGCGGCAGGGGCTCGACGCCGCACTTCGCCGCGCGCAGCCCGAGCAGCGCATCGAGGCCCATCCAGAGCCCCGGCCGGCTCTCGCCAGGCCACAGCGCGTGCGGGCCGCCGCGTCGCGTGCCGTCGCGGTCGGGGAGCCCGAACAGGCGGTCCTGCCAGCCGAAGAACTGCTCCGCGTAGTCGGCCATCGTCACCACGAGGAAGACGCCGAGGTCACGGCGCGACAGCCGGACCTGCTCGTCGCCGGCGATCGTCCCGACGAGGATGCCGTCGGCCGGCACCTCGAGGTCGCCCAGCGGCAACAGCTCCTCGCGACGGATGGTGCAGAACAGGTGCACCAGACGCTCCGCCTCCTCGCCGATCAGCTCGCGCACGGTGTCGCGCCCGGCCTCCTGCCGGGCGTCGAAGACCCGCATGTGGACGAAGCTGTTCGAGTACACGCTGTGCATGAGGCCGAGCCGGCAGACGTCGGACGGCTGCTGCCATGCCGCAAGGATGCGCCACACGCCGAGCAGGTGGTCGTAGAACGTCCCGTGCTTGTGCCAGATCTCGCGCGCCCCCTGACGCCCGAGGACCTCGAGCATCGCGTCGAGCCGGGGCTCGATGCGCCGGAAGTCGTGCAGCACGAGGTCGTGCACGTGCGGGGGAAGGTCCGGGGATGCGGGAGACTCCTTCGCGAGCGGCGGCATCCCGTCGGCGTCGCACGCGGCTCGGCGCCGCGTCAAGACACCCTCGCGCGGTGTATCGTGCGGTGCGACCACAGGGAGCGCCGCTCAGGCGCGCAGCGTGCCCCCGGCACGGTCGAACAGCGTCGTGATCGCGCCGTAGTTGCAGCGCCGGTGCACGTGGTGCGCGGCATGGATGCGCGGCACGAGGTAGTGCGCGCGCAGCAGGGTGCGGTCGGCGGCCCGGCGGAACTCGAAGCCGGAGTGCGCGAACGCGATGCTGGCGCCGAGGAAGGCGCACACCGCGAGCACCGACGCGGCGTGTACCGGCGCGATCCACAGCGCCAGCGGCACGAAACCGACGATGGCGAGGAACTCGACCGGATGCATCGCGATCGTCGACCACAGGTCGACGTCCCGCGCCCGGTGGTGGACGACGTGGACGCGGCGGAACGCGGCCGGCGCGTGCGGGAGGCGGTGCAAGACGTAGAAGTAGAGGTCGAACGCCACGACGTACGCCCCGGCCTCGAGGAGAAACGTCGCCGGACCAGGCAGCCCCCGCGGAATCGCGAGGCCGCCGCGCAGCGCGAGGATCGTCGTGACCGCGCCGAGTCCCACCAGGAGCAGGAGCTTCAGGAGGGTCAGGCGCCGCTGCTCGGCCCGGATCCGG
>Ga0172362_10001305_pt1 | contig 21310 bp, 23 predicted proteins | sample LakKivs1_kivu2a2_FD_114534 | JGI IMG/M metagenome (GOLD analysis project Ga0172362, IMG submission 114534) | Sediment microbial communities from Lake Kivu, Rwanda - Sediment s1_kivu2a2 | ecosystem: Environmental > Aquatic > Freshwater > Lake > Sediment | place: Rwanda: Western Province, Lake... | reverse complement strand
TACCAGAAGCGTGACTGGGCAGAGGTCGGCGGAAAACAGATCCCCATCCCGAAGACGCTCGGATACCATAACCAGGGGTATATGGCAGCACATCCCATGTATGGCAGCTCCAACCTGGACGAATGTCCTGGATGGAACCCTGACCGCTGGACCGATGTCCGCCCCTGGGACTGGTACATGGGCGAGGGCGAGGTAAGCCTTGCAGACCCAAGCTACCCCATAGGCGGGACCTCCCCGGTAGGCACCAAAGTCAATCCCCAGATGGAGGCCTGTACTGGCGTGCCGCTTTATGATGGCTCTCCTGTGGAAGTCGGCCCCCGTGCCAGGCTCGTCCAGTTCAAGAACTACGATGAAAAAGGCACTATCGGGCAGCAGATCGCACGCCAGATGGAATTCCCTGACTGCTTCTACACGATCATCAACGCCCTGGACGATTACAACCCGAACGGGAAAATCCTGGCCGACCACATTCCCCAGGGTGACGGATCGCTCGGATGGGCCGCAAACGAGGCCCCCCGCGGATGCGACGTCCACCTGGCCAAGGTCAAGGATGGCAGAGTGATCTACTATGAATTGCTGGTGCCCACCACCTGGAACTTCCCCACCTGCAGCCGCGCCCTGACAGGGGCTCCATGGCAGCTCGCAGAAGTCATTGTCCGAGGATACGACCCGTGCGTGTCATGTGCCACCCACATGATCGTCATCGACGAGGACAAGAAGATAGTCGCCCAGAAACTCATCCAGTGAGACTACTTGCATGCTGTATCCAGAGATCGTGATAGCAGGGTGCGGCAACCCGTTGTTCGCGGATGACGGGTTCGGGCCGGCCGTGGTTGAGGAGCTGTTGCGCCTCGATCTCCCCGACAATATCAAAGCCGTGGATGCAGGCCTTGGAGGCCCGCATTTCATCTTTACACTGCTTGATCCGGAAGTGACACGGAAACTTATTGTCATTGATACCGTGAACTTCGGGGGAGAGCCGGGTGATCTGGTCCGGCTTACTGTCGAAGACCTGCCGCCGGGAAGTTACCGGGACGCCCACTCCTGGGATCTCACCGAACCGCTCCACCGGTTAAAAGACAAGATGGAGATCACTGTCATCGGATGCCAGCCCAGGCGGGTGAGCGCCCCAGAATTCGAGATGGGGCTCTCGGATGAGGTTCAGAAAGCGATACCAAGGGCAGTACGCGAAGTGCTGGCCCTGGTCGGAGTGGATTATGGGACTAGTCTCGAAGATTATGGGAAAGGAGAGCGCCAGTCCGGAGCCAAAGGCAAAACCTGCGGCGAAGGCTGACGTGGAAAAAAAGGCTGTAACAACTAAAAAGGAGGAAAAGCCTGTGGCAGACAAGATTACAGTTGGCCACGTGCACATGAGTGGATGCACGGGCTGCCTGGTATCCTTAGCAGACAACTACGGTGGATTGTTAACCATACTTGACAAATACGCCGATCTTGTTTATGGCCTGACCCTCGCGGATGTCCGGCACATCCCCAAGATGGATGTCGCACTCGTCGAGGGGTCGGTCTGTATCCAGGATAAGATTTCAGTACAGGAGATCAAAGAGACCCGCGAGAAAGCGGCGATTGTAGTGGCAGTGGGAGGGTGTGCCTGTTATGGCAACATCACCCGGTTCACCCGTGGTGGCCAGCAAAACCAGCCCCAGCACGAGTCCTATCTGCCGGTGGGGGATCTCATCAAGGTGGATGTCTACATCCCGGGATGTGCTCCCTGCCCGCAGCTGATCAGGAACGTGTGCGTAATGGCATACCTGCTTCTCAAAGGCAACAAGGATCAACAGGATCTCGCAAAGAAATACTTAACCCCCCTGATGCAGCTCGCGGACCGCGGTACCGAGGCATGCGGCTGCAACTTGATGTTTGACGTGGTGAACCAGGGGCTGTGCATGGGATGCGGTTCCTGTGCTGCTGCCTGCCCGGTCCGGGCCATCACCCACGAGTACGGGAAGCCCAATGTCAATGCGGATTTGTGCATCAAGTGCGGTGCCTGCTACGCCCAGTGCCCGAGGAGCTTCTTCAACTTCGATGTGATTCCAGAATTTGAGGGCATTATGGATGCCATTGATGCGGCACTCCAGTGAGGTGAGAGAAATGGCAGGAGAACTCGGAAAATACAAACTCTGTGTATCGGCACGCAGCACTGACAAGGCCATTCTCCGGAAGGCCCAGGATGGCGGTATTGTCACCCAGCTCTTCAAGTTTGCTCTTGAAGAGGGAATCATCGATGGTGCCATCGTGGCAGGCCAGGGAGACGAACCCTGGAGGCCCCGCCCGTTCATCGCTACCACTGTAGAGGAGCTGATGACTGCAAGCGGCACCAAGTATAACATCAGCCCCCAGCTGTCATGGATCAAGGAGGCTACCCGCAGTTACGGTCTGGACAAGATCGGGATCGTGGGAACCCCCTGCCAGATGCAGGCGGTAAGAAAGGCCCAGCTCTACCCGGTTGGACTGAGGGACGTTCCTGACAAGATCAAGCTCGCGATAGGAATCTTCTGCATGGAAAACTTCTCCTATATGAGCGTGAAGCAGCTTGTGGAGGACCATGCGGCGATGAAGCTCGAGGCAGTGAAGAAGATGGAAATCGGCAAGGGCAAGTTCTGGGTCTACGGGAAGCGCGGACAGGTCGTCCAGCTCCCGCTTAAAGTGACCCACAAATACGAACAGCCCGGCTGCCACGTCTGCCTTGACTACGTGGCCAACCTTGCGGATGTCTCTACCGGTTCGGTAGGGAGCCCCGACGGGTGGAGCACAGTCTTTGTCCGGACCCGCAACGGGGACGACATCTGGTCCAAGGCGATTGCCGGCGGATGTTTCGAGACAAAACCGATCGAGCAGGTGAAGCCTGGGCTCGAGCTCGTAACCAAGCTTGCGACCGAGAAGATCACCAAGAACCAGAAGACCGTAGAGGAGAGGGCCAAGTTCGGCGTGAACAAAGGCCTCCGGAACCCCTACCTGGGACCAAAATAACCTTTTTTCTCTTCCTGCACGGATTGCCCTTTAATTGCCGGTCTGGCAATGAAAATTCACGGTTTTAATTCCAGGAGTTTTGCAATTCCTACGAATGCGGCATCCGGCAATCGCGAGGGGCCGGTGCGAGGACGCTGCTGTGGTCTTGGCATGTCGCTCAGCAACCCCGTCCACAGGCCATCGCGTACCGGGGGAGGGGGCAGGGGAGGGGGATTCTCCCCCTCTCCCCACATGGAGAACGTATTCACTGAAATCTCGTCTCATCTCCCTACCCCTTGAGAAAACCGTGAATCGCGGCGACCGAATGTCGCCTCGGGATCGAGGGGTGGATCTCCCGCCACATTTCCCTCTGCATCGATAATCCTTCAAAACCGAATGCATCAATCAAAAAAGCTCCTTCTATCACTTCAAATGGATTCGCAGTCATCGGAAAGAGTTTATGGACCATAGTCCATTATGGTGTCATACCAGAGGTGATAACAACACCATGTCGCTATCTAAAAACCTGCTCTCCGGGGTGGCACTGGCCTGCATCCTCGCTGTTTTCCTGGCCGGTTGCACCCAGCCGCAGGGGCCAGGAGGGATGACCCCGTCCACTTCCCCAACCGGCACCAACCTCCCGTCACAGACATTTGACCAGGACAGCAATGGAAAGAATGTCACCACCAGCGAGGGCTCGGATATCTCCCTGTCGTTACCGGAGAATCCAACCACAGGCTATTCGTGGAACCTCTCGCATTCAGCCGGCCTTGCGCTTCTCAAAGATGAATACATTGCCCCAAAAACACAACTGGCAGGTACGGGTGGGGCCCATTCATGGGTATTTGGCGCGGTGAAGAGGGGGGACCAGGCACTACATGGGGAATACCGGCGCCCATGGGTTCCGGCCGGGACCGTAGTCTACCAGAACCTCGAAGGAGGGTTCTATGGTATCGCGGGGGATGACGGCCAAGACTACCTGCCGCTGAACCTTGAGGTCCAGTACAGGGTCGATGGCTTAAGAGTAGCCTTTGAATCAGCAGAAGCCGGGGACATCGCCACTGTCCAGATGTGGGGGACGCCGGTTAACATCACCTTCATCGAAGCCATCGAAACATACGACCTCCGGATTCTCGTGAGTTGATCAAACCCATTTCGCCATTTTTTCGGCTCTCTTCTGCACTCTATTAAAAAAATCACATGATTCTCATCGAGACACGCGCATGCAGAATGAAAATGCCGGAGGCATTTTCATATTAAAAAGAGGATTCGGGTTCTTTGAGAGTCCACACAATCCCTTCTCTCATTTACACGAGATCCAGTATTGCCGGGAGGGTGCGGGCCCATGCCCTGACCAGCTCCATGTCCCGGAAATCCCCCCCCTGAACCCCCACAAGAGTGATAATTGCCCGGTCCGCTGGGTTCATCCGTTCAGGGTCCACTCTGCCAGGGAAGAACGCTGAATCCCGAGGTGAGATGAAGGGGCGGATGTCCAGAAGTGCCGCTTGCCCGCTCTGCATGACCTCTTCTGTCCATTCTTTAAAGGAATACCCCACCGAGAAGACCGCACCTGGGACCCTCCCAAGGGCAACCCTCTCCCTGGAAACCAGTTCACGGGCATCTGCCAGCCACTTGCCCATGTACAGGGGGCTTCCGATGATGATGGCGTCGTAGTGTGCCGGGCGGATGTCCTTACCTGCTGGCAGGCAGTCTACCGTTATACCTTGTGCTCGCAACTCCTCTGCGATGCATTCGGCAATCTCCTGGGTCGACCCGTACCGGCTGGCATAACAGACCAGCACCGACTTCTCTTTTGCCATTGCGCCACCTGACCCTGCAAGGCTGCTATCAGACATGTCTCTTCTTCCACTCCCAAGAACGACCAAGGTTCATGTCCCGGCCGTCCCCCTACCTATATATTCATATGCACCGGAAATGTTATTCATTCTCATAGGAGTAAAAACCATATGAAGCAGAAAGAAGTGTTCCAGGGCGTTCCGGGGATGCTCCGCCCATTCAAGGAGTTTATCGAGAAGAAGGGCATAAAAGCGGGCGACCAGGTGGTCTATTATGGTTGTCCCGGGACCTGTACCCCGTTCGTGGAGCTCCTTGGATTCTCGGTGCGCAGCCTCAACCTTGCCCAGGTCTTCGTTCCTTACGTCGACGAGTCCAAGGCCCAGACGATATCGCTTGTCCCTGATATCGGGATGCAGGCGAAGAGTAAAGCCATGATCGCACATCCCGCTGCAGTGGTGGTCATGGGGGGCCTCTCCATGCCAAACGTCCCTGTGAGCATGGAACAGGTAAAGTCGGCCATTGAAAAATACCCGGACGCGGCCAAGATTGGCATCTGTTTCATGAACATGTTTGAGAAGGGCGGCTGGTTGAAGGCAATTGACTTCGATCTCCTGATCGATGCCACGATTGACCCTGTGAACGTATGGAAGTAAAAAACCACCCGCTTTTTATCTTTTCTCTCCAGTTTTATAATCCTGCAGGAAATTGATATGGAGAAATTTCTTCTTACAGGTCGCCTGACAGGGACTCCACGAATGCCATAAGTGCAGGCATTGCCTGGTTGCGGTCGCTGGCACAAATCTCATATATTTTAGCATTTCCAAAAACTGCGCGTGCTGTGGCCGGGCATGCCCCTGACAGATCGCACTTGTTCAGCATCACTGCCAGGGGTATTTTCTGCAGGGCGAGGGTGTCAAAGAGATGCCGGCTGAACTCGTCAGGGGCGATACTGCAGTCCACCATCAGGATTGCCGCATCCATACCCCGGGATATGATCTGGCGGACGAACTCAAACCTGTCCTGCCCCGGTGTCCCAAAGAGGTAGACCTGGAGAGCATGGATCTCCACTCTGCCGTAGTCCAGAGCCACGGTGGTGTCACCATTACTCGTGTGGGCCTCAACATGCCGTGCCTTTGGGTCGATTGATTGTATAAATGTGGATTTTCCCGCATTATATGCCCCAAAAATGACGATCTTCAGCTTTCCTCCGGCCATTGAAGTAACTATTCGACTGCAGGTTTTTTTACCGTTTCGATGTGCAAATTCATTGCCGGTATAACATGGTCCAAAAAATGGATTCGCATAGTCGTAGTACCGGGTGATTGTTGATTGTCTGTCATCCGTAGTTCTCAGGCCGTGTCTTTCACCCTCACCGGACCGATCCCTCATAAAAGCCTTGAGGAGTGCGGTCCCATTATACAGGAGAGAACTATGATCGACATAATTGGACCATTACCGGGATCACGTGTGACCATGGAGACTAACCTTGGCACCATCGAGATAGAACTCTTTGAAGATATGCCCATCACCGCTGGGAATTTTGCCTCCCTGGTGCAGAAAGGGTTCTATGATGGTGTCATCTTTCACAGGGTCATCAATGGTTTCATGATCCAGGGAGGGGACCCCACCGGTACGGGCAGGGGCGGTCCAGGGTATACCATCCGGGACGAGTTCAAGGCAGGGAGAAAGAATGACCGGGGCACCCTCTCCATGGCAAACGCCGGCCCTAACACAGGTGGGAGCCAGTTCTTCATCAACCTGGTGAACAATCATTACCTTGACAGTAAACACCCTGTCTTTGGCCGTGTGGCTGCTGGCATGGAAATTGTGGACAAGATCGCCAAAGTGCGAACCGACCGGAACGATCGCCCCCTCCAGCCCGTCACCATCATCCGGGCAACGCTGGCGTAAATTCCCAGGTACTGACCTGCATCCCCCTTTTATTGACACGGGTTTTATTGATGAGTCCCTGTGGCTCATTAGACCTCGAAAATACCTCCAAACTGTTTTATTTCATATCCCCTGGAACACTGACTGGCCCTTGTCTCATGGAAAATATCAGGAGCAGTGTCTTTCCCCGGGAAAGATTACTGCTAGAGAAGAAGAGATAATAGAGAGAATTTTTAAATGAATGAGATTAGGCCAGGTAATCCGCAGGGGTCGGCATCTGCTCCTTGAGCCCTTTCCGCTTGCGAATCGAAGTCACCACTTCCTTCAGCAGGTTGTTCGGCACCAGTTCAAATCCCACAAACTCGGTGCTCCACATGGCACGACCTTCCGTAGCAGACCTGATATCTCCTGCAAATCCGAAGAGCTCGGCCACGGGGGCTTTTCCAACGACGGTGACGGTGTCGCCCTCGCTCTGGATATCGTATACCTGTCCCCGCCTGCCCTGGATTTGCGAAGTCGCATTCCCCATCTGGTCGGTGGGGACCGTGATCTGTATCTTCTGCACCGGTTCAAGGAGGGTATCGCCCGCCAGCAACATCCCGGCCTTGACAGCCGCCCTGACCGCGGGGATGACCTGGGCCGGGCCCCTGTGGATGGCGTCCTCGTGTAGTTTCACATCCACCAGTCGCAGTTTCAGGTTCTGCACTTTCTCGTCGGCCAGGGGGCCGCCGTCCAGGGCTTCATGGATACCCTCGAGTATGAGCTCCATAGTCTCGTTCAGGTACTGGATACCCTTGGTCATGTCGATGAACATGGTATTGCCATAGATATCCTTCACGTTCTTGGCCTCATCCTTGTCCATCCCTGCGGCGATCAGGGTGTCACGTCGCTCCAGCTGAGACTGGTTCATGGAGACCTGCCCGTTCTTGATCAGGTTCACGATGGCGTCCGGGAGCACCTCAAGCTCCAGGTAGAAGCGGTTGTGACGGTTGGGCGACTTCCCCTCGACCGGGCCTGCCTTCTGGGTAATCGTCTCCCTGTAGACAACAATCGGCTCGGAAGTGACGATCTCCACTCCCTTGTCTCTCTTGATCCGGCCTGTGACGATCTCCAGGTGCAGCTCTCCCATCCCGGAGATAAGGTGCTCACCCGTCTCTTCGTTGATGTTGATCTGAAGGGTAGGGTCTTCCTTTGCCACCTGACGGAGCACTTCGACGAGCTTCGGGAGGTCCTTCATGTTCTTGGCCTCCACCGCTACGGTCATCACCGGTTCGCTATAGTGCTTCAGGGACTCAAAAGGCGTCATTTCCAGAAGCGTGGTCACCGTGGATCCCACCATCGCATCCTTGAGGCCAGTCACAGCGGCAATGTTTCCGGCTGTGATCTCCTCCACCTCCACCCGGGTAGGCCCCATGAAGATTCCTACCTGCTGGAGGCGGTTGACCTTCTTGGCCGTACCCATCACGTAGAGCTCGGTGCCACGCTTGATCCTCCCTGAAAAGAGTCTGCCAGTGGCCACTTCCCCGGCGTGGGGGTCAAAAGAAATATCGGTGACCATCAGGGTGGCGGGGCCGTTCGGGTCGCAGTTGAGCATTGCCATTCCCTCAGGGGTGGTGGCATCCCCATGCCATATCACCTTGATACGCCGCTTCTGGGAGTCTTTTGGGTTCGGCAGGTGCTTGACCACCATGTCCAGAACCACCTCGCAGAGGGGGCTCCGCTTGGCCAGGTTCTTCATATCTCCTGTCCGGCAGCTCTCGTATACTTCCTTGAACGAGACCCCGCTCCTCTTCATGAATGGGACCGAGACTGCCCAGTTGTAGAGGGCTGACCCGAAAGCAACGGTTCCGAGTGATGCGTCCAGTTTCCAGCCTGCATTGTAGGCTTCCTCGTTCATCCCCTTGATCAGCTTATTGACCTTATCAATGACCCTGCCCAGGCGGATCTGCATCTCCATCTCGTCCACCTTGAGCTCGTTGATAAGGCGATCCACCTTGTTGATGAAGAGCACCGGGCGGACCCCCTCTTTCAGGGCCTGCCGCAACACCGTCTCGGTCTGGGGCATCGTCCCCTCTACCGCATCGACCAGCACCACCGCGCCATCCACTGCCCGCATGGCCCGGGTGACGTCCCCGCCGAAGTCCACGTGGCCTGGGGTGTCGATCATGTTGATCAAAAACTCCTGCCCTTCGTATTCGTGGACCATAGAGACGTTGCTTGCATCGATGGTGATGCCACGCGCCTGCTCCTCCTCGTCGGAGTCCATGAAGAGTTGCTTTCCGGCCAGTTCCTCTGATATGATCCCTGCCCCGGCGAGGAGATTGTCGGAGAGCGTGGTCTTGCCATGGTCAATGTGGGCAACGATACCGATATTCCGGATATGAACCAGATCACTCATCAGTTCAGTGACTTTTTCAATTGATTTTTTGCCTCGGGCCATTAAAAACACCACAAAAAAGTGAATAGATTTCCTTATCTTGCGGATTTCGCAATCCGTTCGCGTTCTTCTTTCTTGTTCACCGAGTACGCCTTCACATCACCCTTGGAAGCGGCGATAAGCTCGTCTGCAAGGCACGCGGCAGCCGGCTTTTTGCTCTTGCGTGCAGCCTTGTAGACCGCTTCGGAGATGAAAAAGAGGGATGTGTTCACCCTGCGGATAGGTGCGGTGTCCACCGATTTAGGGACGTTGATGCCCCCATATTTCAGCCGTACTGTCTCCTCTCTCTGGCCCGTATTGGTGATTGCCTCCACGAGCACCTGGACCGGGTTTTTCTTGGTTTTCTTGTGGATCGTCTCGAATGCATCACGCACGATCCGGGTCGCCAGCTGCTTGTTGCCCGTGTTCTTCTCGGTTTGCATCAGCCTGTTGATAAGGCGTTCCACAATCAGCATATTGGCTTTATTGAACTCCTGCCGGGTGAATTTTCCAGTTAAGTTAGGGACTATCACGGGATTCAGGCTTATATACCGCACGAGACTCGGGTCGGTCACCTGTACTTCCCCGAGATCCCACTTGTTGAAGAGGAGTCTGGACGCATGTTCTTCTTCTGCCATGTCAGATCACCTGCGTGGTTTCTCCTTCCGGCCGATGACCATCTCGTGGAGACAGACATTGTTCACCTTGGTAACGACATACCGTACACCAGGGATGTCCCCCATAGACCTCCCCAGACGCCCGCCGATCCCCTCGATCTCTACCTCGTCGTGTTCATCGATGAAGTTGATGGCACCGTCTCCGACGGCAAACGCCGTGACCTGCCGGCCGTTCTTGATCAGCTGCACCCTCACGCACTTGCGTATGGCAGAGTTCGGCTGCTTGGCCTCCACCCCGATCTTCTCCAGCACGATCCCCCTGGCCTGCGGAGCGCCCTCCAGCGGGTCCGACTTCAGGTTGACCCCGCCCTGGCTGCGCACGAACGTAGGATCGCTCCATCGGAACTTTTTTGCATCTTTGCGCAGTTTTCTTGCTGCAAATTTACCATTACCCATGAAATACCCTCATTGAAGTTAATTTGCGGTGGACTCTTTTTCACCTTTTGTGGTATATACAGACGCGCGGTGGCGACTTATATATTATGGAGAGGTCCACGATTGCCTGTATTGGTTGCCTCGCATTGCTAATAATATTATATCCCGTTCCCGCCAACCAATCTGTCATGATCTGTCGGATCTTCAAGGAGGTGCACTTCGACGCAAGCCACAGGCTGCTCCATTACCAGGGTAAATGTGCGTGCCTGCATGGCCACCGCTGGAAGGTGGAAGTGTGGATGGAGGGGAAGGTGGATGAGAAGACCGGCATCCTGGTTGACTACAATACCATAAAAACCGTTATCGAACGCTTCGATCACCAGATCCTGCTCAACCATGATGACCCAATGGCCACGGCCATACAGGCATTCCACCCCGTCATCACCACCCCTGGCGAGCCAACCAGCGAACTGCTGGCATCCCTTATTGCAGGATTGCTCGACAAAGAGTGCACCCGCCTGGGCCTCCATGCCCGGGTCACCAGAATCAAGGTTTTCGAATCCCCCACCTGTTATGCCGAAGTCGTGTATGAAGGTCAGTGAAATATTCCGGAGCATCCAGGGGGAGGGCCGCAACCAGGGGAGACCTTGTACCTTCATCCGCTTCGCGGGGTGCAACCTTCGCTGCTCATGGTGCGATACGCCGAATGCCCTTTCTGGCGGGACAGAGATGGACCATGACGAGATTATTGCACGGTTATATTCCCTGGGCGGTACTTATATTTGCATCACCGGCGGGGAACCCCTCCTCCAGGGACGCCCCCTCCTCTCTCTTGTCGAGACTCTCGCTGGTTTTGAGTACATGATAGACATCGAGACCAACGGGACGATTAACTTCACCGCTCTCCAGGACTATGCCAGCATCTGCATGGATGTGAAATGCCCCTCCTCGGGGGAGAGGAGCGACCTTTCCCTTCTTGCGGACATCACCGGGAACGATTCGGTAAAGTTTGTGGTCAGGGACCTGGTCGACTGCGAATATGCCGCAGAAGTAATGCGGGCCAACCATATCTCCGGGGAGCTATTCTTCTCTCCTGTTGAGGGATCCGACGCTCCTGCTATCGCCCGTTACCTGATAGATAGTGATCTCCCCGCAAGGTTGCAACTGCAGCTCCATAAAATCCTGGGGATGATCTGACATGAGAGCGGTATGCCTCCTCTCCGGCGGGATGGATTCCACCACCCTTGCATACCTGGCAAGGGAGATGGGCTACCGGATTCTCGCACTCCACTTCAATTACGGCCAGAGAACAGAGAGAAAGGAACGCTCTTGCGCACGGACAATTGCAACACTCCTTGGTGCCTCGGAATATCACGAGATCGATCTCACTTACCTGTCGGTGTTCGGGAGCAGCAGTCTTACAGATCATACCCTCGCGGTCGATTCCTACCGTGCTGGCGGGGAGGGGATCCCAAATACCTATGTCCCTTTCAGGAATGCCAATCTGCTCGCCATTGCCACCAGTTATGCGGAAGCAAGGAAGGCTCATGCCATCTTCATCGGTGTCCAGTCCCAGGACTACAGCGGATACCCCGACTGCCGGCCAGACTTCATCGAGGCGTTCCAGAAAGTGATCGACACCGGCACCAGGGACGAGACCTCCATCCACCTGGTCACTCCCTTCATCAGTATGACCAAGAAGGAGATCCTGGTGAAGGGGGTGCAACTGAAGGTGCCCTATGAGCATACCTGGTCCTGCTACCGCGATGAGGACCGGGCCTGCGGGACCTGCGGGGCGTGCCATTTCCGCAGGGAGGCATTCTCTGCACTCGGTATGCATGATCCCATCCATTACCGGGAGGAGATATGACCGAACTGTATCGGGGGCTCAGGCTCCGGGTTGATAAACAGGAGTATCTGCTTCCCAATGGCACGCAGGTAGAGAAGGTAGCGGTGCATCCGGGGAATGCCGTGGCTATCCTCCCCTTCCGGGCCGACGGGTCCTGCTACCTTATCAGGCAGTACAGGTTCGTGATCGGGGAATATATCCTTGAGGCACCGGCGGGAACACTCAATCCCGGGGAGAGACCTCTCGACGCTGCCTATAGGGAGTTGATTGAAGAGACCGGGTTCCAGGCAGAGACCTTCATCCCCAGGGGTATCATTTACACGACACCCGGATTTTCTGATGAAGTTATCTATCTTTACGAAGCCCACGGTCTGACGCCGTCATGCCTCTACCAGAAGGACGAGGATGAGATCATCGAAGTGGTAAGGGTAAATACAGCGGATCTGACAGGGATGATCATGGACGGCCGGATCCGCGATGCCAAGACGATCAGCATCATCTGCCGTTGCGTTGGAGCGTCCTTGTGAGGACTTCCCTTCTTCTCCCATGCCTCCTCCTGCTTCCATTCGTCCTCATCGCCTGTTGCGTGGAGGAACCTGTCAGCCGGGGGACCTATTCGGTAGACGAGGCCGGCATGCTATCACTCGTTTGCCCCTCCTGTCGTGCAGAGGAAACCATCCTCTCCAAACACGAATGCTATACCTTATACAGGGTTGTATTCAGGAGCGGTGAGGGGGATGTCTATGCCATTGCAGCCATCCCTGAGAATCCCGTGGCAGGGTTCGTGCTTGTACCTGGTGCGGGGGTGAAGAAGGAAGGGCATCTGGGGAGGGCAGAAAATTATGCCGCACAGGGTTATGCGTACCTAATCCTGGACGTGAGAGGCAATGGTGGGGAGACGGCCGGGTACCCGATGGACCTGGAAAAGGATTTCCAGCGGTTCATGGCCGGTGAATGGCCCCAATATTACCTTTCGGTATGCGATGTCTCATCCGCCCGAACCTACCTGCAGGAGAAATCTATAATACCGGTCTACGCAACGGGGGAAAGCAACGGTGGGCGGTATGCTGCCATCGCCGCTGCTCTGGACAGGGAGTTTGCGGGGTACATCGGTATCTCCACCTCCGGTTTTTCCAGGGCGGGAGAAGCGTACACCGGCGATGCCAGGAGATTCCTCCTCTCGGTGGACCCGGAAATTTCTGTGGTGAAGATGACCGGCCGGAACTCCTGGATCTTCCATGCCCCGGGAGATCCCGTCATACCCTATTCCGCGGGCCAGGCCCTGTATGCTGCCCTGCCGGAACCAAAGGAGTTCTTTCCGTTCAATGGCACGCACGGGCAAAACGAAGAGGTAGATGCCCGGATACTCGGGGAATGTGCGCAAATTTATGGCCCACAGCGTTGAATCATATTGAAGCTTCGGGAAAGCCCGAGAGACCGAGATGACCGAAATAGAGGAGATGGACGAGGGCAGGAGGCGCTATGAGTTCAAGAAGACCCTGGAGAAACTGGAAGCCAAGCAGGGGAGCGGAACAGAACTCATATCCCTATATATCCCTCCGGACAAGCAGATTTACGATGTTACTGCCCAACTGCGGGATGAATTCGGGCAGTGCGCCAACATCAAGAGCAAGCAGACCCGGACCAATGTCCAGAGTGCCATCTCTTCCATCCTCTCCCGGCTCAAATATTACAAGAACCCCCCCTCTCACGGGATGGCAGTCTTCTGCGGCACAATACAGTTGCAGGGTGACCGCACCGACCTAGAATGCACCATCATCGAGCCTCCTGAACCACTGAACCTCTACATGTACCGGTGCAGTTCGAACTTCGAACTCGAGCCGCTCAAGCAGATGCTCGAAGAAAAGAGTGTCTATGGGCTCCTCGTGCTGGACCGGAGAGAAGCATACTGGGGTTTTCTCCGGGGGAACCGTATCGAGCCTGTAGGCGGAGCAAATTCCACGGTTCCTGGAAAACAGAGGAAAGGAGGCCAGTCAAGTGTCCGTTTCGCACGCCTTCGGGAGATTGCAATCAATGAGTTCTATACCAAGATAGGTGAACGCGCGAGTGCCATATTCCTGGCCGAGAAAGACTTCTTCGAACGATTCAAGGGCGTCCTCATCGGGGGTCCCAGCCCCACAAAGGAGGAATTCGAGGCCGGCCAGTACCTCCATCACGAGCTCCAGAAGCGTATCATCGGGCTCTTCGACGTGGCCTATACCAACGAGAGCGGTCTCCCCGAGCTCGTGGATGCGGCAAAGGACGCGCTGAAAGGGATGGAGGTTATCAAAGAGAAGGAGTTCATGAACCGTTTCCTGAAGGAGCTTGTCAGAGAGAACGGCCTCGCCGCCTATGGTGAGGAGAGCATCAGGAAGAATCTTGATGTCGGTTCCGTGGACATCCTCCTCCTCTCTGCATCGCTCCGCAAGTCCAGGGCCAGCATAAGGTGCCAGGCCTGCGGTCATGCGGAGGAGAGGACCATCCAGCTCGAGGCTGGGAAGACGGTCCAGGATATCCTGGCTACCCAGACCTGCAGGAAGTGCAACGGCCCCCTGGTGGTAGACCAGGAAGTGGATATCATCGAAGAGCTGACACGGCTCGCCGACCAGACCAGCACAAGGGTGGAGATCATCTCCGACGACTTTGAGGAGGGGTCCATCCTCTTCACTGCATTCGGGGGGATTGCTGCCATACTCCGATACCGGACGGGATACTGAAATGCTCTGCACACTTTATCGTACAATCGAAACTGCCCTCCGCAAGGTGACCGGCCAGGACGAGGTGCTTCTCGGCGAAGGGGGCGGACACGCAGACCTGGCCAGCACTGTGGCATTCAGCCTGGCAAAGGCCAGGAAAACAGCGCCTGCGGGAATTGCGCGGGAACTGGCAGCATCCCTGTCAGCAAGAGACGATATGAAGGAAATCCGGGTTGAAGCCCTGGGACCCTATCTTAACTTTCATTTCAACAGGGAGGTCATCGAGAAGGCCCTTCGTGAAGCCACCAGTCCCGGGTATGGAACACACCCCCCACATGCGGAGAAAGTGGTCCTCGAACACACAAGCGCCAATCCCAACGGTCCGTTACACGTTGGTCATATCCGGAACACCATCCTTGGGGATACACTTGCCCGTAGTTTCCGGAAGGCCGGCTACCAGTTAGAAGTCCAGTACTATGTCAACGATATGGGTCGCCAGATCGCAATCGTCGTATGGGGGTTCTCAACCCTTGAGAGCGCCCCCCTCCCGGGGGAAAAGGGTGATCATCACGTAGCCAGGATCTACATCGCGGCGAATCGGAAACTGGAATCCAGGCCCGATTACGTAACCGAGGTGGATCGCCTGATGCAGCTCGTGGAGAAGGGTGACCCCGCCACGGTGCGCCTCTTTCGCGGCGCAGTGACCGAGTGCCTGGAAGGGTTCGAAGTTACTCTCTCAAGGCTGGGCGCACATCATGATCGATTCGTGTGGGAGAGCGACTTCATCCGCAACGGGGACACCGACCGTATCCTGGGGAAGATATCGTACATGCAGGAATGCAGGGATGACGGGAAGCTATGGCTCGATCTCTCATCGGTAGGCTTTGAGAAGGAGTACGTGCTTCGCAGGAGCGATGGAACTTCTGTGTATGCAGCCCGCGACCTTGCCTACCATACCTGGAAGGGGCGGAACTTTGACAGGGTGATAGATGTCCTCGGTGCTGACCACAAGCTTATCGGAGCCCAACTGGTCGCCACATTGCGTCTCCTCGGCGAGAGGGTCCCAGAGATCGTCCATTTTGAATTCGTCTCCCTCCCGGAGGGCTCCATGAGCACCAGGGCAGGGAAGTTCGTATCTGCCGATGAGCTTCTGGACGAGGTCACCCGAAGGGCAATGGAGGAGGTGACTGTCAGGAGACCGGAACTGCCTGAGTCTGAGCGCCGGGATATCGCACGGTCGGTGGCCCTGGCTGCCATCCGGTATGATATTGCGAGGATATCCCCCGAGAAGAGCACAGTCTTTGACTGGAAAGAGGCGCTCGATTTCGAACGCCAGAGCGGGCCGTACATCCAGTACGCCCATGCCCGGGCATGCAGCATCCTGGAGAAGGCAGGGGCATTCGAAGAGAGCGTCATCCTTGAGAACGAACACGAAATGGCCCTGGCCAGGCACATCATCCGTTTCCCCATGGTCATCGAGAGCGTTGTCAGGGAGCTCAAACCCCACCTGCTTGCAGGATATGCCCGGGAACTTGCTGATCTCTTCAACGCTTTCTACCACTTCGAACCAGTGCTCAAAAGCGAGGGGCTTGTCCGCCGCTCGCGCCTCACCCTTGTAAAGGCCGCCCAGAACACTCTTGCGGAGGCGCTGCAGACCCTTGGAATCGATGCACTCAAAACCATGTGATGCGCTCCGGCGCCAGGGATACCAGTTTTTCTCCCCGGACTCATCCGCCGCCCTGAAGCCTTGCCTCTGGTGCAAGCGGGCGCTCCGCGGTGGCGACATGTGCTACAAGCACCAGTTCTATGGGATTGAGAGTCACCGTTGCGTGCAGATGACACCCACGCTCCGCTGCAACCAGCGATGCCTCTTCTGCTGGAGGTCATTCGAGCATGAATACCCGGGGGAGAGGGACCTTTCCCCTGAAGAGATCCTCTCCCGGATAAGGCAGCTTCAGAAGAAGGCCCTTTCCGGGTACAAGGTATCGCCCTATGTCACGCCTGAAAGGTTTGCCGAGGCGCTCGACCCGAGGCACGTGGCCATCTCGCTCTCCGGCGAACCCACGCTTTACCCCTACCTGCCTGCCCTTATCGACCTCTTCTCAAGTGAGGGATTTTCGACATTCCTGGTCAGCAACGGGACAAGGCCTGATGTTATCGCCAGTTGCAGACCCTTCCAGACCTATATATCACTCACTGCACCTGACCAGGAGACCTACCGGAAGGTGAGCCGGCCTATGGAAGACACCTGGGAGGCAATCCAGGAGAGTCTCTCTCTCCTGGGCTCCCGCCGGTCTGCCATCCGTGTAACGCTGGTGAAGGGCTATAATGATCATGATCCCGGCGCATATGCCAGGATGATCCAGGAGTCGGGGGCTACCTTTGTAGAAGTGAAGGGATATATGTTTCTCGGTTATAGTAGAAAGAGATTGGAAAGAGGGAATATGCCGAGCTTTACCCACGTGAAGGAATTCGCGGAAAAGATCGCCGCAGCGTGCGAGTACAGGGTAAGGGACGAGAACCCTGCAAGCCGGGTGGTCTGCCTGGAGAAGATCCCATGAGATTCGATGTGGAAGCCTACAGGAGGAGATCGAGGGAGCACTTCGAGAAAGCCTGGCACGAAGGGCCTGCAGTGCTCACGCCACCCCGGTTCAGCGACCGGTATCCGCGGCTCACTTATCATCGGGCCACCCCCCACCCGATATTCGAGATGGTGAATCGCCTCCGTGAGACGTACCTCGGCCTGGGATTTTCTGAGGCCAGCAATCCTATTATCGTCGAAGAGCAGGACGTATACCGGCAGTTCGGGCCCGAGGCCAGCGCTGTACTCGACCGGGTCTTCTATCTCGGAGGGCTGGACCGTCCCAACCAGGGGATTGGCAGGGAGGAACTGGACGGGATTGCCCGCATCACCGGAAAACAGGTAGATCCCGGTGCGGAGGAAAGATTGCGGGAGATCCTGCAGCAATACAAGAAATCGGCCATTGACGGGGACGACCTCATCCATGCCACTTCGCAGGCTCTCCAGATCGATGACGGGCAAACCGTAGAGATCTATGAGCAGGTCTTTTCGGCGTTCCGCGATCTCGTCCCCCGGTCATCACGCAGCACGCTGCGCAGCCACATGACCAGCGGATGGTTCCTCACACTCTCTGCCATCTGGCAAAAGACACCGCTCCCGATAAGGCTCTTCTCCGTGGACCGCTGCTTCCGCCGCGAACAGGAGGAAGGACCCACCCGCTTGATGTGCTATCACTCCGCCTCCTGCGTAATCGCCGGTGAGGACGTGACCAACGAAGAGGGCAAGGCGGTTGCCCGGGCACTTCTTTCAGCCTTTGGGTATAAGGACTTCCGATTCCGACCGGACGAGAAGAGGTCCAAGTACTACATGCCCGATTCACAGACAGAGGTCTATGCCAGGCACCCTGTCCACGATTGGGTCGAGGTAGCCACGTTCGGGATGTATTCCCCTTCCGCACTCGCAGAATACGGCATAGGTATCCCGGTCATGAACCTTGGCCTCGGTGTGGAGCGCCTGGCCATGATTGCACACAATTCCCAGGATATCCGGCAGCTCACCTATCCCCAGTTCCATCCCCACCCCCTCACGGACATGGAGATCGCGGGGGCTATCACCCTCCGCAAGGAGCCCTGCTCAATTGGGGGTAGGATGCTCGCACTCGCAATCTCCCATACTGCCCGGGAGCACGCCGCTGCGGCCGGCCCCTGCTCATTCGTGGCATATAAAGGCCCGCTAAACGGGGTGGAGATCAAGGTGACCGTAGAGGAGCGGGAGGCAGCCGCAAAACTGTGCGGCCCCGCATGCGGAAACGAGGTCTATGTTCACCAGGGATCAATACTGGGCATCCCGGACACTCCACAGTGGGCAAAGGTCAGGGAAGAGGGTGTCCCGGCTGGTATCTCTTACCTTGAAGCGGTCAGCGCACTCGCCGCCGCTTGCATCGAGGAAGGCTCGCGTTGCAACCGGTCTGTACTTGTGCAGGTGAAGATGGCCAAACTCCCGAGTGACATCAACCTGCGTATCGCCGAGTACGCGATGCGTTTCATCACCGACCAGAAGAAGAAGGTGGATGTCCGGGGTCCGGTCTTCTTGGCCGTGAAATCCGAGGTGATGGAAGACCCGGCCAATACTCACTAACGTTCCCGGCCAACGCAGCCTTCATCCGGGACATCCAAATACTCTTTCGATACCGGTCGAATCAAATAATTCTGGAGATTTTTACTGTATTTTGCCGCAAATGAACCCAGGATCGACGTTACAATCACCATGGCGGCAACAGTGCTGGAGACTACGGTAGACCCATAGAGCGCAGCAATGGCGATGGAGAACTCGCCTCTGCCCGTTGTATTCGACCAGATCTCCACACCCGAATCTCTGCTCCCGTGGATATACTTCCCAATGGCGAGACCGGATGCAAGCTTGGAGAGCACGGCCAGTATGCTGATACCAATGATGGCTATCCATGAGACCCCGCTCGCAAAGAGATCGGTGGTTATCCCGAAGAATACAAAGAATACCACCAGGAAGACATCCTTGAAAGGCCTGGAATGGATCTCGAATGAGATCGGATCGATGGTGCCAAGAATGGTCCCGAATGCAATAACCATGAATGATTCAGGGATGCCCCAGGCTGCCGCCAGTCCCGCAATTCCAAGCACTGCTGAGAACGTGAGGAGGACCGGGAGCTCATCATCCCGCTTGAGCACCGAGATAATATACTCTTTTCCGAACCTGGTGATGGCCAGTATGACTGCCAGGACTGCCAGGATCTTAGCCAGCACCACAAGCGGGTGCTCCGAGGAAGTCCCGATAAATGCAAGGAGAAGGATGACGACGATGTCTTCGAAGACCATCAGCCAGACGACAGTCTCAGCTTCACGCATCAGTAACTTGTGGTTCTCCACAAGGGAAGTCACGGCCATGGCTGTGCTGCTGATGAAGAAGGCCGCGGCTATGATCAGTGCATCATAAAGAGAGAATCCCAGGGCAAATGCAGCCAGGAATCCTATTAATACATTGATATGAAGGTCAAGCAGGCCGCTTTTGAGTATCGCCTTCTGGTTGCTCCAGATTCGGCCTGGTTTTATCTCAAGGCCCAGGAAGAAGAGGAGGAACAGGAGACCGAGGTGGGTAAGAAAGAGCGAGACCTCATCGGTGCCAACCAGAGAGAGACCGCTCTGGCCCAGCAGCAGCCCTGCGATAATATAAAACGGGATGGATGGCAGAGAGAGTTTCTTTGTAATAAGGGCCAGCACAAGGCAGGCGGAGAGCGCGAGTACGATACCCTGCATCAAGTCACCAGGAGAACCTGCTCAAAAGCCCTTAACTGGTCCGCCTCACCAATCGCCACCACTGTGTCTCCCTCTTCAAAAACAAACGCTGGTGGAGGGTTGATCACGTTCTTATCACCTCGCGATACCGCGATAATCGTCGCCCCTGTCCGGGCGCGAATCTGCAGGTCTTCCAGGCTTTTCCCGGCACAATGCTTCCCCATCACGTAGGTATGTACACTGATACGCAGGTCTGAAAGCGCGGAGAAGGCTATCTCCACACTCTCCTGATCGGCTTCCATAATTGCTCCGGAGAGGATCGCCCCGAGCCTGCGTGCTTCGCCTGATGTCAGCTCTGCTACACTCGGAGTTGGCGAGTCGTGGGGCAGGGTATACATCTGGATATTCCCGTTCTTCAGAAAAAAAATGGCTACAAGGTCTTTCTTATCCGTTTCAAGTTCGTATTTTGTTCCTATTCCCGGGAGATTGATGGAACGAAGCGCCATATCAATCATGTGCTGCCATCGCTTAAAAAAAATTGTGAGTCTTCCGGACCCCTGTCAAAGGATGCACCCGGTCCGTGGAAAATTGCCGCGGTCTCGCTGACCAAGGCTCCTACAGATGTAAAGGAGAGAACCCGAAAAGAGCAATGGGGAGTTGCCGGGTTCCTCTGTTTTTTTTTTTAGGGGTTGCAGAGGGAGGCTCTATTAGCCTCCACGTACCATCCTCTGCAGAGGCTGCTTATAAGGAGCCGCCGTGGAGGGTGAAAGTATTCCCTGTAAAAATCCCATACAGGATCCCCGAACCTTCATTGTCCTTTGCTTTCATATCACATAAAATATGCAACTCCGGATAGTGGGGATAGGAAAGGTAAAAGAGCCCTACCTCCAGGAGGGGCTGCGGGAGTATTGCACCAGGATACGGCCATATTTTAATGTGTCGTTAATCGATATGCCCGAGGAGAAGATCCCCCCCCGGCTTACACAAAGAGAGAGGGAGGATATCCAGGATAGAGAAGCGGCAAGGATGATTTCAATGGTACGGGGCAGTGGTATCATTGTCGTCCTTGACGTGGAGGGCCAGGCCTGGAGCAGCGAAGACCTGGCGGCCCATCTCAGATCATGGATCATGGGAGGACAGAACACTGTCTCGTTCCTTATCGGTGGCCCGCTGGGATTCCCCCGCAGTATCCACGATTCGGCCCGGTATACCCTCTCTCTCTCCCGTATGACCTTTCCCCACCAGATGGTGCGCCTAATCCTCATTGAGCAGATTTATCGTGCAGCCAGGATATGCAGTGGTGAGCCGTATCATAAATAGTACAATCCTTTGTCAGGGGATGATCTCGCAC
>Ga0172362_10001304_pt1 | contig 21323 bp, 18 predicted proteins | sample LakKivs1_kivu2a2_FD_114534 | JGI IMG/M metagenome (GOLD analysis project Ga0172362, IMG submission 114534) | Sediment microbial communities from Lake Kivu, Rwanda - Sediment s1_kivu2a2 | ecosystem: Environmental > Aquatic > Freshwater > Lake > Sediment | place: Rwanda: Western Province, Lake... | reverse complement strand
GCTCGCAGCCTCCGGCGAGGCCGTCGCCGTTCATCGCCGCGATCGTCGGCTGGGGCAGACGCTCGAGCGGAGCGAGGACCTTTTCGATCAGCGCGGCCTCGAGCGCGGGCTCGGTCGGCGACGCGCCCATCGCGGCGAGGTCGAGCCCCGAGCAGAAGACCTTGCCGGCGCCCGTGAGGATCACCACGCGGACCGCGTCGTCGTCGGCGATGCGCGCCAGGTGCGCGCCGAGGTCCTCCATCATCGCCATGGTGAGGGCGTTGCGGCGCTCCGGGCGATTGAGCAGGATCGTGCAGACACCCTGCTCGTGACTGATCTCGATTTCGGCCATCCGTCTCTCCTCGGCGGGTTCTCGGGCGGTGTCAGGCGCGCCGGGCTCCGCCCCGGCGCTCGTGCAGGCGTGCGCGCAGCTCTCCGCGCACCGTCGGATCGGCGATCTCGATCAGCGCCTCCGCCCGTCCCGTCAGATCGAGCGCCGCGAGCTCGGCTACGCCATGCTCGGTGACGACGACGTCAACGGCGTGTCTCGGGACGGTGACCGCGGTGCCCGCCTCGAGCCGGTCGACGATGCGCGACTTTCCCTTCGCGGTGGACCGCAAGGCGATGATCGACCGCCCGCCGCGCGAGTAGCGCGCCGCCTCCACGAAATCCAGGCTACCACCGACCCCGCTCACCTGGGCGCCGCCGATCGTCTCGCCGTTCACCTGGCCATCGAGGTCGACCTCTATCGCAGAGTTGATCGATACGAAGCGATCGAGCCCTGCCATGTGCGGCACGTCGTGAATCACCGTGGTGGGCCGGAAGGTCACCCGCGGATCGTCCGCGACGCGTCTATACATCTCGTGCGAGCCCTCGACCTCACCGGTCACCACGCGGGTATCGCAGCCGGTTCCGTCGAGGAACTCGAGCAGCGGGTCGGTGAGCATGCCGGAGTGCAGCTTGATGCCCGGATGCTCGTGCAGGCGTCCGAGAATCGAGTCCGGAATCGCACCGACGCCGAGCTGCACCCAGGCATCGTCCGGGATGAGCTTCCGGACGCAGGCGATGATCTGCTCGTCGATCGCGTCCGGCTTCGCTCGCTCGAGCGTGCCCAGCGGGGCCGTCGCATCGACGGCCAGATCGATGGCGCTCACCGGCAGATCGGTCTCGCCCGCCGTCCGCGGCATGTCCGGATGGATCTCCGCGATCACCAGGTGCGCGGCTGCCACGACGCTCGGAAAGATCGAGCACGAGACGCCGAGGTTCACCTTGCCGTCGCGCGGCGGTGCGCACTGGATCACCGCCACGTCCGCCGCGAGACGCCCGCCGGGGCCGAACGTGCGCGGAATGTCGCGGAAGCGCAGCGGCAGCACACCGATGCGACCCGCGCGCGCCAGATGCCGCACGGCGGGCCCTACCTGCCAGGTGACGAACCTGTATCCCGGTCCCAGACCGCCGATCCCCGACTCCTCGCCCGACAGCCCCGGCCCGAGGAAGCCGTAGTCCCCGAACTGGAGGCCCGTGTAGAGCGTCGGCGGTGCGTCCGGATGTCCTCGGGAAACCGCCAGCGCGTCGTACACCGAGCGCGGCTCGATGCCGCCGTGCGGCAGAACGATGCGCGCCCGCGGCGGGATGCTCGCCACCGCCTCGGCTGCCGAGACGTGCTTCAGAAGTCGTCCTTGAGCTTGCGCGTCCCGCCGAAGATCAGCACGTCGTCATCGCCGACCGAAGGGATCCTCCGTCGCACCGAGTCGCGCAGCTCCGGGCTCCCGGTACGCAGGAACGGGTTCGTCGCGCGCTCGGAGCCGATCGTGCTCGGAACCGTCGGCTGGCCCTGAGCGCGTCGCGCCTTCGCCCACGCCAGCTTGTCGGCGATCGCGGCGTTCGAGGGTTCGAGCATGTGCGCAAACTCGAGGTTCTTCACCGTGTACTCGTGGCCGCAGTACACGCGTGTGTCCTCGGGCAGCGCGTCGATCTTGGCGAGAGACTTCATCATCTGCGCGGGGTCGCCCTCGAAGAGCCGCCCGCAGCCGGCCGCGAACATCGTGTCGCCGGTGAACACGGCCTTCTCGCGCGGGAAGTGGTACGCGATGTGCCCGCTGGTGTGCGCCGGGATGAACAGCACCTCCGCCTGCAGCCGACCGAAGCGCACGGCATCGCCCTCGCGGACCCCGTCCGTCAATTTCGGAATTCGTGCGGAATCGTCCGCGTTCCCGTACACGCGCACCGGGATCCTCCCGGCGAGCTCCTCGTTGCCGCCGACGTGATCGTAGTGGTGGTGCGTCGACAGCACGGTCGTCACCGTGACGCCTTCCGCGCGTGCGGCCTCGAGTACCGGCTCGACCTCGGCGCAGTCGACCACGGCGGCGACGCGTTCCTCCTCGTCGACGATCAGATAGCTGTAGTTGTCCTGCAGTACGGGTACGGCAACGACGCGCACGTCCGACTCCTTCCTCGATTCGGTCAACCTTCGCAGAAGCCTACCAGCACGCCGGACGCCTGGTGGAAGCGGTTCCGTCCGCCGAGGGGCGCGATCTCCACCCCGGAGAAGAAGCCGGCGAACTCCACGTCGCCGAGCACCTGTCGCAGATAGGCGCTGTCGAGATCCGCTATGCCATACAGCGCCTCGCCGCGCTCGACGCTGTCGAAGTAGAGAACACCCGCCGGCCGCGTGCCCTGTGCGAACGCGTCGAGGGCACGCGCGAAGCGTTGCCGCGCCTCGACGGCGTCGGACACCGCGATCGCGAATTGCGATCCGGGCAGCACCTCGTCCCCGACCACCAGGGCACCGCTCTCCGAGTCCGCGCCGAGCAGGCGGCGCACGACGTGCTGCGCACCCGGCTCCGTGGCACCGGGCTCGGCGATCGCTGCACGGGTGCGGCGGATCGCCTCGAGCGGGTCGGCCCGCAGCATCTCCGGCAGGCTGCTCAGGTACGCGTCTGCCGCAGGTCGGCCGTCGAGCTCGAGGATCCGGTTCGCCTGAGCGCGCGTCACGACCCGCCAGCGGCCGACCGGGGCCGCGCTCTGGACGACCACCGTCCGGACCGTCAACCCGCCGAAGACGAGGCCCGCAACGGCGTTGCTCGCGGCGGTGGATCGCCCCACGACCGCCGCCTCGCCGACGGACCCGTCCTCGGAGGCGCCCGCCCCGACCACCACGGTCCCCGGCGCGGCACTCTCGATGCCGGCCAGCAGCTCGTCCGGTGCGAGGTTGTAGCTGTCCGCGAGCAGCAGCACCGTTCGCGGAAGACGCTCGACGGTAGCCACGATGCGGCCGATCTCGTGCCCGACCTCCTGAGCGCGTCCGCGCAACGCGGGCACGAAGAACTGCTGCGCGGCAAAGTCGCCGCGCAGCACCAGCGCCGCGACGCCGGGACCACGTTCGACCTCGCCCGCCCGGGAGAGGACTCCCGCGGCGCTGCACCCCACCACCGGCCCGTGGATCGCGTTGCGCAGCCCTCGCTCGAGGCGCCCGTAGCTGGGCCCGTGACCGGGGGTCGCGAAGAAGAGCGCAGCAGATGTGGCGCCTGCGGCATCGGCCCGGATCCCGCGAACGGTTTCCGCCGCGGCCTCGTCGGGACTCGTGGCATGGGAGGCTGCACTGACCGCGGAGAGCATGGCGGAATCCTGCATGCCCCGGTCGACGGATTCAATTTGCGCGAACCCGGCGAGGATTGCCGCTTGCGGTACCTCGTGCAGGGCCCTAGTCTCGAAGCTCCGGCCGTCGCGCGGGGCCCCGCGGAAGGAAGCAGCTTGAGAACCGCTCTTCGTGAAGTCGCTCCATTGCTCGCTCTGGTGGCGCTCCTGATCGCACCTCACGCTGCGGTGGCCGGGTCTGGCAGTCTGCCCCCGGACGTAGATCTGGATCCGGACCGCGGCATGTCCTTCGGGCGCTTGCCGAAGACCTCGTTCGACCGTCGGGCGTCCGATCCGCTCAAGAATGCACTGGACTCGCGTGCCATGGATCCGTCGATCGATCCGTGGAGCCCGGTCGTCCGCCCGAGCCGCTACGAGCCCGGGTCGGGCAAGATCCGCGATTCCTACAGCGACAAGGTTCGCGAGTTGCGGCGCGAGGACGAGGCGCGGCGCAAGACGCGCCTCGTGCAGCGTGACGACGAGAAGTCGGCACGGAAGTCGTCGCGCCCCCCGACCACCAGGTAGGGCAAGCCGAACGACGGAGCAGCGGCGACCCCGCCGGAAGCCCCGAGACGCCCGGAAGCCAGCGCGTGTCGCAAGCCTTCGTCCCGTCCGAGCGCTGGAACGCGTTGCGAGAGCGCGGTCTCCGCGTCGACTTTCCGTGCTTCCTGGCGCCCATGGTCGGTCTGTCGCACACGGCACTGCGCCAGACGGTCTCCGCCTACCTCCCGAAGGGCCGGGCGAGCCTGCTCTTCACGGAGATGCTGTCGTCGCGCCGCCTGCCGACGGAGCGCATCGGCGACCGTCCCGAGACGGCGTTCGTCGACCACGAGACGATCGTCCCCCAGCTGCTGGCGAACGAGGAGCGCTTCATCGAGGCCTCGCTGCACAAGCTCGAGCGCATGCGGCCGGCCGCGATCGACATCAACATGGGCTGCCCCGTCAGCCAGGCGCTCAAGCACAACTGGGGCGTGGCTCTCATGGGGGACCCCGCCTATGCGGAGCAGGTCGTCCGGCTCACCGTCAAGCACTCGCCATGGCCGGTTTCCGTCAAGCTCAGGACGGGTCTCTTCGACGATCCGGAGTACCTCGTCGACTTCGCACGCATGCTGGAGGCCGCCGGCGCGGCGTGGCTGACCATCCATCCACGGATCGCTGCCCAGGGGCGGCGCGGGACCCCTCGCTGGGAGTACATCGCTCGCGTCCGCGACGCCGTCCGCGTTCCCGTGGTCGGCAACGGCGACGTCCAGACGGCCGCCGACGCGTTGACGCTGCTGCGCGAGACGGGCTGCGACGGCGTCATGATCGGCCGTGCGTCGGTGGCGCGCCCCTGGATCCACTGGCAGATCGCGGAAGCACTGGGCCTCCCGCCTCCCGTGGGACGCGACGGCGACGTCGCACCCGCCGACGGCTTCGCCGAGGGTGCCGAGTACGCACGCGCCCTGGGGAACTTCATCGACGTCTGCGAGCGCACGTTCACCACCGAAGACGCGATCAAGCGCCTGAAGTTCTTCGTCCACTGGGGCGGCCGATGGCTCGACTTCGGACACGAGCTGTGGCGGCGAATGACGAACGTGCGCGGGCTCGACGAGGCGCGGGTGGTCACGGCCGATTTCTTCGCCGTCCCGCAGCGCATGAGCGCGCGGACCACTCTCGCTTCCTGACAGGTGGCGCTGCTACTGCGGGTCCGCTTCCGGGTCGCTGCCGGTCGTCTCCGGCGCTCCTTCCGCCCCCGCTTGCGTCTCGCTGGAATCGTTCTCCACCACGCGTGCGAGACTGACCACTCGTTCGCCCTCGTCGACGTCCAGGAGCTTCACTCCCTGCGTGTTGCGACCGGCGATGCGGATATCGGCGACGCGGATGCGGATCAGTCGCCCGCGATCGGTCACCAGCATCAGCTCGTCGTCTCCGGACACCTGCACGATCCCCATGACGGCACCGGTCTTCTCGGTGACCTTCATCGTGAAGATGCCCTTGCCGCCGCGGGCCGTGACCCGGTACTCCTCGAGCTCGGTGCACTTTCCCTGCCCGCGCTCGGAGACCGACAGGATCATCCGCCCAGGCCACAGGATGTCGACCGCCACGAGCTGATCGTCGTCCTCGAGCGAGATGCCCCGCACACCGCCCGCCGACCGGCCCATCGCGCGGACGTCGCTCTCCGCGAACCGGATCGCCTTGCCGTTGCGGGTCGACAGCAGGACCTCCTGACCCAGCTCGACGAGTCGAACGCCGATCAGCTGGTCGCCCTCGTCGAGGCCGATCGCGACGATGCCGGCGGCACGACGGTTCGCGTAGGCCATCAGCTCGGTCTTCTTCACCGTGCCTCGCTGGGTCGCGAAGAACACGTGTCTCCCCTCCTCGAAGCGGGCGACCGGCAGAAACGCGGTGATCTGCTCCTCGGCACCGAGCTGCAGCAGGTTCACGATCGCCTTGCCGCGCGACGCTCGTGCACCCTGCGGGATCTCGTGGACCTTGCGCCAGTGGACACGGCCCTGGCTGGTGAAGAAGAGGATCGTGTCGTGCGTCGAGGCGACGAAGATGTTCGCGATGAAGTCTTCCTCGCGAGCCGTGGCGCCGACCTTTCCACGGCCACCACGACGCTGCGCGCGGTACTCGCTCGCGGCGATGCGCTTGATGTAGCCCGCGTGTGAGACGGTCACGACGACGTCCTCGCGCGGGATGAGGTCCTCGATCGAGATGTCGTCGTTGCCCTCGATGATCGTGGTGCGGCGTTCGTCGCCATAGCGCTCGCGGATGTCGGCGAGCTCGCCGGCGATGATCTTGTCGACCTCACGGCGGTCCGCGAGAATGGCCTTCAGTCGCACGATCAGCTCGGTGACCTCACGGTGCTCCTCGAGGATCTTGTCGCGCTCCAGGTTCGTGAGACGCTGCAGCCGCATGTCGAGGATCGCCTGTGCCTGAACCTCGGACAACGCGAATTGCGAGCACAGGCCGGCCTTCGCGACCGCGGGACTCGCGGCCGCGCGAATGAGCGCGATCACCGCGTCGAGGTTGTCGAGCGCGATCTTGAGCCCTTCGAGGATGTGCAGCCGCTCCTCGGCCTTGCGCAGATCGTAGATCGTCCTGCGGGTCACCACCTCGCGGCGGTGGTCGAGAAAGACCTGCAATGCGTCGCGCAAGGTCAGCAGCTTCGGACGTCCCTCGACGATCGCCAGCAGGTTGACGCCGAACGACTCCTGCATCTGCGTCAGCTTGTACAGCTGGTTCAGCACCACCTGGGCCACGGCGTCTCGCTTGAGCTCGATCACGATGCGCATGCCGTGCCGGTCACTCTCGTCGCGCAGATCCGAGATACCCTCGATCTTCTTCTCGTTGACCAGCTCGGCGATGCGCTCGATGAGGCGCGCCTTGTTCACCTGGTACGGAATCGCGTCGACGATGATCGATTCGCGCCCGGTCTTCGAATCCTCCTCGATCTCCGCGCTGGCACGCATCTGCACGATTCCGCGGCCGGTCGTGTACGCGTCGCGGATCGGGCTACTGCCGCAGATGAACGCGCCGGTCGGAAAGTCGGGACCGGGGATGTAGCGCATCAGCTCGAGCGAGCTGAGATGCCGATTCTCGAGCAGGGCGACGCATCCGTCGACGACCTCTCGGAGATTGTGCGGCGGGATGTTCGTGGCCATGCCGACCGCGATTCCCGAGGCGCCGTTCAGCAGCAGGTTCGGGATCTTCGCCGGCAGCACCGCCGGTTCGCGTTCGGAGTCGTCGTAGTTCGGGATGAAGTCGACCGTCTCGCGGTCGATATCGGCGAGCAGCTCGGACGCGATGCGCGCGAGGCGCGCCTCGGTGTAGCGCATCGCCGCGGCGGTATCGCCGTCGACGGACCCGAAGTTGCCCTGCCCGTCCACCAGGGGGTAGCGCAGCGAGAAGTCCTGGGCCATCCGGACCAGCGTGTCGTAGGCCGCCGTGTCGCCGTGCGGATGGTACTTGCCGATGACGTCGCCGACGATACGAGCGCACTTCTTGTACGGGCGGTTCCAGTCGACCCCGAGCTCGTTCATCGAGTAGAGCACGCGACGATGTACGGGCTTCAGGCCGTCACGCGCGTCGGGCAGAGCGCGTCCGACGATGACGCTCATGGCGTAGTCCAGATAGGACTGACGCATCTCGTCTTCGATGCTGACCAGAACGCGCGTCGACATACGGAGGCTCATCCCAGCGAGGGGACACGCGCCCCCTCGCTCAACACGGCGATGCGGCGCAGAGTCTCGCTCGCCGCGCTCGCTGGGCCCGGCCGCGCGCTCCGCGCGCGGATCTGGTCGTTCGCACGCATCCGCTAGACGTCGAGGTTCTTCACGCTGAGCGCGTGATCCTCGATGAACTTGCGGCGGGGCTCGACGGCGTCACCCATGAGCATCGAGAAGATCAGGTCTGCCTCGGGCAGGTCCTCGACCCTCACTTGCAGCAGCGTGCGGGTCTCGGGGTTCATGGTCGTCGCCCAGAGCTGCTCGGGATTCATCTCGCCGAGACCCTTGTAGCGCTGGATCTCGAGCCCCTTGCGGGCGTTGGCCATGATGTGACGGACGGCGGAGGGCAGCGTCGGCATCTCGATCCGCTGATCTCCGGAAACGACCGCGAACGGTGCCCGTCCCGCATCGGCGAGGTTGCTCGCCAGGCGCCGCGCCTCCTCGAACTCCGGCGAGGCGCAGAACTCGAGCGTCAGCTCGGTTCTCTCTCGCGTCGTCTCGCGCTGCGTCTCGACCTCGATCACGGGCACTTCCTGACCGCTGCGCTCGATCGTCACCTTGACGGGCGCGATCCCGCCGTTCTTGCCGAGTGTTGCTTCCAGCGACGACGCGATGCCCGTGAGCGTCTCCGCGTCGCGGAACGCCTCCGGAACGAGCCGCTCTTCGCGCACCGCGGCGAGCACGACCTCGCGGTTCCGCCGGCCCCGCTCGATCACGCCCAGCACCCGGTCGAGGTGCGCGAAGCGCCGAAGCACGTTGGCGAGGGTCTCTCCGGCCAAGGGCACGCCCCCGCCCGAGCCGACGACCTGTACCTGATCGCTGCCCAGCTGGATGAGATGATCCTCCAGCGCCGCCTCGTCCTTCAGGTAGCGCTCGTCCTTGCCCTTCTTGACCTTGTAGAGCGGCGGCTGCGCGATCAGGACGTGCCCGTTCTCGATGAGCTCGGGATACTGCCGGTAGAAGAACGTGAGCAGCAGCGTGCGGATGTGACTGCCGTCGACGTCCGCGTCGGTCATGATGACGAGAGTGTGGTAGCGCAGCTTCCCGAGGTCCCGGTCCTCCTTGCCGACGCCCATCCCCAGTGCAGTGATCAGCAGGCGGATCTCTTGCGACGACAGCATCTTGTCGAAGCGGGCCTTCTCGACGTTGAGGATCTTGCCGCGCAGCGGGAGGATGGCCTGGTTCCGCCGATCACGGCCCTGCTTGGCGGATCCGCCGGCGGAATCGCCCTCGACGATGAACAGCTCGGAGAGCGTCGGGTCACGCTCCTGGCAGTCGGCGAGCTTGCCCGGCAACGAGCCGGAATCGAGCGCTCCCTTGCGTCGGGCGAGGTCCTTCGCCTTGCGCGTCGCCTCGCGTACGCGCAAGGCTTCGACACACTTCGCCGCGATCTTCTTCGCGTCCGCCGGGTGCTCCTCGAGGTAGCTGCCGAGGCGTTCGTTCACGAGGTTCTCGACGAAACCCTTCACCTCGCTGTTGCCGAGCTTGGTCTTCGTCTGACCCTCGAACTGGGGCTCGGGAACCTTCACCGCGACGACGGCCGTCAGACCTTCGCGGACGTCGTCGCCCTCGAGGGTCTCGCCTTCCTTCTTCAGAAAGCCGCCTCGAACCGCGTAGACATTGATCGTGCGCGTCAACGCCGCGCGGAAGCCGGAGAGATGGGTCCCTCCCTCGTGCGTGTTGATGTTGTTCGCGAACGAGTAGAGCGTCTCCGAGTACCCGTCGTTCCACTGCATGGCGACTTCGATCGTGACGCCGTCCCGTTCTCCCGTGACGTAGATCACGTCCGTATGAACGGGCGTCTTGGTGGAGTTCAGGTGCTCGACGAAAGAGGCGATGCCCCCGGGGTAGTGGAACTCGTGCTCGCGTCCGTTGCGCTTGTCCTCGATCGAGATGCGCAGGCCGCGGTTCAGGAAGGCCAGCTCGCGAAGCCGCTGCGACAACACCTCGAAGCTGTACTCGGTTGACGGAAAGATGAGCGTGTCCGGCTTGAACGTGACCCGGGTACCCCGCCGCTCGGTCGTGCCGATCTTGGCGAGCGGCGCGTCGGGGTGACCACGGTGATACCGCTGGAAGTGGACGTGCCCGTCACGCCAGATCTCGACCTCCAGCGATTCCGACAGCGCGTTCACCACCGAGATGCCGACTCCGTGCAGGCCGCCCGAAACCTTGTACGAGCTCTTGTCGAACTTGCCGCCTGCGTGCAGCTTGGTGAGCACGACCTCCGCAGCCGAGACGCCCTCGGTCGGATGAATGTCGACCGGGATGCCGCGCCCGTCGTCGATCACCGTGATCGCGCCGTCGACGTGGATCGCCACCGAGACGTTCGAGCAATACCCCGCCAGCGCCTCGTCGACGGCGTTGTCGACGATCTCGTAGACCAGGTGGTGCAGGCCCCGTTCGGCCGTATCGCCGATGTACATACCGGGGCGCTTGCGAACCGCCTCGAGACCCTCGAGGACCTTGATCTGCTCGGCGCCGTAGGCGGCAGCGGGAGTCGCTGTTGGTTCGGTAGATTCCATAGTAAAATCAGGTACTTACGCGCCGACCGGGAACGATGAAACTTAGCAGATGAAAGCTCCCGGCGAAAGCGTGTCGCGGTACTTCCGCGACGACCGCCGGAAGGCCTCCGGCAGGGTCCTGAGACGGCGGAGGAGGGGCGCTCAGAGCCGCATCGGCATGACGACGTAGCTGTACGACTCGTCGTCCTCGGCACGAATCACGCCGGGGCTCGCGTCGTCGATGAGACCGATCTCGACACGCTGCTCCTCGGGCAGTACGGCCAGCACGTCGGTCAGGTAGCGCGAGTTGAATCCGACGCTCAGAGCCTCGCCGGCGTAGGCTACCTCGATCTCTTCGCTCGCCTCGCCGAAATCCGGGCTGCTCGCCGAGATCGCGAGCTGCCCTTCCGAGACGTTCAGCTTCACGCCCCGAGCGCGATCGCTGGCGACGACGGAGACGCGGCGCAGCGCCGACAGCAGCTCGTGCTTGTCGACGGTGATCTTCGACTTCGCTGCCTTCGGGATGACCTGCTCGTAGTTCGGGAACTCACCGTCGATCAGACGCATGACGATCTCGACGTCGCCCTGCTGCACACGGAGCGCGTTGGGCGACACCGTCGCCTGGACGGCTCCCTCCACCCCATCGAGGAGTCTGCGAAGCTCTGCGAGGCCCTTACGCGGCAGGATGATGCCCTTGTCGAACGGGCGCGCATCCTTCGCGGGCTGATCGACGAGCGCCAGGCGGTGCCCGTCGGTGCCCACGAAACGGAGCGCGTTCTCACTCGAGGTGAGGTAGACCCCACCCAGGTGCGCTCGCGTCTCGTCCGTGGAAACGGCGAACAGCGTACGGTCGATCATCGTCGCGATCGTCTCGGCAGGGAGGGCGAATGTCGGCTTGATCTTCTCGTCACCGTGCGGAAACGCCGGGAAGTCCGTCGCCGGAAGACCGACCAGCTTCACGCGCGAACGTCCCGACACGACCTCGACGAACTGGTTCTCGAGGGATCGGACGGTGATTTCGCCCGGCTTCAGCTCGCGCACCAGCTCGTGCAGCTTGCGTGCTCCTACGGTCGCCGCTCCTGCGCTCTTCACCTTCGCGTTGCAGCGCCGACGGATGTGAACCTCCAGATCCGTTGCTGCCACCGTCAGATCGGTCTTCGCCTCGAGCAGGACGTTGGCGAGGATCGGCAGCGTGTTGCGTCGTTCGACGACCCCTTGAGTGGGAGCCAGACTCTGCAGGAACTCGTTACGGTCGATCGAGAATTCCATCACGTACTCCCGGCATCACGACGACGCTGCGACGTCCGACCCACCTCTCCTGGCGCGGACACTGTCTTGTTCTGTTTGTAGGACAATAAAAGATCAGCAGAAGTAGGTGTTGTGGAGAACTGGGATAAGCGGGTCAAGTCCGCCAGGCACCGGAGGAATCACCTGTCGAAGAACGATCCCGTGAATCCCCGTACCCGGCGGCGGAACCGCACCCCCCGACTTGTCCCCGCAACGGCGAACCGGATCTCCACAGGTAGCGAACAGCTTGTCCCCCTGGACGAGGGAGTCAAACGCTCCGGCCCGAAACGATGGTGCGCTCGAGGCGCTCGATCGTCGCACGCAGCGTAGCGTCCGAGCTCTGCCGGCTGGTGATCGAGTTGTTGGCGTGGATCACCGTCGAGTGGTCGCGGCCGCCGAACTGCTCGCCGATCGCCGGAAACGAGATGTTCACCAGCCGACGGGTCAGGAACATCGCGATCTGCCGGGGCACGACGAGGTTCTGCGTGCGCCGCTTCGACTTCAGCTCGTTGAGCGAGAGACCGAAGTGCTCGCACACCACGCGCTGCACGTCGGCGGTGGTCGGCTCCTTGCGTCGGTCCCGCAACAGAGGACGGAGGACGTCCTGCGCGAACTCGAGCGAGATCTGGCTGTGCGAGAGCGACGCGTGTGCTCCGAGGCGCGTGAGTGCCCCCTCGAGCTCGCGCACGTTGTTCACGACCTCGTCAGCGATGTAGGCGGCGACGTCCGAGGAGAGGGTGAGGCCTTCCGCTTCGGCCTTCTGCTGGATGATGGCGAGCCGGGTCTCTGTGTCCGGGGCCTGGATGTCGACCGTGAGACCCCATTCGAAGCGGTTGCGCAGTCGCTCCTCGAGGTCGGGGATGTCCTTCGGAAACTTGTCCGACGTCAGGACGAGCTGCTTCCGCGCCTCGTGCAGCGTGTTGAAGGTGTGGAAGAACTCCTCCTGTGTGCGCTCTCGCCCGGCGAGGAACTGCACGTCGTCGACGATCAGCACGTCCACGTTGCGGAAGCGCTTCTTGAACTCGTCCATGCGCTGGTGTCGCAGGCACGTGATCAGCTCGTTCACGAAAGCTTCGCTCGAGAGGTAGACGATCTTCGCGGACGGGTTCTTCTCGAACACCGCGTGCCCGATCGCGTTCACGAGGTGGGTCTTGCCGACACCGGTCGTGCCGTAGATGAACACCGGGTTGTAGACCGCCCCCGGGTTGTTCGCGATCGCGCGTGCAGCTGCGTGAGCGAGCTGGTTGCAGGGCCCGACCACGAAGTTCTCGAACGTGTACCGTGGCACGAGGTGTGCGAGACGAGCTGCGACGGTCGGCTTGCTCTCGCGGGTCGCGGGTTTCCCCTCGCGGTCTGCAGGCTCGCCAGGCTCGAAGAGCTCGCCCTGCACGTTGGCCTTCACCTGCAGGACGATCTCGGGCGACGCGTGAACCTCGTCGCGCAGCGCCGCCTGCAACGCCGCGAGATGTCGGCGTTCTACCCAGTCACGAAAAAATTTACTGGGAGCATCGAGGCACACGTGTCCGTCGTGTGCGGCCGAGAGCCGCAGCGGCTTTATCCAGGTTTCGTAGGTGCTTTCGCCCAAGGCTTCGCGAAGCGACCTCTGCGCGTGCTGCCAGCTCCTCATGCGGCTCGACCCCCCCGGTCAGGCTTATGCACAGGCTTATGAACAGGTGTGGGCAACGCGTGTTTCTCTCGAAATTCCAGACGTTTGCGCTGCCGCTGGCAGGGCCGGATTCACGTCGCGGGACCGATCGCCGGCGTCCCTCGGAAGGATACTCCGACGGGTGCGATCGAGTGCGTACGGTCACTGGTGAAGTCTGGAAAACCGAGAGACGTGGCGCGCCCTGACGAGCGCGAGGGGGCGGTCATAGCGCCGGCCCGTCGGGCGTTGCAAGAAAAAAAGAAGGACGGGAGACGAGCCGGCTGTTTTTGCGAGAGAATTTCTTCCGCGCGACGATCGGGTTGACCGTGTCCCATCACGCTGGTAGCCCGCCGTTGGTCGTTTTCCTTTTGCGCACCACAACTTGCAAAACGCATCGTCAAAACTCACGGCACGCGCCATCGACGTCATCCCGGGTGGCGTAAACAGCCCGGTTCGTGCGTGGAAAGCCGTCGGAGGCAATCCCTGCTTCGTGAATCGCGCGAGAGGCGCGTATCTCTGGGATGTCGATGACAATCGCTACGTCGACCTCGTGTGCGAGTGGGGTCCGCTGATCGCGGGCCACGCGCACCCCGAGGTTCTTCGTGCAGTGACCGAAGCCGCGACGCGCGGTCTGGGCTTCGGTGCGCCGACGTCGATCGAGGTCCAACTCGCTGAGTACATCGTCGACGCGGTTCCGTCGATCCAGAAGGTGCGGCTCGTCACCTCCGGAACCGAAGCGACGATGACCGCGATCCGCATCGCCCGTGCCGCGACGAAGCGCGATCGCATCGTGAAGCTCGCCGGGTGCTATCACGGGCACAGCGACCAGCTGCTGGTTCGTGCAGGATCAGGTGCTGCCACGTTCGGCATCCCGGACAGCGCGGGGGTACCGGCCGAGATCTCGCGACTCACGAGTGTTGCGGAATACAACGACGTGCACGCGATGCAGGCAGCGCTCGAGGCTGGTCCCCCCGTCGCGGCGGTCATCCTCGAGCCGATTGCCGCGAACATGGGCGTCGTTCCGCCGCTGCCTGGATACCTCGAGGAGGTGCGGCGCATCACGCAGGCAGCCGGCGCGCTGCTCATCTTTGACGAGGTCATCAGCGGCTTCCGCGTCGCACGTGGTGGCGCCCAGGAGCTGTACGGGGTCACCCCCGACCTCACGTGCCTCGGAAAGATCATCGGTGGAGGCCTGCCCGTCGGTGCCGTCGGCGGGCGTGGAGAGCTGATGGACCTCCTCGCCCCCGCCGGGCCGGTTTATCAGGCGGGGACGCTGTCGGGGAACCCCGTCGCGTGCAGCGCTGGCCTGGCCACGCTCGGCTTGCTGAAGGGCGAGGCGTACGCCGCTCTCGAGAGGACCTCCGCGCTTCTGGCGGAGGGACTTCGCGACGCGATCGCGTCCGCGGGAGTGCACGCGACGGTGCAACGGGTCGGCTCACTGCTGACGCTGTTCTTCGGGGTCGACGAGGTCCGCAACTTCACCGAGGCGAGCACCAGCGACACTGCGGCCTTCGCGAGGTTCTTCCGCGCGATGATCGAACGCGGCGTGTATCTTCCGCCGTCGCAGTTCGAAGCGTGGTTCCTCTCGCTCGCGCACGGTACCGCCGAGGTCGAGCGCATCGTCGAGGGGGCGCGCGCTGCGCTGCGCGCGTGAGCGACACGCCGGACGAGGGGTCGCCCGCGCGCCGGCGACAGATGGCCGTCCAGATGACCGCTCTCGGACTCGAGTTCTCGAGTGCCGTGATCGGCGGACTGGTTCTCGGCTACTACCTCGACGAGTGGCTGGGCACCGAGCCCTGGCTCATGCTGCTCGGGACGTTTGGTGGCCTGGGCACGGCGGTCGCGCGGATGATCGCCCTGACCAGGCGCTTCGAGAAGATCCGCGATGAGCGACGCCCCTGATGGAGCGTCGCCACGGCTGAGGGCCGCCGCTATCGGCCAGTGGCAGGTCCTGGTGGTAGCGGGGCTGGTCGGGATCGTCCTGGTCAGCGGCCGCGGGTCGGTGCCCGGGGTGCTCGGTGGAGCGGCCATGATGTACGCGAGCCTGCTCCTGCAGCACCTGGCGGTCGGGCTGGTCCTGCGCGTCGGTCCCCGGCCTGGCTTCGCGATCGGGCTGTTCCTCCTCAAGCTCACGCTGCTGCTCGCGGTCGCGACGATCGGCCTCACCACGACGCTCCTGGCACCCATGTCGTTCGCGGCCGGCGCCACCAGCTTGCTGCTCGCGATCGTGATCGACGCGTGCTACGGCAACCGGTCGGCGATCCGCGCCCGATGATCGAGGAAGGCCCTGCATGGAACACCCCGTAACCTGGACTGGACTGATCGGTATCCCCCACGGCGACTGGGAGTACTTCGCCATCGGAATGCTGATCATGGGCATCCTTCTGCTGCTCGGTGTCCGTGCGCGGGGTGAGCTCGCCAAGGACTCGGCCGTCGTGCCCGACGAGGGCCTCTCGGCGCGCAACGTGTTCGAGCTGCTCGTCGAGGCGATCGGTGGGCTCTGCGACTCGGTGATCGGTCACGGCGCAGCAAAGTACGTGCCGCTGCTGTCGACCTTCTTCATCTTCATCCTGTTCTGCAACTTCATGGGCTTGCTGCCCGGCTTCACGCCACCGACGAGCGACTTCGACATCACCCTCGCGCTCGGCGTGGTCTCGTTCCTGGCCTTCAACTACTACGGATTCAAGGCGCAGGGAGTCGCGTACCTGAAGCACTTCATGGGCCCGATCCTCTGGCTGGCACCGCTCATGATCGTGCTCGAGCTGGTCGGGACGCTCGTTCGCCCGGTGTCGCTGGGACTCCGGCTGTTCGGCAACCTCTTCGGCGACCACCTGGTGCTCGAGATCTTCACCGGCCTGACCAAGGTGGGCATCCCGGTCGTGTTCTACATGCTGGGAACGCTGGTCGCGGTGATTCAGGCCTTCGTGTTCACCCTGTTGAGCATGATCTACATCGCGCTCGCCGTCGCGCATCACGACGAGGAGCACGCGGAGCACGCGCACTGAGAGGCGGCGTGCATCACGACGCAGGTCCCCCATCCCGGGCGTGGAGCGGAGAGGATGAGGACAGAGGAGTACCCGAAGGGGACGGGACCGGGCGGGAAAGGAGAATAGCCATGACCAAGGGCACGAAGATCATTCTGGGAGCATTCCTGACGCTTCTGTTCGCGGCGCTGGGCGCAGACGTAGCACTCGCCCAGGAGCACGCGGCCGGGGGCGGCGGGTCGTCGTCCATGATCGCGATGGCGGCCGGCATCGCCATTGCCGGCGCCGCCATCGGGGCCGCGCTGGGCCAGGGCCGCGCCGTCGCCGCTGCGATGGAGTCGATCGGTCGCAACCCGAACTCGGCCGATCGCATCCAGACGCCGATGATCCTCGGTCTCGCCTTCATCGAAGCTCTGGCGATCTACGCACTCGTGATCGCCTTCCTGCTTCAGGGCAAGATCTGATCGTCGACGATTCGAGCGCAGCGAGCCCGGCCGGCCCCCGAGTCGACCGGGCTCGTTTCGTTCGGACCGTGCCCCCCCTGAAGCCGTCCTGAAACTCCGGATTAGGCCTGGAGATTGACACGGGCCCGGCCTCGGGGGTAGCGTCCCCGATGTATCCGATTATCCGGTGACCAGGGGTCGGCGGAGCGCGGTGAAGGGGGTGCGGTGTGGGCGACGAGTCGTGGTCGGATCGGCAGAAACCTGCCGCCGATGCAGGGACCGAAGCCGCGGTAGGAGCATCGCTCGCGGACAGCCCTGCGGCCGGCGATCCCAAGCCGACGGGTGTGCGAGCACCGCACTTCGCGGCTGCTGGACAGGTGATCGGCCGGCGCCGAACCGTGTTTGCCGCGGTCCCGATCGCGGTCATCAAGCCGAACCCGCTGCAGCCGCGCCAGCACTTCGACGATGAGGCCATCGAGGATCTCGCCGCGTCGATTCGCGCGCGGGGTATCCTTCAGCCGATCATCGTTCGTCGCGAGAAGGACGGTGGGTACACGCTGATTGCGGGCGAGCGACGGCTGCGCGCGGCCGAACGTGCCGGCGTAGGGCTGGTGCCGGCCATTCTGAGCGACGACGATCTGCTCGAGGTGGCTCTCGAAGAAAACGTGCAGCGCGAGGATCTGTCGCCCCTCGAAGAGGCCGAGGCGCTGTCCGCGCTCGCATCGGAGCGCGGACTGTCGCACGCCGAGCTGGCGCAGGTGATCCACAAGAGCCGACCCTACGTGTCGAACACGCTTGCCCTCACGCGACTGCCGCGCGAGGTGAAGCAGGAGTACTTCGCCGACGGCGCCGTCGTCTCGCGCGAGATCCTCATCAGCATCGCACGCCAGGAGACTCCCGAAGCGATGCAGGCGCTGTGGCGTCGCGTGCGCCTCGAGTCCCTTTCCGTCCGCAGCTTCAGGCACCAGCAGACGAAGCGAACGCCGCAGCAGAGCGCCGATGCACTTCGTGCTGCGCGGAAGCTGAGCCGCGCGCTCCGTGGTCTGGACGTGAGCGCGATGGAGCCCGCCGAGGCGAAGATCCTTCGCCGTGCCATGCTGCGCGCCACCAGGGGCATCGCTGCCACGCTGGAGCGCCTCGATGCCGTGATCGCGCCGGACTCGACCCGCGAGAGCGCGCCGGAGACCCCACCGCTCCGGGTCGCGGCCGCCGTCGGGGTCAGTCGGATTCCCGCCGTCTGGCACGAAAAGTCGGGAGTCGGACGCTTGAGGCGCTCCTCCTAGCTGCCGAAAGAGGGTAAACGGCTGGAGCAGGGCTGGAGGCGAACGATGAAGACGACCCGAATCGGACTACTTTGCGCAGCTCTCCTGCTCGCCGCTGCGCCCGGCGTTGGCCACTCGCAGGACCTGCCGCCGATCGCACACGACTGCGACTACGTGGATCCGGAGCGCCCCTACGTGTGCGACGTCGGCCCGCCGACCGCGCTGTCGATGCGGAGCTTCAAGGAGATGCTCGCCACCGACTCGGCCCTGCGTGCGGTCGTGCGGCGTATCGGCATGCCGTACGCGGCGGAGATGCAGCGCGTCCGCACGGAGAGCCCGTGGTATTCGTGGGAGCTTCGCACGTACTATCCGGACTACGACCGGATGTACGCCTTCGCCCGAGCGTTCATCCTCGGGACTCCCGAGATTTCTCTCCTCCGCTTCGAGGGGAAGATCCCGGTCGATCGATGGAAGTCCGCGACAGTGGTGCAGCAGGCGGCGTACTCGGGTGGTGACGCCGAGGGTGCGGCGGCCCGCGCGGAGCGCGCGGCCGACGAAGCGGAGCGTCTCGCGGATCAGGCGACACGATTCGCGGACCAGGCCGACGCGATCGCCGATCAGGCGGACCAGGGATTCAAGCGCTCACTCGTCAAGCAGTAGCGCTGCGGCCCGCCGCCCCGACGAGCTGCGTCGAGAACCGGCCGTGCGCGCGCTGATCTGGGACGGGGCGCGGGTGCGCCTCGTCGACGACGCGCCGGATCCCGCGTGTCTCCCGGGAACGGTGCTGGTCCAGGTGAAGCTCGCCGGAATCTGCTCGACGGACCTGCAGATCCTGCGCGGCTACATGGGCTTCACCGGGATTCCAGGCCACGAGTTCGTCGGCGAGGTGGTGTCAGGGCCCGGATCGCTGCGCGGGCGACGCGTGGTGGGCGAGATCAACTTCTCCTGCAGGCGCTGCCCCGACTGTCTCGCCGGTCGGATGCGACACTGTCCGACCCGGACGGTGATGGGAATCCTCGGTGCGGATGGTGCCTTCGCGGAGATCGTCCGTGTGCCGATCGAGAACGTTCATCCCGTTCCGGATACGGTCCCCGATACGGTCGCGGTGTTCGTCGAGCCGCTCGCCGCGGCGATCGAGGCGTGCGACCAGACTGCGTCCTTCGCCGGCGGTCGGTCTCTGGTCGTCGGGGCGGGCAAGCTGGGCCTGCTCGTCGCGCAGACGCTGGGTGCGCGCGGCGACCGCGTCGAGGTGCTCTGTCGCAACACCCGGGCGCAGGCTGTCGCGAAGCTGCTCGGCCTGACCGCGGTGTCGCCGCCGGCTCGACCGCGTGGCTACGACCTCGTCGTCGACGCGACTGGCGACGCCGCCGGTCTCGCTCTCGCGATCGACGCCGTGCGACCGCTGGGCGCGATCGTGCTCAAGACGACGGTCGCGGGTCGTCACGAAGTGGATCTGGCCCCCCTCGTGATCAACGAGGTCAGCCTGATCGGCTCACGATGTGGTCGCTTCGACGCGGCTCTGGAGGCGCTCGCCGCGGAGCGGGTGAGCGTGCTTCCCCTTCTCGAGCGGATCGCTCCGCTCGAGGAGGGGGTCGAGGCCCTCGAGCGCGCCGGGCGTGCCGGCGCGCTCAAGGTCTTGCTGCAGCCCAACGCTTGAAGGTCGTCACGCCGACTGGCGCAGATGACGTTCTCGCAGGGTGATCGAGTGGCGTTTTCCGTTGACGCGACGGAACGGGAACCGGTACAGGCCCGAGCGGCCGTTCAGCCGCTCCTTGCGCCAGGCCAGAAGCCCGCGACGCAGAGACTCGGGCTCGAACTTGAGAGCCGTGCAGATGTTCTCGAACGAGTAGGGCCAGCTGGTGTCGGTCGAGTTGATCCAGCTCTCCGCCTCCTCGAAGAGGCGCTGGTTGCGTCGTCCCGGGTCGGCGGCGAACCGCTGATAGGTCGCGACGGCGTCTTCCATTACCGCCAGCATCAGGCGGATCTCCGGACGATCGGTGGACTCGGCCTGGACACGATCCCGGTGCTGCTCGGGTGTGATCAGGTCCGGTTCGAAGAGCCGGACGACGTTGTCCTCTGGCGCGGAATACGCAGTGTCCATAGTGCCTCCCGTAGACGTGCGCTGGTGGGCAGCAGGTTCCGTGCCATTTCCGAACAGAGGTCAGGGAACGGTGCCTGTTGATCGGCCCCGCGTGACGTGTTGGATTGCGACAGCTCGGAAGGTCCCGAGTACGCCCGGCCCTGTTGCGATATGCCTCCCGAAGAAAAGCCCAAGCCACCTCCGCCACCGACGTTGAGCCGACTCGCGGCGGATGCGCTCGTCGAGACTATCGACGGTCCGGTGGAGATCGTTAAGCTCGCCGGCAAGGTGATGCCGGTGCTGACCAGATTCCAGGACGGTGCCCTCGGTTTCCGCATGATGACTGCGATCCGCCAGCTCGAGGACGGCGAGCTTTTCGACCTGACCAATGTCGACGAGCAACGAGTCCGCCTGGGCGGCGATCACGTGCTCGTCCGTGAGGACGGCTCGGAAGTTCGTGTGCGCGACGTCCGGCCAGGGGAACGCTTGCACCCGGGTTGGACCTACGTCACCGGCTACACGCCCCCGGACGCACCGGAATACGCAGCGACCGTGCGGGGACGCCCGTGGGACCGGGCGGTGGTGGTCACCGCGATCCGGAGTGTCGGCACCGGTGCCCAGTTCGGGTTCTCGGTCAACGAGACCAAACGGTACTTTCTCACCTTCGGAGCGATGAGCCGGGCCCAGGCTTGAAGAGCCGGCCCATCGCCGCAGGCGATGGCCTGCGCAGAACCCTGCGTGCAGGCGCGATCGCGGCCGCCACTCTGATCTTCGCGCAGCCGTGCCTGGGCTTGCCGTCGGACCCCGTCGGGACGACCGGGTCGCGCGAAGCGCTCCGGACCTGCCATCGCGGCCAGGCTGCGACGGAACCCGAAGCCGGCGCCCTTCTGGAGCTGAGCCTCGACCAGGCGGATCGCGCGATCGCCGCCGACGATGGGGACGCCCTCGCCCACTTCGCGCGGTTCTGTGCGCTGGGCGAGCAAGCGCGCCGCTCGGGGGCTTCGCTGTCGAGCCTCGTCAAGTTGTGGCAGATCCGCGAGGCGGTCGATCGCACGTTGGAGATCGCCCCCGACTACTCGGATGCGCTGCACGGCAAGGGGGCGTTCCTGTGCTCGGTACCGCGCCTGCTCGGCGGTGATCCCGACGAGGGGGAGCGACTCGTGCGGCGAGCGCTCGAGATCGACCCGGAATACGTGGGTGCGAGGCTGTTCCTTGCGGAGCGGCTTCGCGAGCGGGGGGACCGTGCCGGCGCCGAGGCGCAGGTGGCGCGGGCGCTCGCAGCCGCGGAGCGAAAG
>Ga0172362_10001303_pt1 | contig 21344 bp, 22 predicted proteins | sample LakKivs1_kivu2a2_FD_114534 | JGI IMG/M metagenome (GOLD analysis project Ga0172362, IMG submission 114534) | Sediment microbial communities from Lake Kivu, Rwanda - Sediment s1_kivu2a2 | ecosystem: Environmental > Aquatic > Freshwater > Lake > Sediment | place: Rwanda: Western Province, Lake... | reverse complement strand
CGTTTATGTGCAGGGTTCACGCTATCTGACCGGAGGGCGTTTCGAAAACCTGCCGCTATTCCGGCGCATGGCCATACCCATTTTCACCTGGCTGGTCTGGCTGTTGACCGGGTATAAGGGCACCGATGCCACCTGCGGCTTTCGCGCGTACCGGCTGGACTTGGTACGCTTGCCGGGAGTCAATGTTCAACAGGACTGGCTGGACAAGTATGAATTGGAATTTTACCTGCACTACTACGCCACCAAACATAAAGTGAAAATCAAAGAGGTGCCGATTTCGATGATCTACCCGCCGAGCATGAAAAACTATTCGAAGATCAAGGCGATTACCGGCTGGTGGAGCATGCTGCGGCCCTGGGTATATCTTAAGCTGGGGTTGCGCAAATGAATCCGCATCTTGTTGCCGGTCAATAAATAAAAACGGAGCATATTGTGTCGGAGCAAAAAATCACCGCCGATTTTTCACGAATCGCCGCCGATGTCCGGTTCGGCAAGGACGTCAAGGTCTTTGGTTTTGTGAACTTGTATGGTTGTGAAATTGGTGATGAGTCGAAAATTGGCTGCTTTGTCGAAATCCAGAAAAACGCGAAGATTGGCCGGCGGGTCAAGGTTTCCAGCCATACGTTTATTTGCGAGGGTGTAACCATCGAGGATGAAGTATTCGTCGGCCATGGGGTGATGTTCATTAACGATCGTTATCCCCGCGCGGCCACTCCACAGGGAGGGTTGCAGACCGAGGCCGATTGGTCGGTCGTACCCACATTTATTCGCAAAGGGGCTTCCATCGGCAGCGGGGCGGTAATCATGTGCGGAGTGACGGTCGGTGAGCAGGCGATTATCGGCGCAGGCGCCGTAGTCACCAAAGATGTACCACCCGACACCATCGTGGCCGGTGTTCCGGCACGGGTGCTGCGGAGGATTGAATACTCATAAATACTGCAAGCATCTTGGGAATTGACAGGCAATTCACCGCCGGTCAAGAAAAGGCGTGGCAATCATACGGAATGACGATTATTATTGCAGGTAATGAATAGGTCGGACGGCATTAGGGGGAGATGATGAATACAGTTGTTTGTATAAAGCAGGTCCCGGAAATCGAACGGGTAAAAGTAGATAGCAGTTCGGGGAAAGTAGTCATTCCCGCTGATTCGGCAATGATTAATCCCTTCGATGAATATGCCATCGAGGAAGCCCTGCGGATAAAGGAAAAACACGGCGGCATGGTTACGGTAATGACCACGGGGCCGGAAGGAGCAGTAGAAGCGTTGCGCTCAGCTTTAGCCCTGGGGGCCGATGAGGCGGTTCATTTGATTGACCCCGCGTTCACCGGTTCCGACGCCGCGGCCACTGCCACCATCCTGGCGGCCGGGATCGGCAAACTCGAAAACATCTCACTGGCATTGTTTGGCCGCAATGCGGTCGACACCGATGCTTCCAGTGTGCCGGGATATGTCGCCGGACGGCTAGGCTGGCCGCAGGTGTTGTTCGTGCGCAAGTTCGTCGAACTTTCCGAGCAAAAAGCCAAAGTGGAGCGGATGACCGAGGATGGCTTTGACCGTTGCGAAATACCGCTGCCCGGCGTGGTTTCCGTGGTCAAAGAAATCAACGAGCCACGGCTTCCCTCACTTAAAGGAAAAATGAGGGCCAAAAAGGCGCCGATTAAGACCTTTTCCGCCGCCGACTTAGGCTTGGATACCGGCAAATTGGGGCCGAATTCCCCTACGATAATTATCAATTGTCTGCCTCCTCTCGCCCGCAAAAAGGGTGAAATCCTCGAAGGTGAACCGGCGGAGGTGGCGGCCAAATTGTTCGAGAAACTCCGTGCCGACCAGATTATCTGATATGGCATAATAACTTAGCTCCGGTGCACGGGAATAAACCGGATTGTGCCGGTCGGTTTCGGAGAAGGTGCGAGTTTTTATGCCAAAATTTTGTGCGGAGTCGGGCAAAAAGACACTACTGGAAACGGAATTCCGCAACAGTTATTGACTTGGGAATTTTTTTTTGTATAATCACAATTTTGTGTTCTGGTTGAGTATTGGAGATTGAGCAAAGGAGCAGACGGTGAAAGAATACACCACCGAGAACATCCGCAATATCGGGTTGTTTGGCCATGGCGGAGTGGGAAAAACCTCGTTGGCGGAAGCCATCCTGTACACTGCCGGTATGACCAACCGCCTGGGGAAACCGGATGACGGCACCACCGTCTCTGATTATTCTGATGAAGAAATTGCGCGCAAGCTTTCCATTTCATCTGCGCTGTTGCATGCGGAGTGGAAGAACCACAAAATCAACGTCATTGACACCCCCGGATACGCCGATTTTGCCGGGGAGGTTTTTGGTGCACTGCGGGTGGTCGATCTGGCCCTGGTGCTGATTTCGGCTTCTTCGGGGATTGAAGTCGGTACCGAAATGGTCTACGAATTGATTAACGAACGCCATCTGCCGCGCGCGTTCTTCGTGAATAAAATGGAAAAAGAACACGCTGATTACCAAAAATGCATTGACGGCCTCAAGGAGACGTTTTCGCCCCATGCCGTGCCGGTTTCGTGGCCCATCGGCCAGGCCGCGGAATTCAAGGGTGTTATCGACTTGATAAAAATGAAGGGGTATACGTTCGACGGCAAAGGGAAACCGCAGGAAACGGCAATCCCCGCGGACGTCAAGGATGACGCAGAGGATGCACGCGCAGCATTAATGGAAGCGGCGGCTGAGGCCGATGATGCGTTGCTGGAGAAGTTCTTCGATGCCGGGGAGTTGTCGGAGCAGGAAATCATCCAGGGACTGAAAAAAGGCATTGCCGCCGGCGCCGTATATCCGGTGTTCGCCGGGTCGGCCGCTGAAAACATCGGCATCTCGACTTTTCTGGATTTTGTCGCCGACTTTTTCCCCTCGCCCAAGGATCGCCCGACCATGATCGGGAAAAAGCCCCACTCGGACGAAGAGATCGAGTGCCCGATCAACCCACTCGCCCCGTTATGCGCGTTTGTCTTCAAGACGGTTTCGGAGCAGCATGTCGGTGAATTGTCGTTTTTTCGAGTCTATTCCGGGACGATGACGACTGGCATGGAGGCGTATAACGCAACTCGGGATGACGGCGAACGTATCGGGCAGATTTTTTCGATGAACGGCAAGGAGCGCACGGACATCGGGAAACTGATTTTGGGCGATATCGGCGCGGTGGTTAAATTGAAAAATACCCACACCGGTGACACGATGTGCGAAAAAAAATCATTGGTGCTCCTGCCCCCCATCGATTTTCCCGCACCGATTTTCGAGATGGCGGTGCGCTCAAAATCCAAAGGCGATGAAGACAAAGTCGCCACCGGGTTGTCCCGCCTGCATGATATCGACCCGACCTTTTCGCATAAGGTATTTCCCGACCTGCGGCAGACCATCCTGTACGGTCAGGGAGAAATGCACTTCGATGTCATGATCAGCAGATTGAAAAAACGCTTCGGTGTGGATGTGGAACTGGAAAAACCGCGCATCCCCTATCGGGAAACCATCAAGGGCAAAGCCGAGGTCCAGGGGAAGTTTAAAAAACAGACCGGGGGCCGGGGACAATATGGCGATGTCCATATTCGCATGAAACCGTTACCTCGCGGCCAGCAGTTTGAATTCATCGATGCCATTGTCGGCGGAGTGATTCCGTCGAAATGGATCCCTTCTGTTGAAAAAGGCGTAATCGAAGCCATGCAGTCCGGCGCTTTGTCCGGGCATCCGGTGGTCGATGTCTCCGTCGAACTGTTTTATGGCTCCTACCACGATGTGGATTCCTCGGATATGGCGTTCAAAGTCGCCGGATCGATGGCCTTCAAGGACGCGTTCCTGAAAAGCACGCCGGTCCTGTTGGAACCCATTTACGAGATCGAAGTCAAGGTCCCGGATGACTACACCGGGGATGTCATGGGTGATCTTTCCTCCAAGCGCGGCAAGATTACCGGCATGGACCCGCAGGGGAAATGGCAAACCATCCGCGCCCAGGTCCCGCTGGCGGAACTGTATAAATACTCCGTAACCCTGCGTTCGCTGACGCAGGGGCGGGGTGTGCATAAACAGAAATTCTCCCATTACGAGGAAGTTCCCCGGGAAATCGCTGAAAAAGTGATCACTGAAGCCAAGAAACAAAAGGCGGACGCTGAGGGATAAACACTATGTCCGAGTACGCCAAAACCTATGCTGACCGTTCACGGAGCATGGTGCTGCGGCATCCGATATATACCTTGAGCATGATTATGCGCGGTTGTGCGCAATCATCATTTCCAGCGGCCATAAGTATTTTGTTGGCCGCTTTTTTCATGGCCGCGTCACCGTGCCGTGCGCAACTGGGAATTACGGCCTGGGCCGGCGGCACCTTACCCACCGGTGAATTCGGGCGCACTGATCTTCAACGCACTCCCCCCAAGTCGGGCGCGGAAAAGGGCCATTCGTTCGGCGGGGGTGTGGCCTGGCGGGTCCTGGCCGGCGCTCGCAGCCAATCCGGCAGGGGTCTTCATCCCGATGTGATCATCAGTCTTGTCTGGGCCGAAAGCGAATTCGGCAATAATGTCCCGCGAGTACTTGATGACGACACGATGCAGTTCGTCACTCCCGCAAGCCGGATTCGCCTGCGGGGTTTGCGTGCCGGAGTGCGCGTGGTCCCCTGGGCGCATCGTTGTGTTTCCCCATCGTTCGGCGGCGGGTTTGAATCCGGCAAAATGAAGGTCGAATCGCGGGCGTTTTTCGGTCCGGGCGCCTGGGCCACAGGTACGGATAAACCTCTGGCATTGCAGGTTACGTCGAAAAGTGAAAATATCAGCGGGGTTTTTGCCCAGCTGGGCGTGCAGGTGCAGCGCGACGCAACCGCATCGTTTTTCGCGGATGCTGTCTTTCATCATTTGTTTTCCGAGGGTGTCGGGAGCAGTACCAAGTTTTCTCCCGGCGATGCTTTGCCGACGGAAGGCGAGATCAAATCCAATTTTCAATGGTGGGAATTTCGTGCCGGACTAGTGTGTTTTTTCTAAACCAACATGGAAATAAGGGAATTACAGCGACATTGGGATGAATTCGGCAAACGCGATCCGTTATGGGCGGTGCTGACCAGTCCCGCGAAAAAAAACAACCAATGGGATGTTGACGAGTTTTTCGCCCACGGCGAACAGGAAATCGATGAGGTCATGCGATACCTCGATACTCTGGGAATCGATGTCGCGCGGCGCCGCGCCCTTGATTTCGGCTGCGGTGTGGGACGGCTGACGCAGGCCCTGGCCCGTTATTTCGACCGCGTCGACGGCGTGGACATTGCGCCGTCGATGATCGAATTGGCCGAGAAGTATAACCGGCACGGTGAGGCATGTTGTTATCACTTGAATGAAACCGATGATTTGCGTCTGTTCGCTGATAATATGTTTGATTTTATCTATTCCTGCATAACTCTCCAGCACATGAGACCGGTGTACGCCAGGAAATATATCGCCGAATTCCTGCGAATACTTGCGCCGTCCGGTGTGCTTATTTTTCAGCTTCCCAGCCACCCGCTGCTGTTTCGGTCGTCGGGGAAACCGAATTTCCGGGGCATCGTTTTGCGGTGTGTCCCCAGGATGCTGCTGGATGTCACGTATCGCCGAATAAAATACGGCAAACGGCCCCGGATGGAGGGCTACTGGATCAACCAACGGGCAATGGTAGATCATTTGCATCGAAATAATGGGGTGATTATCGATATAAAACAGGATCGTCGGGCAATCATGGCGGATTGCCGCTATTGCGTAACAAAAAAAATGAAAGGCGATTTCCCCATCCTCGGCGGCCGGGTTGCCGCCACGGGAAAGACCTGATAGAATCCGCTGAGGATAGTGCAACAATTGCGCGGGAGGTGGACCATGTCCGGCCACAGCAAATGGGCAAGTATTAAACATAAGAAGGGTAAACTTGACGCCCAACGGGGCAAAATTTTCACCAAGTTGATCCGCGAGATCACGGTTGCTGCGCGGGCCGGCGGTGGAGACGCCGATAAGAACCCGCGTTTGCGGACCGCCATTGCCACGGCTAGGGCGGCCAATATGCCCGCCGACAATATCAAAAAGGCCGTCCAGAAAGGCACGGGTGAACTGCCCGGGGTCACCTACGAGGAAGTCACCTATGAAGCGTACGGTCCGGGAGGTGTGGCCATGCTTATTCAAGCCATGACCGATAATAAAAACCGTGCCGTGGCCGAAGTCCGGCATATCCTGTCCCGGCATAACGGCAACATGGGCGAGTCCGGATGTGTCGGTTGGATGTTCGAAAAACAGGGTTTCATCCAGGTGGAGGCCGAGGGGGTCGATGAGGATTCGCTGATGGAAATGGCACTTGATGCCGGCGCCACCGATGTCCGCCGGGAAGAGACGACTTTCGATATCTATACCGAACCGGTCGATCTGGAAAAAGTCCGCAGCATTGTCGAGAAAAAAGGACTGGTGATTTCCTCCGCAGAACCGGCGATGATTCCGCAAAGCACGGTCAAGCTCGATGAAAAACAGGCCGGGCAAATGCTGAAACTGATGGAGGCGCTGGAAGACCACGACGACGTGCAGAAGGTGTATGCCAATTTCGATATCGACGACGAGTTGATCCAGAAATTGTCCGAATGATTGCCGCAATGTGAGGTAATGACTTGCGCCGGTTTCCCCTGGGGGCGACCGGCGCTTCTTCTAGGCGCCGTTCGGATTAATGATTGCCTTTTCCCATTGTCTGCTGGTACAATACGGAGTGTTGAATCCGCCTGTGGCGGATGCGGCGGTGGATATGGGATTGACGGTCGGTCAGCATTCATCCGTATTGGGTGTCGATCCCGGGATCGGCACTACCGGCTGGGCTGTCGTCAGCCAAACCGGGGATAAATTCTGTCTGGTGGCTGCGGGCAAAATCGACCCGCGGCGTGCTGCCCCCATCGGCGAAAGATTATATGAGGTGTTTTCAGGCATTAGGGCTTTATGCCGCGAACACGCTCCCCGGGAAATTGCCTTGGAGGAATCCTTCTATGGCAAAAATGTCAAATCGGCATTGGTCATCGGCCAGGCGCGCGCGGCGGTGTTGCTGGCGGCAGTGGAAGCCGGTGCGCCGGTTTTCGAATACCCGGCGCGATTGGTCAAACAGGCCGTAACCGGGCGGGGACAGGCGGCTAAAGGACAAGTCGGTTTCATGATTCAAAACATGCTGGGATTGCGTGATCCCTTGACTCCGGAGGACGTCGCGGACGCCGCGGCGATCGCGTTGTGCCACATGATGCGGCGCGACGTGGCCGCAGTCTTGAGGTAGATTGGCATGATTACTTTTTTGCGCGGGCAGATTGTCGAAAAAAACCCCATGGCGGTAGTCATCGATGTCGGCGGTGTGGGTTACGAAGTTTATATCCCGCTTTCGACATATGAGGCGTTGCCCGACGACGGTGCTGTGGTGACTATTCTTACGCGGCAGGTTATTCGCGAAGATGCACATCATTTATATGGTTTTGCCACCGAGCAGGCCCGGCAGGTTTTTGATTTGTTGATCTCGATTTCCGGTATCGGACCCCGGCTGGCGCTGGCGATTCTTTCCGGGATGTCGGCCGAGGAATTCGCCCGTGCGGTGCGCGAACGCAATGAGACCGCTTTGACCGTAATCCCCGGCATCGGCAAAAAGACCGCAGCGCGGGTGGTGCTGGAGTTGGCCGAAAAAATCGGGCGCGTGGGTGTCGAATTCGTTGCCGGAGGAGCGGCGGCAGGACCCGTTGCCGGCGATGATGAACAGGCGGTAACCGCCTTGTTGGCGTTGGGACTTGGCCGTCCGGAGGCCGCCGCCAGACTGGCCCGCGCCCGGGCCAAGCTTGGGCCTTCACCCAATATCGAGGATTTGATTAAAACCGCATTGCACATGTGACGGTGGTAATCGGGATCTTTGAAACGGGTTGAAAGAATGGCGACGAAACAACCGGCAGACAATTCCCGCGATGAGGAATCGCGGATCACCGCTCCGGCCCTGCATGCCGAGGACCTCGATATCGAGGCCTCCGTCCGTCCGACCACATTCGACGATTTCGTCGGCCAGGCCAAGTTGAAGGAGAACCTGAAAGTTTTCATTGAGGCCGCGCGGGGCCGGAACGAGGCGCTGGACCATGTATTGTTTTATGGCCCTCCCGGTCTGGGTAAGACGACCCTGGCGCATATCATCGCCCGCGAGATGAACGTATCGATCAAATGCACTTCCGGACCGGTCCTCGAACGCGCCGCCGACCTGGCGGGATTGCTGACCAATCAGAATGAAAAGGAAGTCCTCTTCATCGATGAAATCCACCGCTTGAATCATGTGGTGGAGGAGTTTCTGTACCCGGCCATGGAGGATTTTCGGCTGGATATCATGATCGACCGCGGCCCGGCCGCACGGTCGGTCAAGCTGCCGTTGAAACATTTCACGCTGGTCGGGGCCACGACCCGCGCCGGGTTGTTGACCTCGCCGTTGCGGGCGCGTTTCGGTGTTGTTGGCCGACTGGATTATTATACCAGTGATGATCTTCTGCAAATCATCAAACGCTCGGCGAAAATCCTGGCCATCGATATCGACAATGCCGGCGCCACGGAGATTTCGCGCCGTTCCCGGGGCACCCCGCGCGTGGCCAATCGTTTGTTGCGGCGGGTGCGGGATTACGCCCAGGTGCGCGGCTCCGGCGTGATCGACCATGAAGCCGCCTGTATGGCGCTGGCGGCGCTGAATGTCGATGAAGCCGGGCTTGACGATATGGACATCAAAATCCTGTCGACGGTGGCGGAAAAATTCAAAGGTGGTCCGGTGGGGATTAATACTCTGGCGGTCGCGGTCGGTGAGGAAGGCGAGACAATCGAGGAGGTGTACGAACCGTTTTTAATTATGGAAGGGTTCCTCGACCGCACGCCGCGCGGACGCACCGCGACACCTCGCGCATACGAACACCTCGGCTTGATCCGGGGCAGGGGGGGACGGCAACAATCACTGCTGTAAACAATGGATGCATGCATGCCCGGAGAGTGACTGTGGGACGGCTGTTGTTTATCGTAATCGTTGCCGTCGCGTTGCGGGAATTGTTTTCGCCGCTGACTGATAAAATCCCGTTTCTCGGCAAATTGCCCGGAGATTTTCGCCGGCAACGCAACGGCCGGAGTTTCTCATTCCCGCTGGCCCCGTCACTGGTCCTCGGCATCGTTCTGACTTTGGTAATAAACTTGACTGGTGAAAATAATTCTCGTGCATACTGCTTTGTATGATTATCACCTCCCGCGCGAACTGGTTGCGCAATATCCGGCGAGGATCAGGCGCAAATGTCGCATGTTGGTCTTGAACCGCCGGGACGGGTCGATGGTGCATACGGCCTTCGAAGAACTGCCGCAGTTCCTGAATGCCGGCGATCTTGTCGTGTTCAATAACACGCGCGTGATTCCCGCGCGTCTTCTGGGTCGCAAGGCCGGCACGGGCGGCAAAATCGAGGTTTTCCTGTTGCGAAAAATAGCGGATCGTCTCTGGGAAGCGCTCGTGCAACCGGGCGGCCGCTGCAAACCGGGGACAATTGTCGAAATCGACCGGGGCGGAAAATGCAAAGTTGAAATCGGGCATTACCTCGCACCGGGCAAGCGTGCCGTGCGGTTGATGAGCAATGTACCGGTCCCTATATTATTGGAAAAGTACGGTCATACGCCGTTACCCCCGTATATTTCGCGGCCGGACCGCAAAAATGACCGGCGGGATTATCAGACAGTTTTTGCCCGCAAGCCGGGCGCAGTGGCCTCGCCCACGGCGGGGTTACATTTCGACCGGGTACTGCTCAACCGCTTGGCCCACACGGGAATTAAAACAGCGGAAGTCACCCTGCACGTCGGCGAGGGGAGTTTTCGGCCCATAAAAACCGAAGACATTGAAGACCATATGTTGGAGAATGAATGGATCCATGTCCCCCGGCATACAATTAATAGGATTGCCGGAGCCTGCCGGGCCAAGCGGCGAGTAGTGGCAGTCGGCACGACGGTCGTGCGTACCCTTGAAACTTTGGCGATATGGAATCCCGGGCCGGTGAATGCGTGGCACACGGCAACAGGTCGCCCGGCAAAAACGAGGGGGGAGAGTGACTTGTTCATCAGCGAACCTTACACATTTCGCGTAGTCGATTCGCTGCTGACTAATTTTCACCTGCCACGGTCGTCATTGCTGGTTATGGTTTCGGCGTTCGCCGGGCGCGAGCTGGTCCTGGCGGCCTATCGTGAGGCGAAGGAAAAAAATTATCGCTTTTACAGCTATGGGGATTGTATGTTAATTGTCTGAGGGGAATATGGCTAAAGCAAAGGCAAAGCCTAAAAGCGAGTATATTTCGGCAATCGTTGTGGCTGCCGGAGAGGGCCGGCGGTTTCACAGCAGCACACCCAAACAATGGGTGGAACTGGCGGGCCGGCCGCTCGCTTTTTGGGCGTTGTCTGCCTTTGAACGAAATCCGCTTGTCGATGAAATCGTGTTGGTCGTTGATGCCGAACACCGGGCGCGGGCCCGTTCCCTGGTCAATAGGGAATTCTCCAAGGTGGCCGCAATTACCAGCGGCGGGCATACCCGCGCCGCCTCCGTCCGCCGGGGATTGAAAAAAGTGTCCGCCAAGGCAGATGTAATTCTCGTTCACGATGGGGTGCGCCCGTTTTTCGAGGACGACTTGATCGAACGGCTGGTCGGAACACTCGAAACCTACGAGGCAGCTATCCCCGTGCAACTGGTCGGCGATACATTGAAACGGTTGTCCGGCGATGCGGTGGAGCAGACGGTTGACCGTAAGGGTATCGCTGCGGCAAAAACTCCTCAGGCCTTCCGCGCCGCGGTCATCCGGCAAGCCCACGCTCAGGCCGAAAAAGACAAATTTGAGGCAACCGATGATTCGGTTTTGGTCGAACGGATGGGTTTGATCATCGGTGTCGTGCATACCGTCTTCCCCAATATCAAAATCACCCAGCCTGAAGACCTGCTGCTGGCCGAGGCGGCATATGCCGTTCGGGGAGATCATCCCACATGAGGGTGGGCCTCGGATATGATTCTCATCGATTTATTGCAGGACGGCCGTTGATCCTGGGGGGGATACGTATCCCCTTCCCGCTGGGCTTGGCGGGTCATTCTGATGCCGACGTCGTGTTGCATGCCTTAGGCGACGCATTGCTGGGTGCGGCGGCGTTGGGAGATATTGGCGCCCATTTTCCAGACGAAGACCCGCGTTTCGAAGGTGCCGATAGTTCCGAGTTGTTGCGCAAAATCGTGGCCGAGGTGCATGAGGCGGGTTATATGGTTGGGAATGTCGACATGACGGTCATCACCGAAAAACCCAAACTCCTGCCCTATATCGACCGGATGCGCGAGCATATTGCTGCGATAACCGGGATCGCCAGGACGGATGTTTCCATCAAAGGCAAGACGAATGAACAAATGGGCTGGCTTGGGCGGAGCGAGGGTATGGCCTGTCTGGCTGTTGCCCTGTTGCAGTCCTCTGCGGCTTGACCTACGGGAATTCGATATCATGGATTTTGCATTCGGTCCGCTTGATCAGGCACTACATTTCCTGGGGACCCATGCGGATTTATGGGCGTATGGGATTTTGTTCATTTCTGCAGCCGCCGAGATGCTGTTTCCGCCATTTCCCGGTGACGTCGTTTTTCTTTCGGGGATGGTGCTGGCCGGGGGTGATGCACTCAGCTGGCCGCTGGTATTTATCGTTTCCGTACTGGGTAGTTTGGGCGGGGCATGGTTGCTTTACGAATTTGGACGCTGGAAAGGCCGAACCTGGTTTGCGCGGCCTGAGCGCAAGATCTTCAATCCGACGACGCTCGCCCGCTTTGACATGATGTTTGGCCGTTATGGTATGCGCATGATCATCATTTCGCGGTTTCTCCCGGGTGTACGTTCGATGGTGCCGCTGGCGGCAGGAATCGCACGTCTTTCCCGTCGACAGGTAACGCTTTTCCTGACCGTGTCTGTCCTTTGCTGGGACGGACTATTGGCGGGGGTTGGCTTCGCCTTTGGGCGGAATTGGGAAGCGGTGACGGGTTTGGTGACCGTTTACAATCGCCTGGCCGTCATCCTTCTGGTTGTCGCCGCGATCATTTGGGGGATTTGGATGTATCGAAAATCGAGGACAATGAACGATTCAACCACCGACGATGTTTAACTCGGGGAAGGACAACTGTGAAAACTGATACCAAGTTGCGCGTATTGGTGCTGGTCGGCGGGACTTCGGCCGAGCGCGATGTTTCACTGGCTACCGGGCAGTCGGTTATCCTGGCTTTACGCCAACAAAAACACCAGGTCCTGGCCATTGATACCGCCTGCGGGAAAAAACTCCTCGATACTAATAGACCATTGCTGCCGCAGGGTATTGCCACGGCGCCGCCTGACGATGTTGCCGGAACAACCACCTCCACGGAAATCACTTCAGCCCTGACTCTCCCGGAGACCTCGGCCATCGATGTCGTTTTTCTGGCATTGCACGGGGGTGATGGTGAGGATGGGCATGTGCAGGCATTGTTGGATATGGCGCATGTGCCCTACGCCGGTTCCGGGGCTACCGCCTCGGCTTTAGCCATGAATAAGCATCTGGCCAAGAAGATCTTCCGGGCCGAAAATATTCCCACTCCGCCCTGGGTTTTTCTGGATCGGGACTGCCCGGCAGGTCAATGGTTTTGCAGGTATCGGGACAGCAAAAGCGACGAGAATTTCGATCCCCCCCAGGCCACAGACAGGCAGCAATTACCTGACTATGACGACTTGGTGCGCGCATTGGGATCACCGGTGGTGGTCAAACCGAATGAACAGGGTTCGACGGTAGGCTTGACCATCGTGGAAAGCGCCGATCAACTTGCCCCGGCTTTTAACCGGGCTTTTCAGCATGGCCCCGGCATTCTGGTTGAGCAATATATCCCGGGCCGCGAATTGACCGTGGCAATCCTGGACAAAGAGGCTTTGCCTGTCGTGGAAATTATCCCGGAGCATGGAGTTTATGACTACGAATGCAAATATACCTCGGGAAAATCCAATTATATTTGCCCCGCCGAATTACCCGAATCCGTGGCGAAGCGTCTTCAACTATTTGGTTTAAAAGCGTTTAACTCCCTCGGTTGTTCGGGATATGGGCGAGTTGATTTCCGTTTAAATTTCAATAATGAGTGTTATTGCTTGGAAGTCAACACCTTACCGGGGATGACGGCGACATCCCTTGTCCCCAAGGCCGCGGCAGCCATTGGCATCTCATTCCCCGATTTGATCGAACGAATTTGTCGTCTGGCAATAAAATAGATAAGGAGGCGGCCGGAGCGAACAAATAACTCGACATTTTATCCGTTTAAATTATTTTAGGGATGAAGGATAGGATTTGAAGGGATGCAAAAATCACCAGTAGTTATACCCGCCGAAATCGTAAAAAATTGCCGCGGGGTCTTGCTGGACTTGGGCTCCACGTTGTTGGAATACGAAAATACGCCGTATTCTGAACTAATTCCGATTTCGTTCAAGTCGGCGTACGATTACCTTATTGCGAATTCGCCGAAAACGCCGGATTATGACGCTTTCTACGCCGCGTTTCGCACGATCATGCATAGTTTCCAGCAACGGGCGGCGAATGAGTTCAAAGAATATTGTTTCAACGACATCACTGAGCCGTTGTTGGTTCAGTTCCGCATTCCGCCGACACCGGAGCTGTTGCATGGTTTTTTTGAACACTATTATTTGAAAATAACACAGCAGGTTACGCCATATCCGGATTCGAAAAGCACGCTGTCGCGGCTAAAAGCGGCCGGATTAAGCATTTGTATCGTGTCCAATTCCTGTTTCCCCGGCAAGGTGCATCGCGCTGAATTGGCCCGGTTCGGTTTGTTCAAATATATCGATAATTTTGTGTTCTCCTCGGATTTGGGGATCCGCAAACCTCATCGCGATGTTTACTTTAAGGCGTTGCGCAAATTGGGGCTGGATGCCGATGAGGTCGTGTTTGCCGGTGATCGGCAGCGCGAGGACGTCCTTGGTCCGCAGATGGCCGGAATCGCGGCGGCTTTGATCCGTCGCCCGCACCGCGATTATGAGCCGGGACTGACCAACTGTCCTGAAATCGATGGTGTCAGCGGGCTGATCGGCTTGCTGGACTTGTAACGGGGTGCGGACAGGCCGGAAAACCGCTTTTGCCCGCCCTTGGCGGGTTTTTTTATGGTGGAGATCGGACCGTGTCTGTGGAACATTTGATTTTTGCCCGGCAAGAAGTTAACATGCGGCATTGGTTTGGTGGGGAACTTGTGACCAGCGAGAGAAAAGGAGCAGTATCGTGGATTATGTCGAACAGATGTTGCAAGATATGACCGATGCGCATGGCACCTCGGGACAAGAGGGCTCGGCCCGCTCGGTGATGCGCAAATACTTGAAAAACACGGCCACGCTTTCTTATGACCGCCTGGGCAGTCTCATCGCCGAAAAAAAGGGTGGCGCTGCAACCCCGCGCGTGATGATCTCCGCACACCTTGATGAAGTCGGGTTCATGGTCTCGGAAATCGACAAAAACGGCTACATTCGCTTCCTGCCCCTGGGCGGCTGGTGGAGCCATGTAGTATTGGGACAAAGGCTGAAAATCCACACTGCCAAAGGCCCGGTGCCGGCGGTGGTCGGCTGTATGCCGCCGCATCTGGTACCCGAGGAAAAACGTAAAAACGTCCTGCCGGTGGAAAAGATGTATCTCGATGTCGGCTGCCAGAAAGGTTTTGACGTCAAGAAACGCCTGGGCATCCGCAAGGGTGATTTTATCACTCCCGAATCGGATTTCACGATCATGGGCAATAAAAAGATGTATCTGGCCAAGGCGTTCGATGACCGGGTTTGTTGCGCGCTGATCTGCGATTTATTCCGCTCGCTGGCTAAAAAGAACCATCCCAATACACTGGTGGGTGTGGGCACAGTACAGGAGGAAGTTGGTTTGCGCGGCGCGCAGACTTCGGTGCACGGGGTCGATCCCGACCTGGCAATCGTCCTGGATATCGGCATCGGCCAGGACACACCCGGTTTTGAAGGCGAACCGGAAGAAAAACTCGGCGGCGGACCGGTGGTCCTGGTTTATGATGCCGGGATGATCCCCAATGAGCGGATGTTAAAACTGGTGATTGAGACGGCGGAAAAAGCCAGGATCCCGTTTTGCCTGACCAGCATCCTGCGGGGGGCGACCGACGGCGCGCGGATTTCGCAATCGCGCACAGGGGTGCCGACAGTCACCTTCGGACCGCCGGTGCGCTATATCCACAGCCATAACAGCATTCTGTGCCGCACCGATTATGACAACACGCTGAAGCTTTTGAAGTTGGTCGTGCAAAAACTGGACGCCAAGTTTTTGAAATCACTCAATGTGGCCGATTAAAGGATTAGCGGCACCATGGGCAGTGCCCATTGGCTAAATAACGCACAGCGACGGAGCGAGGATATGGCCTTACGATTCATCAATACGCAAACACGGCGCAAAGAAGAATTTACATCCCTTGAACCGGGGCATGTGCGGATGTATACGTGCGGGCCGACGATTTACGATTATGCGCATATCGGTAATTATCGGGCCTACATGTTTGAAGACCTGCTGCGGCGATACCTGAAATACCGGGGGTACAAAGTCACCCACGTGATGAACCTCACCGATATCGATGACAAGATCATCCGGGGCGTCAATAAGCAGGGCATTGCGCTCAAGGAATACACCGACCCATTTAAGCAGGCCTTTTTTGAGGACCTGGATGCCCTGGGGATTGAGCGCGCCGAATTCTACCCGGCGGCCACCGACCATATCAAGGAAATGGTCGAACTTGTGCAAAAATTGATTGCGCGAGGCCATGCCTATCAGGCCGACGGGTCGTGGTATTTCAAGATTTCCTCGTTCCCGCGCTACGGTTCATTGTCGCACATGAAGCTGGAAGACCTCAAGGCCGGGGCGCGGATTTCGGCCGATGAATATGAAAAAGACACGGTCTCCGATTTTGCCCTGTGGAAAGCGTGGGATGAAACGGACGGCAGGGTGTTTTGGGACACGCCGCTGGGCAAGGGGCGTCCGGGATGGCATATCGAGTGCTCGGCGATGTCGATGAAATACCTCGGCGAGACGTTCGACATCCACACCGGCGGCGTGGACAATATGTTCCCGCACCACGAGAACGAAATCGCCCAGTCGGAATGTGCCACCGGCAAGACATTTTCCAGATACTGGATGCACTGTGAGCACCTGATCGTCGAGGGGCAGAAAATGTCCAAGTCGCTGGGCAATTTTTTCACCCTGCGTGACCTGACCGCCAAGGGGTATTCGCCGGTGGCCGTGCGCTATTTGCTGTTGGCCACGCATTACCGGCAGCAGCTGAATTTTACGATGGATGGTTTGGACGGCGCGAAGGCGGCAGTCGAACGGCTGATCGATTTCAAGCGCAACCTGCAGGCAGTGGACGGCGGCAAGGACGACGCCGATTTTGCCGTTGCCCTGCAGCAGGCGTACGACGGTTTTCAAAATAACCTTGATGATGATTTGAATATCTCCGGCGCGCTGGGCGAGATATTCAACTTTGTTCGCGAAACCAATCGACTGATGTCGGCGAAAACCCTTTCCCGTGCCGATGCGGGCAAAGCGCTGGAGGCGCTGGAGAAATTCGACGGCGTGATCGGCGTGTTGCCTGGGAAAGAAGAGACGCTTGATTCCCAAATCCAGGCGTTGATTGATGAACGTATTGCCGCGCGCAAAGCGAAGAACTTCGCCCGTGCGGATGAAATCCGCCATCAATTGCAAGCGATGGGAATTGTTTTAGAGGACACACCTAAAGGCACGAGCTGGAAACGGCAGTTGTAAGTTACCAGTAATGAATAGGTCATGACCGTCCCGGCCATGACCTGCATGGGCACTTGTCCGCCTCTGGCGGGGGATGCCCATGCCACGGAAAAGAAAACCCGCTTGAAAGGCGGGCCACCGGTCCATGACATCCATGGGCCGTTTTGTTATTCGACCGATACACAATAATTCGGTTACTATCCTGGCACGGGCGTTTCGTCCGTGCGATCGCTGGACACTTGTCCGCCTTTGGAGGAAGATGCACATACCGTGCAAAACCGAGTGCGGGTCGGCCCTTGGGCCGACCGATTATTTGCTGATTATTCTGTCAGCCTAAAGGCTGACCAGCACAAAATGTGAATTTAGTTATGTGAGATTCAGGAGGATTCCCACGAATTAGAGAGTGGTCACTTTTTCCCCAGTGGCGTCCGTAGGACGGGTGGCCCATCACGGAAGGATTTCGGGAAGAAATCCTGGAGTGGTGGGGATAGCAGACTACTCGAAAAACGATGGAAACCTGCTTTGCCCCGTAATTGGAGGCTTTCTGTTCACCCACCATTACAGGATCTGCTGCGCGTCTCCTTTCATGGTGAGCCACCAATCGTCGTGACATGGGCCTCTTGCCCATACCACATTGTCGGGTTTCTCCGTCCCGCTTGAAAGCGTGACGTCCGAACCCGACCTACCCATCCGGAACTTGAGCTATCTGCGTTATTGCAAACTCCCCGCCGCCTAATTACCTTCCCCGGCCATGGGATACTTCTACGCCGCAGTGTCTGCAATAATGAGCGGGCTTTTAATTGTGGCGGGGAAGTGGGTGCTGGATGTCCTCTCGCCGGTGGCGTTGAATGTCCTGATCTTCCCGATTGGTTCAGTGGTTCTGGCGTTGTTCACCCTCCCGCAGAAGCGCTACCAACGCATTCTGGCGTTGGACCGGCGGGCCTGGGGATTGGTGCTGGTGTTCAGCACGCTGGCTTTTCTCGGAATCTGGGCCTATTGGGCCGGGATAAAAATGATGGACCCCACGCTGGCCTCGTTTGTCAACCGCTCCGAAACGATTATCACTATCGCCCTCGGCATGGTTATTCTTCACGAACGGTTCACCACAAAAGAGGGTTGGGGGGCGGGCCTGGTTATCATCGGCATTGTCTTGATGAAATTCACGTTCCGTGGCGAGTATGCCCTGGGCTTTTGGGTCGTGTTAATCAGCGCAGTATTTTTCGGCACTGCCGAGTTTGTCGCCAAGATCGCCGTGCGGTATGTCGACCCGTTGTCGTTGAGTCTGCTGCGCAACGTGGTGAACGGCCTGATGTTCGGCATCGTGGCTTTGTTTGAAGGCACGTCTTTTGAAGGTCTTGGTTCGGTATGGTGGGGCGTGTTGATTGTCGCCCTCACCGGACCGGTGTTGACCAGGGTGGTTTATCTTTATGCCTTGAAATACCTTGAGATCTCCAAAGTGGCCTTGATCAACCAGAGCCAGCCGGTGTTTGTAGCGCTGCTGGCGTTGATTGCCCTGAAACAAATTCCCGCGCCGCGCGAAATCCTCGGCGGATTGTTCGTCATCGGCGGTTGTCTGTTTGTGATTCTTGCAGGAATGAAAAAACTGAAGTAAATCGCAGTTTTTCCTATACAGGTATATTCATAAACCCACCCGACACTTCACGGTTGCGAGCAACCGCTCCGTTCTGGGCGGGGTACAGGAATAAGACACACCCGGCACTTGGCGGTTGTAGGCAGCCGCTCCATTCCGGGTGGGGTGCAGAATTTATTCCTTCAACTGCTCCAGCAATTTGACATACAACGCAAAATCAGGATCGGAAAATAACACGAAACGGATCATCTTGATACTTGGGTTATCTTTGACAAACTCCGCGCAGGTATTGATGGCGATGGGCGCCGCCTGCTCGATGGGATAACCATAAATTCCCGTGGAAATCGAGGGGAAAGCCACTGAGGCACACTTTTTTTCCATGGCACAGCGCAGGCTGCTTGTATATGTCCGGGCCAGCGTCACCGCATCCTGCGGCAATCCGGCGTAAATGGGTCCGACCGCATGGATCACCCATTTGGCTTTGAGTTTTCCGCCGGTCGTGGCGACGGCGAACCCGGTGGGGCAACCGCCGATTTTCTTGCACGCGGCCATGATCGCCGGTCCGCCCGCGCGATGAATCGCCCCGTCCACCCCGCCCCCGCCGGCCAGCCGCGCGTTGGCGGCGTTGACAATGGCATCAGTGTCCTGGGTCGTGATATCTCCCCGCACGACCTCAAATATTGTGCCGCACCGCAAATTTTTGCGTCGAATCATAGCCAATACCTGCCTCCATATAAAAACGAAATCCCTTTCGCGGCGCAAGGGCGAAATCTCTGTGTCATTACGGCAGGGCCTTGCGTTCAAGGGGGTTACCCTGTCCGCCGATATCAGTAGTGAACGGATGTCGCAAGATATCTGCGAACGCGGGGCGGGTATATCTGCCCGGCGGGCGCGGTGTACGTTCGATAGGGGAATAGTATGGACCTGGCGACCATTGGCGGCTTGATTCTGGGCATCTCGGCCATTTTCATCTCCTATACTATTGAGGGCGGACGGTTAAGCGCGATATTCCAATTCGCGCCGATCATGATTGTGCTGGGCGGGACCGTTGGGGCTTCCATGGTCACCACCTCGTTTAAAACGGTCATTTCCATCCCCACCTACCTGCGCGTGGCTTTGTTTCACCGCCCGAAAGATCCCCGCAGCGTAATCGAGCGGATCATCAAGATGGCCGAACGCGCGCGGCGAGAGGGAATCCTGGGATTGGAAAACGAACTGACCGAATCTGAGGAACCATTCTTCCGCAAGGCCATGCAACTGGTCATCGACGGTACGGAGATCACCGTCCTGCGCAACATCCTGGAGACCGACATCGCCTTTGTCGAGGACCGGCATAAGCGGGGAATAGAACTATTCCGCAAAATGGGTGGCTTCGCCCCGACGATGGGGATCATCGGCACCGTGCTGGGATTGATCCATACGCTGGCCAACACCTCCGACCCCAGTAAAATGGCCATTTCTATCGCCTCGGCGTTCATCGCTACACTCTGGGGTGTAGCCACGGCCAATTTGATTTACCTGCCGATTTCCGATAAGCTCAAAATGCGCAATGATGATGAATTGGCCAACCTGGAGTTGATGATGGAAGGGGCGACGGCCATCCAGGCCGGTGATAACCCGCGAATGATTCGTATCCGACTCACCTCGTTCCTCAAACCGCCGGTGCAGTCACGGAGCCCCCATGGCTCGTAAACGAAAACCAAGGTACACGCCCGACAACGCCGACCGCTGGCTGTTGACTTATGCCGACTTGATTACCCTCTTGTTGGCGTTTTTCATTGTGATGTACTCCATGTCGCAAATTGATGCCAAAAAATTCGGTCATGTGGCCGAGGCGTTGCAGGGTGTGCTGCGGGGGCGGGATGCCATTGTCAAAGGCCGGTCGATCATCAACCGCAGTGAGTTCGAAGGCGGCGGACCGGTGAAGATTGGCAATCTGCGACTGATTCAGACGAAATTGCAGCAGGCCATCGCCGAAGCACATCTGGAAGACAAGGTGAAACCGATAATTGATGAACGGGGCCTGGTGGTGCATGTGACCGAATCGGCGCTGTTTGATGAAGCCCAGGCCGATTTGAAACAGGACGCGACCCGGACATTGAACCTGGTGGCCACGTCACTGAAAGGACTGGCCGAGGTCATTCGCATCGAGGGCCATACGGATTCTCGTCCTATCAACACGCCGCGTTTTCCGTCCAACTGGGAATTGTCCACTGCTCGCGCCGCGACCGTCGTGCGGTTTTTCATCAAAGAACACCAGTGGCGGCCGGATCAAATTTCGGCACTGGGCTATGGTGAATTCCGGCCCTTGAAGCCCAACGACACGCCGGAGAACATGGCTCAAAATCGCCGCGTTGACATCGTGGTCCTTTCGGCAAACCTGTCTTTGTCGGAACCTAGTGGTGTATATTCCTATAGCGATAGTCTCCGCCAAAAACCGCCGGCAGAATTGGATGGCCCAAAGCCCTAGTTGCCCAAGGGCATCATCTCCTGCGGCCCGCCCGATCTGCAAAATCTTCAATGCCTGCAGGAAATATTTTCCTGTGTGGTGCTCGCGTCATTTCCGATTTGTTTTTTTCATCATCCTGTAACATTAGAAATGACAATACATTATCAGCTTTGTCCTGTCGTATGTTGTTGACGGCATGTCTCTTGCCAAGTCCGGCGGGCGAAAGGGGACGTAGGCCTATGCCGAATATGGTCCAAAAGCTGGTCTTCGATAAGGTTGGCGCTCCACAATTGCAGCGCATGGTGGATTTGGCGGCATTCCGTCATAAACTATTGGCCTCGAATATCGCCAACGCCACATCCCCCGGTTATCAACGGCGGGACATTGACTTCCAACAGGAACTTTCGCAAGCGCTTTCGTCGCGAAAAATACAACCGAAAACGACGCGTCCGGGCCACATCGTTTCCGAACGTTCGGCCGGGGCG
>Ga0172362_10001301_pt1 | contig 21354 bp, 12 predicted proteins | sample LakKivs1_kivu2a2_FD_114534 | JGI IMG/M metagenome (GOLD analysis project Ga0172362, IMG submission 114534) | Sediment microbial communities from Lake Kivu, Rwanda - Sediment s1_kivu2a2 | ecosystem: Environmental > Aquatic > Freshwater > Lake > Sediment | place: Rwanda: Western Province, Lake... | reverse complement strand
TCCTGGCCTTCGTGGCGGTCACGCTGGGCATCGGCTTTTTCCATACGGAGACCGGTCCGCTCGGCGGCAAGAATTGTCCCGCTTGCCAGTTCCTGACCGCGTCGCTGTCGACGAGCCCCGGCATCGCCTTGATCGTTCCGGCCTTGCTGCTCCAAGGCACCATCACTCCCGTCGAACACTCGTGTTCGAGCGAGGGCGTCGTTCTCTCCCTCTGCTCGCGGTCTCCTCCGTCCGCCTGATCCCCTCCCCATACTTCAACCGTCCCGTTTCGGCGATGAGGTCCCATATATGGACCGAGGAGGAGACATGGAGACGTGGAAACGCCTGGGCGCGGCTGCGGCCGCCGCCGCCTTCCTGATGATAGGCGCTTCAGGGCTCGAGGCGGACGGATCCCCGCCGGGCCTGACGCTGAAGCAGTGCATCGATATCTCGCTGGCCCGGAACCCGCTGTGGCTTTCGGCCGAAGAGGATTACCAGGCCTCCCTGGCCAGGGTCCGCCAAGCCAAGGAATTCCCCCAGCCGTCGCTCGACTACGACTCGGACCTCCAGCCGAAGCTCCTGGACTTCCGCGGCTCGGGGGAGTCGTATTTCGGCGTCAGCCAGACGATCGAGTTCCCCGGCCGCCGCTCTCTTCGCGGCAAGATCGCCGCGTCCGAATCGCGCGAGGTTCTGGCCGATAAGGACATCTTGCGGCTGGACGTCGTCTTCCAGGTCAAGGAGGCCTTCTACGCGATCCTCCTGGCCGAGGAAAGGTGTAAGTACGCGGCCCAGGACCTCGATCTGGCCCGCGATTTCCTGGAAAAGGCCCAGGCCAAATACGAAGCCGGCGACGTCGCCAAGCTCGAGGTCGCGCGGGCCGCGGTCGAGGCCTCGAAGGCCGCGACGGCCCTCAAGCTGGCCGAGAACGATGTTCTCTTGGCCAAGGCCCGCCTGAACTACCTCCTGGGCCGGGCCAAGCTCGATCCCCTCGAGATCCAAGGCGGCCTCGCCCGCGCTCCCTTACCCATCGACCGGGCGGCCCTCGTCGAGCGGGCGCTCCGGTCGCGCCCGGAGATCGCCCGGGTCCAGGCCAGCCTGCAGAAGGAGTCCCGGCGGAAGTCCGACGCGGCCCTGAGCTATCTGCCGGACTTCGACCTGAGCGCGTCGCGCCACCGCTTGGTTGGGGAAGCGACGACGTGGGACTTCACCCTGTCATTCCCCATCCCGCTATTCTTCTGGCAGCCCGCCCGCGGCCGGATGGCCGAGGCCCGGGCGAATATCCGCTCGCTGGAGAGACGGTCTGAGGACCTGGCCAACCGCATCGCGCTCGAGGTCGCCGAAGCCTGCTTCAACGCCCGGACGGCCGCCGACCGCATCGCGCTCTTCGAGAAGGAGATCCTGGCCCCGGCCGAGGAGGTCTACGATCTCGTCCTCTTCAGCTTCCAGGAGGGCGAGACGAGCGGCATCGAGCTCATCGAAGCCAGGCGGAGCCTGCTCGAGGCCCGGCGGGCCTACGCCGACGCCCTCTATGATCACAGTCTCACCATCGCCGCCTTGGAAAGGACCGTCGGCGGCCCCTTGGAAGGAGTTCCCCATGAATAAGACGCTTGTCGCCGTCTTCGCGACGGCTGCCATCGTTTTCGGGCTGACCGGCCCGGCCTGTTCGCACCGTAAGGATCAACACACCGCAGAGGCCCGGTCATCCTTCGGGACGTCGCCGGGCGGCGGCCGCGGCCCGAGCCGGCATGCGAGCCAGGGACCCCTGGATGGCCGGGGCCGCAGCCTCGGCCCTGGGCGGACTTGGGACGCCGCGACCTTGCTGCGTCTCACCGATCCCGAGGCCCGGGCCATCGAGCTGGCCACCGCCGAGGCGTCCTACCAGCCCATGTCATCTCTTTTAAGAGCGACCGGTAAGGTCCTGGCCAGCCCTTTCAAGAAGGCCATTGTCAGCTATCCTTTCCCGGCCCGCATCGCCGGCATCCATGTCCGGCCCGGGGACTGGGTCAAGGCCGGCGAGGAGCTGGTGACGCTCCAGAGCGAGGCGGTCGGCGAGGCCAAGTCGGAGTACTTCAAGGCCCTGGCCGATTTCGAGCTGGCCGGCAGCAGCTTCGAGCGCGAGAAGAGGCTTTTCGACCGTGGCGCCGGAGCCGGCAAGAACCTCCAGGCGGCCGAGGCCGAACGGAAGGTGGCCGAAGCCAACCTCGAGGCGGCCGAGAAGAAGCTTCATGTCCTCGGCTTCACGGAGGCCCAGGTCAAGCACGCCGCCGCGACGCACGAGATCAACGCGACGATCGTCCTGTTCGCCCCGCTCGCTGGGCGGATCATCGACAACAACATCGTCCTGGGCGCCATGGTCGACCAGTCGACCGAGATCCTGACCATCCTCGATCCGGGCGTCGTCTGCGTCGACGCGGACATCTACGAGCGCGACATCGCCGCGGTTCGTAAGGGCCAGGAGGTCGAGGTGACCGTCCCCGCCTTTCCCGGCCTGGCTTTCATGGGCCGGATCCTCTATGTCGGGGACGTCCTCAAGGAGGAGACCCGGACCGTCACGGTCCGGACCGAGGTCGCGAACGATGAATACCGGCTCAAGCCGGGGATGTTCGCTACACTCAGCATCCTCCTCGACCGGCAGGCCAGGGCCCTGACGGTGCCCCAGGAGGCTGTCCTCGACGACGGCGACCGGAAGATCGTCTTTGTCGCCAAGGACGGCGCCTACCAGCCCCGGATCGTGGTCACGGGAACGAAGATGGACGGATCGATCGAGGTCACCGGCGGGCTCGAGGCCGGGGAGCGCGTGGTCACCCGCGGGAACTACCAGCTCAAGTCCAAGCTCTATGACGAGGTCCTCAAGGGGGCCGGCGTCCATTGAGGCCGGCCGGGAAACACACTCCCATGATCGACAGAATCATCGAGTTCGCCCTCCGTCACCGTCTCCTCACGGTCTTCCTGATCGGCCTCGTCTGCCTGTGGGGCGTGGTCGTCTTCGTCCGGATGCCCAAGGACATCTACCCGGACCTCAACGCCCCGCTCGTCAACATCGTCACCGAGAACCCCGGTATGGCCTCGGAGGACGTCGAACGGCTCATCACCTTCCCCCTCGAGAGCCTGCTTTCGGGCGCCCCGGGGGTCATCCGCGTCCGGTCCGAGTCGACGACGGGGAGCTCCGTCGTCACCGCCGAATTCGATTGGGGCACGGATATCTACAAGGCCCGCCAGATCGTCTCCAGCAAGCTGGAGCTCATCACCGGCCGGCTGCCGCTCGGGACGAGCATGCCCATCCTCGGACCCGTCTCCTCCCGGATGGGGGAGGTCTTCGAGTTCGCCGTCGTCGGCGACGAGGCGACCGACCCGATGGACCTGCGCTCGGTCGCCGATTGGACCATCCGCTACCAGCTCCAGGGCGTGCCCGGGGTGTCGTTCGTCATGAACCTGGGAGGCTTCGTCCGCCAGTTCCAGGTCTTCCTCAGGCCCGAGATGCTCAAGAACTACGGCCTCACCATCGCCGAGGTCAAGGAGGCGATCGAGGCCAGCAACAGGAACTTCAGCGGCGGGATCATCCCCCGGGGGGCCCAGGAGATCCTGATCAAGGGCGAGGGCCGGATCGAGACGCTCGACCACATCCGGGAGACGGTCATCACCTCACGCGCGAACGTCCCCGTCTTCGTCAAGGACGTGGCCGACGTCCGGATCGGCCACAAGTTCCGCCGCGAATCGGCCAGCCACGACGGCCGCGAGGCGGTCAACGTCACCATCGAGAAGCAGTACGGCGGCGACACCCTGACGGCCATCGGCAACGTCAAAGCGGCCCTGGCCCGGATGGCCCGGGACCTGCCGGCCGGGATCGGCATCAAGGCCTTCTACGACCAGTCCGCGCTGATCCTGAAATCCATCCGGCACGTCGAGGTGACTATCCTAGAGGGCATCCTTCTCATCGTCCTGGTCATGATGTTCTTCATGTGGAACGTCCGCAGCTCGCTCATCGCCTCAATGACCATCCCGTTCTCGATCCTCATCGCCCTCGTGCTCATGGAACTGTTCGGGGTCAAGCTCACGGTCATGTCCATCGGCGGCTTGGCCATCGGCATCGGCAAGATGGCCAACGGCTCGATCATCATGGTCGAGAACATCTACCGGCTCCTCGGGGAGCAATGCGGGCGGGCCGCCCCGTCCGAGATCGTCGCCGAGGCGGCCAAGGAGGTCGGGCGCTACCTCTTTTCCGCCAGCCTGATCATCATCCTGGTCTTTCTGCCTCTCCTGACCCTCCAGGGCCTCGAGGGCGCCATGTTCCGGCCGACCGCCTTCGCTGTGGCCGGCGCCCTGTTCGGGGCCATGCTCCTCAATATCACCCTCCAGCCCATCCTGGCGGTCACCTTCCTCGCCCGCAGCCGCTGCGTCTCGAAGCAGGACCCCGTGACGGCCTTCCTGACCTCGAAATACAGGAACGTCCTGGCCTGGGCCCTGGGGAAGAAGACGCTGATGCTCGCGCTTTTCGGGGCTCTCATCGTTCTGGCCGCCGTCGCCTTCACCTTCCTGGGCAAGGAGTTCGTCCCGCCCCTCGACGAAGGGGCGATCCTGGCCTCGACCGTCATGCTCCCGGAGACGTCCCTCGAGGAATCGGTGAAGATGGGGACGCGCGTCGAGAAGATCTTCCTCTCGATCCCGGAGGTCGTCTCGGTCACCCGGACGACGGGCACGGCCGAGGCCTCGGAACACGTTCACCCGGTCTGTCACAGCCACTACAACATCGAGCTCCTGCCGCGCGAGCACCGCAAACGCGGCTTCCGCGAGATCACCCAAGAGATGCGCGAAAAGCTGGAGGCCCTGCCCGGCCTGGCCGTGATCTTCGAACAGCCGATCGCCAACAAGCTGGCCGAGATGCTGACCGGCTCGGAGGGCGAGCTCTCGGTCAAGCTCTTCGGCCCCGACCTCGCCGTGCTCAACGCCAAGGTCGAGGAGATCCGGGGCGTCCTCCACGATGTCCGGGGCGTCGCCGACCTCCAGGTCGAGCAGACCTCGGGCATCCCCCAGCTGGTCATCCGGCTCGACCGGGCCCGCATGGCCCGCTACGGCATCTCCGTGGGGGCCGCGGCCGACCTCGTCGAGACGGCCCTCAACGGCATCGTGGCCACCGACGTCTACGAGGCGGACCGGGTCACCTCCCTCCTGATCCGGCTGCCGGAAAGCTACCGCGGGGACGAGGACGCGGTCCGGAACCTCCTCGTCGACGCTCCCGGCGGCCAGCGGATCCCCCTGTCGGACCTGGCCGATATCCGCCGGGACGAGGGGCCGCAGACGGTCTTCCGCGAGAACCTCATGCGCCGCAAGATCATCCTCTGCAATATCGAGGGCCGCGACATCGGCAGCTTCGTCGAGGAGGCCCGGGCCGTCATCGGCGCCGAAGTCATTCTGCCGGCCGGCTACTACTTGACCTTCGGCGGCCAGTTCGAGAGCCAGCAGCGGGCCCTCCATCATCTCACCTTGCTGATGGCCCTGGTCATCCTGATCATCTTCGTCATCCTCTTCTCGTCGTTCGGCTCGGTCCGCCAGGCCCTCCTGATCATCATGAACATCCCCTCGGCCCTCATCGGCGGCGTCGTGGCCCTGCTCGTCGTCGGCGAGACGCTCAACGTCTCCTCGACGATCGGGCTCATCGCCCTGTTCGGCATCTGCGCCCAGAACGACGTCATCCTGGTGGCCAAGGTCAACGACCTCCGCCGCCGCGGCGCCGCGCTGCGCGAGGCCGTCGTCGAGGGGGCGCTGGTCAAGTTCCGCCCCATCTTCATGACCGACATGGTCATGATCGTCGGGCTCCTGCCGATGGCCCTGGTCACCACGACCGGTTCGGAGTTGCACCGGCCTTTGGCCGTCGTCTACATCGGCGGGTTCTTTTTCGCCATTTTCCTGCGCCTGGTCATGGTCCCGGTCCTCTACGAGACGCTCATGGGCTGGGTCGGCCGCCGCCGCGGTGAGGCCCGGGTGGACAAGTCAGCCGGGAATTGCTAGTCTGGACATCCCTTGATCTGAAAGGAACATCGTGAGCCACGCCAAGTCCGAGAGCCCCGAGACGACCGTCATCCACGCCGGGCAGGAACCCGACCCGGTCTACGGCGGCGTGTCGGTCCCCATCTACCAGTCGTCAACCTTCGCCTTCGAGAGCGCCGAGCAGGGCGCGGCCCGGTTCGCCGGGAAAGAGGAGGGCTTCATCTACACCCGCATCGGCAACCCGACGACGCGGGCCCTCGAAAAGAGCCTGGCCACGCTCGAAGGCGGCTTCGACGCTTCGGCCACGGCCACCGGCATGGCCGCGGTGACGACGATCTACACAGCCCTGCTCGGGCAGGGCGCCCACGTCGTCGGGACGGCCGCGATCTACGGGCCTTCGCGGACGGTCCTGGAAACGGAATATTCGCGGTTCGGCGTCCGGTCGGACTTCGTGGACACGTCGGACATCCGCAATATCGAGAAGGCCCTGCGGCCGGAGACGAAGCTCCTCTTCGTCGAGACGCCGGCCAACCCGACCCTGGCCGTCACCGACCTCCGGGCCTGCGCCCGGATCGCCCGGGAGAGGGGCCTCATCCTCGCCGTCGACAACACCTTCTCCAGCCCGCTGCTGCAGAACCCGCTGGCCCTGGGCGCCGACATTGTCATGCACAGCCTGACGAAATTCATCAACGGCCACAGCGACGTCGTCGGGGGCGCGATCATCGCCCGGGACGAGGCGCTCCACAAGCGGCTGCGCAAGGTCCTCGTGCTCATGGGCGGGACGATGGACCCCCACCAGGCCTGGCTAGTTCTGAGGGGGGTCCGGACGCTGGCCCTGCGGGTCGAGAAGAGCCAGCAGAGCGCCGCCGCGCTGGCGCCCTGGCTGGCCGCCCACCCGAAGGTCGCCTGGGTCAACTACCCGGGGCTCCCGAGCCACCCCCAGCACGCCTTGGCCAGAACGCAGATGAAGGGCTTTGGTTCGATGATCACGTTCGGCCTCCGTGGCGGCTACGAGGCCGGCCGCCGGATGATCAACGCCGTGCGCCTGTGCACGCTGGCGGTCTCGCTCGGCGGCATCGAGAGCCTCATCCAACATCCTGCCTCGATGACCCACGCCGGCGTCCCCAAGGAGCACCGCGAGATGGCCGGTATCACCGACGACCTCATCCGGCTTTCGGTCGGGTGCGAGGGCGTCGAGGACCTCCAAGCCGACCTCGAGCAGGCCCTGGCCCAGGCCGGATAGTCCCGGGCGAGACCCGGACGCGGGACCGTCAAGCCCGTCTTTGACTTGGCGCGCCTCCGAACATAGAATACGTCTCGATCTCCCGACGAAGGAGGAGTCGTCATGAAGCGTTCCCGTCGGACCATCCTGACCGTCTTCGCCGTCCTGGCCTGGGCGGCCGCGGGCCTCCTGGCCCAGCCGCAGCGCCAGGCCGCGCCGCCTCAGACCGACGAGGCCAAGGTCCTCCAGGCCATGCATCTCATCCGGAGCCAGCCGCTCTACGACTACGTCGCCGAGCTCGTCTCCGAGAAATACGGCGGCCGGCTGACCGGGACGAAGGAATTCGAGGCCTGCGTCGATTGGGTCGAATCCCTGCTCAAGGGTTGGGGCATCGAGCCCGGCGGCGAGAACGGGACCTACCGTCAGCTCTTCCCCAATCCTTACACCGTCGTCTCCCCGGGCGGCGTCTGCGAGATGCACGTCCCGGCGGGGAAGGGGGGCGTCGTCAAGAAGGCCTATAAATACGAGGACGAGTTCATCCCCGGCGGCACGACCGGAACGGGCGAGGTCACGGCCGAGGTCGTCTACGTCGGCTACGGCATCACCGCGCCCGAGCTCGGCTACGACGATTACAAGGGCGTCGACGTCAAGGGCAAGATCGTGCTGATGGAGAGCGAGGCCCCGGTCGGGCCGCGCGAGGGGAACCTCGACGAGTTCAAGAAGTGGCGGTCCTACGCCTTGCACCAGTACAAGCTCAAGAACGCCGCCGCCCACGGGGCCAGGGGGATGATCTACAACTACGGGCCCATCGGCAACCCCAACAACGCTTATATCGAGGGCTTCGTCTATCACCATGTCGGGACGGCCGTTGTGGAGGACGTCTTCGCCGGGACGGGACGGGTCCACAAGGAGACGGTCGACCGGATCCGCAAGGAGCTCAAGCCCCAGTCGTTCGCCACGGCGAAGACGATGAGGATCGCCAACCGGTCCGAGCACCATCCGGACGGCGTCGGCATCAACCTCCTGGGCAAGATCACCGGCAGCGACCCCGCGCTCAAGGACGAGGTCATCATCCTCGGCGGCCATCTCGACCACCTCGGCCGGCTATGGGAGCTCATGCCCGGGGCCAACGATAACGCCACGGCCGTCGCGGTGACGCTGGGCGTCGCTGAGGCCATGGCCAAGTGCGCGGTCAAGCCCAAGCGCACGGTCGTGTTCTTCTTCTTCGGCAGCGAGGAGCAGAGCGAGGACCAGGGCACGGAAGGCTCGCACTTCTACACCGACCATCCGATCTATCCCCTCGACAAGACGGTCGTGTTCATGAACATGGAAGAGCCCGGGATCGGCGACGGCATCACAGCCTCGGGCGGGACGACCTATCCCAAGTTCTGGGAGTTCGTCGAGAAGGCCAATACCGGCTTCATCCACCGCGTCCTCCGGACGGGTCCGGCCTCCTACCCGGCCCGGCCGCGGCAGGACTCGGCCTGGTTCTACTGGAAGGGCGTTCCGTCGCTGACCTTCGGCGCGTTCGGCGGGCCGCGGCTGCCCTATTCGACCTACCACAACACCAAGGATTCGCTCGAGAAGATCACTCCCGAGATCATGGAGGACATCGCCCAGCTCCTGTTCATGACCATCATGGACATCGGCGACGAGCCGGCCCTCGATTTCCGGCAGAAATAGGGGATAAGGGGGCGCGCATGCCCGCCGCCACGAAGGGCGCCGCGGTCCTCAATGTCGCCCTCGGCTTCGCTTTCGTGGGGCTCGTGTTCGCGGCCGCGGGCACTCTCCGTTGGCCGGCCTTCTGGGTCCTTCTCATATTCTATGTCTTGACCACGGGCGGCTGGATGCTCTGGCTGAAGCGCCGCAACCCGGGGCTGCTCAAGGAAAGGATGACGGGCAAGACGCGGCCGGACGTCAAGGCGTGGGACAAGACGATCATCCGGGCCTACACGCTCCTCCTCGTAACCATGCTCCTCGTCGCCCCTCTCGACGCGGTCAGATTCCGCTGGTCGACGGTGCCCTGGGCCGTCCGGGGCCTGGCCCTTCTTGTCATGCTCGCGGCCTGGAGCCTGATCATCTGGGCCTTCCGCGAGAACGCCTTTCTCGCCGAGTGCGTGAGGATCCAGACCGAGCGGGGCCACACGGTCTGCACGACGGGGCCCTACCGGATCGTCCGCCACCCCATGTATGTCGGCGTCATCCTGACCATCCTGGGCATGCCGGTCCTGCTCGGGTCGCTCTTCGCCCTGATCCCCGCCGGTCTCATCGCCGCGCTCTTCGTCCTGCGGACGGCCCTCGAGGACAGGACCCTTCAAGCGGAGCTTCCCGGGTACGCGGACTATGCCCGGACGGTGCGCTGGAAGCTGATTCCGAGAATCTGGTGAGCAAATGAACAGGGGACACGTACCGAGGCGGTACATGTCCCTTTCTCAGATGTGCAGCTCGACCACGTCCTCGTCGGCGAGCACGTAGTCGCGATTGACCCGGAGGCCGTCGAGGCCCGCCGCGTTCCAGACCCGGGCGTATTGGAGCTTCTCCGCGAAATCCTTGTGGACGGCCCTGGCCATGTCCATGACCGTGCTGCCGACCCTGAGGGCGAAGGGGGAATCCCTCTCCGCTTTCTTGCCGGGGATCTTGCTGTAGACGCGGACGACGCGGAGCAGGCCGAAGAGGGCCCGGCGCAGGGTCTCGAGGCCTCGGCCGGACACGGCCGAGACGGCCAGGCGCTCGAACGGGCCCTCGAGGAGGACGCCGAGGTCCTCAAAGGCCCGGGCGGCCCCTTCGGCGTCGATCTTGTTGGCCGCGAGGACCGTCCGTTTGCGGAACGGAAAGTAGGCCGGGGGGACGTCCGTCGCGGCCCGGACGAGCTCGACCTTGCGCTCCCGCAGCCGGCCGACGATGCCGTCGAGGACCGGGGCCGCGTCGGGATCGGTGAGGTCGGCCACGAGCAGCACGGCGTCGGCCATCTTGACCATCTCCGGGAACCACGTCTCCATCAGCTCTCCGGTCACCGGGGGCGTGTCGACGAGCTGGATCTTGACGTTCTCGTAGGGCATCATGAACGGGGCGGGGAGCCGGGTGGTGAAGGGATAATCGGCGACCTCGACATCGGCGCCCGTGAGCGCCTTGACCAGGCACGACTTGCCGGCGTTCGGTGGCCCGACCAGCACGATCTGACCGGCGCCGGTCCTCTCGATCTTGTGCGTCGGCGCGTGCTTGGCCGTGGAGGCCTGGCGCTCGCCCTCTTCGCGGGCCTTGGCGATCTTCTGCCGGTACATCGCGATGAGCTTGTCGGTGCCCTTGTGGTGGGGGATGACCCGGATGAGCCGCTCGTAGATCGCGATCTTCTCCTCGGGCGTCCGGGCCGCGCGGAGCTCGGCCTCGATGTGATGGTACTCGGGAGGAAGATTGGCGGGCACGAGAGGATTATAACAGACACGGAGACGTGGAGATAAAGAAGAGGGGGTCAGACGTGAAGTTTTCAACTTTTTTTCCGGACGCAGTCGACTCTTCTTGGCCCAAAAAAATTTGAAAAGTTCAGGTCTGACCCCGTCTTGACACCCTCCTAACTGTGAGAAAAAAAGGGGCCGGCGGGCGTCTCTTTACAAGGGCCCTCCCGCGGTCCGCCTGCTTGGGCTAAAAATTGAATATATATTATTGATATTAAATAATATAAAAATCATGAAAAACGCAGAAATCTCTTGCTTTGAGGGCCCCTTTTTTGGTACAATCGTTATCGGAAAAAATGGTCCCCGGACCCGTGAGGCGACCGCCCCGGGACCGGCATTTTTTTATAAGTGAACGGACATGACCCAAGACAAGTACACCGCTGAAAGCATCAAGGTCCTCAAGGGCCTCGAGGCCGTCCGCAAGCGCCCGGCCATGTACATCGGGAGCACCGGCGCCGAGGGCCTCCACCACCTCGTCTACGAGGTCGTCGACAACAGCGTCGACGAGGCCCTGGCCGGGTATTGCACCGAGATCGACGTCCTCGTCCACGTCGACAACTCCATCACCGTCATCGACAACGGCCGCGGCATCCCGGTCGGCCTGCACAAAAAGGAGGGCAAGTCGGCCGCCGAGGTCGTCATGACCGTCCTCCACGCCGGCGGCAAGTTCGACCAGAAGAGCTACAAGGTCTCTGGCGGCCTCCACGGCGTCGGCGTCTCCGTCGTCAACGCCCTGTCGAAGCGGCTCGACCTCGAGATCAAGCGCGAAGGCGGCATCTACACGCAGAGCTACGAGCGCGGCGGCGCCGTGACGAAGCTCAAGCAGATCGGCAAGACCAAGAAGACCGGGACCAAGATCACCTTCTGGCCCGACGAGGACATCTTCGAGGACATCGAATACAACTTCGAGATCCTGGCCCAGCGCCTCCGCGAGCTCTCGTTCCTCAACAAGGGCCTCAGGATCACCATCACCGACGAGCGGTCGAACAAGTCCCACGAGTTCCAGTACAAGGGCGGCATCCGCGAGTTCGTCGAGTACCTCAACCAGAGCAAGCAGACGATCAATCCCAAGCCGATCCTGTTCGAAGGGGAGCGCGAGGGCGTCGGCGTCGACCTGGCCATCCAGTACAACATGTCCTACGCCGAGACGATCTTCTCCTTCGTCAACAACATCAACACCACGGAAGGCGGCACCCACGTCATCGGCTTCAAGGCCGCCCTGACCCGCTCCCTCAACGCCTACGCCAGCTCCCACAACCTCCTCAAGGACCTCAGCGAGAACATCACCGGCGACGACTGCCGCGAGGGCCTGACGGCCGTCCTCTCGATCAAGATCCACGACCCCCAGTTCGAGGGCCAGACCAAGACCAAGCTCGGCAACTCCGAGGTCAAGGGCATCGTCGAGTCGATCGTCAACGAGCGGCTCTCGGCCTACCTCGAGGAGAACCCGACGGTCGCCAAGAAGATCGTCATGAAGATCATCGACGCGGCCCGGGCCCGCGAGGCCGCCCGCAAGGCCCGCGAGCTGGCCCGCCGCAAGGGCGTCCTCGAGTCCACGTCGCTGCCCGGCAAGCTGGCCGACTGCCAGGACCGCGACCCGGCCACCTCCGAGATCTTCATCGTCGAGGGCGATTCGGCCGGCGGCTCGGCCAAGCAGGGCCGCGACCGCCGCTTCCAGGCCATCCTGCCCCTGCGCGGCAAGATCCTCAACGTCGAGAAGGCCCGCTTCGACAAGGTCATCAAGAACGAGGAGATCGGCGTCATGTTCGCCGCCCTCGGCATCGGCGTCGAGGAGAGCGAGGACAAGCTGGCCAAGCTGCGCTACCACAAGGTCATCATGATGACCGACGCCGACGTCGACGGGGCCCACATCCGGACGCTGCTCATGACCTTCTTCTACCGCCAGGCCATCCAGCTCATCGAGCAGGGCCACCTCTACATCGCCCAGGCGCCCCTCTACAAGGTCACCCGGGGCCGCGACGTCCAGTACATCAAGGACGAGCGCGAGTTCGAGAAGTTCATGGTCCGCAAGATCTCCGAGGAGTTCAAGGTCCGGGCCGGCCACCGCAAGGAGGTCCTCGAGGGCGAGAAGTTCCGCAGGTTCTTCCGCAACCTCATGGCCAAGAAGAGCTACGCCCAGTTCTTCGAGCGCAAGAACTACCCCCTCTTCCTCATCGATCTGCTCATCAAGAACGGCGTCGACGGCCAGGAGTTCCTGAGCCAGAAGAAGAACGTCGAGAAGGTCCTGAAACTCGTCGTCGAGAGGGGCTTCACGGCCAAGATGACCCGGGACGAGGAATACGGCGTCTTCGAGATCGAGTTCGGCTACCAGCTCAACGGCCTGACGGCCAACGGCAAGATCGGCATGGACCTGGTCACCTCGGCCGAGTACAAGAACCTCACCCGCATCACCCGGGAGCTCGAGGAGGTCAAGGGCCCCTACGGCGTCCTGACCAACGGCGACGGCGCCGAGAAGGACATCCTCGAGAACGAGAACAAGCTCCTCGAATACCTCTTCGAGCGCGGCAAGAAGGGCATCGGCATCCAGCGCTACAAGGGCTTGGGCGAGATGACCCCGACGCAGCTCTGGGAGACGACCATGGACCCGGAGCGCCGGACCATGCTCAAGGTCTCCATCGTCGACGCCGCCGAGGCCGACCGCATCTTCAGCGTGCTCATGGGCGACGAGGTCGACGAGCGCAAGAAGTTCATCGAGACCAACGCCCTGGAAGCGCTGAACCTCGATGTCTGACGCCCCCGGGAAGAAGCCGTCCCGCGCAGGAGTTCCCATGGACAGCGAACCGAAAGACGCCAAAGAGCCGAAAGAGCCGCGGGAGCACTTCCCGGTCGCCGGCCTCGAAGAGGAGATGCGCCGGTCGTACCTCGACTACGCCATGAGCGTGATCATCGGCCGGGCCATCCCCGACATCAAGGACGGCCTCAAGCCGGTCCACCGCCGCGTCCTCTACGCCATGTACGAGAGCGGGACGTACTACAACAAGCCCTACAAGAAGTCGGCCCGCATCGTCGGCGACGTCATCGGCAAGTACCATCCCCACGGCGACCAGGCCGCCTACGACACGCTCGTCCGCATGGCCCAGGACTTCAGCCTGCGCTACCTCCTCGTCGACGGCCAGGGCAACTTCGGCTCGGTCGACGGCGACCCGCCGGCGGCCATGCGCTACACCGAGGTCCGGCTGAAGAAGCTGGCCCACGAGCTCATGGCCGACATCGACAAGGAGACGGTCAACTTCATCCCGAACTACGACGAGAGCCTGACCATGCCCGAGGTCCTGCCCTCGAAGTTCCCCAACCTCCTCGTCAACGGCGGCAACGGCATCGCCGTCGGGATGGCCACGAACATCCCGCCCCACAACCTCGGCGAGATCTGCGACGGCGTCATCCATCTCATCGAGCACCCCAACGCCACGCTCAAGGACGTCCTCAAGCACGTCCAGGGCCCCGATTTCCCGACCGGCGGCATCATCTACGGCCGCCAGGGCTTCCTCGACGCCTATAAAGAGGGGAAAGGCATCCTCCACCTCCGGGCCAAGACCGTCATCGAGCGGGGGGCCAAGGGCGAGAAAGACAAGATCGTCATCACCGAGATCCCGTACCAGGTCAACAAGTCGCGCCTGCTCGAGTCGATCGCCCAGCTGGTCAACGAGAAGCGGATCGAGGGCGTCGCCGACATCCGCGACGAGTCCGACCGCGAGGGCATGCGCGTCGTCATCGAGGTCAAGCGGGGCGAGCTCCCGGAGATCATCCTCAACAACCTCTACAAGCACACCCAGCTCCAGATCTCCTTCGGCATCATCATGCTGGCCATCGTCGACAAGCAGCCGAAGACGCTCGGCCTCATCGACATGATGAAGTACTTCATCGCCCACCGCAAGGAGGTCGTCCTGCGGCGGACGCGCTTCGAGCTGCGCAAGGCGGAGGAGCGGGCCCACATTTTGGAGGGCCTGGTCATCTGCCTCGACAACCTCGACGCGGTCATCAAGCTCATCCGCGCCGCCAAGACGGTCGACGAGGCCCGCAAGGGCTTGATGGAGAAGTTCGGCCTGACCCAGATCCAGGCCCAGGCCGTCCTCGAGCTCCAGCTCCAGCGCCTGGCCCAGCTCGAGCGGCTCAAGATCCAGGAGGAGTACGCCGCCCTGAAGAAACGGATCACCGAGCTGCGGCGCATCCTCAAGGACGAGCGGCTCGTCTACGCGATCATCGTCCAGGAGCTCAAGGAGGTCAAGGAGGAGTACGGCGACGAGCGTCGGACCGAGATCCGCGACGAGGCCGTCTCGGAGCTCCGGCCCGAGGACCTGGTCAAGGAAGAGGACGTGGCCATCGTCTACACTTCGAGCGGCTACATCAAGCGAACCTCGCTCACCTCGTACAAGTTCCAGGCCAGGGGCGGAAAGGGCCGCAAGGGCATCGAGATGAAGGCCGAGGACGTGGTCGAGGACCTCTACATCTGCTCGACCCACAGCTATCTCTTGGTTTTCACGAACCAGGGCCGGCTCTACTGGCTCAAGGCCCTGGACGTCCCGGACGTCGGCGTCTCCGGCCGGGGCAAGCCCCTCGTCAACCTGGTCGAGTTCCAGCCGGGTGAGAAGCCGGCCAGCGTCGTCGCGGTCAAGGAGTTCAGCGACAAGCAGTTTGTCGTCATGCTGACGACCGACGGCATCATCAAAAAGACGCGGCTCTCGGATTTCAGGAACGTGCGCAAGGGCGGCATCCTGGCCATGAGCATCCGGCCGAAGTCGGAGCTGTTCTCGGCCCAGATCTCCGGCGGCAAGAACACGATCGTCATCGGCACCAAGCTCGGCCGGGCCCTCCAGTTCAAGGAGGCAGACGTCCGGCCGATGGGCCGCTCGGCCTCCGGCGTCCGGGGCATCCGGCTCAAGCCCAAGGACCGGGTCATCGGCATGATCGTCGTCGGGCCGGAAGTCAAATTCATCTTCACGGCGACCGAGCGCGGCTACGGCAAGAAGACGGCGTCGGAGATGTACCCGATCAAGCACCGCGGCGGGCAGGGCGTCCTCAACCTGCGCGTGACACCCAAGGTCGGCCACGCCCTGGGCATGGTCGGCATCAACGAGGAGGACCTGCTCGTGATCACGGTCGAGGGCAAGGTCATCGGCATCTCGACGACTCAGGTCCGCTCGTCGGGCCGGGCGACGCAGGGGGTCCGCATCATCAAGCTCGAGGACAAGGACCGGGTCTGCTCGATCGCCAAGGTCCGGGAGAGTTAGGGCCCACGAGACGTCCTCTTCGCAGATCTTTCCTTTCGGGCGTAAGATAGGGGAGACGTTCTGGGCGTTCGTCCCGCCCGTGGGAGGCATCCCGTGGAACATCCGCTTCGTCACGCATTCTTGGGGACCCTGGTTCTCGCGCTGGCCGGCTGCTCGTCCGGAACCCGCCCGGGCACCGCTTCAGCCGGCGGGCCCTTCCTCACGCCCGCCGATCCCCCGTCGAGCCGTTACGTCATCGATGCCCGCGTGGACGTCGCCGCGGCCGGCGTCGAGGGACGGGAGACGATTGTTCTCAAGAACACGGGCCGGGCGACGATCGGGACCGTCGCCTTCGACTGGCCGGTCGGGCCCTCCTCGACGCTCGAAGTCACGGCGGGGAAGCGGCGGCTCTTCCCGCCAGACGGGTCTCCCCCGGCGCCGCAGCCGCGGCCCGTCCTCGTCACGCTCCCCGAAGCCCTGGCCCCGGGCGCCACGGCCGAATTGGACGTGTCCTTCACCCAGCGAGCGGGGAGCTCGTCGGACCAGGCCGGGTTCTCGAGCGACAGATGGTATCCGAGGCTGTGGTGGGACGGCCTCCAACATCACGACGCCTTCTCGGTCAAGCTCGATGTGCCCGAGGGCTTCGCCGTCATCGCCAGCGGCCGGCTCGATCCGCGGACGGGGCGTTATGAGGCTGCCAGGGCCCGGACGTTCGGCCTCTCGCTCGTCCCCGGTCTCAAGAGCGCCTCCCGCGACACGGACGGCGTCCTGATAACCGCCTACTTCACCGACAAGGGCGCCAAGGCCGCCGCGATCTGTCTCGAGACTGCGGCGGACGCGGTCCATTTCTACAAGGACTGGCTCGGCTTCTATCCCTTCCCGTTCCTGAACATCATCCCCGGCGGGGCCGGGCGCTGGGGCGGCTACCCGGTCGCGACCGGCATCGTCGCCATCCACGGTCTTGAAACTTACGTCGACGGCGAATCCCCGCGGCACTGGCAGCACATCACGTCCCACGAGATCGGGCACCAATACTGGGGCGAGTGGGTCCTCGACGCCGACGCGCCGGCCTGGACCTGGATCGCCCTGGGCATTTTCGCCGATACGGAATTCATGACCGTCCGCGGCTTCGATCCGGACCGGCGGGCCGGCTGGATGGGGAATTACCTCAACGCCGTTCCCCTGTACTATGACATGGCCCTCGACGCCCCGCCCGATCGGGAAGACGCGGTCCACTTCGACTTCAACAACACTGTCATCCACAGCAAGGGGCCGGCGGCGGTCTTCGCCCTCGACTCGGTCCTGGGACGCGAGACCTTCATGCGCGTCTACACGCGCGTCCTTCGGGAATCGACTGGCCGTCTGTTCGGCTGGCGGGACCTGCGGGCCGTCGCGGAAGCGGAAAGCGGCCAGAACCTGGCTTGGTTCTTCGACGCCTGGGTCCGTTCGAACCAATACCTGTGCTATGGCGTCGAAGCCAAGGACTGCCGGGAGGACGGGACCGGCGGCTTCGTCTCGGAGGTCCGGGTCAGGCGCCTCGGAACGATGTCCATGCCGGTGCCGGTCCAGGCCGTTTTCGAGGACGGCTCGACCCGGATCGCCCGGACCGATCGGAGCCGGGCCGTCACGACTCTCGTTTTCGAAAGCCGCGCGCGGCTGCGGGACGTCGTCCTCGACCCCGAAAAGAAGCTGGCCCGCCTCGAGACGCCCGTTCCGGCGATCTCCCGGGCGGCGGCCGCGGCGTTGGCCTTCGGCTGGGACCCGAAGGAGGCCGAGCGGGTCTACGCGGCCGTGAAGGGCCAGCCGGTCACGGCGGGGGACCTCTGGTACAGCCTCGGCTTGGACCTCTACGGAACAGGGCGTGTTGATGACGCCGCGGGTTGCTTCGCCAGGGCCGCCGATCTCGAGACCGATCCCGTCTGGAAGTTCGGGGCGCTCGGCTGGATCGGGCTTCTCGACGACCTTCGCGGGCGCCGGGCGGACGCGCTCGTCCACTACCGGGCCGCCCTGGCGATCGCGCCGGCGCGGCCGGTGCGCCACGATCAATTTGAGATCACGATGGACAAAGCCTGGGTCGAAGAGCGGCTGGAGACCCCGTTCGTCCCTGGCCAAAAGGGCCGCCTGCCCGAACGGCCGACCGCCGCGGAGCTCGTCGATTTCGTCTCCGGCCTGGATTGGGAGAAGGAAGGTGATACGCCCCTGCTCGTTTTCAGGAAGGCGGCGGCGCTCCCGATCGATGAATCGGGCTTCTGGTTCAAGCTGGGGTTGCTTCTCTATGACTCCGGCTACGATCGGGAGAGTTTGGCCGCCTTCGGCAGGACGGCCGCCCTGGAGAAGACCGGGCTGACGGCTTTCGCCGCCCAAGTCTGGCAAGGCCACATGAACGACCTCCTCGGGAACCGGGCCGCGGCCCTCAGCTTCTATAAGGATGCCCTGAAGATCGACCCCGGCCTGGCCATGACGCACAGCCAATGGGGGATGACCATCGACCGGGCTTGGGTCGAAGACCGCCTGGCCTCACCGTTCACGGGAAAGTGAAATAGCGCCTCCTCCCTTTGACATCGACCGGCGGCCGGGCTTATCCTCAGTCCATCTTGGGGAGATGCACATGAGATGCCGGAAAATTGTCCTATCATTCTTCCTGTCCTGTCTGACGGTCGGGCTGCTTTCGGCTCAGACCGCCCCCCGGCAGACCCGCCTCGAGCTCCTGCCGGGCTGGACCGTCTTCAGGGGGCAGACGGGATTGATCGTTCCCCATCCCGCCGGCTGGAGCGTGCAGGAGCGCGGCGCCGGCGGCTTCGTGGCCTCCTGCCCCGGGCCCGATGGGGGCGCGATGGCCGTGACCTACGTCCAGCCCATCGCCAAGATCGAGGGGCGGGCCGCGGGGATCGTCCAGGGCCTCGGGCAGATCGCGCCGGAGATCTTCCCCGGCGTCCTCGTCGGGCGGACGCGGGTCGTATCGAGCCAACCGGAGGTGGCCGTAGGCGAGCTTTCCTTTGCCCCGAACGCGGTGAAATTCATCGGCGTGGCCCTTTGTTTCAAGGACAAGGGGCAGGGCGTCGTCTATGCCATCGCCTCAAGAGCCGACGCCTGGGTCCAGGCCGAAGGCGTCCTGAAGGAGGTCTTGGGCCGGTTCTTCTACTCCGGCCAGACCGCCCGGACGGGGAATGCGGCGGGGCCACCCATGATCGCGTGGCGGGACCCCATCGAGGGAGCCTTCACCTGTGCTGTTCCGGAGGGGTGGAAAGTCGAAGGGGGGCTCAGACGATACAGCCTGCCCGATGTGCGGCCCGAAGTCGTGGCGACGAGCCCGGACAACAAGGTCCTCGTCCGATTCGGCGACGCGTTCATCCCTATGATGACCCTGCCGACCCCGGCGGGCATGCAATACGGGCAGGTCGAGGGCACGTGGCAGAACGGGGTCCTCGGCGCCAAGCTGCTGATCATGAGGTATCTGCCGTCCACGGCGTTCCTGACGCAGCTCTATCTGCCCCAAAGGGTCGGGCCGGTCGGCAATGTCCAGGCCCGAGACCTGCCGGAGATCTCCCGGCAGCGGATGATGCAAATGACAGGGCTGAACGTTCGCGTCGATACCGGCGAGATCCGTTTCGAGGTCAAGACGGAGAACGGGATGCGCAAAGGCTATGGATTCGTCCAGACCCAGCTCGCGCCCTCGGGAGTCAACGGGGGAGGAACCTGGGCAGTCAACGCGTTCGCCGGCTATCTCGCCGAAGCCAGCGCCGAACCCCTGGCCCAGGCTGTCATGAACCGCTTGGTGGCCTCCTATCGACGAGACCCTAACTGGGAAGCGCGGCAGACACAATCGATGCTCACGGCCTACGGCATCGCTCGCCAGGCCCAGCAGGACACGTTCGACATCATCAATCAGGCCTTCGCCGAGCGCTCCCGCAGCCAGGACAGGAGCTTCGCCAATTGGGACCGGGCCTACAACGACCAGGTCTTGATCCAGGACCCGACGACCGGGGAGAGGTTCGAGGTCCCTTCCGGCAGCGATTATTATTTCCGCATCGGCTCCGGCAACCAATTCGTGGGAACCGACACCGCGGCCTCGCCGTATTCGCCGAACCATTGGCTGACCGAGATGCGGATCGGCCATTGAACGAGTCCGGCGGCCGCGCGCCCACCCGGGTTTTCTGGCAGGTTCCGAAATACCCGAAGTTGCCGCCCATGTAGCGTTCTTTGGTCAGGAGCGTTCGGCACACGGTGCGGGGCCCGTTCAAGGCCGAGATCGGCGGCACCTGCCGCCTCGAGGACCTGCCGCGGGCGCATCAGGACGTCTTGAAGCATCCCTTGGGCAAGCTCATCGTCAAGCCGAGATAAACCGTCGACCCCGCACTAGCCGCCGATGACGACCGTCCAGGGCCGGACCGACCATTCCTTGATCAATCCGGCCTTGACGTAGGGATCGTTCCGGGCGAACTCCTCGGCGATCGCGGGCGACTCCGCTTTGAAGACGAGCAGGGCCGCGTCGGCCGGATCGGCCAGGGCCCCGGCCATGACGAGCTCGCCGCGGGCCTGGGCCGCGCTCGAGTAAGCCAGATGATCGGGGCGGTAAGGCGCCCGCTTCTCGACATAGTCGTCCACCGTTTTGTAGATCAGCAGGTAATACATGGCCGTCGCTCCGGGCCCATGATAGCTCCAGCCGTCGGCGCGTTCAAGACGGTTCCGCTTGACAGGGTTTCCGCAGCCGGACTATCCTCCCTCCCAACCGGAGAACCGCGAGGGATCGATGACGGCTGGCGAGAACGTGGCGGTTGCGGAGAAGCCCGCGGAGCGCCCCGCCCGCATTTGGGAGATCGACTTCCTCCGGGGCGTGGCCATCATCCTTGTCATCGGCTACCACCTTCTCTACGACCTCCGCGATTACCTCGGCATCCCGCGCTTCCTGGGGTGGTCCACCGACCTCTCGACCGTCGCCTGGACGATCGCCCAGCATTTCTTCGCCGGGCTGTTCGTCCTGCTCTCCGGCGTGAGCAGCACCCTGACCCGGAGCAACATCCGTCGGGGGTTGCGGCTGCTGGCGGTGGCGCTCGCCCTGACCTTGGGGACCTACCTGATCGCCGTTTGGCTCCACCTCTTCGATCCCGCCGATACGATCCTTTTCGGGATCCTCCACTGCCTGGCCGTGTCGATGTTGCTCTACGGCGCCGTTTTCGAGAAGCTCTCGGCGGCGGCGAGCGCGCTCTGCGGCGCGGCCGTCATCGCCCTCACCGCCCTCCTCCCGATCCTGAAGAAAGCCTTGGTGATCCGGTCGGATTGGCTCATCCCGTTCGGGCTGCCCCGCCCGTCGTTCTCTTCCCTGGACTATTTCCCGCTCATCCCCTGGCTCGGCGTTTTCCTGATCGGCGCGGCGCTGGGCCGGACCGTCTATGCCGCCAAGAAGAGCCTCTTGCCCTGGCGCCTGCCGCCGACGTTCGTCAACTTGGCCGGCCGCTATTCCCTCTGGATCTACCTTGTCCACCAGCCC
>Ga0172362_10001300_pt1 | contig 21356 bp, 17 predicted proteins | sample LakKivs1_kivu2a2_FD_114534 | JGI IMG/M metagenome (GOLD analysis project Ga0172362, IMG submission 114534) | Sediment microbial communities from Lake Kivu, Rwanda - Sediment s1_kivu2a2 | ecosystem: Environmental > Aquatic > Freshwater > Lake > Sediment | place: Rwanda: Western Province, Lake... | reverse complement strand
GGTGAAAAGTCAGGGGTCAAGGTAAAGGATTACATAGTTATAGAAAAAGGGCCTACACAGGTTGAAATAGCGAGCTCTTGCGGCTGTTCCAGAGAGACCGTGTCAAGGATGTTAAAGAGTCTTGTACAGAAGGGCATGGTGAATGTGAGAAAAAGGCAATATACCTTATTACACCCTGTGTATTCATCGTTTTAGATATGTAACGTGTTGTGTGGCACCACGTGACGGGATACACCATTAATACACATTGAAGGTGAAACGTAGATACCATGGGGCTCAATGAAAAATTAGAACAAAAAGAACAGGAACTGAGAATTTTACATGAAGTTGCACAGGACATCAGCAGTAATCTGGAATTGAATGAGCTTTTAAAGCGCATTGTAGAGATGGTGATGAATTTTATTACTGCCGATTCTTGTTTGATCTATCTTTATGACAGGGTGAATGATGAGCTTATTCTTACAGCATCTGACATTCCAGAACGTAAAATGTTAGGCAGGATAAAACTAAAAATGGGGGAAGGGGTTACGGGATGGGTTGCGAAAGAGAAAAGGCCTGTTGCTTTATCGCGAGAGGCATATAAAGACCAGAGGTTCAAGGCCTTTACGGCCCTTAAGGAAGATAAATACGAGGCCTTTTTATCGATACCAATCCTTTCAAAAGATGAGATTATTGGTGTAATGAATATAAGAAACAGACAGGAACGTCATTATCCTGAAACCCAGATAGATATACTTTTTACTATCAACAGGTATTTAGGAAGTGCTATTCAAAATGCCATAATATATGAGGAGGTTGTAAAAAAGGCAAAACAGCTGGATCTTCTAACTGAAGTGTCTCGCACAATAGTCTCTGACTATTATCTAAAGGAGATCCTTCAACTCATCGTTACGATGACAGCACAGGTAATGGACTCTAAGATTTGCTCGATCATGTTGTTGGATGAGAAGAGGGAAGAGTTGGTAATTGCAGCTACCCAGAGTTTAAGCCAGGAGTATGTCAATAAATCAAACTTGAAAGTGGGGCAGTCGATTAGCGGGAAGGTGGTTCTTAAAAAAGCACCCATTATTGTTCTTGATGTTACAGAAGAGCCTGGATATATGTACCCTGAGATAGCAAAAAAAGAGGGGATTGTTTCACTCCTTTCTGTCCCCATGATGATTAAAGATAGGGTAATTGGTGTAATCAATAGTTATACCAAGAGCGAACACATATTCAAAAAAGAGGAGATAGATATCTTACAGACAGTAGCTAATCAAGCTGCCGTGGCAATAGAAAATACACATCTTAGCCAGGAGATTTTTGCTGCGAAAGAGGCATTGGAGTCAAGAAAACTTGTGGAGAGGGCAAAAGGTATATTGATGAGGGAGCTGGGCGTTTCTGAAGATGAGGCATATAAGAAGATTCACAAAAAAAGTATGGATATGAGGAAGAATATGAAGGAGATTGCCGAGGCGATCATACTGACCTCTGATATAAAGAAAAAGACTTGACAAAAGAAACTGAAGAGTTTAATATAAAATATATACGTTGATATCTTTTAGCAAAGAGAGCTGAAAGATTAAGAGAGAAAATGGACTTAGGCGTCCAAATCACCAATGGTGGTTCGGACGCTTTTTTTTATTTTGTTTTGAGGTGAATGAAAATGGCAAAAAATTGGCGCGTTGCTATTGCCCAGGTTAATTGTACGGTGGGTGATTTAAAGGGTAATTATACAAGGATGATCGAATTTATAAAAAGGGCGAGCGAGCTTGGGGTAGACATAATAACCTTTCCAGAACTTGCAATTACCGGTTATCCACCTGAGGATCTTTTGCTTAAACCAAAATTTATTGAGGATAATCTTGAAGCATTAAGAGAATTAGCGAAAGCCGTTCATGATACTGTGGCAATTGTTGGTTTTGTGGACAGGATTGATAGAGATATCTACAATGGGGCGTCAATAATTTATAACGGTAAAATCAAAGGTATATACCACAAGGCGCTTTTGCCAAACTACGGTGTCTTTGACGAGAAACGGTATTTCAAACCGGGTAATGAAGCATTGGTTTTCAGATTCGGGCAACTCACCTTTGGTGTAAATATCTGTGAAGATATCTGGCACAGTGAAGGACCTACAAGCATACAGGCTCTGTCAGGAGCAAAATTGATTCTTAATATTAATGCCTCTCCTTACCATGTAGGTAAAATTAAATTGAGGGAAGAGATTGTCAGGAGTCAGGCAAGGGACAACAAAGTGTTTATTCTATATACCAACATGGTGGGTGGACAGGATGAACTCGTTTTTGATGGGCAGAGCATGGTGGTTGATGCAAATGGTGAGGTTATTGCCCGTGCCCTTGCTTTCAGAGAAGATTTACTAGTAGTAGACCTGCCTGATGAAGCACTGATGCAGGCGGGTTTAAAAAGATCTGAGGACGGTATCAAACGGACAAACAATATGATTGCGATTGCACGTGAAAGATTACATAAAAAGAAAGTGCCAATTTCACGAGGAGAAACCAGACCACTTAAACCTGTTGCTGAGGTTTATGAGGCATTGGTGCTGGGTCTTTGCGACTATGTGAGCAAAAATGGTTTTCAGAAGGTAGTTATTGGATTGAGCGGGGGGATTGATTCTTCTATTGTAGCAACCCTGGCAGTTGATGCATTGGGTAAAGAGAATGTTATCGGGGTATTTATGCCTTCGCGTTATACTTCAAAGGAGTCTGAAATAGATGCAATAAAGCTGGCAGAAAATCTAAGCATAAGTATGTTAGACATACCAGTTGACAGGATCTATAGAGCATATCTTTCAGCTTTCGAGCCGTTTTTTGGAGGATTGAGGGAGGATATAACCGAAGAGAATATCCAGGCCCGCATCCGCGGTAATATCTTGATGGCCCTATCTAATAAATTCGGCTGGCTTGTTTTAACTACAGGGAATAAATCTGAGATGAGTGTGGGGTACGCTACCCTTTATGGGGATATGGCGGGCGGTTTTGCTGTTATTAAAGATGTACCAAAAACATTGGTGTATAAACTGGCAATCCATAGAAATACTTCCAATCCTGTTATACCAGAACGTGTATTGATTAAGGAACCCACGGCAGAACTCAAACCTGACCAGAAAGATAAGGATACCTTGCCTCCCTATGATGCCTTAGACCCAATCTTGAAAGCCTACATTGAGGAGGACAGGAATTTGGAGGAGATAGTTTCTTTCACAAAACAGAGGGAAACTGTTGATAAAGTTTTGAGCATGGTTGATAAGAGCGAGTATAAGCGCCGGCAATCATCTCCGGGTATCAAAATTACTCCAAAGGCATTCGGCAGGGACAGAAGGATGCCAATAACCAATAAGTACAGGGGGTGACCAATGTCTTTTGAAATGTTGGTAAGAAAGATATCACCCATATTAAAGAGGATTACACGAAAGCTCAATGGGCATTATTCCTTTTTTAATGATGAAGACCTATACCAGGAGGCGCTGACACACCTCTGGATCGATTACAAGAAAGGGATTCTCGATAATAAAACTGATAGTTATATATTGCAGGGTTGTTACTTCCATCTCAAAAATTATCTACGCAAGGTGCATGAGAATGCTACTTTTTTAAGCCTGGATAGTCCAGTTGGTGAAAACAGAATGAGGTTGGAAGAGCTTATCTCCTTGGAAGACACAACTCCTTTTGACTTTTTAGAGAGCAAGCTACAGGTAGAGGCGGCAGGAGAGAAATGTCTAACTAACAGGGAAAAAGAGATTCTATCCTTTTTCCTTGAAGGCATGTCAATGAGAGAAATAGGGCATAAAATTGGCATCTCCCATGTGATGGTTTTAAAAATAAGAAACAAAATTAGAGATAAATATGTGAGGTTCAATAAGGGAACCCACAATTAAATGGTTGTAACTCTTTATACATATGGTTTTTTTCGATTAGAGATTGTTTTTTTGTTTTTTCTTTCATAAAAAACTAAACCCCTTTATATATTTTAGTTTAGCCGTCTTTTTTAGTAAACAAATTATAAAGTTGGATGTTACCAGAAGAGAATAATTTTTACTTTAATATATGTAAAGATAGGTTCAAACACATTGAGGTGTGTAAAGACATTGGCGTTCTGAATAGATAGAACGCCATTTTATTTTAGAATATTGGAAGACGCAGGCGTCTTTAATCCAGCGATGGTTTGAAGACGCCTTTTTATTTTACATGGAGGTGCTGTATGAAAAGGATAACTGTTCTTGTATTGCTTCTTCTTTGTATTGCAATGGTGGTTACAGTCTTTGCAGAAGAACCAAAAACCGCACCGGCACCGGTAGCAGCTCAATCTGCACCGGCAGCGGAATCCCTATCTAAAGTAGATACTGGTGATACCGCATGGGTTCTCATATCAACTGCCCTTGTTATGTTGATGACACCGGGACTTGCATTTTTCTACGGCGGTATGGTGGGACGTAAAAATGTATTAGGAATCTTAATGCAATGCTTTACGATTCTTTCTGTAATTAGTGTGCAGTGGATACTCTATGGTTACAGTCTTTCTTTTGCGCCAGGTAAAGGATTCTGGGGTGGCCTTGACTGGATAGGGTTAAAGGGTGTCGGGTTTACTCCTTATAAAGATTATGCCGCTACGATTCCACATCAGCTATTCATGATATTTCAGGCGATGTTTGCAATTATTACCCCTGCACTGATTATCGGTGCCTTTGCAGAGAGAATGAAGTTTTCTGCCTTTTTGATATTCATGATTCTCTGGGCAACCTTTGTCTATGACCCGATATGCCACTGGGTGTGGGGAGTTGGAGGTTGGCTCAAAGATATGGGTGCCCTCGATTTTGCAGGTGGAACGGTAGTCCACATCAATGCAGGGATAGCTGTCCTTATGACCGCAATCTTCATCGGTAAGAGAGATGGTGGAGGGAAGGCGATACTGCCCCATAACCTGCCCTTTACGATTCTTGGAACTGCACTTCTCTGGTTCGGATGGTTTGGATTCAATGCAGGAAGCGCTCTCGGTGCAAACGAGCTGGCAGTAAATGCCTTTATAGTTACAAATACTGCTGCAGCCACTGCAGGATTAAGCTGGGCACTTATTGACTGGTTCTTTAATGGGAAACCGACAATGCTTGGAACTGCTACAGGGGCAGTAGCAGGGCTTGTTGCCATCACGCCTGCTGCCGGGTTTGTAAGTGCCCTTTCGGCAATAATCATTGGTATTTTCGTCAGTGTATTCTGTTATATAGCGGTAGCCCTGATTAAACCGAAGTTTGGTTATGACGATGCCCTCGATGTCTTTGGTGTCCATTGTATTGGCGGTGTCTGGGTGCACTTGCAACAGGGTTATTTGCCTCCAGAGCCGTAAACCCAGCTGGCGCCAACGGGTTATTTTTTGGAAACCCAAAACAGTTTCTCATCCAGCTACTCGCTGTTGGGGTAACCTTGGTCTATAGCTTTTTAGCAAGTCTCATCATCTATAAAATAATCGACCTGGTGATTAAAGTGCGGGTGGAAGAAAAAGATGAAAAGCTGGGTCTTGATCTCACACAGCATCACGAGAATGCTTATACGATCTTAGAATAGGAGGACAGATCATGAAACTTATCATTGCAATTATAAAACCTGACAGGCTTGAGGCAGTGAAGCAAGAGCTTTATAAAGCAGAGGTGAACCTTATTACTGTGAATGAGGTGTTGGGCCACGGTCGCCAGATGGGAGTGACCGAGGTATACCGTGGGGTAAAAGAAATGGGTAATCTCTTAAGAAAGATACGTCTGGAGATTGCAGTCAACGAAAACTTCGTGGAACCAACGATCAATGCGATCATCAAAGGCGCCCAGACAGGGGAAGTGGGTGATGGAAAAATCTTTGTGCTGGATTTAGTTGAGTGTGTGCGTATCCACACCGAAGAGCGAGGAGGGATTGCGATTGGATGATAATAAAAACAGGATTCAAGGGATTTTAAAACACTTGAATCATAGACTCCTCGATTTCTTACCTTTTTTTAAAATGGTTACCAGAAGAGATAGTCTTTTACTTGTAATAGAGTAAAGTTAGATTTGCACATAGACGTGCAGGTCTAATTAATTCCTCATTGTCCTCGAGGGGTTTTCAAAAAAATCGAACACAGCAGTTCAAAATAATCAAAGACGATATTCATGGTAAGAAAGCTAAATTATGTTTTATGTGAGGTGAAATATGGGAACCACAGATAAAGCAAGAAGATTAAAACTTATAGATACATCGTGCGATATCTCACAGGACATTAGACAATATTATGAAGGAAACATATAAAAAATATAGAGGAGGATTCAAATAATGAAAAAGGAAAGTAAAGTTTCGTTTCGTTGGAATGGCGCATCGACTGCAAAGGATATACAAAATGTAAATCGTCTAATCAAGGAGAATAAGGTACAGATTATCGATTTAAAGTTTAATGACCTGCCGGGATTATGGCAGCATTTTTCTATCCCTTCTTCGGAGCTGTCAGAAATCGATGACCCTATGACAAGCATCTGGGAAGAAGGTATTGGTTTTGATGGCTCATCCATAAGGGGTTTCCAGAAGATACAGGAATCAGACATGATTTTACTTCCTGATCCGAAGACCGCTATGGTAGACCCTGTATGTGAAGTTCCTACATTGAGCATCCTTTGCGATATCTATGACCCGATTACCAAGAAGCCCTATACCCGTGACCCACGCTACGTAGCAAAGAAGGCAGAAGCATTTTTGAAGACCACAGGGATTGCTGATGCGAGTTACTGGGGACCGGAGATGGAGTTTTTTATATTTGACGATATACGTTTTGACCAGACGGTAAACTGCGGTTACTACTTTATTGACTCTATTGAAGGCGAGTGGAACTCGGGAAGAGATGAAAAACCCAACCTGGGATACAAACCACGCTATAAGGAAGGATATTTCCCTGTTCCGCCGCATGATTCACTACAGGATTTGAGGAGCAAGATAATCCTCACGATGATTAATGCCGGAATAAAGATAGAGGTTCACCACCATGAGGTGGCAACAGCAGGACAGTGTGAAATTGATATGAAGTTTGGTCCCCTTGTCCAGATGGCAGACCAGTGTTTGCTATACAAATATATCATCAAAAATATGGCAAAGAAAAATAATATGGTAGCGACATTTATGCCGAAGCCTCTTTTTGGAGATAATGGGTCAGGCATGCATACACACATGTCGCTCTGGAAAAAAGGCACAAATATCTTTTACGACACAAAGGGTTACGCAGGAATTAGTCAGATTGCAAAGTATGCTATTGGGGGATGGTTGAAGCATGCACCTGCACTACTTGCCTTCTGTGCTCCAACAACGAATTCATACAAGAGGCTTGTGCCCGGGTATGAAGCGCCTGTGAACCTTGTTTATTCAGCGAGAAACCGCTCCGCTGCTGTCAGGATTCCAGTTTATTCTGATAATCCAAAAACAAAGAGGCTCGAATTCAGACCACCGGATAATATGGCCAACCCCTATTTAGCCCTTTCAGCAATGCTCATGGCAGGCATTGATGGAATCGTCAATAAGATTGACCCGGGTAAGCCAACTGATGTGAATACCTATGACATGACTCCGGAAGAGGCAAAAAAGGTGCCAACTGTGCCAGGGTCTCTTGAAGCATCTATCGCTGCGCTGGAAAAAGACCATGAATTTCTCTTGAGAGGTGGTGTTTTCACAAAGGATGTGATCGATGTCTGGATCGAGTACAAGAGGGAGAGCGAGATAGATCCTGTTCGTTTACGCCCGCATCCATATGAATTCTATCTCTATTTTGATATGTAAAAACCCCTCTCCTACCCCACAACCCGCCTCTCCCCCACTCATTAACGGGGAGTGGGGTAGGTGTTGTGAAAGGAGGTTGAAAGAGATGAAAAAAAAGGTTGTGATAATTAAGCACGTTGAAAATGAAGGTCCCGGCATGATCGAGAATTTTTTGAAAGATCATGGGTGGGAACTTCAGATGGTTGATTTGTCCCATGGAGAAAAACTACCCGATGATTTTGATAATATAGCTGCTGTAATCATGCTTGGCGGTTCTATGAATGTTTATGAAGAAAGTACATATCCTTTCTTAAAGGATGAGGATAATTTCATAACAAGGATACTGATAGAAGAGATCCCTTTCCTGGGTATCTATCTTGGCGCTCAGCTCCTTGCTAAGGCCTGCGGTGCTATAATAAGTGGATCACCTCAGAAGGAGATAGGCTGGTACCACATAAAATTCACAGAAAATGGAAAAAGAGACTCATTATTTCAAGGATTACCCCAAAAAATTCCAGTTTTTCAATGGCATGAGGATACTTTCGAGATACCCAAGAATGGCGTACTTTTAGCCGAGTCTGTAGTTTGTAAAAATCAGGCATTTAGAGTAGGCAATAATGCCTATGGTTTCCAATTCCACATTGAGGTAACAGAGGAAATGGTAGAGTGCTGGATAAAAGGCGAGGAAGGGAAGGTCAATATCAAGAAAATTCTTAACGCTACCAAGAAATTCAAAGAGGTTTTTGAAAAACAGGCTCATCAACTTTTTCTCAATTTTGAGGGACGTATAATATCCTCACTCCGTATAAAGAACGTTATGAGATTATTTGTAGAAGAGGGGAGGAAGTCTAAAAAGAAGAAGGCCATGCTATGGTGGAATATTAAAGAGCATGCGTTAGTAACAGCTCCTGACTCCTGAATGCTTGTAGATGATAACGATTGAGGAACCTAAAACCAAAGAGGAATTAATGCTATGGATCAGAAAAGTGCAGGCCTTAATATCACGTTTTTTTCTGTCAGCAGCTTGATGCGAATCAGGATATAAACCGGCGTGTGCTGGAAAAGGAGCTCGGTCCAAGGATTAGGTTTTTCCCATTACCATGCAGCGGCCGTATAGAGCCTCTTCACCTCCTTAGCGCCCTTGAATCAGGGGCAGATATGGTTTATCTTGTCACCTGTCCTGAGGGGGTTTGCCGGTATCAAGAGGGTAATGTCCGTGCCAGGAAGCGCCTTATGTATGCCCAGAAACTGATAGAGGAGATAGGGCTCGAGCGGGAACGTATAGAGCTTGTTGTTACTACCGATAAAGACCTCCTGACAATTGACGGGTTAACCAGAGGGTTGATTTTACGTGAGGCTATAGTGGATCCTTCCCCGGTAAGAGTAAAAAAACATAAAGGTAAATATATGGATAGCTACAAAGGAGTCAGAAAATGATAACAGCAGAAAGGAAACCTTTGTCTGAGATCAAAGCAATGATAGCACCATACAGGAAAATTCTTGTAGTTGGCTGCGGGACATGCGTGGCAGAGTGCGCATCTGGTGGGGAGAAGGAGGTTGGACTTTTATCCTCAGCGCTCCGTATGGATGCAAAGATGGAGGGGCGTGAAATTGAAACAAAAGAGATTACTTTAGACCGCCAGTGTGTCTATGAATTTATTGAACAGCTCAGCGGTCTGGTCAACCAGTATGATGTTATCCTTTCTCTCGGGTGTGGTGCTGGTGTCCAAGCTGTTGCCGAAGTATTTCCCGAAGCATATGTCGTCCCTGCTCTCAATACCACCTTTATCGGAGAAACTAAAGAAGCCGGACTCTGGGTGGAAAACTGCCGGGGTTGTGGTGATTGTAAACTTGGTTACTTTGCCGCTATTTGCCCTATCACCCGTTGTGCAAAGGGGCTTTTCAACGGGCCTTGTGGTGGCTCAAAGGATGGCAAATGTGAAGTCAACCCTGATACCCCATGTGCCTGGCAGCTTATCATTACGAGGCTTGATGAGTCTGGCCGATTAAACCTTTTGCAAGCGATACATCCTCCCGCAGACTGGTCAAAAAGAGAGGGGAAGGGACCCAGAAAAATAGAAAGGGAGGATCAAAAAACGTGAAAGCAAAAAGTCGTCTTGAAAGGGTCTTAAGGTCAGGCCATTTTGCAGTTACCGCTGAGTGTGGTCCCCCTAAGGGAGCAGGTCCCGAGATGATAAGGAAGAAAGGGCATATCCTGAAAGGGTTTGTGGATAGTGTAAATGTGACGGATAACCAGACAGGTATTGTGCGTCTTTGTAGTTTAGCTTCTTGTGCGCTTCTCAAGAAGGAAGGTCTTGACCCGGTACTCCAGATGGTTACACGGGATAGGAATCGTATTGCGCTCCAGTCAGATGTGTTAGGTGCATCTGCCCTTGGAATCCGCAATATCCTCTGTTTGAGTGGTGATCACCAGTCATTTGGTAACCAGAAAGAGGCAAAAGGTGTGTTTGACCTTGATTCTATCCAGCTATTGCAAGTAGTGCGTGGTATGAGGGATCAGGGTAAAATTTTAGGAGGAGAGGAACTTTCAGAGCCCCCGGAGCTTTTTATAGGAGCTGTTGCCAATCCCTTTGCCGATCCATTTGTTTACAGGGTAATAAGGCTTGAGAAGAAGGTTAATGCAGGAGCAGAGTTTATACAAACACAATGTATATACAATCTCAAACGCTTTAAGGAATGGATGAAACTGGTCAGGGATCGAGGCCTTGATAAAAAGGTCTATATCCTTGGCGGTATCACCCCTTTGAAATCTACCCGCATGGCCGAGTATATGAGCAAGCAGGTAGCTGGTATGGATGTACCGGAAGAGGTCATCAACCGGCTTAAGGGTGTGCCAACAAAGGAGCAGCGTCAGGAGGGGCTTAAGATAGCCATTGAAACGATTCAGACACTCAAAGAGATAGAGGGTGTCCATGGGGTACATATCATGGCCATAGAATGGGAAGAGGCAGTCCCCGAATTGGTCGAGAAGACCTGGCTTTATCCAAGGCCTGAAGTCTAAAAGGAGTCAGGAAATGCCTGTTAAGTACCATATTCATACTACAACAGTTCCTAACCGATTCCAACCTATTACGCGGTCCGGTGTGATCGCCTGGGAGGAAGGCTGTCTGAAATGTGCGCGCTGTGTTAAAAAAGATTGTGTTTACAAGGTATATGAAAAACGGGGTCTTGATCCAAGGCAGATGCTCGACTCCCTCGATAGTATGTGTAAAGACTGTTTCCGCTGTGTTCAAAATTGTCCAAACAGGCTTATCCAGAAGGGGCTTAACCCCACCTATAAAGTCCTCGGAGATCATTACTGGACACCGGAGATTATCTCCGGACTATGGTTCCAGGCGGAGACAGGCCGTATACCTGTGTCAGGAGCAGGTTATGGAGGATCGTTCTCAGGACCTGGGTTTGATGCCATGTGGACTGACATGTCCGAGATTGTGCGACCTACACGGGACGGCATTCACGGCCGGGAATATATTAGTACTACAGTTGATCTTGGCCGCAAAGTTATAAACCTTGCCTTTGATGCTGAAGGAAAGATTATCTCTCCCACGCCGCCCCTTATCGAGATACCTTTGCCAGTCATATTTGATCTCTTACCCTGGTCTCCTTCACGGGAGCGTATCACCAAAGTCCTCCTTGAGGGGGCAAAGAAGTTAGGCACCCTTGCTGTTGTCCCGGAGACAGAGTGGGCTTATGAGATGGAACCCTATCTCAATGAGATAATTTTATATCTTAATAATAATCCAGACCATCTCGATTCTACATTACTCAAAGGGTTACGTATGGTAGAAATTCCTGATGGTGAGAATGTGATTGTTCAACAGAAACGATTAAAGGAAAGAAAACCAGAACTTGTGATAGCCATCAGGCTATGTTTAAACCCAAAGGCATCTGAACGTGTTCTTCAGCTTGCAGGCGATGGGGCTGAAGTGATCCATCTATGGGCGGACGAATATGGTCTTGAACAGGGAGACAAGCCCCTCTTTATCAAAGAACGGTTGAAGGAGATTCATCTTAGTCTCGTAGAAGCAGGGATCAGGGATCAGATAACCCTTATTGCCGGTGGTGGTATTGCGATGGCCGAGCATATGGCAAAGCTGATTATCTGCGGTGCTGATGCCGTGACTGTGGATATACCACTCCTTGTGGCCATGGAATGTCGTGTGTGTCGCCGGTGCAAAGAAGGGATTGCGTGTCCTGTTGAACTTGATATGGTTGACCCCGAGTGGGGCTCGTCCCGTATAAGAAACCTAATGGCTGGCTGGTACAACCAGCTTCTTGAGATTCTGGGTGCCATGGGTCTTCGGGAAGTACGACGCTTGAGAGGCGAGATGGGCCGTGCCATGTTCTTCGAGGACCTTGAGAAGGAAATCTTTGCCCCAATGGGCAAAAAGGGTTACGTGAATGGCTAACGATGTAAATACCTTTGTATTCCCGGAGGTGATGAGGACTCCTACCCGCTTCCGTCATAGTTTGAGTAAATACCGTATTACTATTAATAAGTCATGTAATAATTGCGGTCTATGTGTGGAACTCTGCCCTTACGGGGTATATAGCATAGGGCTTAAACGCCCCAAGTCATCAAACGACCACCTGTGTCTCGGATTTCCCTGTGGGAGCAATGAATTCTATTGTGTTGGGCGCTGTCCCCAGAAGGCAATAAATATAAATATAAACCCTGCCTTTGAAATCCTGGGTGATAGACGCTGGTCAGCAGACCTCCTTGCCAGTACCTGGCATATGGCAGAGACCGGTAAAATTCCTCATCAAGACCTGAACTATAAAACAGGGAATTCCGGGGGTGGATTTGATAAACTCCGTTTTGTTTATCAAGAAAGAGATATACCGGACGGTCCTGACGATGAAATCTCTACAGCTATTGAATTGAACCGTTCAGGGGACTCCCGTCCTAAGGTAACGATACCAATACCTCTCTATCTTGGTGGTATGTCTTTTGGTTCTGTAAGTATTGTAACGATGCTCTCAAGGGTGAGGGCTGCACAGGCACTCGGTACATTCTGCTGTACAGGGGAAGGTGGTTACCCTGATGAACTTAAACCCTATGATGACCACATTATCACCCAGGTAGCGACAGGGCTTTTTGGAGTACGGGAGGAAACAATAAAACGGGTCCGTATAGTTGAATTTAAGTATGCCCAGGGGGCAAAACCAGGTCTTGGTGGGCACCTTCTCGGAGACAAGGTAACCCCTAAGGTAGCAGAGATGCGTGAGGCTGTGGCTGGCAGCGCACTTTTCTCACCATTCCCGTTCCATAGTGTATATTCAGTGGAAGATCATAAGAAACATGTAGACTGGATCAAAGAGATAAATCCAAGGGCCCTTGTGTCGGTTAAGGTATCAACACCGACCGATGTGGATATGGTGACGGTTGGAAGTTTTTATGCAGGTGCACACATAGTTCAACTTGATGGAAGTTATGGTGGAACAGGTGCTGCACCCGACATTGCAAAAAAGAACATCGCCATGCCAATAGAATATGCCCTGCCAAAGGTACACAGGTTTCTTCTGGAAGAGGGGATCAGGGATAAGATAACGATTATAGCGAGCGGTGGCATACGGACGGCTTATGACATGGCAAAGGCCATTGCCATGGGCGCTGATGGCGTCTGCCTCGGTACAGCAGATCTTGTAGCGCTCGAGTGTATCCGCTGTCACCATTGTGAATCAGGCCGCGGTTGTGCCCGCGGTATTGCTACAACAGATGATGAGCTTACAAGCCTTATGGAACTCGAGTGGGGGACCCAGCGTATAATAAATATGTATGAAGCATGGCGGCACCAGATTATTTATATTCTCAAACGGCTGGGGATGAAAAGCGTTACGGAACTCGTCGGCCGCTTTGATGTGCTTGTCCATCTGGATTATGTGAAGCAGGAAGAGATAGAAGGAGAATTTGAATAAAACAAGTTATGGATTGGTTTATAAGAAACAAAATCGGAACGGGGTTTTGAGATGGAACAGAGAAAGATAGCGCAGGCCATAATTGATGCCCGTTTGCACCTTCGGGATGCCAATACACCCTCAAGACAAACAAGGATTGAGGCAGAGGAAGGTGGCTGCGGTGTTACTGGGTTTGCATGCAATATCCCTGTGAGTGGACGGCATATATTTGAGCCATCGGTACAAATGCACAACCGTGGTAATGGAAAAGGCGGTGGCCTTGCTGCGGTTGGACTTACCCTTGGAAAATTAGGGGTAGACCAAAAGATACTGGACGAAGATTTCCTGCTTCAAATTGCCCTTCTTGACGAATCAATACTGCATGAGATGGAAGCACGTTTTATCAGACCCTATCTCCGGGTTGACCATGAGGCGTTCGTTGATACGGTAGATGATTACAGGGATATTCACGGGCTTGAGGTGAAACCACCTGCAGTAAAGCGTTACTTTGTCCGCGTAAAACCTGAAGTGCTTGTCCATTTCCAGAAGGAGCGTCGTTTAGAGATGCTCTCTCAAGAGAAAGCTGAGGAGGAATTTATTTACCAGAATACCTACCGGCTCAATCTTGCCCTTTACAGTTCCCTTGGTGAGAAGAAGGCATTTGTTCTCTCCCATGGCCGGAATATGATGATCTTAAAGATTGTGGGTTATGCCGAACAGGTAGCCCAGTACTATAAACTTGAAAATTTCGATGCCCATATATGGATAGCTCACCAGCGTTATCCTACCAAAGGCCGGGTGTGGCACCCGGGTGGTGCCCATCCATTTATCGGGCTGGATGAGGCATTGGTCCACAACGGGGACTTTGCCAACTACTATTCGGTTACGGAATACCTTCGTCAGCGTAATATTTATCCACTTTTTCTTACTGATACAGAGGTATCGGTCCTGATCTTTGACCTTTTGAACAGGGTTTATGGATATCCCCTCGAGTATATCATCGAGGCGTTAGCGCCCACATCGGAGATGGATTTCGATCATCTGCCGGAGGAAAAGAAGCGTATATATCGGCAGGTCCAGGCAGCCCACATCCATGGTTCTCCTGATGGTCCCTGGTTTTTCATCATTGCCCGTACAGATGTACAGAAGAAACAGTACCAGCTCATAGGCATCACGGATACCGCGATGCTCCGCCCCCAGGTCTTTGCGCTTCAGAAGGGAGATGTTGAGATAGGCCTTATTTGCTCTGAGAAGCAGGCAATTGATGCGACACTTGAGAGCCTGGCAAAGGAAGATCCACGATTTGGCACTGTGGCTGACCAATACTGGAATGCCCGTGGTGGGAGCTATACGGATGGAGGGGCTTTTATCTTTACTATTAAGGAGTTTGCCCCGGGACAGATGAACCTTACCTGCACAGACAAATTCGGGAGACAGATTGATGTAGCTCAACACCAATCCCCGCTTGACTTCAGGGAGAAGCTACCTCTTCCGACACTCGATTTGGGTCTTCAAAGCAGTGTGGAGAGAGCGTTGATCGCAGACAAAACAGAAGATGCCTTTTCTTCTATTAAACAAACCTTAATGGAAGGGGATTATCCACGGATAAAAGCTCTTCTTGATTACCTTACGGCCCTGGCCAATGATGAAACACTTAAGGGTCCGGTTATTCAACTTTTGACCTTATTACTCGATCGACGCTACTCTACCGGGAACAAAAGACGCCGCTCAATCCTGCAAATGATTTCCAGCTCTCTTGACTCCATCTTCTGGGCAACACCGATGATTGACGACACAGAGGATGGACACTATAAGCGTATAGATTTTGAGTACCGCAAAAAACTACGTGCACCACGAGCTGGGGAGGAGGTTCTTATATCTGATGCCGGCCGGTTCCCGCCAGAAGGTGATGACTCGTTTGCCCGCCTTATTTCAGAGGCATATCAACTCGGCTGGAAACGGTTTGTCTGCTTTAGTCACCATGGTCAGCGTTTCTTGAGCTGTGGGCTTGGTCCTCACACCCAGGGAGTCAGGATTGATGCGTATGGTTCAACAGGCGACTACCTTGCATCAGGCATAGATGGTCTTGAAATTTATGTGCACGGCAATGCCCAGGATCAACTCGGGCAGATACTGAAATCTGGAAAGCTTGTGGTATACGGGGATGTAGGCCAGACCTTTATGTACGGGGCCAAGGGCGGTGAGGTGTATGTGCTTGGCAATGCTGCGGGTCGTCCTCTTATCAATGCAGCTGGAAGACCGAGGGTTGTGATAAACGGAACTGCCCTTGACTTTCTTGCAGAATCTTTTATGGCTGGAGACCCTTACAAGGGAGGCGGTTTTGTCATATTGAATGGTTTGGTTTTTAATGATGGCAAAGTGATACCACTTGAAACACCATATCCTGGATCGAATCTCTTCTCCTTAGCCTCCGGTGGAGCTATATTTGTCCGTGACCCGTACAGGAAGATTGTTGCTGAGCAGTTAAATGGCGGTCAATTTTTCCCATTCACCAGCCGCGCCTGGGAGCTTATTCTGCCTTACCTCGAGGAAAACGAGCACCTCTTTGGCATCTCAATAGATAAACACCTGCTTACTGTAAACGGACAAAAACGCCATCCTTCAGAGGTATACCGAACTATAGCAGCGGTAAAGCTGTCTGTGCTTACCGGTAATGAGGAATGGGTGGAGGAAGAATAGGTATGGTTTTAGGGGAGGTTAAGGAATGAAATCATTGGTATGTACAAGCACAGGTTTAAAAGGTCTTGATGAAATCTTGAATGGCCTTCGCTTGGGCGATAATGTTGTATGGCAGGTGGATGACATTGAGGACTACAGGCATTTTGTTATACCTTATGTAGACATGGCCCTTAAAGAGAACAGGAGGGTCGTATATATAAGATTTGCCCAACATAAACCGCTTTTAAAGCCAAAAGACGGTGTTGTTATATATGACCTCGACGCAAGCAGCGGATTCGAATCATTTTCGACAGAGATTCATAAAATTGTTACAAGGGAGGGTGAAGAGGTCTATTATGTATTTGATTGCCTTTCTGCTTTGCTGTCCGCGTGGGCTACTGATTTGATGATTGGAAATTTTTTTATGATTACGTGCCCATATCTCTTTGAACTCAATACAATTGCATATTTCGCACTTCTAAGAAACAGCCATTCATTTAAAACTATAGCCCGCATAAGAGAAACAACGCAGGTTCTCCTCGACATATATAGCTATGGGGGAGATTTTTATGTCCATCCATTAAAGGTATGGAACCGTTACTCACCTACAATGTTTATCCCTCATCTCGAGGAGGGGTTGAGATATACCCCCATAATCAACAGTGTTGATGCAACAAGACTTTTTTCCTTGGTTTCTAAAAAGGGTTCAGAGAATGCTATAAGAAAATTAGACTACTGGGATCGATTATTTTTAGAAGCGGAGGACCTGTTAAATAGAGGTGCAATAGATGAAGAAAAACATAAAATGATCGATCAGCTCTGTCAAATAATGATTGGCCGGGAAGATAGGATCATGGTACTTGCCAAAGAGACATTATCTCTTGAAGATCTACTGGCTATAAAAGGCCGACTGATTGGAACAGGCTTTATTGGTGGAAAGGCTGTGGGCATGCTTCTTGCGAGGAAGATTTTACTAAAAGATACCACCTTTGACTGGCAGCAGCACCTGGAGCCTCATGATTCTTTTTATATAGGTTCCGATGTGTTTTACACCTATATTGTGCAAAACGGTTGGTGGAAGCTGCGTATGGAGCAGAAGACAAAGGAAAGGTACTTTAAGGCCGCTGTGCTTTTAAAAGAAAAGATGTTGAAGGAGGATTTTCCGGAGGAGATAAAAGAGCAATTTCGGGAGATGTTGGATTACTTTGGTCAATCCCCTATTATTGTTCGTTCAAGTAGTTTATTAGAGGATGCATTTGGAAATACCTTTGCCGGCAAGTATGAAAGTATTTTTTCTGTAAACCAGGGATCCCCGGAACAACGTTACATGCAATTTGAGGAATATGTGCGAAGGGTATTCGCGAGCACAATGAATAAGGATGCCCTTGCTTACCGTTTACAAAGAAACCTTGACCAACAAGATGAACAAATGGCGCTTCTGGTTCAGAGGGTTTCAGGGGCATATCGTAAGCATTATTTTTTTCCGGAACTTGCAGGTGTTGGTTTTTCTCACAACGCCTTTGTCTGGAAAGAAGGCATGGACCCTAAGGCAGGTATGTTAAGATTAGTAGTGGGGTTAGGTACGAGGGCGGTTAACCGTGTTGAAAATGACTATCCCCGTATTATTGCATTAGATGAGCCATTACTTCAGCCCCATGCAGGAACGGATGATCAAAGAAGATTTTCGCAACACGAGGTAGATGTCCTCGATGTAGAAGGAAATAGACTTGAGACGGTTTCATTGGTAGACCTCATCGATGAAAACCTTGTTATAAACATGGACCTTTTTGGAATGAGAGATCATGAAACAATCCAGAGAATGAGAGAACTCGGTAAAAAAGAGAAGGATATGTGGATCCTTACCTTTGATAAACTTTTATCCCAGACCCCCTTTACAGAAATCATGCAAAAGATGCTGAGGAAACTGGAAGATATTTATCAATATCCCGTAGATATAGAATTTACTGTCAATTTCACCCAGGATGGGACAGCCCAGATTAATCTTGTACAATGCAGACCGCTCCAGACAGCAGGAAAAGGGATAAGAGTAATAATTCCTCTGCATATCAAAAAGGAACGGGTTTTGTTTCAATCAGAAGGGAATTTTATGGGTGGAAGTATCTCACAGTCTATAAAAAGAGTGATATATATTAACCCCAAAGGCTATATAGAATTAGCCCTCACCCAGAAGTACGATATTGCACGTTTGGTGGGGAAACTGAATAGATTGATAAAAAACAAAGAGGATTTACCCACCCTTTTAATAGGCCCCGGGAGATAGGGTACGACCACACCTTCCTTAGGTGTACCTGTCAGTTTTTCCGAAATCAATAATATAACAGTATTAGGAGAACTTTCATATACAGGGGGAAGTTTAATGCCGGAGCTTTCCTTCGGAACCCACTTTTTTCAAGATTTAGTTGAAACAAATATCTTTTATGTAGCAATTTTCCCTGAAAGAAATAATGCTTTTTTTAATGGAGAACTCATTGAAGGTTTGCCAAATATTCTGGAGAATATTTTGCCAGAAAGTGTGAAATACAAAAGTGTAGTGAAGGTATATGATGCACAAGAAGGAGACCTGCAAATCATGGCAGATGTGGTATCACAAAAAATAGTATGTTTCATGTAATGCAAAAAAAAATTAATTTAAAGGTAGAAATTTAAAATATTTTTAGAAAAATATTGAATTTTATTTTAATAAGATATTATATTATTCGGTAATAGGTAGCCGATTGCTTTATCCAATATCATCATTGGGTTTTTGTAATCGATTGTATACAGCATAAGAGAGTGACAGAAATTCTGTTATATTAAATTGAGGAGGTATGGTTATGTTGTCTGTTATCAGCGAAATTATTGAAAAGGTGAAACAGAGAGACCCTGATCAACCAGAATTTCATCAAGCGGTAAGAGAGGTATTGGAAACCCTTGTGCCTACAGTAAAGAGGCACCCTGAATTTGTGAAGGCAAAGATATATGAAAGAATAGTCGAACCCGATAGGATAATAATGTTCAGGGTTCCATGGGTTGATGACAAAGGTGAGGTACAGATAAACAGAGGATTCCGGGTACAGTTTAGTAATGCCATCGGGCCTTACAAAGGTGGTTTGAGATTTCATCCTTCTGTAAACCTTGGTATTATAAAATTTTTGGGTTTTGAGCAGATTTTAAAAAATTCTCTTACCACACTTCCCATGGGAGGAGGAAAGGGTGGCTCTGATTTTGACCCAAAAGGAAAATCTGATGATGAGGTGATGAGGTTCTGCCAGGCTTTTATGAGAGAGCTTTTTAGATATATTGGACCTGACACTGATGTGCCTGCTGGCGATATAGGGGTTGGTGGCCGGGAAATTGGTTATCTTTATGGATACTATAAAAAACTTGTGAATGAACATACAGGTGTCTTAACAGGGAAAGGGCTGGAGTATGGAGGAAGTCTGATAAGGCCCGAAGCAACTGGTTACGGCGCCGTCTATTTCGCAGCAGAAATGCTTGCAACGAGAGGAATGGATTTTAAGAATAAGGTTGTTGCCATTAGTGGTGCTGGAAATGTTGCTCAATATGCCATAGAGAAAGTAAATGAACTTGGAGGAAGGGTGATCACCCTTTGTGATTCCAATGCAACTATAATTGACGAAGAGGGGATCCGCGGGGAAAAATATGACTACGTAATGGACTTAAAAAACATACGGAGAGGAAGGATTAGCGAGTATGCTGAAAAATATGAGCCTGCTGTATGCTTTTTTGGAGAGAGCGTTTGGGATGTCATAAAGGAACAGGGTATTAAGGTTGATGTAGCATTTCCATGTGCTACACAGAATGAGATTGATGGTCAACACGCCGAAGCCTTGGTGAAGAACGGGTGTATATGTGTTGCAGAGGGGGCGAATATGCCTTCAACCCTTGAAGCCGTTAAGATTTTTCAGGACAATAATGTACTTTTTGGCCCTGCAAAAGCAGCAAATGCAGGCGGTGTAGCTGTTTCGGGCCTTGAGATGAGCCAGAACAGCATGAGACTCTCATGGACAAGTGAAGAAGTTGACAACAGACTGCTCATGATAATGAAGGGTATTCATAAGTCCTGCCTTGATGCTGCTGAGACCTATGGGAGAAGCAGTGACTATCTGGCCGGGGCAAATATTGCAGGGTTTTTAAAGGTTGCGAAAGCAATACTTGCATATGGAATTGTGTAGGAAACAGGAACTGGGGATTAGAGGTCAGGATTAAGCCATGAACAAGATAATGTTCAGCATACTTAAAATTCTGGAAAAACAACAAAAAATATTAGGTTCTACTGAAATAGCAAGACAGTTAAAACCCCACGGTATTGAGCTTACTGAAAGGGCTGTAAGATATCACCTGAGGATTCTTGATGAGAGAGGGTTGACTAAAAATTTCGGGAAAAAGGGCAGAAGGATTACTGAAAAAGGCAAAAAGGAACTCCAACATGCATTTGTTTCAGAGAGGGTCGGTTTTGTAATCAGCAAAATAGAGACCCTCTCTTTCTTAGCCGATTTTAATGTTGACACACTTCAGGGCAATGCCATTCTTAATATTTCCTATTTTCCTGAAGAAAGATTGATTGAATCCCTACAGATTTTAAAAAGGGTCTTTAATTCACAGTATGTAATGAGCGATAGGGTGGTTATGGCTAAGGCAAATAAAGAAATAGGGGACCTTCCTGTACCGGATGGGACAGTTGGTCTTGGTACTATCTGTAGTATTACGATGAATGGGATATTTTTAAGCGCCGGGATACCTGTGATATCAAAATTTGGCGGGGTAATAGAAATTGAAAACGGGAGACCTAAAAGGTTTGTATCCCTTATTAGCTATGATGGTTCATCCCTTGACCCGCTCGAAATTTTTATAAAAAGCAAGATGACCGATGTGCTCGGTGTCCTCATGCACAATTCCGGTAAGATTCTCGCAAGCTTCAGAGAAATCCCCAGTGTATGTATGGATAAAGCAGAGACTTTAATTGAGAAGATGGTG
>Ga0172362_10001296_pt1 | contig 21392 bp, 12 predicted proteins | sample LakKivs1_kivu2a2_FD_114534 | JGI IMG/M metagenome (GOLD analysis project Ga0172362, IMG submission 114534) | Sediment microbial communities from Lake Kivu, Rwanda - Sediment s1_kivu2a2 | ecosystem: Environmental > Aquatic > Freshwater > Lake > Sediment | place: Rwanda: Western Province, Lake... | reverse complement strand
GAACTGGCCGGGGCCGGTCCACTTGCCCCACGGCGTGTGCAGCGGGCCGAGGATGTTCTTGCGCCCGCCGATGACCTCCACGGCCACGACGTTGTCGCCCGGGGCGAGGGCGTCGGTGATGTCGGCCTCGAAGGGCGCCCAGGGCAGCACGAACTGCCGCGCGCCGACGTGCACCACGGCACACGCGCACGCCACGCCGCCCAGGCGGACGCGCAGCCGCCGCCCGCCCGCCGGTCGCGACACGCTCATCCGGTACAGCACGCCGCCGCCGTAGAAGTCGAGCCCCTGGCCGACCCACGAGCCCAGCCCCAGCCGCCGCGGCGGGGCGGTCAGCGTGACGTTTCCCGGCCGCGGGGCGCCGCCGTCGATCGTCCGGACGCCGAACTCGCCCACGAGGTACATGTCCTCGATCTCCATGTCGGGGCGGTAGTCGAACGCCATCAGCACCTCGTTGTCGCCCGCGACCAGCAGCGATGTGACGTCGATCGTCCGGATGTCCTGGTCCACCCACCAGCCGCTCGCCTCGGGCGCCGGCTTGCCGTTGACCGTGATGCGGAAGTCCTCCGGGCGTTCGACGGCCAGCAGGCATCGCGCGGGCAGGTCGGTGACGTGGAATCGCCGGCGGAGGCGGAAGCCGCCGCGCGGGGCGGTGTCGACGGTGCCCATGGCGTAGAGGTACCACGGCTGATGCTCGCCGCCCAGGCGCGTGCCCAGGCCGAAGCGGGCGCGAATCTCCTTGTCGGCCTTCAGCGAGTGCATTTCGGCCGAGAAGCCTTCGCCCTCGGCCGCGTAGGAGCACCAGTCCAGCGGGGCCGTGTTGGGCTCGGCCAACTCGATGTCGAACGGCCCGGCGGCGGAGCGGCTTTCGACGACCTTCCGCGGCGGCGGGGGCTTGGCGGCGCCCTTGAGCGGCAGCCCCAGCGTCACCAGGGCCGTGCCCGTCGGCGGCAGGACCAGCTCGAAGCTGACGTGGCCGTCCTCGTCGGCCGTCTGCTCCAGCCGCGTGCGCTCGCCGCTGCGGAGGTCCCACAGGACGGCCGGGCCGCGCCCCGCCACGCGCACGCGGACCGTGTGGGCGGCCTTGCGGTCGTGCGACTGGACGAACAGCACCTGCCCGCCGGTGATCTTGCGCAGCATCGTCCAGACGCAGTTCTGCTCGGCGGAGCCTTCGGTGACGGACACGCGGCGGGGCAGGACGGCTTCCAGCGCGGCGACGGCCCGGTCCTCGCCACACGTGCGGCAGCGGGCGATCAGCTCGGCCAGCGGCGCGGCCTTCTGGCCGTCCTCGGCGTCCACGCGGTCCGGCACGCGCCCGACGAAAAGCACCGTCCCGCCGGCGGCGGCAAAGCGAGCCAGCATCTCCACCGTGCTGCTCCGCAGCGTGATCGACGGCGGGACGACGACGGCCTTGTAAGTCAGCCGGCCGACCTTCAGCCCCTTGGCGGTCGCCTCGCCGTGGCGTGCCAGCAGCCCCTCGTCGGCGAAGTCCCAGTCGTAGTGCCCGCCCGACAGGGCGTAGATGAGCCGCCGCAGCGACTCGTCCAGCCGCGAGATGAGTTTCTCGTCGCCCTCGGCGGGCGGACCGTCGTGGAAGCAGCCCCAGGCGCTCTCGACGGGATGGATGACCAGCACGTCGCGGACGGGCTGTCCGCGCGTCAGCATGAAGCCCAGCCGCGCGAAGTAGTCCTCGACGACCTTGTAATGCTTCCACCAGGGCGTGTGGGCGAACATGGCCGGGTAGTCGCGCTTCGCCCCGCCGGCCAGGCTGTAGTGCACCAGGTGCGGGCAGCGGAAGTTGACGCCCGCGGCGAACTGCCAGTCGCCGACGAACTTGTGCCCCTCCAGCGGCCAGTCCCAGCCCGTGCAGCCGTACAGCTCGCTCAGCACGCGCTGGTGTCCGAGCTGGTCGGCGACGCTGGCGCACTGCTTGGCGGTGGCCAGCTCGTCGGCCTGGTCGGTGAGGATGTCGATTCCGGGCCACTGCATGTGCTCGTAGTGGGGCATGCAGGCGCCGACGGCGGTGATCTGGGAGGCGAGGGTCTGCTCGGAGAGCATGTGCCCGGTGGAGGCGATGTGCAGGCGGGCGCACCACTGTCCGATCTGGCGCGAGTAGCTTTCGACGAACAGCTCGGTGGCCGTTCGGCGGAAGTCGTGCCGCACGCGCGAGAACTCCCCTTCCGGGCCCGCGTACAGCAGCTCGGGCAGGTGCTCGCGGACGTCGTAGCCGCGGCGGGCGCGGAACTGCCGCGCCATGTCCGCCGTCCAGGGCACCCCGTCGGTCAGCCCGATCCGCCGGGCGACCGACTGGAAGTAGTTCGGCTCGTCGGTGAAGATCGCCGGCACCACCGTGCCGAAGTCCTCCGCGTGGCGGTCGGCGTAGGCCTGGTGCGTCACCTGGATGAACTCGCCGACGGCCTCGGCGCTCATGGTGTCCAGGTACGCCCCGTCGTTGTACCAGCCGCCGGTGGGTTGGCTGACCACGTCGAAGTGCAGCACCTCGGCGCCGGCCGGGGCGGCCTGGCCGGCCTCCAGCGGCTCGTACGAGACCAGCCGCCCCGCCTCGTCGCGCCGGACGGCGAACGACCCCAGGCGCTCGCCGCCTTTGGTCGTCTCGGCCTGCGTGGTGCAGACCAGCTCGTGCAGGCGGAACTCGACGTTGTCGCGCGTGACCAGCCCGCCGGCGGCGCCGCTCGGCCAGCGGTCCTCGTCGTACAAGTACGCGTGCATCTTCCGCTGGCGGCACCGCTCCACGCACGCCGAGACGCAGGCGAACCACTCGGCCGACAGGTAGGGGGTCTTCAGCCCGTAGCGGCTGTGCATGAATGCCCCGCCCATGCCGGCGTCGTGCATGGAGTCGATCTCGCGGCAGAGCCGCTGCGGGTCGAGGGCGGCGTTCCACGACCAGAACGGCGCGCTGCGAAAGATGGCGGGCGGGTCGGCCCAGGTGCTCAACAGCTCTTCGATGTTGCTCATGGTGTCTCCTGCGTAACGGTAGAATCAAGCGGGCGGCCGGTAGGGCCGCCCGACGCGCCCTAATTGTGCGCAGTGGCATCCCCGGGTCAACCAAAAACCGACCCGGGCGCGCCACATCCGAAAAATCGCCCCATGTCAGGGAAACCTGCCGCGAAGGCGGCTGGTTAAATGGTAGCGGAAAACCGGCGGCAGGTGCACCGCGGCGGCGCGGGGCGCGTGCCGGCACCATAAGGCAGAAAGCGAGCGAGATATGCGGACAAAAGAACGTTGGGTGCGGTTGGCGATTCCGGTCGCGGCGGCGGCGCTTGCCTGCGCGGCGGGCGTCGGAGTCTGGGCGGCTCCCTCCGCGGCCGGCGGCGGGGCCGTCTACCGGTCCCCCTACGCCGTGGCGTATTCGCCCGACGGCAAGCTGATCGCGGCCAGCGACTGCACGGCCGGGGCCGTGGTGCTGCTGGACGCCGCGGGCAAGAAGGTGGCCAGGCAGATCGCGCTGACCGGCGAGCCGATGGGCGTGGCCTGGTCGCCGGACGGCAAGCTCTACGTGGCCGAGAGCGGCGCGTTCGCCGTGGCCGAGATCGACGCCGCCGGCGGCAAGGTCCTGCGCCGCTTCGAGGTGGGGCGCTATCCGGGCGCGGTGGCCGTGCTGCCCAAGACCAAGGCGCTGCTGGCGACGGACTGGGGGTTGAACCTGCTGAACGTCATCGACCTTGCCAGTGGCAAGGTGACAAAGCAGGTTCCCATGGTCCGCGAGCCGCGGTCGATCGCGGTGGCGCCGGACGAGTCGCTGGCGGTGGTGGGCAACCTGCTGCCGGCGGGCAGCGCCGCCGAGGCCACGCATTCGTGCGTCGTCAGCATCGTTGACCTGGCCAAGGGCGAGGTGGTCGCCAGCATCAAGCTGCCCCCCGGCTCCATCCAGGTGCGCGACGTGGCCGTCTCGCCCGACGGCAAGTGGGCCTACGCGGTGCACGCGCTGGGGCGCTTCACGCTGCCCACCACGCAGCTCGACCGCGGGTGGATCAACACCAACGCCCTGAGCATCATCGACCTGACGAAAAAGGAGCACTACGCCACGTGCCTGATGGACCGGCTGACCGAAGGCGCCGCCGACCCCTGGGGCATCGCGCTCAGCAAGGACGGCAAGGTGCTGTGGACCACGCTGGCCGGCGTCCACCAGCTCTGCCGGGTGGACCTGGCCAAGCTGCACCTGCTGATGGAAGGCAAGGACCTGCCGCCCCCGACGGAAGACGAGAAGAAGATGAACCTGCCCCAGCACCTCTCGCAGATCTGGGGGCAGATCAAGGCCGACCCGAAGAATCGCGAGCTGCTGGCCAACGACCTGGCCGCCCTGTACGGCGCGGGACTGTCGGTCCGCACGGGCCTCGACTGCAAGGGCCCGCGCGGGCTGGCGATCAGCCCCGACGGCAACAGCCTGGCCATCGCCGGGTACTACAGCGGCGACGTGCTGCTGGCCGAGGGCGCCTGGGCGAAGCCGGCCGGCAAGGTCGCCGTCGGCCCCCAGCCGCAGCCCGACGCGGCGCGCAAGGGCGAGCAGATCTTCTTCGACGCGACGTACAGCTTCCAGCACTGGCTGAGCTGCGGCACGTGCCATCCCGACGGGCGGGTAGACGGGCTTAACTGGGACCTGCTCAACGACGGCATCGGCAACCCCAAGAACAACAAGAGCCTGCTGCTGAGCCACAAGACCCCGCCGTCGATGTCGCTCGGCGTGCGTGCGGACTTCGGCGAGGCCAGCCTGGCCGGCTTCCGCCACATCCTCTTCCGCGAGCCGGAGACCAAGGACGTCGAGGACGTCAAGGCCTACCTCGTCTCCATGCAGCCGGCGCCCAGCCCGTACCTGACGAAGGACGGCAAGCTGTCGGCCAAGGCCGAGCAGGGCAAGAAGGTCTTCGAGGACCCCAAGACCGGCTGCACGAGCTGCCATCCCGGCCCGCTGTTCACCGACCTGAAGCTGTATAATGTCGGTACGAAGTTCGATCTGGACCGCGAGGCCGAGAAGTTCGACACGCCCACGCTGATTGAGCTGTGGCGGACGGCGCCGTACCTGCACAGCGGCGAGGCCAGGACCGTCCAGGAAGTGCTGACCACGCACAACAAGAACAACCAGCACGGCAACACCTCGCAGTTGAGCAAGGACCAGATCGAGGCCCTGACGGAATACCTGCTGTCGCTGTAGCCGGGCGCGCAGCGGCGGCTGCCGGAAAGGGGCCGGCTCGCCCCGGCGGGCCGGGCCCGACGGAGAGAACCGGCGTCATGGAACGTGTGACGAAGCTCGCCTGCGCCGTGCTGCTCGCTGTCGCCGTGCTTGCCCCGCAGGGTTCCGCGCCGGCCGAAGACCCCCTGCTGCCGGAACTGGAGGAACTCCTCCGCAAGCCGGCGTCCAAGCCGCCGGTGCCCCTGCCCAAGCCGTCCGGCAAGTCGGCCAGGCCGGCGCCGAAGGCGCAGTACCGTCCGCGTCCGGCCGCGCCGCCGGCGCCGCGGCGGCGCGACGCCAACGGCCCCGTCGCGGGCGTGACGCAGATCGTCTTCGCCGTCCGCTCCAGCCCCCGCGACGGGCACTGGTACGCCAACTTCGGCTACTGGGTCTACGACCCCAACCGCATGATGTACGGCAACAGCGGCGGCAGGCTCTGCCGGCTGGATCTGCCGACCGGGCGAGCCAGCGACATCTTCCACGACCCCAACGGCTCCGTGCGCGACCCCTGCGTCAGCTACGACGCGCGGAAGATTCTGTTTTCCTACCGCAAGGGCGGCAGCCGGTACTTCAACCTCTACGAGATCCCCGCCGACGCCAACGGCGAGGGCCCCGGCTCGAGCCGCCTGCGCCAGATCACCGACGGGCCGTGGGACGACATCGAGCCGATCTACCTGCCCGATGGTGACCTGATGTTCTGCTCGTCGCGATGCAAGCGCTACGTGCAGTGCTGGTTCACCCACGTGGCCATCATCTACCGCTGCCGAGGCGACGGCGGCGACATCCGCTGCGTGTCGGCCAACATCGAGCACGACAACACCCCCTGGGTCCTGCCCGACGGACGCATCCTCTACATGCGATGGGAATACGTCGACCGCAGCCAGGTGCAGTTCCACCACCTCTGGACGTTCAATCCCGACGGCTCGAACGTGATGGTCTACTTCGGCAACATGCACCCCGGCACGGCCCTGCTCGACGCCAAGCCCATCCCCCGCACCAACAAGGTCGTCACCATCGTCTCGCCCGGACACGGGCGCCAGGAGCACGCCGGGCGCGTGGCCGTCATCAACCCAAACGGCGGGCCGGACGACCTGGAATCGCTCCACTACGTCAGCCGCTCCGGCTCCTGCCGCGACCCCTACCCCCTGTCGGAGGACATGTTCGTCGTCGCCGACGGCAACCGGCTGGTCCTGCTGTACGGCGACGGGCAGACGGATCTGCTCCACCAGCTCGCCCAGCCGGGGATGCTCCTCCACGAGCCGCGCCCGCTGGCCCCGCGACCCCGCGAGCACGCCATCCCGCCGCGAAGCGACTGGAAGCAGCCGACCGGCAGGCTCGTGCTGGCCGACGTGCACGTCGGGCGGAAGATGGACGGCGTGCGGCCGGGGGACATCAAGAAGCTGCTGATCCTGGAGAGCCTCCCCAAGCCGGTGAACTTTTCGGGGGGCATGGAGCCGCTGAGCGTCGGCGGCACGTTCACGCTGGAGCGGGTGGTGGGCACCGTGCCGGTCGAGCCGGACGGCTCGGCGTACATGGAGCTGCCGGCGCTGCGCCCGCTGTTCTTCGTCGCCCTCGACGCCAACGGCAACTCCGTCAAGCGGATGCAGAGCTTCACGAACGTCACGCCGGGCGAGACGACGAGCTGCGTCGGCTGCCACGAGCAGCGCTACGAGACCGCGCGGACGCCGGACAACCTGATGGCCCTGCGCCGCCCGCCCAGCAGGATCGAGCCCGTCGCCGGCGTGAACGACGTGATCGACTTCCCGCGCGACGTTCAGCCGATCCTGGACCGCTACTGCGCCGGGTGCCACGGCTACGGCAAGTCGCCGGCCAAAGACCTGCTGCTGGGCGGCGGGCGCGGGCCGATGTACAGCCACGCCTACTGGTCGCTGATGGCGCGCCAGCTTGTCGCCCACGGGCGCAACGCCCAGGGCAACCGCCCGCCGCGGACCATCGGCACCTCGGCCAGCCCGCTGATGCGCGTGATCGACCCGCCCGCGTTCGGCCTGAAGGAAGGCTGGCACAACGACGTGAAGCTCACCGCCCGCGAGCGGATGACGGTGCGGATGTGGATCGAGTCGGGCGCGGCGTATCCGGGCACTTACGCCGCCCTGGGCTTCGGCTTCATCCGCCCGGCGCCGCTGGACGGCGGGGTGATCCGCCGGCGGTGCGGCGGCTGCCACGGCGTGCCGCGAAGCAAGTTCACCCGCGAACTGGCGTTCAATCTCACCGACCCGGCCAGGAGCCCCGTGCTGCTGGCCCCGCTGGCCAAAGAGGCCGGCGGGTGGGGGCTGTGCAGCGGCACGGCCACGTTCCGTTCGCCGCTGGCCGAGGCGCCCGCGCCGCGGGCCTTGCCGTCGCCGGCGCCCGCGCCGGGGGCGTCGCCCATACTGGCTTCCGGCATGGGCGCCGACGGGCCGGACGACCCCTTCGCCCGCGCCGTCGATGCCGACCCCATCTGGCGCGAGATGCAGGCGAAGCTGGCCGCCGAGCGGCCCGCCGCCAAAGCCGCCGTTCGCCCCACGCCGTCGCCCGCGCCGGCCGGAAAGCCCCACACGCCGCTGCGCGTCACGCGGCAGGACGTCGCCGTCGTCTTCGAGTCGGCCGGCGACCCGGACTACCAGGCGCTGCTGGCCTGCATCCGGGCGGCCAAGGAGCAGCTCGATTCCGTCACGCGTTTCGACATGCCGGACTTCCGCCCCAACGAGCACTACGTCCGCGAGATGAAGCGATACGGCATCCTGCCGAAGCAAGTCGACCCCGCCGCCAGCCGCCTCGACGCCTACGCCCTCGACCGGGCCTACTGGCGCAGCTTCTGGCACACCCCGCGGCAGTAGCCGCTAAAGGTGCGTGAACGGCACGCTGACGATGTCTTCGTCGAGCAGCCGCGCCTCGCGGTCGTTGCTGATGACCAGGCCGAACCGGCAGCGGCGCTGCCGGACGAACTCGCGCAGCGAGCGCAGGTCGCGCGCGTCGATGCTCTGCCCGTGGCGGATCTCCACGCCCACCAGCCCGAAGTCCCCCTCCAGCACGAGGTCCACCTCCGCGCCGGCGGCCGTGCGGTAGAAGTAGTAGTCGAAGCTCGCGCCCAGGCACGTGAGCTGCCGGATGAGTTCCTCGATCACCATGCCCTCCCACGAGCGGCCGACCTGGGGGTGGGCCAGCAGCGCGTCCAGACTACCCACGCGCAGCAGGTGATGCAGCAGCCCGCTGTCGCGGACGTATCCCTTCGGGTGCTTGACGACCCGCCGCAGGGCGTTGCGGGTGTAGGATGGCACGTGCCGCCAGACGAACGTGCCGTGGGCGATCTCCATGTAGTCGCGCACCGTCGGGGCCGACGCGCCCAGCGCGCGGGCCACGTCGGAGCAGTTGATCACGCCGCCGGACAGCCCGCCGAGCATCTGCAGGAACAGCCGGAAACGGTTCTGGTCCAGCCCGGGAAACAGCCGCCCCACGTCGCGGTAGAGGTACGTCCGCACGTACTGGTCCATCCACAGGCTGCGGAACCGCTCCGTCCCGTTGATCCACGGCTCGGGATAGCCGCCCCGGAGCCAGTACTCGTGGGCCTCGGCCAGGCTCCCTCGCGCGCGGAGCAGCCCGGGCAGGTCGTTGGGCCGGGCCTTCCGGTCCGTCAGGAGCGAAGCCAGCGATGCCCTCCTGGCCGGGCGGACCTCGGCCCAGGACAGCGGGGCCATCTCGATGATACCGATTCGGCCGGCCAGCGTCTCGGAGACCGACCGCAGCAGGTCGGGCGAGCTGGAGCCGGTGATGACGAATCGTCCCGTCCGCTTGCGGTCGGCGTCGATGGCGACGCGCAGCGCGGGAAACAGGGCCGGAACATGCTGGACCTCGTCGATGGCGGTGCGGCGGGGGTTGAGGCGGAGGAACAGCTCCGGGTCCCGGGCGACGATGGCATGGTCGCTGGCTCGCTCCAGGTCGAACCGCTTCCAGTCGCCCGGCAGGAGGCCGAGCAGCGTGGTCTTGCCGCACTGGCGCGGCCCGATGATGGCCACGCACGGGAACGCGGCGAGATATTCCTGAAGCAGGGATTCGTAGGCCCGTTTCATGTGATGCAGAATAAAAGGAAGCCTTTCATTCTGCAAGGCTCTTCGCCGGCCTCACGGCGCCGCCCGGAGTTGCACACGCCGGCAACCCCTCCGCGCCGCGCCGCCGCGGCCGGGACAGGCGCCCCGGCCTGTCGCCGATTCTGCCGCAATCCGCAAACGGCCTGCATAGCATTCTTCGACGGAAGCGAAGTGCCCGTCTGTCGTGCGGCCGCCAGGTCGGGCGGCAGGCGTGCCGCGTCGGCCGCCGGCGTGCCGGGCCGCTTCCGCGGAAGGGCATCTATGAACGTGACACGCCCGGTTCCGACCGTCCTGGTTGCCTCCGTACTGTTGGCTGCCGTGGGCGGCTGTGGCGGCGGGAGCAGTGTCCCCAGCCGGCTCACCATGGCCAACTACGACCGGATCACCACCGGCATGCCGCGTGCCGAGGTCGAAGCGTTCCTCGGTCTGGGCCGGGAGCAGGTCGGCGGGGCCATCGGCGGCATGTCCACGACCGTCGTCTCCTGGCAGGAGAGCGACAAGAGCATCACTGTGACCTTCGTCAACGACAAGGTCGCCACCAGAGATGAAGACGGCCTGTGAAGGCCGGCGGCGGCATCGGCGACCTCACCGGCAAGGTAATGGTCTGGAAGGACGGCGACAAGACCATCACCGTCACGTTCGTCAACGGCAAGGTCGCCGCGAAGGTTCAGAGCGGGCTTTGAGTTCCGACGATCACTGCGGTTTTTCTGTTGAATCCCGTCGGTGATGGCGGACATAAGCAATGTGGTCTGGTTGTCTCGACAGGTCGGACAGTGGGGCGAAAGGAAACGACGATGAAGCGAACGACGTTGGTGTTGTCGGCGGCCGTGCTTCCGGCGATGCTGTTGTGCGGCTGCGGCGGGCTGGCGCTGCGCAGCCACGGCGAGCCCGGCGGGTGCGCCTACTACGGCGACTGGGACCCGCAGGCCGCGAGCATCGAGGTCACGCCGGTGCGGGATGTGAACCCGGTGCGCACGCAGCACATCCTGGTCGCGACGGTGAAGGACAAGAACGGCAAGCCGCTGGCGAACCGGCGCGTGGAGTGGATCATCCCCGACGGCAGCGTGGGCAGCTTCGTCGAGGTCGATGAGAGCACCTGCTGCCCGACCCGCGGGCACAAGGTCACCAGCAAGTTTGCCATCACGCACACCAACACGTGCAGGCACACGCTGACCCGAGGCAACGCCGACCCGAAGGACGACGTCCACCTCAAGACCGGCGACACGTGGGCCGTCATCAGCTCTCCCATCGAAGGCACCACCCATGTCATCGCCTACGCGCCGGCCATCTACAACTGGTCCAAGCACAAGGCCTTCGTCGAGAAGCACTGGTACGACGTGACCTGAGAGGTGCCACCGCCGGCCGTCAACCGCATCGGCACGCCCCACAAACTCGCCACCAAGGTAACCAAGTACTCCGACGGCTCGCCGCTGATGGGTTACGAGGTGACCTACCGCGTGACCGCCGGCCCGGCGGCCACCTTCGCCGAGAGCAAGAGCGCCCAGGCGGTCGTCCTGACCGACAAGAACGGCATCGCGACGGCCACCCTCGTGCAGGACAAGGCGGTCCCCGGCGTCAACAAGATCGGCATCGACATTGTCCGGCCGGAGAACAAGGCCTGCTGCCGCCCGGCGGTCCCGCTGTACAGCGGCCAGACGACGAAGACGTGGGTCGCCCCGCAGATCGCCATCCGCAAGACGGCGCCGGCGACGGCCATCGTTGGCCAGACGTTCCAGTACGGCATCGCCGTTTCCAACCCGTCGAAGACGGACGCCCGCAACGTCGTCGTGACCGACGTGCTGCCGGAGGGCATCGCCTACGTCGCCAGCACGCCGGCCGCCAAGGTTGACGGCCAGTCGCTCACCTGGGCCCTGGGCGCCTTGGGCGCCGGCCAGCAGCAGTCCGTCGCCGTCACCGTCAAGGGCACCAAGACGGGCACGTTCACCAACTGCGCCGAGGTGAAGGCCGACGACGGGCTGAGCGGCAAGAGCTGCGCCGACACCCGCATCACCCGGGCGGCTATCGCCCTGGAGAAGACCGGCCCCGCCGAGGTGATCCTCTGCGACCCGATCACCTACGTCGTGACCGTCCGCAACACCGGCGACGCGCCGGCCACCAACGTCCGGATCGTGGACTCCATGTCGGACGCCCTGACGACTGTTGACGGCCGATCGTCCGTCAGCATCGAGGTGGGCACGCTCCAGGCCGGCGAGGCCAAGGCCTACAAGGTGAACGCAAAGGCCGCCCGGAAGGGCGAGTATACGAACAAGGCGGAGGCGACGGCGGACGGCGGCCTGAAGGCGTCCGCCGAGGCCAAGACGACCGTTCGCCAGCCGGCCCTGGTGCTGACCAAGGAGGCGCCGAAGGACCGGTTCATCGGCCTGGCGGTCACGCAGACGCTGACGGTGACCAACAAGGGCGACGCGCCGGCGAGGAACACGGTTCTGACCGACACGCTGCCGCCCCAGCTCCAGTTCGTCAGCGCCAGTGACGGCGGCACGTTCGCCAACGGCGTGGCGACCTGGCAACTCGGCACGCTGGAGCCGGGCGCGGCCAAGAAGGTGACCCTCGTCGCCAAGGCCGTCGCCGCCGGCGAGGCCCGCAACGTCGCCAGCGCCAAGGCCTACTGTGCCGAGGGGCGGGCCGAAGCCGTCACCAGCCTCAAGGGGATTCCGGCCATCCTGCTGGAATGCGTGGACCTGGAGGACCCCATCGAAGTCGGGACCGGCGCGACCTACGTCATCACGGTGACCAACCAGGGCTCCGCCGTCGGCACGAACATCAAGATCGTCTGCACGCTGCCGGCCGAGGAGGAGTTCGTCTCCGCCGGCGGCCCGGCGAAGCACGACGTCAAGGGCAAGGACGTCGCATTCGAGCCGCTGCCGACGCTGGCGCCGAAGGCGAAGGCCGTCTACCGCGTCGTGGTCAAGGGCGTCAAGGCCGGCGACGCGCGGTTCAAGGTCTCGCTGACCAGCGACCAGATGGCCTCCCCGGCCGAGGAGACGGAGAGCACCCACATTTACAAGTAACGTGCCGTCGCCGCCCGGACCGGGCGGCCGCGCAACCGCGGGCGCGGTGTGGCGTCGATCCCCGGCAGCCGGGCTCGCCGCCACGGAAGCCGCCGGCGGAAGTGAAAGGCATTCTCGGTCCAGGCGGGCGGCAGGTCGGTGGTTGACGGCAGCCGCGTGCGAAAGCGGCGCCATCCGCGGGGCGCCGAAGGAAGAAGTCCGCCGAGGATCCCTGCCCGCCCGCGGCGCCCGTTTCGAGAGAAGGCGAGGTGCTATGGGACCCAAGGCAGCGGCGGTGCCGGTGGCCGTGCGGGCGATGGCGCCGGCACCGGACACGTGATCGGCGCGACAGAATTGCTGAAACGCATGAAGGGAGACGCACATGGGATTCATCGCTGAGTTCAAGCAGTTTGCGGTCAAGGGTAATGCGCTGGACATGGCCGTCGGCATCATCCTCGGCGCCGCATTCAACAAGATAGTCACGTCCATCGTGCAGGACATGATCATGCCGCCCATCGGCATGATGCTGGGACGCGTGGATTTCAAGAACCTCCAGTTGATCCTGAAGGGCGCCGCCGTGGACGCGGCGGGCGCCGCCGTCCCGGCCGTGGCCATCCGGTACGGCGCGTTCCTCAACACCGTCATCGAGTTCCTGATCGTCAGCTTCAGCGTGTTCGTGATCGTCAAGTTCATGAACAGGCTGATCCGCAAGCGAGAAGCGGCGCAGGCATAGCCGCCGCGATCGGGGACGGATCAGGCGCGGGGAGCGTCCGGGCGCGATCGCCGATCGCTCGAAGCGCGGCGGAATTCCCGACGGGCGCGCCGGCGGCGCGCGTATCGGACCTTGGGCACCGGCCCTGACCAGTCGCCCGGATCGGGCAGCGCAACTACGTGGCAGATGCGTTCGCGCGGCGCCAAGTTCCGGTCGCCTGAGCGACCGCGACACGAAGAGTGCCCGCGACAGTGCCGCGGTTTGGCGAGCGACGGGAGAGATAGACCATGCGAAAGAACGACGGAAACGACGGGGCCGGGCAAACGCGCCAGGCGGGGCGGAAGGCACGCCGGTGGCTGCGGTGGCTGCTGATCGCGTTCGCGGCGCTGGTCGTCCTGATCGCGGCGCTGCCGTACATGCTGTCCACGGACCTGGCCAAGGGGCGCCTGCTGCCGCTTGTGAACGACCGCATCCACGGGCATGTGGCGATTGACGACATATCCCTCGGATGGTTCTCGCCCGTGGTGGTCCGCGGCGTGCGGGTGACCGACCCGGAAGGCCGAGAGGTGCTCACGGTGCGGTCGGCCTCGGCCGGCAGGAGCCTGCTGCGGCTGGCGACGGGGTGGGAGAGCTTCGGCCTGGTAGAGGTGGACGAGCCGCGCGCGGTGCTCTACCTGGACGCGTCGGGAGGCAGTTCGCTTCAGCGAGCCTTTCAGTCGCGGATGCCGAGCGCCGCCACGCGGCGAGAAGGAGGCCCCCTGCCGAAGCTCACCGGACGGATCGTCGTCCGCGACGCCTCGGTGCGCCTGGTCCGGCCGGACGGGCGGTCCTACGACGTGCCCGACATCGACACGGAATGGCAGCTCGCCACGCTGGCGAACGTGAACGGCCGGCTGGAGGTGCGCCTTGTGCCGACGGGCAGGCTCCTGGTCAAAGCGGACCTGACGTCGTTGGCAGGTCCCAGGCAACTCCAGCCCGGCAAGGCGTCCGGCACGTTCACCGTGCAGACGCCCGAAGCGATCGATCTGGCCGCGATCGGGCGCTTCGCCGCGCCCGACGCCGACGCGGCCGGCGCGGTTTCACTCGGCCTTGACGGCAGCCTGATGGAGGGCGGCGTGACGGCGAGGCTCCGGGCCGGCGCCGCCGGCCTGGCCGCCGGCGGCAAGGCCCGCCGGGCCGTCCGACCCGTGGATATCCAGCTCGTCGGCGACATCGGCCACGCGGGCAGCGAGACCACCGGCCGGCTGGAACTGGCGGGGTACGGCGCCGAGGGCGGCAAGCGCGGCGACCGGTTCGCTCGCCTCGCCGGCAGCTTCCGCCACGTCACTTCGCCTGCCGAACTGAAGCTCTCAGCGGCGAAGGTCCTTGCCGCCGTGCTGAAGGGCGAGCCGCTCTCCCTGCCGGACTTCGCGCTCGACGCGAACGGCACGGTGGACATACCGCGCCTGGCGGCGGCCGTGCCGGCGATGCTGCGCATCCGCCCCGACGTGACGGTCGAGAGCGGCCGGGTGGTGGTCGAGGAAGTCGCCGTTCGCGGCGGCGACAAGCAGGCGGCCTCGGGCGGCCTGGCGCTGCGGGACCTGTTGGCGCGGCGCGGGAGCAGGGAGATTCGCTGGCAGCCGGTGGAGGCCAACTTCGAGGCGGCCATGGAGCCGGGCAAGGGCCTGCGGATCCGGCAACTGGCCGTCAGAAGCGACTTCGCCCGCCTCGACGCCAACGGGCTGGTCGGCGACCTGAAGGCGGGCTACCGCGCCGACCTGGCGAAGCTCACCGACCAGCTCGGCGAGGTGATCGACCTCGGCGGCATGAAGCTGGCCGGCGATTCGCGCGGCGAACTCCGTGCAACGCTCGAGGGCGAGCGCCTGCTGCAAATCTCCGGCAACTCCTCCACCCGCTCCCTGACGTTCAGCCAGGGCGGGCGGAAACTGGACCTCGCTGAGACCCGCCTTGGCTGGCTCGGCAGCGTGGACTTTGCCGACGCCAACTCCGTCAGGGTCGAGGCCACGCGGGTGGACCTGTCGGCCGACGACCTGGTGACCCTGCGCGCCGACGCGAAGTACAACGTCTCTACCGGTGCGATGGACGCCAACGTCTCGTCGATCCGCGCGGACCTGGCGGCCGCGGCGGGCAAGGCCCGCGGGCTGGGCGTCTCGAGCTTTCTCAACCTGTCGGGCACGCTGGGAGGGCGTATGACGGCCGTGCGGAGCGGCGGCGGTGCGCCGCTGCGATCCGAGGGGCGCATCGAGGCGACGGGCCTGCGCGCGGACGGCAACTCCATCGGTAACGGCACCGCGGCACTCACGTGGGACGGCGTGGAGGTGAACGCGGCCACTGGGGGCGTCACGGTGAAGACTGCCAAGCTCCAATCTGATTTCGCCACGTTCGTCGCCAGCGGGGTCAACGTCGCCTTGAGCGGCAAGCCGGCCCTGGCCGGCGAGGCCAGCCTCGACGCCGACCTGGCGAAGGTCATGGCCCTGGCGAATGCCTTCGGCAGTGCGCCCGCGGCTGGCGGCAAGGCGGACCGGGCCGCACCGCCGCTGGAGCTGGCCGGCAAGCTGCACTGGGCGGGCAGGGCCCGCTCCGAGGGCAAGGCGCTCATCCTGGACGGCATGGCGACCGTCAGCGACCTGCTCGCGAAGCGCGGCAACGACAAGTTCACCGACCCGAAACTGGCCTTACAGCAGCTCGTGCGGATCGACACCGACGCCAACAGCATGACGTTCGACACGCTCAAGCTGACCTCCACGCTGATGAGCGCCAACCTGCGCGGCTCGCTGAAGGACTACGCCGGCCGGCAGGAACTCCACCTGGAAGGCAGCTACGAGGGGGACTGGGCGTACATCACCGCCGCGATGCACACCTTCGCTCCGGGCACGGGCGACCTGGCCCTGGCCGGCAAGTGGAAGGGGCCCATCACCGTAACCGGCCCGCTGAAGGCGCCGAAGGTCCGCCCGGAGTACCGCGGCGTGAACGCCGACAGCGCCGTCACGTGGGACTCGGGCGATTACGCCGGGCTCAAGCTCGGCAAGGCCGACATCCCCGTCCGCATGGACAACGGCAAGGTCGTCGTGCCGGACACGTCCGTTGCGGTCTCCGGCGGCACGGCGAACCTGGCCGCCACCGTGGACCTGGAGCCCAACGTGCCGATGCTGGACATCCCCGGCCGGCGGATGCTGCTGGACAAGGTGGAGGTCAACCAGGAAGTCGGCGAAAAGCTGCTCAGCCGGGTGAACCCGATCTTCGCTGACGCGATGTCTCTGTCGGGCAAGGTGTCGCTGAAGACCGAGGACATTCACCTGCCGCTGGACGCCGACCAGATCCTGCGCAGCGGCAGCGGCAGCGGGAGGCTGGAGTTCATCGACTTCCGCATGCGCCCCAAGGGCGAGACGGGCAATCTGCTGGCGCTGGGGGGCATCGGATCGGGCGGCGAGGTGGCCATGCAGATCAGCGGCCTGGACTTCCACATCGCCAAGGGGGCCCTGCACTACGAGAACTTCACGATCTCGTTCGGCAAGGCCTTCGACCTCCAGTTCAAGGGCTCCGTCAGCTTTGACAACACGACGTCTCTCATGGTGTCGGTTCCGCTCAACGCGAGCATCCTGGGCAAGCTCGGCGTCAAGAAGGACCTCCTGCCCTATGCCCGCGCCCTCGAGGGCGTGCGCATCTGGGTTCCCCTCCTGGGCACGCGCACCGCGCCGCAGCTCGGCTGGGGAAAGGTGGACACGCAGGGCGTGGTGAAGAAGCTGATGGAAGCCTCCGTCAAGGGCGCGGCCGGGCAGTTCCTGGAGGGCTTGAGGCCCAAGGGGCTCGACGACAAAGGCGGCGGCAAGTCCGGCCCGAGTACTCGGCCAGGCCTGCTTCCGATCCCGCTTCCGATTCCGGGCCCGGCACGCCCGAAGGAGAAGCCTGCGCCCAAGCCGAAGGCGAAGCCTGCTTCCCCGCCGGCCACTCAGCCGGCCGCAGGATCCCCCAGGCCGACGCCAGGGGAGCCGTCGGCTGAACGGAAGATTTTTTTTGCATCTTCTTGCTGGACGCCGCGCTATAGTTCTGACGGCGGGAGCGAAGCTGCGTCGTGTCAGGGGATCGCCAGGTAGTGCGAGCGCCGCCCGCACCGGTCTCCTGCGGCCGACGCCGCCCCGCCTGGGAAAAGGAGCATCCGACCATGGGAAGAGTGCTGGTGTGTCTGCTGGCAGGCGGTTTGGCGCTCGGGATGCTGTCGGGCTGTGGCAGCAAGGTGACCAAGAGCAACTACGACAAGGTCACCACCGGCATGACGGTGCAGCAGGTGCAGGGCATCCTGGGCACCGGCCAGGAGCAGGCCGGTGGGGGCATCGGCAACCTGACCGGCAAGGTGATGGTCTGGAAGAGCGGTGACAAGAAGATCACGGTGACCTTCGTCAACGACAAGGTCACGGCCAAGGCTGAAAGCGGCCTGTGACGCCCGCCGCCGTCGGCGGGCGCCACCGCGCACCGTGGCCGGACTGCCGCGGGGCGACGGGCCAGAGAGGCGGCCAATCTGGGGACGTGCGTCCCCGCGGGTCAGGAAAGGAGAAAACCGTGAAACGCACCATGCTGTTGAGTCTTGGTGGCCTTGTGATCGTGGGACTGGTTGCGGCGGGCTGCTGCGGGCCGCCGCCCAAGATGGCCCCGGCGCCGAAGCCCGCGCCCAAGCCCATGGCGCTGTGTCCGGGGCCGGGCATGACGGGTGTGTCGGCGACGCTGCCGGCCGGCAACCCCGACTGCGACGTCGTCCGCGTGGTCAAGTGCGCGCCGGCGGAGGTCATCGCCGGACAGCCCTTCGACTACACCGTCCGCGTGACGAACATGACCAGGGCGACCCTCGAGGACGTCGTCGTCACCGACACCGTGACCAGCAACGTGAAGGTCGCCGGCTCCAGCCCGCAGGCCACGATGACCGGCGAGACGCTGAAATGGGCCGTCGGGCAGATGAAAGCCGGCGAGACGAAGACCTTCGTTGTTCGCGCCTCGGCCGCGGGCCCCGGCGTGCTGCGCAACTGCGTGCACGTCACGTTCAAGATGCCGGAGGTCTGCCTGACGATCCGGGCGGTGCGCCCGGCGCTCAAGATCGAGAAGACCGGCCCTGAGATCGTGACGGTCTGCGACCCGGTGACCTACCGCGTCGTCGTGACCAACACGGGCAGCGGGCCGGCGCACAACGTGGTCGTCACCGACACGATGGACGAGGGCATGACCACGCTGGACGGCAAGAACGCCGCGAGCTTTTCGCTCGGCACGCTGGCGGCGGGGCAGAGCCGCGAGATCGCCGTCCAGGCCAAGGCCGCCAAGGCCGGCAAGTTCACCAACAAGGCCGCCGTCACCGCCGAAGGCGGCGTGACCGCAGCCGCCGAGGCGAGCACGACGTTCGTCCAGCCGGCCCTGGCCGTCACGAAGACCGGGCCCGCCATGCGCTACGTCGGTCGCTCCGCCACGTATGACATCACCGTCAAGAACACCGGCACCGTCGACGCGAGGAACACCGTGCTGACCGACTCGATCCCCGCCGGCACGACGCTGGTATCGGCCGAGCCGAAGGGCCAGGTCTCCGGCGCGACGATCGTGTGGGCGATGGGGACGATACCCTCCGGCGAAAGCCGCAGCGCCAAGGTCACACTGACGCTGAACGAGATAGGCACGGTCCGCAACTCGGCCGTGGCCCGGGCGCACTGCGCCGAGGCCAGCGCCCAGGCGACCACGAAGGTCGAGGGCATCCCCGCCATCCTGCTGGAGTGCGTGGACAACCCCGACCCCGTGGAGGTCGGCACGAACACGACCTACACGATCACCGTGACCAACCAGGGCTCCACGCCAGACACGGGAATCAAGATCGTGGCCACGGTGCCGGACGAGGAAGAGTTCGTCTCCGCCGACGGCCCGACGAAGTTCGAGGCCAAGGGCAAGACCGTCACGTTCGCGCCGCTGGCGTCGCTGGCGGCGAAGGCCAGGGCCACCTACCTCGTCGTCGTCAAGGGCGCCAAGCCCGGCGACGCGCGCTTCAAGGTGGTCCTCACCAGCGACTGGCTCAAGACGCCCGTCGAAGAGACCGAGAGCACGCACGTCTACAGCGGCAGGTGACCGCCGACTGCGTGCCGCACGTGCACCCCACCAGCGGGGCGCTCGCCGACGCGGGCGCCCCGCTGGCGCGGGGGGAAACACGCGGAACAGAACCATGCGCACAGCGGGCTGGCTGATGGCGCTGCCTTTCGTGGTCGCCGGCTGCGACCTCCGCGGCGGGCAGATCGGCCTGGTCGGTCCCGCTCCGCTGCCCGGCCCGCCCGCGCCGCTGGTCGGGACGCCGGCGCCGCCCTTCGCGCTGCTCGACCAGGAGGACCGTCCGGTCACGCCGGGCAAGCTGCACGGCAGATGGGTGGTGCTGTACTTCTTCCCGCCCGATGACGCGCCCGCCTGTGCCTGTCAGGCCAACCAGTTCACCGCCATGCTGAAGCGATTCGGCGACATGGACGCCGCCGTCCTCGGCATCAACGGCGAGTCGTCCGCGATGCACCGCTACCTGATCGCCAAGTACGGCCTGCCCATGCCCCTGCTGAGCGACCCGAACCACGCGGTCGCACAGCGATACGGCGCCTGGCGCGACTCGCCCGACCCCGGCGGGCACGTGGTCCGCAGCGCGCTGCTGGTCGATCCGGCCGGCATCATCCGCTCCCACTGGCCGAACATCACCTCCACCGACGACCTCGCCCTCATCCGCCGACGGATCGAGGAGCTGCGCCGCCAGCGGTAGCGGCCGCGCGGGTCACGGCACCATGCCCGCGGCGCAGAACTCCGCCGGGCCGCCCGCCCGCCAGCTCCGCAGCAGCCAGACGAAACCCAGCCCACGCCCGCCGCGGCGGAACGTCTCGGCGATCTGGTCGGCCGTCAGCGTCTCGCGCCCGTACAGCGTCACCGGCCTGATCTCCAGCAGCTCGCCGTACACCCGCCAGAGCATCTCCACGCACGTCTCGCGGTCGGCCGTCTGAAGGTCGAAATCGAAGTCGTACGGGCGGTCGAGGTGCTCCAGCGCCGCGGCGACGGCGTCGGCCAGCTTCGCCGGCTCCAGGCGCGGCCGCAGCGCCATCGCCGCGTCGGCGGTCAACAGCTCGCCCAGCGAGGCGAAGGCGGCGCCGTCCTCGTCGATGTGGATGATGCGGTTGGCCCGGCCGTCGTCGGCCCGCCGTTCGTAGCGCCGCAGCGCGTCGGCGAGCCGCGACCGGTCGTACAGGCCCATGCGGCGCAGCTCCTCCGGCCGGCCCAGGTAGATGGCCGAGTGCGTGAAGAACCCCGGGATGAACAGGTTCGTCAGGTTGCCCTCGCGGCGGCGAAGGATGATGTCGCCGGGGCGCAGGAGCGTCTCGGCCTGGCGAACCTGCTCCGCCGCGATGCGCGGCGGCTGGTGGCAGTGCACGTCGGCCGCCAGCAGGCACAGGCGGCGCTTGGCCTCGTAGCCGGCCTCGCCGCCGGCGCCGACGCCGCAGCCGCCCAGCCAGACGGCCGGCGAGGAGATCGCCAGCGCCGCCAGCAGACCGGCACGAGAAGACCCAGGAGCAGACATCTGCAATCGCAACACGCCCTCCCGAACGCCGCAACCGGCATTGTAGGCCGCGACGGACGCGGACGAAAGCGCCGGCTGGCCGCGGTGAGCCGGCTGTCGGTCCTGCGGGCGGTCATGGGCGACAGCGATGGACGGCCCGACGCTGCGCCCCCCCGCTGGCCCTCGACATGCGGCAGAACGCGGCGCGTTCTCGGCGTTCCGCGCCGGCGGCGTAGCCGCGCCGCGAAGTGCCGCTGGCGGCCACGCGCGTTACGGCGTTCATCGACGTGCACGACAAGCTGCTCTTCTGGTGCGTCTGCGCGTGGGAGGAGGACTTCACCGGCTACGTCATCGAGTACGGCAGCTTTCCCGACCAGAAGCGTTTGTACTTTACTTTGCGGGATGCCACGCATACGCTGGGTGGCATGTATCGCGGCGCGGGGAAAGAAGGCGCTGTCCAGGGCGGCTTGGAGAAGCTCGCCGGCGAACTGCTCGCCCGCCCGTGGGAGCGGACCGACGGCGCGGCGCTGCACATCGAGCGGCTGCTGGTCGACTCCGGCTATCTGCCGGCCGTGGCAAACGCCGTGGCGGTCAAGCTGGGGCCGGCGGTGCTTCTGTCGAAGGGAATGGGCTTGCGGGCCGGCAACAAGCCGATGGCCGCGTACACCCGCCGCCCGGGCGAGCGCCACGGGCACAACTGGTACATCCCGAACGTGTCGAGGTCGTCGGAGTTCCGGCACGTCGCCTTCGACGCCAACTCGTGGAAGACCTTCGTCCACGCCCGGCTCGCGACCGCCGCCGGCGACAAGGGCGCGCTGTCGCTCTTCGGGCAGAAGCCCGAGCAACACCGGCTCTT